>Ga0209777_10003897_pt1 | contig 18022 bp, 16 predicted proteins | sample FrelakmetHBP12HB_FD_187147 | JGI IMG/M metagenome (GOLD analysis project Ga0209777, IMG submission 187147) | Freshwater lake sediment microbial communities from the University of Notre Dame, USA, for methane emissions studies -HBP12 HB (SPAdes)... | ecosystem: Environmental > Aquatic >...
ATGGTATAGAACTAAATTCCAGTTCGTGATGAGAAATATGAGAAATGCATAGCCTGAACCGAAGACAACTCGTATTATATGCCCGACGAACTTTGTCTCTGTTCTGTAGCCAAACAACATAAAGGTTATTCCATAGCCCATTAGAAACGCCAGAGAGAGAGAAAAAAGGACAAGAGGCGATTTCAGGATGAGTGGCCACACATCTTTCCAGAAATTGGTTTCTAGAGAGTCCTGGAAAAGTACTGTAGTATTGGAAGTTGTCATGTTAAGCAGTTCTCCTTATTTAATATTGATTTGCCCAATTGCACATAACGTCTGGCGTGTTTACGCCGTGCGGTTGCGAGCTACAAATAGACCAATTAATTTGCGAAGCAACCGCATGGAGCGAACACAATAATTCTCTTTCAGTGAAAGTGAGCGTCGTAAACACGCTTGTTAACTGCCGTTGCGAGCCTGACATGCTATTAATTTCCCGTGAGTTAGTAGCTATCAAAATCCCGTATCTGTATCGGATCGATAGACACGTGTTGTTCTGCACTTTGGACAATCAAAGATTATTCCACTAACCCCTCCTTCATCGACCACACGTGGTGAAATGCAATCTTTCAATGGTATTCTTGTTTTGCAAATCGCACAGTAAACACCCTCTGGAGCCACATTATCAAATCCTTGCGACCTCTCTTCGCTTCTGAGAATAATGTACTCTTTGACGAACAAAGTAATGGCTCGCTTAATCGACGGCGAACCGCATGTGGCTGCAAGACGGAACAGTTTGTTAGTAGCTTCGGAAGCCAATCGGATTTGAGATGTGTTGATTTGATCTGCGCATTTTCGAAGAGATAGACATTCCGAGTTGAGTTGGAGTGCTTCAGCCACGTAAGATAAGTAGATAAGGATTTCAACATCATTCAGTTCATTAGTGCTAATTCGAATCACGAGACTCCTTATCCACCACTTAACCGCATCTGGCAATTCCCCGATTTTCAAATGTATCATGCCCATGGTTCTACAGAGGGAATATTTGCTCTTTGAAAGTTGTAAACCCTCAGTGATTGCCTTGGATGCTGGCCCGTATAACCCCAATTGTAAATATAGATTGCCAAGCCAATAATAGCCGAAATCGAAATCAGTATACTTTTTGACAAATTGCTCAGCCAGTTGGAGAGCTTCATTAGTTTGGCCGCTATTTGCTGTTCGAGGAATGGTAGCCGCCTCTGGAATCTGCGACCAGTCACGAGATTCCTTATGCTGCTGAAACTCGAAGTGAAAGCAAGAGTCAATGTAGGTATCCCCTGTTTTACCGATCGTCTTAATCGGTATCGCAGCAACTGATGGTATACCCGGCAGAATTGACTCTTGAATATTAGGTACATTCTTTGACTCTACTACCTTGGGTCTATTTTTGCCAAATAACCAGTCTAGTAATTTCATTGAGACATTCCTTTCTCTGCCCGCAATGGCAGTTAACGTGTGCGGTAACAACGCAACGCTTTTGCGAACTATTAAATGACAACCCCTGCGTGGGCGGGAATTGTCTGTGAGCAAACGCTTAAGCGAGCAACGACCACGTTGTTTGTGGTGGTTGCGAGCTTCTGAGTTTGTGTGCAAAGTTTGTGAGCCCGCCGTTTGGAAAGGCTATGATACTTCGGCGGGCGAACATACTTGCACACGCTTTTACCTTCGCTGCGTTTGCGAGATACAATTAACGAGCGTTGGTAAACAGAGCATACCAATACGTGAGCAAAAGCGTTGAGCGACCACAATAATTCTTATCAACAAAGGGAGCATCGTTGTTACCGCTGTTAGTTGCAGTTGCCATTTCGCACCCGTTAGGTGACAGTGCGCATCAACGAATCTCATCAGCCTTCACAAAACCAATTTTGCCATCGAAGGTCTTTACCTTAATCCAGTTGCCGTTCTTCTCAAGCATTTCTAACTCGATGCCTCCTGGAACTTTTACCAATACTGTGGCTGCGTCCTCTGCTGTGGATCGAATGGAGATGCGGTCACCGCTATCGCCTTTGAGCCGAACCTTCGCAGCAGTTGCATTTGCCATCTGTGTTTCGGAAACACTGAAGGGATGTTTCTGAATCGAGATGCCCATTGTGGTAAGCATTCCACCGAACGAACTCATACGATGGCAACGATCACTTGCCTTTGTGTAATCATCATCTTGACGTATGCTGATTGCTTTCTCGTAAGCGCTATCAGCTTCAGAGAAATTACCCACGACTTCGTTGAGCACGCCAAGATTATAATAAGCCACATCATTGTACGGGTCATCTTTAAGAATAGCTGAATAAAGCGTAAACGCTTTGTCGAGTTTGCCGTCTTCAGCAGCGTCGCCAGCCTGCTCCCCGAGTTTCTTGTAGTCTTTAGCCTTGATGTCTTTCAGTTCAAATTTTGATTGCACAAAATGCGGAGAGAGATAGTTGGCTAAGTCTCCATCGGCTAAGAATTTGACACATTGGTCGACAAGGGATTCGACGGTCGCTAACTGCGCACGTTCATCGCCACACTTGTCGTCTTGGATTTCTGATTGTCCCTCTTTTGTCCCAAGGATCTCGCCGGTCGTGGCGTTTACTACTCGCATACGCACCGTTACCGAAACTTTTCTCGTCGTGCAATCCACAACCACATTGTACTTATTGCCTCCTGTGTACATCGTCTGCTCTCGTCGACCCTTCGAATCATTTGAAGAGGGGATTATCGTTCCCATCACGATAGCATCGACCCCCAAGATTTTGCCAAGTGCAGCAGCTTGTTTGTCGTCTACAAGACCAGTGGCGCCAAGGGCCTGCTCCTTTAGCACTTGGTCGAGTCGGCTCCTTTCGACGATTGTGAAGATATCCGTTCGTGCACCCGAAACATATGTCGTGCCTTCTTTGTCCTTGGAAAACAGTCCACCCTTTATGGCACCAATCCCGCGTCCCTTAACGAGCAATGACGAAATCAGATAATCCGAGATCGCTCGTCCTCCCATCCCATTGAAATCGAGGATAGCAAGTTTCTGGACTCCGGGGAGTGCCTGATCGGGTGGTTGAAGAACAAAGCATTTTATATCTGAAGCTATTGCTACCGAGCAGCACAGTAACAATGTGAAGATGCACGAAGCAATGAATATTTTGGTACGAACCATATTATTGACTCCTTTCTTAGATATCTTGATATCTCGTGCTGCTCAATCAGCACATGTGAGTTTGGCAATCCAGAGAATGGACCCTAGTTCGTCGCAGTTGCCCGATCATCTGAGAAGAAGAAGTTTCTTCGTCTCGGAGAATGAGCTAGCCTGCATACGAATGAAATAGATACCGCTTGAAATCCCGGCGGCATTCCAAGTAACATGATGTCTGCCAGGCGGTATATTTCCATCAATGAGTGTTGTTACTTCTTGACCGAACAGACTGTATACCTTCAACACGACATGAGTGGAAACTGGCACATCAAACGAGATTTGAGTTGAAGGATTAAATGGATTTGGATAATTTTGTTCTAATAAGTAACTGGATGGAATTTCGTCAGTCCATCGATTAATGCCGGTGATGGAATTTGAAGTACGGAAAATAAATGTATCAACTGAAGCGATTGATGCAAAGCCATCGCTGACATTTACGGACCACTTGTATGTTGAAGCGACCTGAAGTCTTGGCATGATGTTCAAGGTAACCGTCGTATCTTTGACACGAGAGATTGTAGTATCAAGCACATTGCCCTTGATGACAAGGGAATAGAGAAGTGAATCTCCAATATCAATGTCAATTGATTTTCTCCAAGAGAAAATAATCGGCAAAGCTGGCGATTTCAATTTTATGGTATCATTGTTGGTAGGCGCCAAGAGCCTTACGACAGTCGGCGGGTTATTCAGTGTCGTAAATCTCCACCGCATCGAGAAATCACTTTGGCCAGCTGAATTTTTAGCTCGAACCCGCCAGCAGTACAAAGTATGACCAGAGAGGGGGCCGACTTGGCGAAGAGTATCAGCCAGCGTAGAGTCATTGACGATCTTGTTTACGAAATTACTGTCAGTAGCAACTTGCAAGTGAAAAGTAGATGGGCTTGTAGAATGGTTCCAATTCAATGTCAAAGTTGTAGGTTGGTTCGAAGCGCCATTTGTCGGTGATGCGAGGATCGGGATTCCAAGAGAAATTGTGAAAAACCGTTTTTCAGACCAATTGCCCCAAGTTCCATTCGTTGAGTGTGTCTTGACTCGCCAGTAGTACTTGCCGTACAGGGAGAGAGTCGGTGTCCAATTGAGCGTCATAATTTGATCGTTTTCTGCCACTACATTGTTGAAAAGAGAATCGCTGGCGAGTTGAGCGTGAAAATAGTTGGCATTAGCCACGGTATTCCACGCCAAATCGGGTGTCAAATCGTCCCCAAGATTAGCATTGTTAGATGGGTATGTAAGCTGGGGAGGATCTGGTGGAACAAGTGCTTTCACAATGACCGTATTTGTCTGATTCGAATTCCTTGTAGCTAATCCTCTGTCAAATGCTTGTACATACCATGTATATGAACCATCTGGAAGATCAAAGGTTATTTGTTTGGATGTGTCGGGCGGATAAACCACAATTGTTGACTGCCCTGATATTCTAAGTTCATATTTTAACAACCCACTGCCAGTATCCTTCGAAGCCCGCCAGGTAAAGGTTGGTCGTCTTACACGCGCTGTATCGTTGTTGATAGGTGATATCAAGTCAAAAGAGATTGGTGGATTAAAGTCAACGAAGACGGTTCTTGTTTGCCTTGATGTGCGAAAATTTCCGACTTTGTCATATGCTTTGACAAACCAAGTATGAGATCCTTCGTTCAGCGCGCTGTTTGGTGCCGTTGAGTCGGTCGATACTGGAATGCTGTCAACGTTAACCGAGCCATCGATCCAAAGTTGGTATTTGCTTAATCCGCTTCCTCCTGTGCTGTCGCTCGTTGCTTGCCATTTGAAATTTGGGGTGGGGAGAGACAAAATTTGGCTGTCTAATGGTGCGGTCAACGAGAAAGGATTTGGACGAACGTTATCGACATAGAAAACTCGTTCTACTGAGTTCTGGGAGTTGCCAAGCAAGTCGAAACCGGAGATGTGAAACGAATGCTTCCCATAGGTGAGAGCAGAAGGGATCGTGGTTGTTGAGTCCGTAAGAGCGTCTACGTACAACATCTTGTCAATCCAAAGCTGATACTTCTGAAAGCCCACCCCAGTGTCAGGAGATTCTCCCCAAGAAAATATTGGGGTGGTGGTTTGAAGGAATTGGTTAAAACCGGGAAGCTTTAGATCACATAATGGTCCGAGGTCCTTGCCAGTGAGAGGTGAAAGCACAAACGTAACCCCTCCATGAAGGGAGCCATCATTGGTATTCGATGAGATATCGTGAGCGATGGATCCTGAAGGTTCGTTCAAGCGCCAACAACTGGCTAGGCCTGGCTCGTATTTCTCAATGGTTCTGTTCACGTTATCAAAGACTTGAGCATCGCTCCTATCATAGCTCCAGACTCGGACCTCGTCTATATAACCACCGAACAGTCCCGCTCCCCTTGTGCTACCGATATAGAGATCGTTAGAACTTGTGATAATCGGGTTTGAGAAAGTTAAATTATGGCTAACATCAAGGTTCCCGTTGAGATAGATTTTCATGGTTGTTCCATCATACACGGCTGCCACGTGATACCAGGTATTGGGGGCAACGTAGGATGTTGAGGCTACGTTGGTCGGGCCGGGAATACCAGCCTGCTGGATAGTAAACAGGATTTGCTTCGACGTTGAATATCCAACGGTCTGAAGGGTCCAGGATCCCGTGTTGACAATTACATGATTATAGGTGGTGCTTGTAAAAAAGTTAATCCATGCTTCAACCGTGAAATGGTTTAGATCAAGGCTTGGGCTATGATTAACCTGGACATATGCATCAGTGCCGTTGAGAAAAGCCGCATGATTAATATTCCCTGGCGGTATGTTGTCAACCCTCACCGTCCATATTCCAGTACTATTTCTTGCGTTCCCTACTCCGTCAATTGCTTTGACGAACCACGAATGATCGCCGTTAGAAAGGTCGAATGTTATGGTGAAAGAACCTGAATCAGGCGAAATATCATAAAGAGGTGTGCCATCGATCCAAAGCTGATACTTCGCAAGACCTGCACATCCCAAATCACCCGACGAAGTCCAAGAAAATGTTGGCCTCAGATTGTTAGTCCATTGCGTGTCAGTTGGTGATACAAGATCAAAAGCGCTAGGACGAGTACTGTCGATATTTACAGTCCAAGTTTCCGTGGAGCGCGTAGAATCACCTGAACTGCTAAACCCGTAAACATGCCATGTGCAAAAACCCTGCGGCAAAGCTTCTGAGCCAAGGACTTGGTATTGGCTAACTGCAATATTGTCTTTGAAAAGTTGTAACCCACTTCCAAAATCGACCCAAAGTTTGTACTTGACTGCATTTGCTGCATTCTGCCAATCAAAAAGCGGAGTGGCATTAGCACACGCACCGTTCCCTGGCGAAAGCAGGCTGAATGTACCGGGCTGGGAAAAGGAATTCGTACTCCATCCAAAAAGTAAGATGGAAAGTACTGTAAAACTTAGTAAATGGTTTTTCATGGTGTTTCTCCTTTATGGTTTGTGGCGAAATGGCAATTGCAACTAACTCTTGCAATAATGCATCTTGTTGCGTTGTTATCTTTTATCTGTTTGGTCATCCAAAAACTTGCCCGGCTTTGAATTTGTGCCGGAAATTCTGGGTTTCAACAAAAAATCCAAAGGGCTTTTGATCCTCCCAATATCGGCCGTGCTCACGTGCGTGTAAATCTCTGTCGTCTTTAAGCTCTCATGCCCCAACAACTTCTGGATGTATCGAATGTCGTATCCGTGCTCCAATGAGTGCGTGGCAAAACTATGGCGCAGTGTGTGCATCGAAACCGGCTTGCCTATTCCGGCAGCTCTGATAGCTCGTTCCAACACCGCTTGAATGCTCCGAACCGATAAATGATAATCGGCTCTCGCCCCGGGGAATAACCATCCGTTTATCCCCAATCCATACGCCTGCCAGTAGATGTGCAAGGGCTCCAAAATCGATTGCGATAATGTCGTATACCTGTCTTTGTTCCCCTTCCCTCCTCGAACATGAACCAGCAGTCGTCCCGCATCGATGTCTTCAATTCGAAGACTCACCAACTCGCTCACTCTCAAACCGCTCGCATATGCCATCATCAACATGATCCGGTGCTTTAAGTTCTTCACCGACTGAAATATCCGAACAATTTCTTCCTCATTCAAAATGTCAGGAAGCTTTTTCTCCTTTTGCGGTCGCGGGAGCTTTTCAATGACAAACGGCAACTCGTACAATTTCACATACAAAAACCGTAGTGCGTTAAGGACCTGGTTCACCGTGCCGAAGGATCGCTGCTCGTCTTCTAGCAAGTGGAGGAGATAAGCACGGAGGTCTTCATTGCTCAGCGTTCGCGGGTGCCGGGGATGAAAATACCTTGTGAAAGAACGTATGTAACTGATGTAGGATTTGACGGTCTTCAGGCTGTACCCCCGCAGCTTCAGCTCACTCCTGACCGTCTCGTAAAAGCCACTTTTTTTCGGTACGACTTGCACTGCCTGCCCCCACAATAATTTACGATAATCCCGCACTGATTATACAAAAACCCTCGTCAAATGTCAAATGACGTATCAGGTTTTTCACGTGGTTCCGCCGCCGCTGCCGGGCATTCTCGCCCCGGTACCATCGACCATGCAATTCCTCAAAATTCGCTCTACCGCATCGCTTTCTTGTCGCCTGCGACCAATTCGAACGCTCACGCAGGCCGTTGAGATGGCTGCATCGTTTGTCCCCTTTTTGTTTCGCAGGCAGATTTTGATTAGATTCTACACGGTTCATGGCGACGACAAAGAAATGGCTGGACGAGCGAATGCGCTTGCGCATTATCATTATCCTTGCTCTTCTGATCGGCTATCTGATTGTTGCCGTGCTCCGCTCGGGAACGGCATGGAGATGAGTTGAATTGGAAAGTATGTTGCCTCAAACGGTGAGTCAGGCAAGTCTGCTCTTGCAGCACTTCGACACTCTCTCGGAAAGCGAGCTTGCCCGTTATGCGGATGACATCCTCGTCTATTTTCGCTCGCTGCACGACCATTGGATGGTTGTCAAGAGCAGCAGTCCACGATTCTCCGGGTCGACATTCATTATTCTTGAAGAGGTCATGTACCATCTTGAAGCTCATCCGGACGAGACCCTGAAAAGTCCCGACCTCCGGGAGTTCATGAGGCTTATTCTCGAAGATATTGCCGACGGTCGAATTCTGATAGCCGCAAAAGAGAGTATGCCGCCCGTTTGAAAATCTTCTCATAATTGAATATATTTCGAGAACAAATTTCAGTCAGGTACTACGATGAATAATAGACGCGCGAGGAAAGTGTTGTTAGTCGAAGATGAAGTAAACTTCGCTCAACTTCTCAGCAATATGCTGATTATAGATGGTTACGAGGTCACTATTGCCAACGACGGTCTGGCAGCGTTGCTAACTTTAGAAACCTATACGCCCGACGTTATCATTTCCGATGTCGTCATGCCGAACGTGGATGGGTTCGAAATGTTCAAGCAGGTCAAAGCCTCACCCAAGACCTCATCGATTCCTTTCTTGTTCATTACCGGCTATCAGGACTCTCAGATGTTAGAGCGCGCGCGGAAAATAGGCGCCTTCGGCATCCTTCAGAAACCTATCGACCTCGAACAAATCGAGCACAGGCTCGACGAGCTGATGAGACACAGATAATAAGCTACGCGCGATAGATCACGAGCTGAATCTCATCAGGGAGGAGACCGGAAACGGTTCTTATCACATCGCCCCTCAGGGCTTTTTCCATCAGAGAACGCTGAGTCGCACCGAGAATAAGCTGGTCGACACCGAACGTTGCAGCCTGTTCTGCAATGGTGTATCCTACCTCGCTTGAGAGAATGGTCATCACGCGATGAGGGATGCCATATGTATGACAGATATCTTCCATCCATCGTTGCTCTTGAATCGCTTCGGATGGAATTGTTGCAGGAATCAACCCTGTCACTGAAATTCGTTTGACGTGTAGAACGACAAGGAAAGCATGCCGCAGTTTTGCTTCTTCGCACGCTTGTCGTAGCAGGCGTTCTCCTCCACCGCGCACGGCAACCAGAATTCGTGACGAAAAAGCAAACGTCGCGGTCCGTTCCGGGACGGCACCCGGAGATGCGACAGCGGCGGTAGGAGCGGAGATTGGCACAACGAGTCTGACCGCCTGCCGGCGCGCAATGGCACGAGCTGTCAGCCCTACCGCAAGAACGATCAAGGCAAATGCCAGGGCTTTCGTTTTTTCTACGGCAATGGTAACTTCAATGAAGAACAATACCAGCGCCGAGCACATCATGAATGCACGTTTCAGCGGAGAGAGCGAAAGCGCCTTGTCCGTTCCCGTCGACCCGACATTGATCAAAATTGCACCGACAACACCGATGGCATAGAGTTGTGCCAGTGTGAGGACGTCATTGATGAGCAGCAGAACGATAATCGGAATTACCGTTGCTACGATGAGAGGATAAACCGGCATGCCGTACTTGTTCAGCAGTCGCAGCGGTCGCGGCAATTCGCCGTCGACCGCCATAAGGAACTGTATCGATACGAGGTCATTAATAGCCGTATTGCCGGCGGAGATGAGCAGCAAGCCGAGGACGGACCCGATGAGAGGACCGAACCACGCGCCGACATACGTTTCTCCTAGGAAGCGAATCATGATTTCCTTGTGCGCCATTCTGTCGACGTTCGGCAGGGCGAGCATTGCCAGGGTGAGGAAGACGGTGACGACCGTTATTTTTGCGAGAACCGCGAGAATTGCCCTGCGGGAATTCTTCGTCGGGTTTTTCATCACAGCCGTCATGTTTGAAATTGCTTCAATACCCGAAATTGAAAGTATGATCCCGACAAAAGCCCTCCAATTGTCCAGAGGGTTGCCCGTCATCGGCTGCAAGTGGAAATGTGTTGTTACAGTCTTACCCGTCGCTGCTACGAGAATGAGCAGCGCGACCAGCGTTGCAAGAGAAATCAATGTTGCAACAGTGCCGGCGTGTCTTGGCCCAAACCAGTTGAGGACTCCGATTGCAAGGATGACTGCAATCGCATACAACTCCGGATTGGAAAGTCCCAAATAATGACATCCGTCGAGTACGGAAAGGGAAGTCGTCACCACGTAATCGGCGCTAAGGAGCATTGCGCCTACGACAGCCAGCGTTCGCGAGCGGTGGCTGACCGAGCTGTACACGCCGCCGCCGTTTGGATACAGACGGCAGATGGTTATGTAATTCACCGCGACCATTGCGGTGAGCATGAGCATCATGAGGAGATGCCATCCGCTGTTGTAGCCTGCGAGTGCAAAGGCGATACCGAGAACGTACGCAACGCTCGTTCCCCAGTCGCCGTCTAAGATTGCGGCGCTACGCAACCATCCTATAACTCGAGGTCTACTGGTAGAAAGTTCCATTTGAACTAAAATGATGAGGCATTTTGACTAAAATGCGAGGCTAATGATAGCAATAAAACGCTGGAAAGTCAATTTTGAATTTTCTGTCGGTTCTCAATATATTAAAGAGAGATGTTTCGCAAACAGGTTTCAATTCGCCCGGCTATTGATCCGGGCACTGCAATTTGCCCCTCCGGAGAGGGGAATTTCATGAAATCCCTCGCTGAGGCTCTTCCGCCCGGAGAGTCGTTGACTGCCTTTCCGGCAGAGGGATTTTCCCAAAGGCGGCAAGGGACGTGCCGTTAACTCAATTGTTCGTGATTTCATTCTTCAGTGAATCAAATGAACGATAAGATGATTTTGGGTAATATCGGTTAAGAAAAGCAATCGGTTATGCAAATAGCCTTTACAAAAAGCCTGCGGTTCAAGATAGGGTTCGGCTACTTCATCCTTGTGATCATTAACGTCAGTGCAATGATCTGGACGATGTATAATTTCGGTCGTCTCACGGATGCGCTGAACAGCATTCTGGCAGATAATTATCCCAACGTCATTGCCGTCGAAAATATGGCGCGGGCGATCGAGCACCACGACCATGCTGTCACCTCGATGTTAAACAGGGACGTGAAAAACGGGAAAATCGAGCTCACGCTTGCGAGAGATGAGTTCTTCCAATGGTTCCAGAAGGCGAGTGAAAACCGGAGCATTCCGATAGCCGTTCCCATCCTCGAAAACATTCGTTCCACGTATGAAGGGTATCTTCTCCTGACAGACACGCTGATGGCGATGGTGAACCGCAAGGATTTTGATGGAGCAAAGGCATTTCACTACAACGACCTACATCCGTTCTATCAGCGATTAGCGGACAATTGTTTCTGGCTCATTGAAGAAAACCAGAAGCAAATGTCGGATGCCAGCAAACGAACGAAAGACATCACCGACAGCGTCATCGTTGCCATGTTCGGCGCGTTACTCCTCGCCCTTGCGCTCAGTATTCTCACTATTGTTCAGTTTACAAAGAGAGTTATCGAGCCGGCAGAACGGCTGACGGACACCGTCCATGATATCGGAAGAGGGCGACTCGACTTGAAAATTGATGTGGAGACCAATGATGAAATCGGTGCTTTAAGTCGTGAGTTCAATAAAATGACGGAACGGCTTCGAAGATTTGAGGAATTGAACATCGAACAGATTCTCTCGGAGAAGCAAAAATCCGAGGCGATCGTCAGCAATATTTCCGATGCGATTATCGTGTGCGATGCCGACCAGAATATTCAGTTGATGAACCGTTCTGCCGAGGAGTTGTTGAAGGTCTGTGAAAAGGATGTCGTGGGAAAACACATTCGTGAGCTAACTTCGGATGAGCGGTTATTAGATTTGTTTTTGAACCCGGATACGTCTGCGGTTTTGAGCCAGCCGTATCTGCAGTTCGGTTGCGATGGACGAACGGTGTATTTGAGACCCCGTGTATCAACGATCTCTTCGTCTCATGCGGACCGGAGGGGGGTTGTGCTTGTGCTGCAGGATGTGACGCAGTTCAGAGAGCTTGACAAGATGAAGTCGGATTTCATGGCAACAGTGACGCACGAATTTAGAACGCCCGTCACGTCGATTAACGTAGGTGTCGATATTCTCCGCCAGGGGCTGCTCGGTCCCCTTACCACAGCCCAGAAAGAGCTGGTCGGCTCGTTCAAGCAGGATTGCGACCGATTAACGAAGCTTGTGCGTGAGCTTCTTCAGCTTTCGAAACTTGAATCGGGTATGCGGGAGAAACACGAGGAGCTTGTGGATCTCAAGCGGGTGATCGAGCAGACACTTCAACCGCTTCTCGTTCAATTCAAGGAGAAAAGAGTGGAAATGAAGCTTGCCCTCGACCCGAACCTTCCGCCTCTGGCGGGTGACGAGCAGCAGTTTTCATGGATCGTCTCGAATCTCGCCAATAATGCACTGCGCTACACGGACGCGGGCGGGAGCGTTGAAATCAGCGCCGCCCTTGAGGGAAACAGTGTGCTTGTTCGTGTGAAGGATACCGGCCGGGGCATACCTCCCGAGTTTCGTGAAAAAATCTTCGACAAGTTCGTGCAAATCAAGCAGGCGTACGACACGACGCCGGGCAGCGTCGGCCTTGGATTGGCGATTGCTAAAGATATCGTCGAATTGTACGGGGGAAAAATCTGGGTCACGAGCGAAGTGCAAAAGGGAAGCACATTTTCTTTTCAGCTACCACTCTCACACATGCGATCTGTATGACACCTCGCGGGACAATTCTCATAGTCGATGATGAGGCAAACATCCTGAAGATGTTGACAATCGGATTGGAGGCTGCCGGCTATAAAGTCCAGGGCTTTGTCAATCCGCTGGATGCTCTTGACCATTTTCACGAAGAACCGTATGACGTCGCGTTCATTGACCTCATGATGCAGCCGATTGACGGAATGCAGGTATTGAAAGAGATTCGCAGTCGCTCGCCGGAGACAACATGCGTCATTATCACAGCGCATGGGTCGATCGACAGCGCGGTGGAGGCGATCAAACATGGAGCGTTCGATTTTCTTCAGAAACCGTTCGACCTCAAGGAATTGCTGGTCTTCACAGAGAAAGTATTTGAGCATCATGCACTGCAAAGCGAGGTTCGCACGTTGCGCGACCAGCTTGCCATTTCAACCCCGCCCGTGTCGATCGTGACGCGCAACCCCTACATGCGACAGCAGCTGGAATTGGCGCATCAAATCGCCGATAGCATGTTGACTGTTTTGATCGAGGGCGAGAGCGGGACCGGAAAAGAATTGTTTGCCAGGTACATACACGAGCAGAGCGTTCGCCATGATAAACCTTTCGTTAAAGTGAATTGCGCTGCACTGGCGGAGAGTTTGCTGGAAAGCGAGCTGTTCGGCCATGCGCGGGGTGCATTCACGGGCGCTGTGAAGGATCGGGCGGGGAGGTTCGAGGCTGCCAACGGCGGGACAATTTTCCTCGATGAAGTTGCTGAAATCGCGCAATCAATTCAAGTGAAGCTTCTTCGCTTCCTTCAAGATAGAGAGTTTGAACGGGTCGGGGAGAATACCACGCGAAAAGTCGATGTGCGCGTCCTCGCTGCCACGAACAGAAAGCTCTCCGACTCTCTGCAGGAGGGGAGTTTCAGAGAAGATCTCTATTTTAGACTCAACGCTGTGCGCGTTACATTGCCGCCGCTACGTGAACGACCCGAAGATATTCTCGTTCTTATCTATCACGTTCTCAAGAAGTTCTCGACTGAAACGAGGAACCTCCAGATTTCGCCGGAAGCATTGAAGCTTTTGACAACGTATCGTTGGCCCGGTAACGTGAGAGAACTCGAAAACGTTATTGAGCGAGCCGTCCTTCTCGCGCGCGATGGCACGGTCCTTCCCCATCATCTTCCGGAAGAGCTGCAGCAAACTGACGACGACACAGCCGGTCTCCTCTCGTTGGAGCAGGTCGAACGGCAGCAGATATCGCGTGTCTTAAGGGTGGCAAAGGACCTTGATGAAGCTTCGCGCGTCCTGGAAATTGACCCTGCGACGCTTTGGCGAAAGCGAAAAAAGTATGGTTTGTGAGCAAAGAGATTGCAATTTGCAACCTCACCTAACACTCGCTATTGTCAACAGTTAGCGCTGTTCTCCCTCCCGTTGTTCTTTTTGGTTTGCAATGTGCAATCTTCATCGACCAGCCGTGTGCGAATCTGGACAAATTCCCTTATTCCTTCCTGGAAAAACGGGCAAATATGCTGTAATTCGTGGCATTTTATTTGCTGTCGTTGTAGAGTCGCGATGCTATGGGTAGCAAGGAAATTCAACCATTCAGGTAGAAAGATAGGCAAGATGTCGGTTAGAATGCGAACAGTTTCTAACGGGAAGATTGGAATCATCGAATTAAAAGGTTCACTCGTCGGTGACAGGGACACCGACGAATTCCGCGAAATGGTTGCGGACCTTCTCGAGCAGGGCAACAGGTCGCTGGTCTTGGACCTCAGCAAAGTCAACTACATGAACAGCTCGGGCATAGGTTCTGTCATAGCATCTCACTCGAGCTTCAGCAAGAACGGGGGGCGGGTGAAATTAGTGGGACTGACAAACAATGTCCAAAATCTTTTTGTAGTGACAAAGCTCATCGACATTTTTGACGTTTACGACAATGTCAATCAAGCGATAGAAAGTTTTAACAGTAAAGTAGAAAGTAATTAACAGACTCGTTCAATGTTCAACATAATTTAGGAGCAATTCAGAATGAAACAATCAACATTCGTCATGCTACTATTGGTTTGTGCCTTCGGAGCGGCACTTGCCATCTACTTCTTTGTATTGGGTGATCCCTCCAATTTTTCGGATGGAGCCAATAGAGAGAAGCCTGCGACTCTTTTAGGTCAGGTGTACACCGGTGGACCAATTGTGCCCGCATTGATCACGTTGTCGATCATGGTGATAACGTTTGTCTTTGAGCGTGCGTTTTCCTTGCGCAAGGCTCAGGGCAAAGGCTCTCTTCCCACGTTTTTGAAGAATGTCCAGCGCAGCCTGGCAGCCGGCGAAATCGACGGGGCAATCGCCGCTTGCGACCAACAGCGGGGTTCGATGGCGAACATCATCCGCGCGGGATTGGAGCGGCATAAGCTTTTCTCCAGTCAGGCCAAAGCGATGGAGGCAGATAAACAGATGGCAGAAATCCAGCGTGCAATTGAGGAAGCGACATCGCTGGAAATGCCGCTGCTCGAGAAAAATCTCATTGCCATGTCGACAATTGCTTCAATCTCAACCATGTTAGGGTTGTTAGGAACAGTTATCGGAATGATCCGTGCATTCCGCGCTCTTGCGCACGCCGGAGCCACGGATGCAATTCAGCTTTCCATCGGTATTTCGGAAGCGCTCGTTAATACCGCATTGGGGTTGTTTGCTGCAATCGTGGGAATCGTCGCGTACAATTTCTTTGTCAATAAAGTAGACAACTTCACATACATGATTGATGAGGCGAGCTACGATGTCGTTCAGACACTGACGACAAAGGGAAAGTAGGCTCCCATGCCTAAAATCAAGAAATCGAGAGTGGGCGTAAGGGTCGACATGACGCCAATGGTAGACGTGGCGTTCTTGCTTCTGACGTTCTTTATGCTCACCACACAATTCAAACCGCCGGAAGAAGTTCAGATCATTCTTCCGTCATCTCACTCGACCTTTAAACTACCCGAGTCCGATGTCATGACGGTGACGATCAGTAAAGACAGTCGTATTTTTTTGGGTGTGGACAATCAATACGTCCGCTCAAAAATCTTTGGACCTGAGAACAGGTTAAGGCCCGAGGTTGAAGTGGACATCAAGCAGCTCGGCAATTTGTTGGTTCAGGCACGAATGGCAAGCCCGAAGCTCAGAACTGTCGTCAAAGGTGATAAGGATGCAGAATATGGCGTCGCGGAAGATGTGATGGATATTTTGCAAAAAACGAATATCACACGGTTTAATCTTGTTACGGATTTAGCAAGAGACTAAAGGAGTAATTTATGGCTTCAGTCGACACGGCTGCCCCACGAGGGCACGATAAAAAGAAGAAGAAAAGAAGGAAGATGCGTCGCATCGGCATTCGTATTGATATGACGCCGATGGTCGATGTGGCATTCCTTCTGTTGACGTTCTTCATGTTGACGACTTCAATGAGCAGGCCCCAGACGATGGAAATTAACCTTCCACCGGGTGATACAAAGGTCGAAGTCGCCGAAAGTAATCTGCTCACGTTAAGAGTAAAAGAAGATGGCTCGATCTACTGGAATATGGGAATTGACAGGCCCCAGAAAGTGGATTTCAAGAGTCTGCGTCCGTTACTTGGACAAAAAGCTCAACAGAACCCAAAGCTGATTACGCTTGTCAAGATTGACCGCAAAGGGAAGTATAAGATGATGGTCGATGTGATGGATGAATTGAACCTGGCAAACATCACGCGATTCAGTATCGCTCCGATGCAAGACGTCGATCAGAGAATTCTTGAAAAAGCGTCATCGTAGAAAGGAGATGATACAATGACAGCAGAAGCAGTTGCTCTCAAAGCCCAGTACGGCATGCGCGAGCTTCGTACGATGTACCAGCGCTATGCCATGCGGGGATTGGTTATTGCTATCCTTTTGCACGGTATGGCTATAGCGACCTACTGGCTGGTGAACTATTTGTCTCAGGAAGACGAACCGGTAGGCATGGTCCGCATCATGAAGTACAGTGAGCTGGGTCCACCGCCTTCGATCACCAACACCGAGGCGGCTCCGCAGGTCGCAGTGTCGGTGCCCGTTGCGAAACCGACGGTTGGCATGCCCGTTCCCGTTCCCGACGCCGAAGTTAGTCCGGAACAGACGATTGCAACCCAAACGGAGATGTCGAGCGTGCCGAGCCCTGTGGTGAATACCGATCCGACCACCGGAAATGTGGCTATCCAGCAAGATATCAGGATTGAGGACGAACCAGACCCGGGCGCATTTATTCCCGTCGAAAAGCAGCCGGTTCCTGTAAAGCAGGTTATTCCTGAATATCCTGAGATTGCGCGGCGAGCCGGTGTTGAAGGTACCGTCTGGGTGAAGGTCCTCGTCGATAAAGAAGGAAGAGCAAAGAAGGCTATTATTCTGAAAAGCGACGCGGAGATCTTCAATGATGCAGCGATCTCAGCGGCAAAACAGTTCGTCTTTACACCGGCCATGATGAACAATGGTCCCGTTGCCGTGTGGGCTGCGATTCCGTTTCACTTTAAGCTGAATAAGTAGCCGTGATGTATGGACGCGGAAGCTATCGTCAGGATCGTCAGTTACACAACAGTATCATTGGTATTGTTGGTGGGGATCGTTGTGCTGACAGGCGTGCTCATCCCGGCGGGCATTTCTGAGAGCTTCCGAGTCACTCTTGGTTCGTGTATGGTGCTTTATGGACTATATCGGTTTGCGGTAATTCTTATAAAGCAGCGCAATGCAAGAAACGCGTCTGAAAAATAATCGCAGGGAGTTTTTGAGGAAAAGTCATTATCTTATGCTCTTCCTCATCTCTGTGTGTGTGCTCGGTTGCGGACCCGAAAGGAAAGAAACGCCTGAGAAAGGTCATGTCACGGTACTCGTGTCGGAATCGGTCGGTCCGGTTGTGAAACAGGAACAACAGGAGTTCGAGGACATGTACAAAGAAGCAACGGTCGATATCAAGGTCACGACGGCGCGAGAGGCAATCGTTCAGTTCTTCAATACTGACAGCATCAGGAACATCGTCTCATCCCGGCCTTTCAATGCCGAGGAACGAGAAGTTGCGAAGAGAAGCCACATAAGTATTGATGAGTACAAGATCGCTGTCGACGGAATCGCCATCATTATCCACAAGGACAATCCGGTCACTCAGTTGCGGACAACACAGCTTGACAGCATCTATCGCGGTATGACCACATCGTGGAGCCGCCTGGGCTGGAAGAAGTCGTCTGCTTCCATTGCAGTCTGTTTGCCCGACCAGAATGCAGGAGAGTTCGAAGTTGTCGCAACAAAAATCCTTCACGGGCAACGGTATGCGACGCCGGCAGAAG
>Ga0209777_10003898_pt1 | contig 18022 bp, 19 predicted proteins | sample FrelakmetHBP12HB_FD_187147 | JGI IMG/M metagenome (GOLD analysis project Ga0209777, IMG submission 187147) | Freshwater lake sediment microbial communities from the University of Notre Dame, USA, for methane emissions studies -HBP12 HB (SPAdes)... | ecosystem: Environmental > Aquatic >...
GACGGTCAGGGAAGATAAAGAAGGAAGGCGTCTTCTCCTGGTGAAATGGACAAAGCGCCTTAAAGTTGCGCCCTGCTTTCTCTAGCTTGAGATAGCTGCTGATGACGTCTACTATATCCAACCTTTGCTTTATATCGTCAATGGTACTCATTTTGGAAACCTTAATAGCTGGAGGTCAAGGCACCCAATTCGCTGGCCAACGTCAACGCATAGTTATCGGTCATTCCGGCAATATTGTTTGTTCAAAGGCCCGCATCAGCATAGACTTCCCGATCTTGAATTGCAGAGGTTTGGACTCGCAAGACCTCTTAAATACCTTACCATCACCCAGTCTGCCGGTGCAGTGAATCTTTACAGTATCACCAGGTTTTGCTTGTGCCATTCTCCCCTCCTTCCAGCCAGACAGTTGGAAAATAGAATGCTCCGTTCCCAAGCGATGCAACGTGGTCGGTCAGCTCCTGCTGCCTGGAACACCATGCTGCACCTTGCCAGACCTGGGATACAAACCTCTTTGGACGCTCGCGGTGTCCCACGAACGCAAAACTGCTTGCTCGCTGCGCACTTCTTGCAAATACCGAAATTCCTCTCATCTAGTAACCAGTGATGGATACACTCCCTGCCATCGTCATTGAACTGTCCCCGCTCATTCTCCATCTCAAACCTCCCCTAGGCTGAATGGGATAACTCCTGCCAACAACCTCGACCTATTATCTGCCTTTAACGTGACCTTCACCAAAGGCACCACGCCTTGATTGGTTCTTCAAGATTGGCAGCCACGATGTTGTGGCTATGCGATGTCCTGGTCAAATCAGCTTAGGAGCTCTTCAAGGGGAAGCGCTTATGAGCGGTAAAAGCGAAGGACATGGTGTGATGCAAACAACACGATGTGTCACAAAAGAGGAATCGGGCACCATTCCCAACTGCCCGTTATATTCCCCAGCCTAATCCACCAAACCGATTTGATGGAGCAGAGGCTAACTACTTCCCTTGTCTCTACCGCTTCGTTTTTGAGTAGCAGTCAGAGCAGTACACCGGGCGCCCGTTTCGGGGCTCGAAGGGGACCTGGGTGTTCTTGCCGCAAGAGGCGCATACTGCAGGGTACATTTCCCTCTGCTGTCGGTAGCCTCCACCTCCACTGCCATACCCGCCACCGCGCTCTTGTTTTTTGGCTGCCCGGCAGTTGGGACAACGCCGGGGCTCATTAGTGAAGCTCTTGGAAGCGAAGAACTCCTGCTCGGATGCGCTAAAGGTGAAGCTTGTGTTGCAATCCGAGCAAGTGAGGGTTTTGTCTGTATATGCCATGGATGACCTCCTTTTTTATGTCCTGATTGGAGTTTGATCATCCATGGCCTGGGGAATGCCTGTGCTATAGAACAGGTCGGGGAATAGCAAACTTTAAACAGGTCATTATGTAAATAATAACAGCGAATTACTATTTGTCAATCTCACGAGCGTTTCAGAATGAAGTCTTTTGGGAGCGCTGCACTGCACTGTGTGCTGCGCTAAAGGGGCTCGGTTTCGGAATGCTTGCCTTTACAGTAAAAAGACAACTTGTTTCTGCAAATAGCCAGGCCTAAACCAGCACCGCCGTGCTCTCGACGTTTCTGAGTACCCCGGTAGAATTTATTTAACACCTTCCCTAGCTCTTGCGAGGGGATACCAACCGCATGATCAGATACAGACACTTCCAGATTGTTATCGGCGAACTTGGCCCTAATTATTAATTCGCTCCTTAGAGTTCTGGCGGTCGAATAACAGTGATTATTTTCCAGACAATGTCTGGGTAGCCCACGATAAATCTTAGCTCATCGGCAGTTAATTCTAATTGATTGTGAACATTGGCAAATCTTGCCAATTCCCAGACCTTCATCACCCTACTATCATCGTCTGGCAATCCAATGCCAAAATTTTCGCAAATATATCGGAGGCCTTTTGTCCCAATGTAATCACCCATTAGAATCTCCCTACCGGTTTCGACAAATTCAGGCTCCCCTCTACCTAATTCCTGATATCCATACAATTCGTAGGTTTTCCTGGGGTCTTTAATTATGCCGTCGGCATGAATCCCTGAAGCGTGCTGGAATGCCTTCTCTCCTACTCCTGGCTGATGGGGAGGAATGGGTATACCGGTAGCTCGAGCAAGATAATTTCCAAGCTTCCAAGATAGAGAAGGATCTATTCTGTCATCCCATAAACTGCCTAAATCACTGGAATACTTAAAAGCCAAAATAACTGAAACCAAATCGGCGTTCCCAGCTCGCTCACCAATTCCATTGATAGTGGTATTGGGATAAGCATCAACACCTTCCTCAATTGCCGCTTTCGTTCCAGCTACCGTATTAGCTACTGCCATCCCCAAATCGTTATGACAATGAAGTTCTATTGGAATTTGGACTTTTTGGGCTATCGCCTTTATCTTTTCAGCAATAGTGGAAGGATTATCACAGCCTACTGTATCACAATACCTAAACCTATCGGCTCGATGCTCTCTAGCCAAGGTGGCAAACTCAACTAAGCGAGTTAACTCTGTTCGGGAAGCATCCTCAGCATTTATCCCGACAGTTTTTATACCTTTCGATTTTGCTAAATCTAAGGCCTCAGTCATATCCTCTAGAATGTCTTTAAATTGTCTCCTTCCTCGCCATTTCCCTTCAATCATTTGTTCAGAAGTAGAAATCGAGAGATTAAGGTGCTCAATTTCTGGGACTCGAGAGAAGGCCACCTCCACATCTTCTGAAACAGCTCTTATCCAGCCACTCAGAATAATGGGGTGTAGAATCCCCATCTTGGCTAACTCCAAATTAGCCTTTAGATAATGAACTTCATGCCAGGTAGTAGGGAAACCAAACTCTGACTGATAAATACCCATCTGATTTAAATACCGATTAATCATTGTCTTTTGCAACTTAGAAAGATTTGTCCTAGCGCTTTGAGCGCCATCTCGATTAGTTACGTCGATTATCCGAACCTTAGCTTGCATCGCTCCCTCCTTTCGAATGTAGTGAACTTTGATTATTTCTTAGCAGAGCCAAGTAGAAAAGCCAAGAATTGTTCGTCTAAGTAGATTCTTTTGCCGAATAGTTGTTAATAGTTTTCTCGCTAATGAATATTACTGAGGGTATGTGACCGGAAAAGTTAAAGGAATATATGTTAGAAGCAGGCAGAATTGGAGGTCACAATCCCCAAGATTTAGCCCGATTTAGCTTCAGACGAGGCAAGTTTGTAACAGAAAAACTTGTAAATTCCCAAATTGTCCAGGAGCGGGAGCAGACCAAAACGTCACGAACCGAGGATGTTATAGTATGGAAAATCCGTGATGGACAAACTTATACTCCTAATTCTTTATGGTGTCAAGGGGGGCTTCGCCTTTAGATTTCCCCCAAACGCGAACGAAGTTCATGGGGGCGATACTCTAATCGGAAGTTATGGAGTCGGTGTTATGAATGCAAGGCGACTCCCTGATTGCGATATCACCACCTTAACTCAGGAAGGATCAGGAGGACTGCACTTCAGGACCCTCCGTTTTCGAGCAGAACTGGGCAAAATGGCAGGAGCAACAAAACGTCATGTATGGCAGAGGATCTGGTATAATGCAGCTATTGATCTCGAGCTAATGTGGGCCCACCTGCGAAAAAGGAGCGCTGCTACTTGCTGATGAATACTATAGCGAATGACAGACGATGAAGGACATTTGGTACGCTGACAAGAGAGACATCGTAAAATGGGGTGGCTTGGTTTATCTTTGTTCAAAGAGGGGGATCAAAAATGTAGTGCAAATTGCTTATTATCGTAGGCAGCAATGGCCCAAACTAGTCTTTAATAAGGCAAATATTGATCTTCCAGAGCAGGTGATAAGGCACTTCAGGGATATTGATGATATAAATCGACTTGCTCAACGTACGGGCCTAACCGTTAAAGTAATCAAGAAGGAATTCAGCCAAGATACTCGGATGGCTTACCACCGCCATGTGTGCAAAGAGATCAATATAATGAAGGAACAGAAAGTGGTCTTTCTCGATCCAGATGTCGGGCTAGCCCCAAATAAAGGCAAAGCAGAACATGTAAAACTTGATGAAATCACAATGATTTGGCAGTCACTCAATCCGCAAGATTTCCTCGTATTCTACCAGCATAGATCTCGATCTAGCGATTGGATAGAAATCCGCAGAAATCAGCTCGCTATGGCCTGTGGAGTAGAACCAGACCAAGTTGGAATGTGGTCGACGGGACAGATAGCAAATGACGTAGTATTCTTCTTTATTGAAAAGGTAGTCTGACCAGTCGCAAGGACTGACCGCCGAGTTGTGGCTCAAGCTAAGTCTTACTCCTACACTAAGGTTGAGCCTTGCGGCTTTTTCATAACTCCATTGAAATTAAGAGGAACGCACCCGCAGTCATGAATTACCATACCGGTGCGGGCTACTTAGGCACTGGGTTGTCATTTCGCCCGATTCCACATCCTACATTTATTGTAAGAAGCCATCTTGTGCAATCATGCTAATGTAGTGTAGCTTGCCTCCACACTCAAAACATGCCCAACAGCACTCCCAAGCTCTAAAATTCAAAGCAATGCCCCTTAGTTTCGCAAACCAAATAAACACATGCACAAGTATTGTAAATACGGATTTACGGTATTGGGAGTGAGCGGATGGAGAGGACTTAGAGGGTACAACTAGGATTCTATCTTCTGAAACATGTTCTTTGCCGCGCCACAGACAGGGCATACCCAGCTATCCGGGAGCTCCTCGAAAGGAGTTCCCGGCTTTATCCTGCTACTGGGATCGCCAATCCTGGGATCATAGATATAATCGCAAGCTACGCATTTCCACCTGACTGTTCCCATCGTTTCCACCGTAGTCTTTTGGTCGACTCGGCTTATTAAATCGCATGCAAAGGCGTCCATAGTTTTCTTGAGGCAGTTGCGAGGACAATAAGGCGACATAAGCCCTCTGATCACTTCTGAATATAACACGTTGCCTCGACGGATACGTTCGCAGAGTTCATGCATAACATCCAGCGCAAACTCCGGATACTCCCTTATTTCTTGGAGGAAACCTTCTCGCCCCATTACTTCCAACTCAGTGTTGTCCTCCACCGCGATTGCGGTGGCAGAGCGGGGAGAGGCATCAACCAAAGCCATTTCGCCGAAATACTCGCCAGGCTCAAAAACTCCTATCTCGGCCTCTTGCCCTTTAGCTCCCAGGACGAGCTTTACTTTACCAGAACGGATAATGTACATCTCTTTTCCGGTGCTATTTTCCTCGAAGACCACTTCTGATTTGCGATATACCCTAAGGGATTCCTCAGAAGGCAAAGTCCCCATTTCCACCTCCTCTGTAGTGCTTCATTGTGTCCTTGAACTAAGGAAGCGCAGCAACCAGAAATAGAACCACCATGCTGAGAGCACTTAGAGCAATAGACACTATCTGATTTTGCTTTATGAGCCTCCCAACTTGTCTATCCAGAATTGTGTTTGGTTGCTCTTTATTGTCCGCTGATTGTGGTAGTGCCTTTATAAGCTTAGGTAAGGAAATGAACAGTACCCAGATTTCTAGAATTATCATAACTAGTATTACCAGATGCTTTGCAAATATCTGTGCAGTCCATCTATTGGCGAATACATTGCCAATGCCTTGGTCGTTCTCGTTCATTGATATAAGTGCATATCCAGTAATGGCAAATACAACAACTGCGACCAGAGTGATAATGATTGCTTTCCGCCTATAATCGATCAGGTACTGGGCTTTTACTGACTTAGCGACGGTGCTAATTGAAGGGAAAAATAATATAGCCGAATAAAAGAGGAGCCCAACCCACGCTACAATAGCGATCAAATGGAACCACGTTGCAATGACCAAAGAGACATTGTCCATGACTATCGCTCCATAATTATTCCGCCATTTGTGCGCTGCTAGTATTTGAGACACAAATTGGCGTTGGCCATATGTCGTTCCGTATCCATCGTGCTACCGATCACGAATCTCTTGATGCGCTTCAGAGACTGGAAAGTGTCTTGAACCTATGATAGCCATCTCGAACAGAGTGGGCCTGTAGCTTGAATGTTGACTCAGGTCGTTTGTACCTCTGATGACTTTTTTTGGATGTTCAGATTTTGCGTTCCTGCTGGTAGCGGTGATAGCATCACAGGGTTTGGCTACGTCTTCCTGGACCGGAACTGGTAGCATAGCTGCACTCGTTTTGGGAGGCATCAGTACTTCTGTTTTCACTATCATTCGAAAGCACCTTCTTTTGTCGCCCAGGGCCAGAATTTAGGAATATACCGGCAACGCTCATAGGCGGCAGCGCCCGGGCTAGCACCAGCTAAGAAGCGCCACAACTGCATCAATTGCCTCCTTCCGTTATCTGAAAGGCGAAGTGAAACGCAGGCAGGCGCTCGCCGGGATGGTCGTCCTTGAAGGTCAACTGCGGTATGCGGAAATCATTGGTCTGGCTCATGTCTGTGCCGGCGTAGATAGCTGGGTACAAATCAATATAATTCCAGCCAGGCTCGCCGGCCGCCGGGAGATAAACTGTTACGTCTCCCTGGCTGTTGAAACCGCAGGCATAGCCGACATAGGCATTATCATAAACGAGAGTGTAGATGTTGGCCGTTTGAGTCCAGCCTACCCCCTTGAGATGGATGGTTATAGTGGTACCCGCAGGACCCGACGAAGGTGAGATGGCAAAAGCGGACGGAGTAATGGTGAAGGATGTTTCCGCGAGTTTGGTTCCTCCATCTTGCACTTCAATTCTGTGAGGCCCACCCAGGTCATCCAGCGCCTTGAATGGGAACATGATTGTTCCATCGGCTCCGACTGTTACCTTACCTAGCGAGACCGAAGCTTCGTCCCACCCGTGACCGGAAACGCGGCTACCCACTACTCGGAACCACAGGAGATCCAGCTGTTTTCCCGCGGGTAGGCCGCTACCCTGAAGAGTTACAGGTGTGCCCACGGTGCCTGATGCGATATCCGTCCAGATAGCTGGACCTGTTGTGGAATCAGGTTTGCCGGGTCCCTTTTCTATGGGTAGACTCTGCTCTTGGATTGACGGCGGTTGTATGGCTTTTCCATCGGTTACAGTGAATTCAAATGTCCACTGAGGACGGTCTGGCTCTGGTGATTGCTGCATATTCATGTAAGGGAAGGTGGCCGAACCGTGGATGATTTGAATAATGTGTTTACCAGGCGCACCAACGGCCGGAATTGATGCATGAGCAATCCCATCCGTGGTAACCGACGAAATCCAGCCGGTAAACTTGTTATCGTAGATCACTTCCCAGCTGTTCTCTAATGGTCTCCAGCCGATGCCTTGGGCATCGATAGTGATAGGTGTGCCAGTCGGCCCGCTGGACGGAGAGATCGACACTTGCATGTCAACATCGAAGTTAGACTTGTTCTGGATCTCGTTCTGTTTTTCCACCAGCACATCATGGCCAAACCCAAATCCGCTGGGAACCGTAAACGTGGTCTGGAAACCACCACTGGCGTCTGTCTTGACCTTGCCCAGCGATTGCATGACGTCGGTAAAGGTTCGGCCAGTATAATTGCCGTCTGCAACGTTCCACGTACCTGTAAAACCTTCCCAGACAAGCTCCAGTTCCGTGTTCGATTCGAAACCTTTACCTACCGCGCTTACCGTGGCTCCGATCGGTGCATGAGAAGGGTTAATTGAGAACTCACCGACATAGTTACTGGTTGGCTGAGGTGAGTTCGCTGGTTGTACAGCACTGGTTTGAACCAACGCGCTCTGACACGCAGTAGCTGCTATGACGCCAAGCGCCATAGCAGCTACGATGAGAATGAATTTCGCCCTTTTCATGAGCATACTTCCCTCCCTATTGCGCCGAAACTACTGTCAACAGCGACGGCGCCACATTGAACTCGGTGAACGTGCCGGTCCGCCCATCTTTGCTCTTCGCGGTAACTGTGTACGGGACACTACCGGTAGGATAAGTTGCCGGAATAGCCCAGGCGGTTGACCAGAAGTAGTCCGTCACCGGGACTCCTGGTTGCCCGGGATGGCCTCCGTACGCAGCAGTGAAGGTCTGCCCATCCTTGAGGGAAACCACGACAGAGCTAAGAGTTGAGTTATCCATGGGGTTGCCGGTCGCCGGGTCGTATACCTTGATGCGCCAGACTACGCTTTCCCCCTGAGGGAACCGGCTTGACTGAACACAGATATCCGCCGGATTCTTAGCGCCGGCGCTACCGATAACCGTGTTTGCATCAATCGTTAGAGCCTGAGCTGCTTTGGGACTGCTCGTGCAAGCGGTCGCGACCACAGCGGCCACTACAATCAGCACCACGATAACCCCTACTATCCATAATCTCGGTAATCGCATAATTACCCTCCTGCTTTTTGAATTTAATAAAATACCAAACTTTAGCCTCGACAAAGCTTTGTCGACTTACCAGTTCGTTTCTTTTGACAACTTCAATCGCTTACTCGTTCCTTATTGCTTTCTTATTGAGAGTAGGCCATCGCAGGTGTCGGCTCGGCTTCGCCGTCCAATATGACTGTCATCTTTCGGCCAGAAGGAAGCAAATACACACATTTCCTCACTATCTTGTCGACATGAGCTTTCGCGCGCCTCATTGGCGTTTCCCGCTCCATTTCATCAACATCCCTGGCTATTTTCTTGTCCATCGAAGCACCTCCCCAGTCTAGATTATGCCGTCTGAAACCAAATAACTCCGACCGGTTCTTCACTTCGTGATTCAGTTCGGGCAACAACTCTTTGGCCTCGAGTTGGTCTTTTTTTGTCTAGCTCATAGACCGGATTGCAGCAAGAAGCTGTGTGCTGGCGCTTCTCTTGGGGATGAAGCCGTATGCCCCGGCCTGTCTGCTAACAAGAGCGTTCTCTTCGTCATCGTACTGACTCAGCAGTAAGACCTTGGTATGCTCGCACTCTTTGCATATTCGCTTAGTGGCTTCCAGGCCGTTCATCACTGGCATGACTATGTCCATCAATACCATATCGGGCGAAAGCCTCCTCGCCTTCTCTAAGGCTTCTCTCCCATCTACTGCCTCTCCCACTACCTGCATATCCTTCTGCACTCCTAGAAGGGCACGGATTCCATCCCGGACTATGGCATGGTCATCCACAACCAGCACCTTGATTTTTCTGGTCACCTTGCCCAGCAACTTCCCGATTAAATGTACCAGTGAAGTCGGCTCGACTGGTTTAGTCAGGTAGTCCTCGCTCTCAAGTTGAAGCCCCTCTTCTCTGCTCCATCCTTTAAGCAGTTGTTCTTCCGGTGGTGCGTCAATCACAACAATAGGCACATCGTTGAATGGCGGTGTGTGCCTCAGCCACTCGTGCAGCTCAAATGCACTACCCCGGGGCATTATTGTGCCCAATAAGACGAGGCCAGGCCTTTGAGCCCAGGCCTTTTCTTGTGCCTGCGTCTTGTCGGTAGCGATGCAAACCTCATACGCTTTGGCCACCAGCCTCGCCTGCAGACTTGACGTGGAGTCCTGTTCATCATCTACGATAAGAATTATTGGGTTGGCCTTCATCTCTGCTCTCCTCCTCGAACCAGTCGAATCTCTCAGAGTAGTTCTCTATAGTCTAGGGAGAGAGAAGGAGGTCAACCCGCATTGACCTCCTTCTCCCATTTGGTAAAGGAGATTCCCAAAAGTTGTCTGCGTTGATGGCACTACCATGACTTGCAGAATCTGTGCCTTCCTTTGCGATCCGTACAGTGTAATAACGGTAGATTTTTCCATTTGGGTAGCTCAGCCGTCAGTCATCTATTTCTTAATCTAGAACAATAAATACTGTCTGAATATCGGCGGGAGTCTGATTGTTTTGTAGGACTCTGGCGAATTCTCCTGCCAGTGTTTGTCCTACAAATGGTTCACACCAGTGTCAGAAAGAAGTTGATAGTGTTAGAAGGGGCGAAGCAAGGTTTGCATAGATGTGGCTTTTGTCCCCGTGGAAGCAGGGCGTCTAATTAGTATCCGTTCTAGTCTACGAGGCGGTTATTTATGGCATAATGGGTTAATTCAGCATTATTCTTCATTTTCATTTTCTCCAGGATGCGGAATCGATAGGTGCTGATGGTCTTGACACTCAGTGATAGCTCCTTGGCAATCTCTGAAACTGTTTTCCCCGAGGCAATCATACACATGACTCTATACTCACGACCGGACAGACCTTCATGGGGTAGTTGCTCGGCATTTTCTTGCACGACGGAAGCTAATCTCTCGGCCAGGGAAGAACTCACATACTTTCCACCTGTCGACACTTTACGAATGGCCACCACCAATTCATCCGGTGCACTTTCCTTGGTCACGTAGCCCGAAGCACCTAGTTTTAAGGCACGCACAGCGTACTGTTCTTCTGGATGCATGCTTAGCATCAGAACAGGAAGTCTTGGCTTTTCACTTTTCAGTCGGGTTAGAACATCCAGGCCGTCCTTGCCTGGCATGGTGATATCTAAGAGAACCACATCGTAGTCAGATGTCCTTACCTTGCTAAGCACTTCCCACCCGTTGGTAGCTTCGTCAGCGACCACCATGTCGGGAGTCTCGGCGATTATCTGCTTCAGTCCCCGCCGAAAAACTGGATGATCATCGGCAATTAGTATTTTTAGCATTGAGATTCTCACGACTGCCAAGCGGGATGGTTACCGCAACTACTGTGCCCCTACCGGGAGTACCCTTTATCTTAACCTCACCTCCCCAGAAGCTGGCACGTTCTCTCATCCCAATTAGCCCAAAAGCTTTCGGATCGGAGAGGTGCTTTTGTTCAATACCCCTGCCATTATCGCTAATTCTCAATATGATTCTACCTGTTTCCTCTTTCAAGGTTACTTTGACGTTGGTTGCATCGGCGTGGCGAACAACGTTGGTAAGTGCCTCCTGACAGATGCGGAAAATCGCCGTAGAGCGATCTCGGTCCGGGACAATATCTTTTGGACTTGACGTGAATTCAAATTTGATTTCAGTCCGCCTTTCCAGTTCCTGTGATTGCCATTCAATCGCAGCGGAAAGGCCGAGGTCATCTAATACTCCCGGTCTTAATTCAGTAGAAATTCTCTTTACTGTCTGGATGGCTTCATCAACCAGCTCATACATGGATTTTACCTTCGCCTGGAGCAATCCTTGCTCTCTCGAAGTTCTCTTGGCCAACCAAGACAACTCAATCTTCAGACCTGTCAACAGTGACCCCAGCTCATCATGAATTTCACGTGCCAGGTTTGTTCTCTCTTCTTCTCTGACCGACTCTAAATGTAGCGAAAGGTCACGCAACTCTTCACGTGAAGTTCTCAATTGCTCTTCGGCCTGTTTGCGGTCTGTGATATCACTAACCGTGTGGAAGAAGATTCTCCTGCCATCTGCAGTTGATTTCCCGGTTGGGTAAATAGCTGATCTGACCCAGCGTCCGGATTGCCGATCAAGCGCCTCCCGTTCAACGGGCTGACCTTTTTTTGCAGCTTCTTCCAGTGGACAGGCATACCAGGGCTCGTCAAGCCCATGTATTACTGTTGGGCAATACTTGGCGATAATGTCTTTGACGTTGACGCCTAGCTGCGTTTGCACCGCTCTATTCGCCTGGAGAATGTGGTGCTGCTCATCTATCAACATAACGTAGAATGGAAGAGCGTCCAGAATATCCGAAACCTTCAGCCGCATGTCGATACTGTTAGGTCCGTCTTTCACGGCTTTTTTCTGAGGCTTTCGTGGCCTCTTCGTACGGTGAAGCGCTCCTAATGCAGCAGGTCCTGTCTTCGCGTTATGCTTCATATCATCCGCCCCACTCCAATCGACGTCATATAACATGATTATACCGCAATTACTCGGTTCCCAAAACTAGAGGCAGATTTCAACCCAAGGCAGATTCTGCCGCCAGAAAGAGATGGGGAGAGTGCTCGCGCATGCTGGCAAATCCCCGGGACTCCAGATGAGACACTTCAACTCTGATGGCAGTATCGGAATGGAAAAACAACGTTAGTTTGTGCGACTAACCATCTGTAATCAATGGCTTTAGATTCGCTCCTCGGAAGTAACTTTTCATCGACTTGTTGAACGTCAAACTCAGGCATGGTGGCGGACGACCTAACAATAGTACCGAAGTGGGAGCAAGATATCTTCGGTCATTCATCCTGCACACTGGATGGGACTCTGGGAAACAATTGACACAAGCGCGATGGTGATCTACTATGGCTCTGCCAGCGACGAACGTGGAATCGATCTAGCCACAATGAGAATGAAAGGCCTGTGGGCCAGACAACAGATGTCTGAACCAGTATTACGTGTGGGCCAGCTAGTCGAGAGGGAGGCAAGAGGTGCAAACACTAAGAACAACTCAATCTAGAATCGAGAGGATGAAGGAAAAGCTGCTTTGCGCCCCTTACGAGGTCTGCATCGAAAGGGCTCGTCTCTATACAAAGAGCTATCAGGAAACGGAGGGGCAGCCACCGGCCATAAGGGCAGCAAAGGCCCTGGCTAAAACACTTGCCGAGATGACCATCTACATCACAGAGGAGGAGCTCATTGTTGGCAATACAACGAGCAAGCACCTTGCAGGAGCAATCCCTGTAGAGCGCGGCGACATTAACGCTGTCCTCGAGATGGAGATGGACACAATGGGGATGAGGAAACGGCCTTTCATCATAAGCGATGGTGACAAGAGGGCCTTGAGAGAGGAAATCCTGCCCTACTGGAAGGGCAAATCTGTTCGAGACAAGAAAGCCTCACTGTGGGCTGAAAAGGGCCTCATGAAAGTGAAACTGCTCGGCGAAATCGATAGAAATTGCCCAAACCTTGCTATCGATATATTCGATGTTCAAGGGCACCTTGTGTTAGGACATGAGAACGTGATACGCCAGGGTCTTGGCGGAATCAAAAAAAGGGCAAAGAAGCGCTTGGAAGAATTGCAAGCGGATAATCCTGATGAGATTAGGGGGGCGGACTTCCTCCTGGCAGTGATCATCTGCTGCGAGGGCGCCATCGCCTTTGCTCACAGGTTTGCTAAGGAGGCAGAGAAGCTCGCGAAGATTGAAGCGAGTCCAAGCAGGAGGCGGGAGCTGCTAAGGATAGCGGGAAACTGCCGGCGGGTTCTTGCCAAGCCTCCCAGAACGTTCCACGAAGCAATGCAGTGCCTGTGGTTGACGCAGGTGATCGCTAATATCAGCTATGGTATGGCCGCAACCTTCGCCCTTGGGAGGGTCGATCAGTATCTGTATCCATTTTACAGAAGAGATATGGAGGCGGGAACAATCACGGAAGCTGGAGCGCAGGAGCTTATTGACGAGCTACAACTCAAGCTGACATCAAATATACTCTTGCTCCCTGAAGCTGGGGCGGACGTTGCCAGTACACTGGGCACAAGCCCGCAGCCAATTACCATAGGTGGCCAGACCAAAGATGGCAGCGATGCCACCAACGAATTGTCCTACATGATCGTGGAATCATCCAGCAAATTGAGGGCTGTCGTCAACAACCTGGCAATAAGGATTCATAGTGGAACCCCCGAAAATTTTCTGCTGAGGGCCTGCGAGGTATACAGGTCAACTTCGGGGCAAGCATTCTACAACGATGAGGTGATTATTCCAGCCTTGCTCCGTGACGGATACACCTTAGAAGATGCACGGGACTATGCAATCGTTGGCTGCGTTGAGCCTACTGGATCTGGGGACACCTTTGCCTGTACCGGTGGCAACGATCTCAAGCTCGGCGGGGTTTTCGAAATGGTGCTGACAAATGGCGACTATCGCCTGATGCCCGGGCAGGGGCTGTGCACTGGTGATCCATCAAGCTTCAAGAGCTTCGATGACCTAATGGATGCCTTTCGTAGACAGCTGGAGCACAATGTGAAGATGGTGGCCGATGCGGTGAACGCAAAGGATGCAGTCTATCAGGCAGAATTCCCTGCGCCCTTCGTCTCCGCCACCCTGACGGGCTGTGTTGAAAACGGCAGGGATGCAACAGATGGCGGAGCCCGCTACAACTTTGGCTCCATCACAGCAAGGGGCCTGGGCACAACTGCTGACTCTCTAGCAGCGATCAGAAAACTCGTCTTCGATGACCGAGTGCTGACTTTGGCGGAGGTGCTTGAGGTGCTGCGAACGAACTTTGAGGGAAGGGACAACGTGCGGCAACTGTTAATCAACCGAGCTCCCAAGTATGGAAACGATGACGACTATGTGGACTCTATAGCGAGGGCAGTTGCGAGCCTCTTCTGTAGTGAGGTGGCAAAGCACCCGAGCATTAGGGGAGGGCACTTCAGACCGTCGTTTTACTCCTATGGGACCCACGTCCTTGATGGCCTGTTCCTCGGTGCTACCCCCGATGGCAGAATGGCGGCAGAAGCGATTTCGAATGGTATATCACCGGTCAACGCCAGGGAGAACAATGGTCCAACAGCGGTGCTCAAGTCCGCAGCCAAACTGGAGCACAGGCTGATGTCCAACGGGAATGCCTTGAATCTCAGACTCCTTCCGTCTCTGGTTCGGGACGAGGTTACGCTGAGAAAGGTCATGTCGTTAGTCAAGACCTATTTCCGTTTGGGCGGTATGCATTTGCAGTTCAACGTAGTGTCGCGCGAAACACTGGAAGATGCCCAACAGCATCCGCAAGACCACAGGGATTTGGTAGTCAGAGTCTCCGGATACAGTGCCTTCTTCACTGATCTGGGTAAGCTCATTCAAGATGATATTATCGGTAGAACAGAGTTCGGACCCTAGTTGATGCGCCGTGTCACTCCGGGGGTGTAGGGGATTGCGCTAAATAGCAAGTGTTTTCGGAGCACTTTGCCTAAAGTCTTTGGGTCTGTAGGTGACACTATTAATCTTACCGCCAAATTGAATCTATATGGTGGGGTGCATCATATCCGACAATACGCGAGGGCCAACGAATGTGAGTTCTAGTCACACTTCTATTTTTATGGCGATAATTAGGAGATTGTGTCCATGCTAGTGGATAACCTCTTCGTCTACCAATCGACTAATCTCGTCACTTGGTAGCCCTAGAAGTTCGCGGAAAACATAATCGTTACTCTCGCCCATGACTGGAGCAGCCTTGGTAATCTTGGCTGGGGTTTTGGAAAATTGCCAGGGTACCCCAAAGACGACTACTTTGCCCATGACCGGATGTTCCACAGTGGTAGTCACTCCTCGATGCTTGAAATGAGGATCATTGACAATCTCCTCATTGCTTAACGAAGGCATCGCTGCAACTCCAGCTTTTTGTAACATATCAGTCACTTCATAGTGCGTATAATTGATCGTCCATGCTGTTACCAGCTTGTCTAGCTCTTCCTGGTGTTTCCAACGTTCATATGCATCAGCAAATTTTCCATCCCTGGTCCACAGTGGATTGCCTAATATTTCACAGAAGGAATTCCATTCCTCAGGAGCCGATATTGCTATACTAACCCACTTATCATCACCGCGACAGCGGTAGCAATTATGCGGCGCCATTATTCTGTCCCTATTGCCGTCACGGTACTGTACCCTCCCATTCATAAGGTAATCCATGATTGCATCTCCAGCCAGAATTGCTTGACTCTCCACAGATGACAAATCTATGTACTGCCCCAGTCCTGTCTTCTGCTTGTAGTTTAGGGCCATAATCAAGGAAAATGCGCCGGTAATCGCTGCCATGAGATCAGTCGAGCCAGTCATCGGGTTGGGCGTTCTATCTCTATATCCTGTTAGATTAGCCAAGCCGCTAGCACATGCGAAGCTCGGAGCGTAGCCTCCATAGGCTCTTTGGGGCCCTTTCCCACCAAAGGCCGAGGAGGAAAGCATAATAATGTCAGGTTTCACGGCTCTGAGCACGTTGTAACCTAGCCCCAGGCGCTCCATGGTACCGGGCCGCATATTTTCGGCAACTATATCGCTAACCTGTACTATCCTCTTAGCCAAATCAATCGCTTGTGGTTTCTTTAGATTAAGTTTCACAGAAAGTTTGTTCAAGTTGATAGCGTTGAATACATAGGAACTCTCTACACCTTCAAACGCCTTTCCGATAGTGAAACTCATTACCCGGGTCTGGTCAACAGCGGTCATGCTCTCAATTTTTATGACCTCAGCTCCCATAAGTGCCAGGAGCCCAGTTGCATACGATCCTGCCCACAACCAGCTGAAGTCAGCTACTCGTATTCCTTGCAAAGCAGTCCTGTTCATATTGGCTGCGACCTTCTCTATATCACACCAGTTTCTCTAAGTTTTGTCAGTTGATCCTTGCTGAATCCCAGACGACCACAATAGACTAGCTCATTATGTTGGCCTAGAAGAGGAGCAGGTCGCATCGCTGTCCAGGGAGTCCTGCTAAACTGATATGCAACTGTAGGATACCGAAGTGTACCTGCCAAGGCGTGATCAATGTCAGCAAAGAATCCTCGTTCCTTCAGTTGAGCGGATTGAGCTAGATCTTCAGCCGTATTGACAGGCACAGCCGCCACACCCTTGGCCTGCAGCTTGTGGAAAAGCTCTTCTTTCTTGAATTGCCGCACCCACGCTTGTACTCTGGGGTTAATTTCGTCGGAATACCAGTGACGATTCGCCCATGATAAGAACTTCTCATCGAGGGCCCATGATGGGTTCCCCATGCATTCCACAAGACTGCGCCATTCGCGATCGGTTACTACTGTTATTATGATGTAGCCGTCCTGGCATTCCATCGGCAATACCATTAAAAAGCCTTTCCCCAATCTGTGGTGCACCTCACCCAAGTTTGTGAAGGTGCAAACATGGTGTTGAACCAGTGACATTAACACGTCCTGCTTCGAAACATCTATGTGTTGCCCTATACCTGTCTCAACCATGAAGTAAACGGCAGTTAGAGTTGCCATGGCAGCACTGAGACCGCATGCGCAATCCCCCACAATGCCCCCTGGCTTGACAGGTTCTCTGTCTGGATCATCAGAATGAATAGGTAGAAGGTAGCCCTCCCCCCCAGCGTGATGGGAATTTAGTTCATAAGCTTTGTAGTCGCGATAAGGCCCTGTCTGCCCGAAAGGCGTGATCGACGTCATTACGAGCCGTGGATTCAATCTCTCGAGGTCGTTATAGGTCAATCCTTGCTTTTCCATCACCCTGGGAGGGTTATCTTCAATGAAGATGTCTGCCTGCTTTATCAGTTCTTTTAAGATACCTTTCCCTGTTTCTGTCGTCACATCCAGAGTGATACTCAACTTGTTGGTGTTCAAGTGCAAGAAAAGCCCGCTTAGCTCGTGGGCAGGGATATCGTGTAGAAAGGGGCCGCGTCTTCTCGCACAATCGCCGATTCCAGGGGGCTCAATCTTGATTACCTCAGCCCCGAAATCAGCCAACAGCTTGGTGCAGTAAGGACCGCTTACCAGAGTGCACAATTCAATAACGTTGAGGTGACTTAACGCTTTGTCAGTCATTATTCCAGTATATCTTCGAGACAAAATTTTGTGAGCACCAAAATAGTTTGGCTCTCGCTAGAGCGCAGGTTTATTATGATAACATATTTGGGATATTGGCACACCTGTATGAGTGTGGCTTTCTGGAAACAAACTGCGGTCTTTGCCATCGTGGCCCGGCTTGGTCTATTTTGATACTCGGCAACTTACTAGCAAAATCACATGAGCATCACACCCACATCACAGAAATTGCAGAAAAAGCCCCCAGTGGTTATAATGTCGGTGGTCGAGGGTCTTGGTGATGAGTCCCTAACTCGTGGAGGTACAAGAAAGGGACGAAAACGAGTTAGGGGGTCGAAATCAGGGTTTTGCTCCTCCCCAGCTTCGAGGAATCCCCCCGCTAACTTTTAATTAGGGCCTCCGCCGTTCGAATCCTCCTCTGGTCGCGACCCCACAAATGTCCAGATTGTTCAACGTTGCACAAAAGCTTGAAATGTGCAGTCACAGTACAAAAGGGGGACTCCGAGCTGCTGACTTTGCCTGGAGTCCCTTATTTTACAGCGAGAGACGCTCCCTAATCAAAATCTGGGTGGTTTTGGGAAGTGGTTAACGGGGGTTTGCCCCTTGTAGGGTCGTGCAAAAGTCCTGAGAAGGACTATTTCACCCCCGATAATGGTA
>Ga0209777_10003899_pt1 | contig 18021 bp, 12 predicted proteins | sample FrelakmetHBP12HB_FD_187147 | JGI IMG/M metagenome (GOLD analysis project Ga0209777, IMG submission 187147) | Freshwater lake sediment microbial communities from the University of Notre Dame, USA, for methane emissions studies -HBP12 HB (SPAdes)... | ecosystem: Environmental > Aquatic >...
ACTGAGTGACTGAGTGACTGAGTAAAGGCCACAAACGGCAACAAGGGCGCCTCGTTAGCCGCCCCGCTTGCGGGGCGCGTGTTGGGCCACGCAAGGCACAAGAACACGCGCCCCGCAAGCGGGGCGGCTAACGAGGCGTGGCCTGCCTCACGTCATAACACCACAGCTTCTCGTGATACCTCAGGTACATCCGCCCGTCGAGCACCACCGGGTGGGCCCAGGCGTCGCGTTTGCCGGTGACGAGGTCGAAGCGGCCGGCGGTCTCGAAGCCGGCCTCGGCCGGCTTGAGGAGCGCCATCGCGCCGGTCTCCGCGAGGACGTACAGCCGCCCGTCGGCCCAGATCGCGGAACCCTGGCCCAGGTCTCGCCGCTCGCGCACAGAGCGCCCCGTCGTCCACTCGACGCCCGCCCACCACTTGACGGTCATATATCCGGAACTGTAGATCACCCCATCCACGAGAACGGCCCCGCCGTCGCAGTTGTCGAGGGGCGTGGTCCAGGCGGGCTCGACGCCGACGCCCTGCCCTTCCGCCCGGAGGCGCAGGAGCACGCCGCCCTCGCCGTCGGGCACCGTGATGAAGACGCCGCCGTCATGGTAGAGGGGCGTCGCCGCGATGACCTCGTAGCGGGTCTTGCGGAAGTACGTCCAGAGGAGCTTGCCCGTGTCAGCGTCGACGCCGTAGGCGTGCCGCGAGGACACCGACGCGAGCATCCGCCGCCCGCCCCACTCGAAGAGGATCGGCGAGGCGTAGCCCGCCTTGTCGCCCGGGATGGGATCGCTCGCCCAGACCGTCGCGCCGGTCTTCTTGTCGAGCGCGGCCATCATGGCCTTCTTGCCGCCGGGAGAGACGATGAGGCGCGGCCCATCGGCGAGCAGACACTCCGCGAGGCCCCACGTGATCTCCTCGCCCTCAAAGACCTTCAGCGTTTCGACGGCCCACACTTCGGCGCCCGTCTTCGGGTCGAGGCAGGCCACGCGGCCATGCGCGTTGCTATGGTAGAGCCGCCCGTCATCGTACAGGCAGCAGGCCCTCGCGCCGGGATAGGAGGCCTTCCACGCGGCACCGTTCTTCGCCCGCCACCGGGGCTTGCCGTCGAGGTCCATCGCGAAGACGACGCAGTCCTCGCCGACGTCGCCCGTGATATAGAGCGTGCCCTCGTGGAGGATCGGCGACGACCAGCCGCGCCCGAGGTCGCCGACGGCCCAGAGGAGCTTCGGCCCGCCCTCGGGCCACGCCTGGAGGAGCCCCTTCTCGTCCGACACGCCGTCTCGCCTGGGCCCCCGCCACTGCGGCCAGCCGGACTCCTTCGACGCGACGAGCGCGCCGGCGGGCGCGGCAACGGAGGCGCTGCATGAAAACAGAGCCGCCAACGCGAGTGCCGCTGCCAGCATGGAGACGTTTCGCATGAGCCGCATCATGCCAACAGGGCGGCAGAACGTCAAGCGGCGCGGGGCGGCGAATGCCTGGGAACGTCAGGAACTGAGTGACTGAGGAACTGAGTAACGGCCAAACGGAAACGCGCCCCGCTGATGAAAAGCGCCGGCCTAATGGAGATGGCCCACGTTGGTGGTGATCGTGAGCAAGGGCAACAGGAGAACATAGAGGAGCAGAAATATCGCCAGGTACCATGGTACGCTGCACAGAACGCAGAACCATCCGGTTGCCCTGAGCGTGCGATGCCATCGCATGCGGATTGCCACAATGGCCAGGGCCATCGTCGCCGCCGCCCAGAGCCCAAGGACGAGAAGCCAGTGGCCGGCCACCGCACGCTCAAGGTCAATGACCGTCTGCGTGGGCGTCGGCAGGCCGCCCTTGATGTCGAAGGCGCTGTAGAGCTTGTCCCACCGCCCCACGATCACCGTGAAGAGACGCAGGCCGCCGATCCAGAACAGCCCGCCCAGGATGACCAGGACCGCGCTGCCGGCCCGGTTCAGCCAGGACCGTCCTGCCGCGGCCATCGCTATCGCTGTCAAGGTCCACCCCTTTGCAGCCGTGCGGCACGCCCAATCGTAGGCCGGCCGGCCCGGCCCATCAATGCCACACGGCTCCACACGTGAATGTCCCGAAAACACGGCCTTTGCACGCGATGCCAAGCGCCCCTGTCAGACCGGACACTTGGAGTTCTGTACCGCGCGGCCCGCCGCGGCCTTTCATGCCGTGATCATCATGTGCCGTTGACCACCCCTTCGTGCCTTCGTCCCTTCGTCCCTTCGTCCCTCTTCTTTAGCCGCTTGACAAACTCTTGCCCGCGACCGACAGTATCCCCCTACCATCGAACAAGGAGTCTCGCCATGCTCGCTGCCGTGCTGAAAGACTTCGACAAGCTCGTTCTCGAGGACGTTCCCGTGCCGACACCGGGCATCGGCGAAGTGGTCGTGCGGATCAAGTCGTGCGGCTTCTGCGCCACCGATTACAAGGCGATCAAGGGGATCCGCCGCAACGTCAAGTTCCCGATCATCGTCGGCCACGAGCCGTCGGGCATCGTCGCGAAGGTCGGGGCGGGCGTCTCGCATTTCAAGGAAGGCGACGAGGTCATCCTTCAGCCGTCCGGCTTCTGCGGCGTCTGCCCCGATTGCCGCCTGGGCAACACGCACTATTGCCAGAACGCCTTCACGACCGGCGGCGACGGCCCGGACAGCGTCTGGGACGGCTCATTCGCCGAGTACACCCGGACCCTCGCGGCCTGCCTCTTCCACAAGCCGAAGGGCGTCTCGTTCGATGCGGCCGCCCTGGCGGAACCGCTCTCGGGGGCGTGGAAGGGCGTCGTCCATTACAGCCAGATCCAGGTGGGCGACGACGTCGTGGTGATCGGCGTCGGCGGGATAGGCCTGCTGTGCCTCATGGTGGCGAAGGCCGCCGGCGCGGGCCGCCTCATCGCTATCGATACAAGTGAATACGCCCTCCGGAACGCCAAGGCCCTCGGCGCGACCGACACGGTGAACCCCGCCAAGGAGAACGTGAAGGAGCGCGTGTACGAGATCGCCCCGCGCGGGCCGGACCTGGTGGTCGAGGCCGCCGGGCCGATCCAGGCGGTCCGAACGATGGTCGACCTCCTCCGGCGCGGCACGCGATGGAACGTCTTCGGCATCACGACGCACGAGAAGTTCGAGCTCGACGGCGGCCTCACGCATTTCCTCGAGGCCCGCATGGACGCCTCCTTCGGCACGACCCCCTGGGCCATGTCGAGGGCGATCCGCCTCATGGAGACGGGCCTTGTCGATCCCGGGAAGATCATCTCGCACCGGTTCGCCCTGAAGGACATCGCCAAGGCCGTCGAGGTGATGGGAAAGCCGGAACGCAATAAAGTTATCATTAACGTTTAGCCGTCGCCGGCACGGCGACGTACGTCAACACGCGCCCCGCAAGCGGGGCGGCTAACGAGGCGCGCCCTCGCGCGCAGGAATCGCCATGAAAGCCATCGTTCTCGTATCGCCAGGCAAGCTCGAGCTGCGCGAGGTCCCGACGCCGGAGCCGCGCGCGGGCCAGGTCCGCATCCGCACGGCGGCGTTCGGCATCTGCGCGACCGACATCCTGATGATCGACGGGAACCCGCGCGTCAAGCCGCCCGCCATCCTCGGCCACGAGTGGTCGGGCACCGTCGATGCGGTCGGCCCGGGGGCCGATCCGAAGCTCGTCGGCCGCCGGTGCGTTGCCGAGAACGTCCTGGCGGACGGCGGCGAGGTCGGCTTCGAGCATCCGGGCGGGTACGGCGAGTTCGTCCTCACGGAGGCGCGGAACGTGCAGGCCCTGCCCGACGGTTTCGACATGGCCGCTGCCGCCATGATCGAGCCGCTGGCCGTCAGCGTCCGTGCGATGCGCCGGCTGGCCCCGCAGGACAAGCGCGCGGCCCTCGTCCTGGGCGACGGGCCGATCGGCCTCCTCATGCTCGTCCTCCTGCGGCGCGCGGGCGTCGAGCGCGTGACGCTCGTCGGCGGCCGCGCGGGGCGCCTCGCCCTGGCCCGCGAGTTTGGCGCCGCCGAGGTCATCAACTATCACGAGATCCAGTTCGACCTGGCCTCCGCGATCATGAAGAAGGCGTGCACGGGCGCGGCGTGCCCCGTTGCGAAGGGCTTCCCGAGCATCGTCGAGGCGACCGGCTCCGCGAAGGCGATGGAAGCGGCCCTTGAATTGGCCGCGCCGCAAGGGAAGATCGTCCTCATCGGCGACTACGACCAGGCCCGCGCGGCGTTCCCCTGGAACACGCTCCTCCACAAGGAGCTGGAGCTGATCGGCTCGAACGCCAGCGCCCTCGGCTGGCCCGAGGCGACGCGCCTCGCGACCGAGCCCGGCTTCCCCCTCGCGCGGCTCGTCTCGGCCCGGTTCCCGGCGGCCCGCTTTGCCGAAGGCGTTGCTCTCGTTCGCGGCCGGGGAGATCAGGTGAAGATCGTTGTGGAGTGGTAGCCGTGTGCCATGGGCGCTTGAGCCCGTGATCCTGTCATGCGGTTGACCACGTCTTCAGTTGACCACGTCTTCTGCCTTGCCTTCTTCTCAACCACGCGTCACAATACCCCCATGGACGACCATCGCAAGACGTGCGTCCGCTACAACGAGCCCGGACATGCTCACGCGCTCACGTTCTCCTGCGACGAGCGTGCGCCGCTCTTCGAGACCGAAGCCGCCAGGGACCTTTTCATCCAATCGCTTGCGGCCGCGCGGGCCAAGCTTGCTTTCGACATCTGGGCCTATGTCATTATGCCGGAGCACGTACACCTCCTGATCTGGCCGCGCGAGGCCGAATATTCGATCTCGGCCATCCTCCAGGCCGTCAAGCAGCCCGTGTCCTATTACGCCCGCAAGCGGGGCCTCTACGGTGGCCGCTCGTTCTGGCTCCCGGGCGGTGGGTACGACCGGAATATGATCGCCGCAAAGACCGTCCACGAGGAGATCGAGTATCTGCATGCCAATCCGGTCCGACGGGGGCTCTGCAAGAGCACGACGGACTGGAGGTACAGTAATGCCCGGTTCTGGGCGGGGCTGGATAGCATCGAGATGGAGATGGACCGGACGGTGCCACCGAAGGAATGACCAGAAGAAGGACCGACGGCACGGAAGTGGTCAACGGCACGAACGCTATCACGGGCTCAGAGAGCCCGTGGCACACAAAGTCAACGCACATGGTCAACGGCATGACACAATCACGGGCTCAAGAGCCCGTGGCACACGAACGTCAACGCACATGGTCAACGGCACAATCACGATCACGGGCTCAAGAGCCCGTGGCACACAACATCAAAGGCCACGTCAACACAAGAACCGGAGGCACGATGATTCCCTGGTGCGGTGCAATGCTGGCGCTGGGGGTCCTCCTAGCGACCACGCCGGCGCTGGCCGGCGTCGTCAAGGAGATCGTCCGGGCCTCCGGGCCGAGCGTCGCCAAGCCCGACGCCTGGCGCCCGTACATGAAGGGCTTCGAGCGCGAGGGCGAGGCCTACGTGTGCGATAACGGCACGGATGCCAAGGCCCGGCGCGGCGTCAGCCAGACGATCACGCTCGACCAGAAGGCGCCGCAGCCGATCGTCGCCACCGCGTGGAGCAAGGCCGAGAACGTCGGCGGATCGGCCGACCAGGACTATTCGCTCTATCTCGATCTCGTCTACCAGGACGGCACACCGCTGTGGGGCCAGGCGGCGCCGTTCACCACGGGGACGCACGATTGGGAGCGGGTCGAGGTCCGCGTCCTGCCGGCGAAGCCCGTCAAGAGCGTCTCGTTCTACCTCCTCTTCCGCGGCCACTCGGGCAAGGCGAGCTTCCGCCAGGGGCAGCTTCACGTGGCCGAGGCGCCCGCCGGCGCGGCCTATTTCGACGGGCAGGCCGTGCGGGCGAAGGAGAAGCCCGGCGAGCGGTGGCTCGTGCGCGACGTGGCGGCCGATTCCGACTTCGTGGCCTTCGAGGACGGGAAGGCCCTCGGCCTTGTGCTCGACGCGAAGGGCAACGAGGGCCGCCTCGCCGACACGACCGGCAAGGACCGCGCCGTCACGCTCGTCCACACGATGCCCGCCGAGGGCGCCAGCTGGCGGTGGCTCGCGGGGGTGCGCGAGGAGGTCCAGGCGCAGGGGCCGCAGGAGTACCTGGACGCGACGTGGTTCAAGGTCGGCGCGACGGGCCAGCTTTCGCGGTTTCCGCTCGCCGCGGTCGCCAAGGGCAAAGATGGCCGCGCGATCTGCCTCGACATGAGCCGCCCGGCGTACTTCCGCGTCGGGTACAGCCCCGGCTGCGAGGAACTCTACATCGCCTTCGACTTCGCCCTGACGCCGGAGAAGCCCGCGGCCGAGTTCCGCTTCGTCACACTCGCGTTCGACGGCACGCAGGGCCTTCGCGGCGCGGTGGCAGAAATGTACAAAGCGTTTCCAGACCAGTTCCGCTCGCGGACGCCCGAGCAGGGCCTCTGGATGCCGTTCTTCGCCATCAGCAAGGTCCCGGGCTGGGAGGACTTCGGCTTCAAGTTCAAGGAGGGGAACGACGAGGCCTCGTGGGACGATGCCCACGGCATCCTCACGTTCCGGTACACGGAGCCGATGACGTGGTGGATGCCGATGCCGAAGGAGATGCCGCGGACGCTGGAAGCCGCGCTCGCCGAGGCGAAGCGCCTGGCGGAGAAGGGGAACAAGGAGGCGCAGGCGCTCCTGACGAGCGGGTACCGGAACGAGCAGGGCCAATGCCCCGCGCGGCTGCTCGATACGCCCTGGTGCAACGGGGCGGTCTGGAGCATGAACTCCGCGCCGGGCCTCTTGGGCGACGTCACGCACTTCAAGGACAAGTGGAGCTCCGCGATCCGCGAGAAGCTCTACGGCCCCGGCCGCAAGGGCGACCTCGACGGCGAATATGTCGATTCGAGCGAGGGGTACGTGACGGACGTCCTCGATTTCCGGCGCGAGCATTTCGCGGGGATGCGGACGCCGCTCACGTTCTCTTACGGCTCGCACAAGCCGGCGGTCTTCCGCGGCCTCATCGCCTGGGAATACGTCCGCGGGATCGCCGACGACGTGCACGGCCTGGGCAAGCTCATGATGGCCAACGGGGCGCCGGACCGCCTCCCGTGGCTCGTCCCGATGCTGGAGGTGTGCGGCACCGAGACCGACTGGAACCCGGGCGGCCGATGGCAGCCGATGTCGGACGACGAGCTCATGTATCGCCGCATGCTCTGCGGCCCGAAGCCGTTCTGCTTCCTCATGAACACGGATTTCGCCAAGTTCCCGCACGAGCGGGTCGAAAAGTATATGAAACGGTGTCTGGCCTACGGCATGTTCCCGGGGTTCTTCAGCGCCGACGCGTCGAGCGGCCACTATTTCAGCCGCCCGGAACTGTACGACCGCGACCGGCCGCTCTTCAAGAAGTACGTCCCGCTCTGCAAGCGTGTCGCGGAGGCGGGATGGCGGCCGATCATCTACGGCGTGAAGTCGAGCCGGCCGAAGGTCTACGTCGAGCGGTTCGGGACGCGGTACCTGACGGTCTTCAACGACAGCGGCGAAAAGGTTTCCGCGACGATCTCCTTTGAGGCCGCCGTCACAATGAAGAGCCGCGAGCTCGTAAGCGGCGCGGCCGTCGAGTGGAAGGACGGCAAGGCAACGTTGGAGCTTGGGCCCGAGGATGTGGCGGTGATTGATCTCAAGCCGGATGAGCCGTAGGCGCGCGGCCGTTTTCGTTATCCGAGCCGCGACCGTAAGGGAGCGGTGCCTTGGCCCGCGGCAAACAGCACCGCTCCCTTACGGTCGCGGCTCGGATAAGGCCGGGCGCCCGTGACGGAGGCCTTACGCTCGTCGCCGGATTCGCATTGAAATCCGCGCCGGACCGGTTAGCATGTCGAGCCATGCAAATCCGCGACCGGCCCATTGACGTGGCGGGGATCCGGGGCCTCGTGCTCGACGGGGGCCTCGACCATACGACCACCAAGGAATTCGTGGCCCGGATGGACGCCCTGCTGGCCGAGGGCGTGAAGTTCGTCGTCCTGGACCTTTCGAGGCTCACGTACGCGTCAAGCCTGGGCCTCGGGGCGCTCCTGCGGGCCCATCGCCACTATGCGGCCGCCGGCGGGCGGATCGCGTTCGCCGACCTCCACAGCGCGGTCGCGAGGATCCTGCACCTGGCGCGGCTGGAGCAGGTCTTCGACCTCTTCCCGACCGTCGAGGAGGCGGCTCGCGACCTCGCGGAGGACATGTAGGCCGCGGCGTGCCGCGGCTTTGATGCCTTTCGAACCGCCACGGCGCCGCGGCACACCGCGGCCTACATGGCTGCCATAGCCACGGCGCCGCGGCACGCCGCGGCCTACATGGTGTCATAGTTGCTTGCACGTGCGGCTATTATGGTTTAGAATACCTCGGCGTACGTCGGCCATTGGCCGGCGCTCCGCCAAAGGAGAGGATCATGCGTGTGAGCCTGCTCGCGGTTCTGGCCTTGGTACTGCTGGTGGCCCCGGCCACACAGGCCGCTGATCCGGCGGCCGCCCCTGCCGCCGCTCCGGCTGCCGCCGCACCTGCCGCTGCTGCGCCCGCGGCCCCGGTAGCCCCTGCGGCTCCGGCCCCGGCGGCACCGGCCGCGCCTGCCCCGGCGGCCGCTCCGGCGGCACCCGCCAAGGTGAGCTCCGATGCGGAGTTCTTCGCGGAGCTCGGCTACAAGGAGGCCGCCACCGCCGCCGATGCCGCGCGCGCCATGGTCATCCTCGTCAGCGAAGGCAAGGAGGTCGGCGCCGACTTCGACGCTGCCAGGGCCTACCTCAAGGACAAAGGCGTCCTCTCGGACGGATGGCTCGACAAGGCGAAGGCCGAGGACCCGATCGACAAGGGCCACCTCGCCACCCTCGTGTGCCGCGCGCTCGGCATCAAGGGCGGCTGGATGATGCGCCTGACCGGTCCGATCCCGCGTTATGCCTTGGCCGAATGCGCCTATCTGGAAATCATTTCGCCGGGGCCCGACTATGCGCGGGTCGCGGGAGGCGAACTGGTGGGCGTGATCGGCAACGCCGACACGTACCGCCTGAAACTTCAGGGCAAGACGCCCCCCGTGCTCGAGGCGAAGAAGCCCCAGGCCGCTGCGGAGGAGAAGAAATGATCCGGACTACCGTGATCGTGCTGTCGTTCGCCGTGGCCCTGGCGGGTGCCGCGCTGCCGCTCTGGGCCGCGGATGCCCCGCCCGCGCCGGCTCCTGCACCGGCCGCCGCACCGGCCGCAGAGAAGGTGTCGGCCACCGTCACGCTGGTCGAAGGGACCGTCGAGACGCGGCCCAGCGTCGGCCAGCCCTGGACGCCCGTCAAGGTCGACCAGGCGTTGGCCGAGGGGGCCGATCTGAGGACGGGGTTCCGGGCGCGCTGCGTCCTGGACCTGACGGACTCGGCCGTCCAGATCGACGCCCTGACGGTCGTCCGCATCGGCGAGCTCCGCAAGCAGGGCGACACCGTCAAGACCCGCATCATCATGAAGCACGGGTCCACCCAAGCCAACGTGGAGAAGGAGCGCGTCAAGAGCGATTTCGCCATCGTGACGCCGTCGGCCACGCTTTCGGTCCGCGGGACCAAGGGCATCCAGGTCAAGACCTATCCGAACCTACCCTTCCAGTTCGCGCTTCTCAGGAACGGCCTGATCGAGGTCACCGACCCGACGACCGGCGCCTACGTCCTACTCAGGCCGACCGAGATGACGGACAGCCCGAACACGGAGCCGATCGACTACCTGGCGTGGATCCTGGCGATGCACATGCCCGGGGCGGACCTGGCGTACTCGCAGCAGGAACTGCTGGCGGCGATCCAGCGGAACCTGACGTTCACGATCCCGCCGTCGAGCCCGGGGGGGCCGCCGGCCTTCCAGATCATCAACCAGATCCTGGGGCCGTTCAACGCGCATCACTTCGTTCCGCTGCTTCCGCCGCCTCCGCCTCCGCCGCCGCCACCGCCGCCACCGCCGCCTCTGCCGCCTCTGCCGTCACCTCACCAGGACCAGTTTTATACGCCGCCGACCGGCGGCGATACGTACGTGCCGTAGCCCAGGCGGGCCGGCGTATCAGGGGGGCGACAACTCGGCCTGAGCGTTCAGGATACAGCCGTGGCCCCGTCGGCTAGCGCCAAACAGAAGACGTTCCGGCGCGCCCGATTGGGCGTGGCGTCCCTGATCGCGATCTCGCTGGCCGCAGGCGCAGCCACGTTTGTCGGCTACACGCCAACGGGCCGCCATATCGAGTTGCTGGCCGCCGATCACCTGTTCCGCCGGGCAAACAGTCTCCCCACGGAACCCCTGGGACGCGAATCCGTCCCCGTCACCGTCATCGGCATCGACGACAGTGCCCTCGCCCGCTTCGGACACTGGCCCTGGCCGTGGACGCGCCTGGCCGACGTCGCGACCGTTCTCCACGAGTGCGGCGCGCGGCTGATCGTCTTTGACATCGAGTTTCTCGAGGCGGACCGCCCCCTCGTCATCGACCGCAAGGACGCCGACGGCAAGCCCGTCCGCGAGATCGTCGACACCGTCCCCATCTTCGCCGAGAGCCTCCGCGCCTGCGGCTGCGCCATCCTCTCCTTCCCGGCCTACTTCAAGGACGCGCCCGACGCCGAGCAGCGGTCGGTAACCCTGAAGGAGGCGCAGTCGCCGGAAGAACGCCAGGCCCACGCCGAGGCCCTCGCGGTCCTCCTCCAGCGCCACGCGATTCCCTTCCTCGCCCAGGCGGCCGCGCGGCTGCCCGAGATCGCGGACGTTCAGCCGATACTGGCCCCGCTGTCGCGGGCGGCGGCCGGCGCGGGCTATTCCAGCGTCAACCGCGACCCGGACGGCGTCGTCCGCCGGGTGCCGCTACGGGGCCGGTACAAGGACAAGTTCGTCTTTCCTCACCTGATGCTCGAAGCGGCCGGGTTCTGGCGGTTCGGCCCCGACTATCAGGTGGCCCTTGTCGGCAACTCCGTGGCCATCTCGTCCGCCGACGGCCAGGAATCGGTCATCGTCCCCACGAGCGACGCCGGCGAAGTCGAGCTGCGCTGGCCCACCCACGTAGAGGCCCTCACGCGAATCTCCGCCAAGCCCGTCCTCGGCCTGGCCCCCTGGGGCGAGTACCGCCGCGTCATGCGCCGGCTCGACAAGACGTTCCCGGACGCCGGCTGGGCCGCCGCCTCGCGCCGGCTGGACGAGGCGTACATCCGCCTGGTGCACGCGGCCCCGGGCGCCCCGTCGGCGGCCGAGATCGCGCGGATGGAAAAGGCCCTGGAGGCCATCGAGGAATCCCTGGCGATGAAAGTGGTCGAACTCGCGCGAGACCCCCCGGCGCCCGACGCGCAACCGCCGATCTCCCAGGAAGCCGCCCGCCGGTGCCTGGAGTCCATCAAGACCTACGACGATGAAAAGGTTGAACAGGATAATGATCTGGCTGAGTTGCGCCAGTACGTTACCGGCCGCCTGTGCGTCTTCGGGTTCCACGGCACCGGGTTCGACCTCCAGACAACACCCATCGGCAAGGAGCAGCCGGGCGTCACCGTGTACCCGTCGGGCATCCGGACGATCCTGTCGGGCGTGGCGTTCCGGCACCTCGCGCGCTGGCAGGAATGGCTGGTGGCGGTCCTCGTGGCCTGGCTCACGGGAATCGCCACCGTCCACCTGTCAACCTGGCGTGGCGCGGTCGCGGCGGCCGCCGTCTCGGTCCTCATCGGCGTCGTCGCCTGGATCGCATCGTCCGAGGCCGCCCTGCTCCTGCCCGTGGCGGGGCCCGTCCTTGCGGTGCTCGTCGCCTATGCGGGCGTCGCGACGTATCAGCAGCTCACCGAGGCCAGCAGCCGCCGGTGGATCACCCGCGTGTTCCAGCAGTACAACAGCGCCGACCTCGTCGAAGAGATCGTCCGGAACCCCGACAGCCTGCGCCTGGGCGGCGAGGTCCGCCAGGTCACGATCCTCTTTTCCGACATCGCGGGCTTCACGCCCCTCTCCGAGAAGCTCGCGCCCGAGCGGCTCGTCGCCCTCCTCAACCGGTACCTCTCGGTGATGACTACCTTGTTCCAGGGCGAGAAGGGCTCGCTCGACAAGTACCAGGGCGACGGCATCATGGCCTTCTTCGGCGCGCCGGTCGCCCTGCCCGACCACGCCCTGCGGGCCGTCCGCGCCGCCCTGGCCATGCATGCGGCCCTGCCCCAGGTCAACCGCGAACTGGCCGGGGCGGGACTGCTGCCCGAAGGGGCGACGCTGGCCATGCGGATCGGCCTCTCCACCGGCCCCGCCGTCGTCGGCAACTTCGGCTCCGAGCAGCGGTTCAACTACACCTGTTCCGGCGACACGGTCAACCTGGGCGCGCGGCTCGAAGAGGCCAACCGATGGCTCGGCACGCGGATCCTCGTCCCCGAGCCGACCCGCGTGGCCTGTGGCCCGGCGGTCCTCTTCCGCCCGCTCGGCTCGGCGAAGATCCGCGGCAAAGCCAACCCGCTGGTCCTCTACGAGCCCCTGGCCCTGGAACCCGCGCCCGACGACCTCCGCCGCCTGGCCGAGGCCTTTGGCCGCGCGATCGACGCCCTCCAGTCCGGCGACCTCGCCTCCGCCGACGCCGCCCTGGCCGAGGTCCTCGCGCTCCGCCCCGACGACCCTCCCGCCCAGGCCCTCAAGGCCCGCCTCTCGGCCGTCAAGGCCGACGAGGCCGCCCCCCAGGAACCCTGGAACCTGACGAAGTCGAAGTAGCGCGGGGGTTCATCCCCCGCGGCCCTTGCCTTCAGCCCCGCAGGGGTGTCTGTGAGTAGCCTCGGGGGCGAGCCCGTGGAATCGCAGCACGCGGCCCATGTCATGTTCTGTTGTTTATGTTTTAGCCCCGCAGGGGCGTGTGTGAGTAGCCTCGGGCGCCAGCCCGTGGAAGACCTACGATATCTATGACGAGGATTACCCGCAGGCCATCGAAGCCTTTCGCCGCACGATCGAGTGCGGCGCCGGTCCTGACAGCCTGCGCGGACTCGCCAGGGCGCTCGCCGAGCATTGCCAACCCGCCGACGCGCTGGCTTTGGTTGCACAGGCCCTTGAGGAAGACCTGAGCGATGCCGACCGAACGGCCTTTTGCGAACTATGGGAAGAGATAGAACACGGAGACTACGATTCGTAATCACGTAGGGTCGTCGCTGCAACGACCACGCGGTCGTCGGCGTTGCCCCTCGCCGCGGGTCGCCCGCGCCCAGGCCCGCCAGAACGGGCCGCGGCTCGCCCGGCCGACGTTCCGCTCTTCAGGTTCCCGCGTGTCCTGTTACCCGCACAGATTTCTATTTTTTTCCTTGACACTTCCGCCCGAAGGTGGGATAAGGTCGACAGCGAAAGCATTTCTGCTGTCAGCCGGAAAGTGAGAGCGAGAAGGGGGCCGGCATCACGACGCACCGAGGCGACGGACCGTCCTCGGCTAATCGAGAAGAGAGGCGGCCTTCGGCCGCTTTTCAAAGCGGCAGCGGCTTTCTACCCCTCGGTCGCTGCCGCGATTTTTTGCGCCTGCCGCGCGAGTAATCCCTCGCGACTGAACCTGTGGGTTCCCAGACCGGGTGCTATGCTTTCGCGCCTTTGCGAAAGCATGTTACCCGCACGCGTAACCCCTCAGTTACGGGCGCCGTAGCGCGGGAACGATCGCGCCCCCGTAACGGAGGGGGCACCCGCACGCCGCAGCCCATGCTTTCGCAACAGCGCGAAAGCGTGGCACCCACAAGACCAAGGGTGAAAGTTTACCAGGTTGCGTTGTGGTACTACCCCGGCGTCTTCTCGGCCGGCGCGGCCGGCCCCTCCGGCTTCGGCGCCGCGGACGGCTTTGCATCCGGCACGAGGCGCACCTCAATCTCCAGCGTGCAGTCCTGGGGCGGCCTCGGCGAAGAGGAAGCATAGCAGTTCAGCCCGTAGACCTCGGCCTTCTCCCCTGCCGCCACCCAGTAGGCCATGGCGCTTGAGTCGCCCAGGTCAGTCGTCACGACGCTGCCCGAGAGCGCCGGCATGAGGATCGCCGCGTCGCCGTCGCGGATCACCTGCGGGCCGACCCAGACCCAGCGCCCCTCGGCCAGGGGGGTGCCGCGCGGCTCCTCGGAAAGGAACGTCGCCGCGGGGAACCGCGTCTCGCGGCCGTCCCTGGCCCGAACGACGAGGGCGATCTCGACCGTCGGCCCGGAAGGCGGACGCATGTGGTCGTCGGCGGCCCTGGCAGGAGGGCGGCCTGCCGGAAAACCCGCCCGGTCGAAGGCCTTCGCGAGGTCGCGGGCGGAGCACGGCGTCGTGAAGACCGACCGACCCGCGTACTTGAGCTCGCAGGAGACGAGCCGGTCGACGGGGCCGTCCGGACGGACCATCGTGACGGGGAACCGGACCACGTGGGCCGCGGCGTCGGCGCGGACGGCCGGCGACGGCTCGGGCGGCCGGGGCGCGGCCGGCTTGGGCGGCGGCTTGGCGGCGCCGGGCGGAAGCGTCTCGGGCGTGCCGACGACGATCGGCACCAGGCCCGCGGGCGCGGCAGGCGGGCGTTCGGAGTCCGGTGCCTCCGGCCTCGGGGCGTCGGCGGCCGGCACCGGCGATGCACCGAGGACGAAGCCACATACCAATACAACAATAGTCGGAAAGCGGGGCATGGGTCCTTTCCGTCCCCGCCGCGGCGGGGCGCACGAAGGCCATTCTATGCCGCCGCGCCGCCAAGTCAACCGCTACCGCGCGAGGGGCAAACCGCGAAAGAATTCGAGTAAAGTTTTTGTTCGTGGCGGGACGATGGATTCAGTGTATGATGAAGTAAGGAGGAGATAAATCGGTCGTCTGCCGTGTTCGTGCTCGGCCTATTCTTGGAACAACCGATGAACTCAACCTAGGGAACCCCATCCCGCGGTCGAAGGCGTGCCCGCTTCGGCGGGATACCCGAAGCCGCTCGTGGGTTCCTCTCTTGAAAAAGGGTTGATTCCAAAACGGCCGCACGACACAAAGGTGGACACCGATAATTCTCAGGGAAGCCCGGGTTTCGGCCCGGGCTTTTCCTTTGGCGGGATGGGGCACAGCGTCCAGGCACCGGAGGGCGGGACGACGGGGGTTCCGTGGCGGTCGCCGCGCCTGAGTGCCCGTTCAGTCGGTCACTGGTACCGGAAGCGTCCGATCAAGACGTAACCGCATGGGCGAAAGGGACTTAGCATCAGCGCCGAGCCGTGCGTAGGACATGATGGGTCCCAATGCGTGTCCGTTCAGCCGGAATTCCCTGCCTTTTTGGCCCTTCGCCTCTGGAATTCTTTGACTTCGAGCCAAAATCTGTTATACTATGGTAGTGACACGGGTAGCAGGGCTCTCCCACTGGGGGGCACGAGGCTCGGGTTTGGGCTTCATGTCAGGTGTGGGGTTCTGCGGGGTTGGTCACTTACCGTTTATGGCTGGGGGTCAGGTCGCATGAGGGAGGTTTCCGCGATGCTCCGCACTTCCAAATGGTTCGTGGCTGCCGCTGTAGTTCTGCTTGCAGGACAAGCCTGCTTTGCCGGCTTCACCGGCGATCTCACCATGACCGCCGGTCTGACCGACCTGAATAATGTGCCAGGCGGCAGTACCTTGACCTTCACGGTCATGGACGCCCAGTCGTATAACAGTGCGGGTGACGGGTCGTCGATCACCCTCTTTCAGTTGAACTTTGATGCCTCTTCTGCGGGCATCAAGGCGGCTCTGCAGAGCGGAACCTGGACTTGGGATCCCGCGCTCGCCAGCCTGAATTCGACGGTCGATAGCTCCCTGTCGGATCTGATCGTTGCGACGGTTGGCGCCTCAGGTGTGAAACCCGGCTCTCCGTTTGCGCTTGGCACACTGACTTTTACGGTGCCGACGCCGATTACGCCGACCACCTATACCCTCAGGCTGACGGGTGGTGACGGGGGGGCGACGCCCGATCCGACGAACACCTGGATTGGATCAACGGGCACGGCTTGGATCGATAGCACGGCGAGCACCAACGGGACCGGTGGCCTTGTCTTGGAGAATAAGCAGTTCACGGTCCTGCCTGAGCCGGCCACGCTTGCCCTGCTGGGCCTCGGCGGACTTGCTGCTCTGCTCCGCCGCCGCAGCCGGTAGCACCTTCTTCTCAACTGAGACTCAGCGGACGGGTTCTTCGGAATCCGGCCGCTGTCTTTTTGCGCCGATCCCTGGAGGCGGTTCTTGAGTGATGTGGCGGGTTTGAAATGACCAGCGGCCGGACTCGCGAGGAGCCCGGCCGCTTCGGTGTGTCCGTCCACACGTCACGCTGGAGCCCAAAGGGGTCAGGAGTCTTACACATAGGGCTCCTGACCCCTTCACGGCATCCTATAGCGCCGACGCCGCGGCCAGCGCGTCCACCAGGCCGCCGTCCGCGCTCAGCGACGCGTCCGTCGTCGATCCATTCGTGGCCGCACCTGAGACCTGCGCCACCGGCGCGGATGCCGTCGTCACGACATCCAGGCCCGACGACGAGGCCGGCGCCACGTACGCCACCGGCGCCGCCACGTCGAGCGCATCCGACGTGCCTGAGGCCGCCAGGCTGTCCGAAGACGACGTCGACCCGGCCGGCACGAGGCCCGCGCTCGTCGGACCCGACGACGTCGTCACGCTCAACGACGACCCGCTGGACGGGTCCGCGCTCACGTTCCCCGACGCCGTATCCGACGCCAGGGCCATCAGCGACCCGCCCCCGCCCGGCGGCACCGGCGGCAGTTTCCCGAGGTGCCCGGGCGACTGGTACACCGTCACGAACCAGCCCACGTCGCTCTTCGAGATCACCCCGTCCGGCGTTTGGGTGTGGCCCGACCCGAAGTCCGCGGTGAGGTCTCCTGCCTGGTACGCCGTCACGAACCAGCCCACGTCGCTCTTCGAGATCACCCCGTCCGGCGTTGGGGTGTGGCCCGACCCGAAGTCGCCCCGCAGACTCGCCACGTAGAACACCGCGTTCCCGCCCGCCGTCCAGTCTCCCGTCGGCAGGTCCGTCGGCCCCGTCACGTACACGTGCCCGAACTTCGCGTCGCCGTCCAACGCGTGCCCCTGGAGGTCCGACACCCCGCTCGACAGCACCGTCACCTTCACCCACGTGTCGTAGACCGTCGCCTTCCCGAGGCAGAGCGTCAGCGTCGTCCCCGAGACCCACAGCGTGTTCGGCACCGAGGGCGTCGGGGCGCTGGGGTTGCTGGGATTCCACGTCAGCGGGATCCGCGCCCCGGGCGTCTCCGTCGACCCGTCGGCCGAGAGCGACACCGTCTGCACGTACACGCAGGAGGCCGGGTCGCTGAACGTGACCGCCTCGCTGAACGTGACCGAAATCGTCCAGACGCCGATCCCGGAGGGCTCGATCGTCAGGGCGCTCAGGCTTTCCCCCGCGTAGCCCGCCCCCGTCGCCGTGTTCAGCGTCACGCCCGTCACCGTCGCCAGCGTGCCGTCCAGGATCGTCACCGTCGCGCTCGTCGACGCGCCCAGCGTGTACAGCGCCGGGACGCTCACGAGGTTCAACTTCACTATTTCGTCGGACTCGTTCACGCCGTCGTCGATCGGCGTCACCGTGATCGTCGTCGACGCCTGGTTCGCCAGGATCGTCGCCGTGCCGGTCAGCGTCTGCACGTAGTCCACGTTGCCGCCGACCGCCGTCGACGACCCGTCGATCGCGTACGTCACCGTCAGCGCCTGCGTCAGGTCCGGCCCCGCCCGCGTGATCGTGAAAACGCCCGGCACCGCGCCGTGCTCGGCGGCCGTGGGCGTCGTGGCGGCGATGGTGACCGAGGGGATCTTGTCGTCGGCGATCGTCACCGTGGCGCTCGTCGAGGCCCCCAGCGTGTAGTGCGTCGGATCGGCGCCAAGGTTCAGGATCAGCGTCTCGTTCGATTCCACCACGTGATCGTCGATCGGGGTCACGGTGATGGTCGTCGAGGTCAGGTTGGCCGCGATGACCGCCGTCAGGGGGAGCGTCTCCGCGTAGTCGGCCTGCGACGCCGTCGAAGAGGCGTCGATGGCGTAGGAGACCGTCAGGGCCTGAGTCAGGTCGCCGCCCGTCCGCGTGATCGTGAAGACGCCCGGGACCTGCTGATACTCGGCCGCATTCGGGCTCGTGGCGGCGATCGTGACCGTCGGCAGCGCGA
>Ga0209777_10003900_pt1 | contig 18018 bp, 22 predicted proteins | sample FrelakmetHBP12HB_FD_187147 | JGI IMG/M metagenome (GOLD analysis project Ga0209777, IMG submission 187147) | Freshwater lake sediment microbial communities from the University of Notre Dame, USA, for methane emissions studies -HBP12 HB (SPAdes)... | ecosystem: Environmental > Aquatic >...
CCTAGCACATAGCTCCACCGCGGGTATGAACCAGCGGCGTAGTCGACGTAGGGTATCCACGTCCAGATAGTGTCGTTACCGGACAGGAAGACATCACAGCGCCCTATGTCGTCCACGGGTACAGTGCCGATATTCTTCATCCATACAAACACATCGAAATCGCCATCCGAATTGGTGTCCTGCCAGTTCCCATTCTTATCCAGTTCACCTGTAGCGTTGATGATCTTGACCTGGGTTTTTATGCGTTCATTCATGCTGGCAGAAATCGTGCTCAGCGCCCCGCTGGAGCTGGTAATGGCCGGATACACGGCGTTGATCACCAGAACCACGCAGACCACTGCTGCAACCACCAGTAATATGGTGCTTAGCACCTTATCCATGGCTAGCCAACCCTTCTGTTCTTCTGCCCCTTGTCCATAAGCATTGACAGCACAACGGACTCAAGCGCCCCTGTTCTGTAGCGCAACAGGCTATCCAGCTCTATCAGCAGTTGCACGCTTTCCGTCGATGGTACAGTCTCATCATCACCGGCGTGGTTGCCATTGCTGTAGAGGTCTGCCAGCAGCAGGATGACCTGCTTCATTCGGGGCGTCAGATTGCCGGTTATGTCGTATATCTCCACCAGCTTGCATATCTGCGCCTTGCTTACAGATGCGGCAGCCCGTGACAGCCATTGCGACAGCACAGATACAGTCAGCAGGTCCACCCGCCCCTCACCGTCGGGATTTCTGCCGGCAAGGCCTGGCACGCCGCTGCGATTCACCACATGCTCCATGTCCGGACTTTCTTCGGCGACCCCGGCACCCGAACCTTTTCCCCCGAATTCGGGCCCGGCAGAAGGAGGCTCAGCTACGACCTTAACGTCATTTTCCTCTTGAGGAGTTGCCGCGCTGACAGTCCCCATAGGAAAAGCGCCAGACTGCACATTCGTGACGCCGGTAGCCAATTGCTCCTTGATGTCCAGCAGCACCGCCTTTATCTGGTTCTTGAGTACTTTGAATTCTTCTTCCAGAGCCTTAATTCTTTGTTCTTCCATGCTGCCACCCCTGTTTTTTATACCATTGAGGTCGCTGACGGGGCGGAGTCGCCGCCCCGCTGCCAGCGACCTCTTTCATCTTCGCCCACTCTATACTTCTAGTGAAGGTCCATCACAGGATCGATCCTGGCGGGCAACGTCCGATTTATGATCAGAGACGCACCGGTCACAGGCTTCACCTCGATGGTGAATGTGCTGTAAATGTCAGGGCTTGGGCTCAGACTGGATAAGTCTACCGTAACCACAGCCTGTTCGTCCTGCTCCAGCAGGTTGTCACCATTGTTCTTGCCTATGAACTTAACATCCCAGGGCAGGTTGCTTACATGTTGGTTGTTATCAGTGTAGCTTATTACAGTGACAGAGGTGTTCCCGCCCAATGGGTTTGGCGTCAGGTCAATGGCCTGTCCCTTCATGGCATTAGTCAGCGTGAAGGCAACCTCTGTTACGTTACCAGTGACGTTACCAACGACTGGCGCCTTGGCAAACACGCTACCCTTGATTTCCATGGTCGCCCTGGTCTGTGCTAGTCCTGCATAGACCGCTTCCTGCCCCTTCTGGGACGAGAATATGCCTGCCGACAACACTGTGTAGGCGAACACCGATGCCACAACCACGAAGGCAATCAGGATGATCGCTGTCTCCAGGCCAGTGATGCCTCTCTCATCCCGGCGCAGGTTCTTGTTCAATCTTTTAAGCATCTCGCTTACCTCCTTATTAGTTTCTTGTCTGTTTCCTTAGTCTATACCTGATTCCCACACGGCTTGACCTTAGTTCAGTATCATCCAGCTAGCAAGGGCCGCAGGGGTCGTCCTCTCGATAGTCAGCACGCTGCCAATAGGCGGCTTGATGTCTATATCGAAGGTTTTATAGGTACCTACGTCGATCCCAGCCGCTGTCAGGTCTATCGTCATCTCAAAGGTCTCGCCGGGGTCCAGCATGGTGTCACCATTCCCCTTGCCCAGTTGACTTGCATCCCAGTACAGGTCGTCAACGCGGGTAGCGCTGTCAGCATAGGAAACAACCACCACGTTGGAGCTGTTTCCAGCAGCTCTGCCAGTTAGGTTCCCTGTTCCGTTCCCTGGCGCTTTCAGGTCGATGGGCTCGCCATTCAAAGCATTGGCCACGCAGATCACCAGGGAATCAACAGCGGTGCCGTTGCTCTGGGCAACCACATCGCCCTTCAGTGCCAGCGTGGACCTCGCAGTTTGCAGCCCGGTATAGACTGCTTCCTGCCCCTTCTGGGACGAGAATATACCTGCTGACAACACTGTGTACGCAAATACGGAGGCCACAACCACGAAGGCAATCAGGATGATCGCCGTCTCTAGGCCGGTGATGCCTCTCTCGTCCCTTCGCATCGTCTTTGCTAATCTTTTCAACATCCTTATTTTCCTCCTTATCAGTTTGATGCCACTTCCCACTGCAGCCTGCTCGTGGCGCTGCGGGCTGCCCGAGAAAACACATGGCCTAGGCTTTGAGCATCCCTATCACCTCCCTCTGGCCTTGACCTTTCGCATCGGTATAGCTCGTATCATATAGGAAGGCCAAAACGTCTTGTTTCCGATATCTCCAGTCGCCGCGGCCTCCCACCTTGTAGGCCCTGAGCTTTCCGCAGCGACTCCAGCGCCTCACAGAGCTTACGTGCACCCTGAGAAATTCAGCGACCTCATCACAAGTCATGATTGCTTTATCGCCGGAATTTTTCCCGTTTGATCTCTTTTTTGTTATCTCTGCTGTTTTGTTCACCGCGCTGCCCTCTTCGTATCAATACAGGCTTCCGCAATCAAAAAGTGCTCAATGTTATCCTGTGAAGCCATTTTGATACTCTATCGTTTCTCCGCTGTACTTCTAAGAATTACCTCATCTATTGAATAAGAATTCGTACCTTTTGCGAGCAATGAGATACACATCGGTAGCAATCGTAGCAACTGCATACTATTGCTACAATCACCAGCCAGTACTAGACGGAATAGATAAATAGTCATGCCTTAAATGTGCACCGTCCCGCCCGCGGGCTTTTCAAAAGGTAAGCATGCACCCAAAGGGGGCCCCCACCCATGGGGGGCTATTCGGGGGTAATAGTGTTACCAGAAGCTACCTCCGCAAGGTCATTTATTAATGGGGAGTGCAGAGGGGTATCCCCCAAATTTTAATAATCCCCCAATCCTTCCAGGGAAGGAGGGAGATATAGGGGGTTGAAAAATGATTATTAAGCGCTCTTCCGCTTATTCCCCTTGCCATAAAAGATTCCATGTATTATCATTAGACTGCACGGAATGATGATTTTTCTAGAAACCATTCGATACAGTGTCCAATAGTGTTATCGAAAGTCTAGACCTCAAGATAGGCGAACGTAAGGCGCACTACCTCAAAGCAGGCAGTGGTTGCCCTGTTGTTCTGTTACATGGCGGCGCCAGCAATTCTAATGACTGGGCAGAGACCATGCCCGCCCTTTCTCAGTCTTATAGCCTGTATGCCCCCGACATGCTGGGCTACGGCTTGACCGACAGAGATAAGCCCGGCTACTATTTGTCCGAGTTCGTCGACTTCACCTTCGATTTCATCCAAACGCTGGGCTTGGACTCAGTGGCCCTCGTAGGACATTCCATCGGTGGCAGAGTATGTCTGGAGATCGCTCTACAACACCCGGAGAAAGTTCGCAGGCTTGTCCTCATTGATACCGTAGGATTTGCCAGACTGGCCCGGTGGGGAACCTTCCTCGGTGCCGCGGCCTGGGCTATTCGTGTGATGCTAAGGCGGCCGCAACCCTACCCCAGATTCCTCAAAAAAGATGGCGAGGACAAGGACTGGAGATGCCTGGACAAGCTGACAACGCTCAAGGTGCCCACCCTCGTAATATGGAGCAGCCGTGACCCTTACTATCCCTTGAAAGAAGCAATCCAGGCCAAGCAATTAATACCCGGGGTACGCTTTGAGATCTTCGCAGGCTATGGCCATGCCCCTCACGCTAAGAATAGAGACTATTTCAACAACCTTCTGCTTAGTTACCTCGACCACGACCAGCCCTGTGAGCCCCGGAAACAACCCTGAAACCCAGAACTCGAAGCCCAGTTCAAACTCAAAGCCTGACAACAGCCCTCAGCTTTCAGCCCCGTGGGTAGCCCTATATGTAGGGGTGTCCGCCCTAGGCGGATGCCGGGGGTTCGGGGGTGTCCCCCAGTTCTTAAAATCCCCCAATCCTTCCGAGGAAGGAGGGGGATACAGGGGGTTGAAAGTTGACAACTAAAGCACAGACCTCTAATATTTGCTTTATAATAATAGAGTTGAGTAACTCCGTCCGAGGATGATATGAGAACGCTGCTGGTAAATCCACCCTACCCATTCTCCGAGATCCCCATCATGCCCATGGGGCTGTCATACCTGGGCAGCGTATTGGAACACAGCGGCCACGAAGTGCAAATCCTCGACCTTCTGGTGTCTCGATACTCCAAAGAAAAGATAAAGAACAAGCTCGATGAGTATCAGCCCGATATTGTCGGCGTAACGTCCGTAACGTTGAATTATCCTATTGCCTCCGACATACTCAAGTACGCCAAGTCCGTGGACAAGGACGTTATCACCATCATCGGCGGACCCCATGTCACCTTTGCTCCCGTAGAAACGCTCACCGAAGCTCCCTGGATAGACATCGTGGTGAGGGGTGAAGGTGAGATGACCATGCTGGACATCGTGAGCGGCAAAAAGCTCGCCGATATAGATGGGATTGCCTACAGAGACAAGGCCAATGGCATAAAACAGACGAGAGAGCGCCGTTTGATTGAGGACCTGGACGAGCTTCCCCTGCCGGCGAAACACCTTTTCCCCTTGTCGCGATACCTTGTCCTCGATGTGCATGCCAGCATTCTCACCGGCAGAGGTTGCCCTTTCAACTGCATCTTCTGCGTCGGCTCCAAGATGGGTGGCCGCAGAGTCAGATATCGCAACCCCAAGCTCATAGTTGACGAGGTAGAACAAGCCCTAGCGTCCGGCTTCAGAGAGGTCAACTTCGAGGACGACCACCTCACGCTCAATCACAAGCACCTCAATGCCATCTGCGACGAGATAATAGCCAGAGGCCTGAAGTTCAACTGGAGCGCCTTTTCCAGGGTGGACACCGTGAATTCCGAGATACTTCGCAAGATGAAGCAGGCTGGCTGCACCTGGCTGCTCTACGGCGTGGAGAGCGGGAATCAGGAGATTCTGAATACCATCAAAAAGAAAATCACCTTGCAGAAGGTCACGGACGCAGTTGATATGGCAAAAGAGGTTGGGATAGGTATTCTGGCATCGTTTATTCTGGGTTTGCCCGGCGAAACACCGGAGACGATGAGGCAAAGCCTGCAATTCGCACAAGGGCTTGAGGCATCCTACGGGTTCCATGTGCTTTCACCGTTCCCCGGAACCGAGGTGCGGGAGAAAGCAGCAGAGTACGGCATCGAAATACTTACCAACGATTGGACAAAATACGACTGCAATCGACCGGTTACACGTACCAAAGACGCGAGCCCGGAACAGATAAATGATTTCCTTCACGAATACTTCGAGGCACTCAATAAATACCTGGCAGCGCTTGAGAAGGAACGCAGAGCATCTAAAGGAGAAGCAGTCGGAGCAAAGAAACGCAGCCCCCTAGCAGCAGCGCTATTGAAAGGCGATATAATCGAAAGCGTGGGTATGCTCAAAGCAGATGGTGCCCCCTTGGAAAGCTTGATATCAAAAGTAGCAGAGGCAGTGCCCTATTCCCGCCAGCAGATAAACGAAGATATCACCAAGTGGGTAAAACAAGGGCTCCTGAAATACACCGTAAAAGACGGCCACCTGGTCTGGGACTGGACCTGACCGAACGGGTAGGTCGGAGCATCCGCTCCGACCCGTCCTTAGACTAGCATTCAGCTATCAGCCAAGACATTCACAATCGCGACTGGGACACGTCCGCTCTATCATATTGGCATCCCGGGGCTCAGCGCGGCTTAAATATCCTGACATTGTGAAAAGTAGCGATCTCATAATTCGCTATTTCTACCTTGACTAAGGCATTCTCAGACACGTTTGCTAAACCTGCCAATTGGGGGTGTTTGGCAAGATAGATACCCAACAAGCGGTCCCTTTCTTTGCCCTTTGCTTCTTTTGCTCTGCCCGTAGCCGTAACTGCTATAGCTTTGCTGAAATCAGAATCTTGGTTTGACCTACTATCCACCAGTATAGCCACTCGAGATTCAGCCACAATATTACGGTACTTACTGGTATTACGTGATGTTGTAAATAATAAATGCCTGATATCATCCGTTGCCGCGAAAGCCACCAAGCAATTGTGAGGCTTTCCCCTATCTTCCGTGGCGAGGGCAGCAAATTTCTGGGAGGTGAAAAGCTCTCTTAGAGTACCACGCAATTGCGACGATCCCTTCATTACGACCCCTTTCCTCACTAACCATTATGTACCCAATTAGACTCGGAAGTAGACTGACCAGACTATGCCATCGAGCACTGCCGTTTGAATGCAGAAAAAGACGTTCCCGGCGACTGCCAGCCAGTATGTGGGGGATGATTCGCTGGAATGTAACGATAGAAGCACGCCTAGAAGTGCCAGCGAAGCTATCCCCACAATGGCCAGTGTGATGCGGACCGCCCAATAATACAGGCTGCTACCCGGGTGACCCAGTGCAGCGTAAGTCAGGGGCATCCACAGCGCGGAAGCAAAGAGTATCAAGGCGTAGATTGTATAGAAGACTTTGAAGCCGGAGAGGTTGGCAAGCTGGGCATTATCTGGATTCAGACGGAACATGACGAAATAAGTGAAAGCCAGATAGCCTGCTGCTGCAAACAGCATGTTTGCTGTATAGAGCGGCTTGATTGTCTCGGGCACACCGCCCCAAATAGCATCACGATTAGCAGGGTGAGTGATAAGCCCATATGCGTAGCTCCCCAGGACCAAGATGCCACCTGCCACATTGATCAAGCCGAGCGTCAGCTGGTGGGTATGCATCTGAAACCTCCATACTTACTTCTCTTTCCAGATTACCGAAACCCCCACGGCGCGAGGCCCCACATAGGTCCCCATGGCCGGGCCGATGCTGGCGCGGTACATTAGCTCCGGGGGGAAAAGATTGGACAGGCGTTGGGCCAGGGCCTCCGCCTCCTCAGGCTCTGTGGTGCTCATCACTGACATCTCTTGAGGCACGCCCGAATCTCGCAATATTTCACACAAACGCTCTATAGCCTTGGTGCGGGTACGTACTCTCGCAATGGGTAAGATCTCGCCAGCCCGTATCGCCAGGATGGGATTCAGCTTGAGAATGCTGCCCAGGAAAGCCTGCGCCCTGCCGATACGCCCGCCTTTGTAAAGATACTCCAATGTACCGAACACTCCGAATGTGACAGTACGGGAAACGGCAGCGCGTACCAGCGCGTCTATATCTGAGAAAGAGGCACCCTCCCTGGCTGCTCTGGCAGCGAGAATTACGAGGAGGCCGCATGCCATAGATGCTGTTTGTGAGTCAACAATCGAGATAGGGCATTTCAGGTCCGTTGAACCTACTCGCGCAGCATCGTAAGTGACGCTCATCTTGGCTGAGACGTGGATGGAGACAATTGCCTCAGCTTCCTGAGCGAGTCGACTATAAACCTCTCTAAAGGTGCCCGGGGAGGGCGCTGAGGTTCTGGGCAGTACGGAGTTCATTTGCAGCTTGCGGTAGAATTCTTCGGTGGAGAGGTCTACGCCATCTCTGTAGACCCTGTCTCCGAACTGAACCAGCGCCGGCACCACGGTGATACCTAGCTCGCGAACTACCGCGCCGGGCAGGTCAGAGGTGCTGTCTGTTACTACTCTAACATTCATTTGAATTTATCTCAGGCTGTTGTCGCAGCGACATCAGGAGCCATAGTCCCGTAAATATGTCATTCATACAAGTTAGAAGACGCGATTCTTGGGTTCCCCTGGACAGTTGGAGAGTTGCTCCAATCTTGTCCGCAATAAGCTGCACATTCCCATCTAGTTTAGTGCAGCCATGATGCCGCGTGTAACGTCCCCGCAAACACCTGCCATGCCAGCAGCGACTTGGCAGTCAGGCTCAGGAACATATATCCGTACTCGCCCCAGATGTAGTTTCTCCAGCGCCCTTTCTTGGCATACTGCAGCCACATATTTAGAGGGAACATCGCGTAGAGGACCATCAGAGAGACTACTACAGCATACACGAACGTCGGCGGGGCCGGATTAGACTTGACGAAATAGAGAAGTATGGCCGCCCAGGGCACGACCCCAACAATGCTCCCGAAAATGAACGACGTCCAATTCGTCTTTGCGGTGGACTGATTGTGCAACTCCATGATTAACCCGAACAAGTTCATGCCCGCGGTGAGGACAAACAAGCCCAGCAAGCTCACCAGCTCGGTAATCCCGCACAGTGAGGCTATCACCACAATCATCACCGATGCGCTGAGTGAATACTCATACCAGCGCACATAGTTGATATGCCTGCCCAGGTTCTTTATATACCAGGGAAACACCTTCGGCAGCGAAACCAGCAGGTGGCAGAATGCCGAGATGAACAGGAACACCGCAAGCATTATCCGCGGCTCATACCTGTATTCCACACTTGAGCCGATATACGATGCGGTAACCAACGCGCTAAAGCCGGAACCCAGTATCAGTATGACGATGCCCTGCGCCAGATGAAGGAAACTCAGCGAGATGTTGGTTCGCCTCAGCCTGCGTTGCTGTTCTGGAGTCACCGCACCTGCCTGTGCTATCGCCCCATTACTCATTGCACCCCCTTGCTACTAAAATTGTCTTGGGTAATTTAAGGTACGACCTTTCTATACGATTTAAGTCGCTTTGTCAATAGCGCCGTTGTAGAGAACAGCAGGAATCTACAATCCCCCTTTAGAAAAGGGGGATTCAGGGGGTTGATTTAGAGGCGCGGGACGCTTCTCTCAATCAATCAACAACATACACCTGGGCAGTGCTCTCGGCCAGCACCGTGCCATCCCTGAGCGTTATCTCAGCGGCCGTGGTGAAAAGCTTCCTCGTCTTCTTGACCACCCTTCCTGTAACCACCAGAGGCACTCCAATCGGTACAGGCTGCCTGATCCTGACCTCGGTCTTGGCAGTGACTCCCCTTATCTCCGGGAAGAATGCATAGGCCATTGCCTCATCGAGAATTGTGAAAATGATGCCGCCGTGTACGTACCCGCGCCATCCCTGATAGAATTCGCTCACGGTGAACTCGCCCCTGGCCTCGTCGCCGTCCTTCACAATTTTGAGCTTGAGCCCTACAGGGTTATCTTTTCCACAGGCAAAGCACATAGGGAACTCGCTTTGATTGACATCGATCCCCGCCAGCTTCTTCTCCCAGCTCAGCATTCCAGCCCTCCGTTGCTCTGTGCCTGCATTATACTACCGCTACGAAAGTAGGGGCACAGCGTGCTGTGCCCCCTCCCCGAGAGAACCAAAAACCCAAATCGCATCCCCGATCAACCCAAAATCAGCCGCGCCCTCCGAAAACGTGCCATAATTGCCAGAAGCAAAACCATATCCGCTGCCATAAGAACACCCATCGCAATGAGAACGGCCTGCATAAAGTCGATACCGCCCAGCGTATTACCTATCTGCCTATGAAAGACACTGAATATCACCGCCAGAACTAACGGCGGAATCAGCAGTATAGTCATCAAAAGCTGCTGGGCTGCCTGCACTGTAGAAGACCGCAGCGAGATCAGTATGCCAATGCCCGCAACAAACGTTGCCACCAGAAAGCTCAACACTACGTCTGCTACAGCTACGGTTGGCGAGTACAGCAAAACATGCCCCTCCCAGTGTGCCGCGTTCACTGTCACCAGACCCAGCAGTATAGCTATGAGTGTCACCAACCATCCGTAGCCCACCGCCACAGCAAGCTTGCCGAATAGGACAGCCCTGTCCGGCAGGCGGCTTGCCAGCAGCGTGCTCAGCGTGTGTCGTTCTCGCTCCCCGGCAAAGGAATCGGGCACTGTCGTGCCCACCAGCAGCACGGGTACAATCAGAGCCGAGAGCGCCACAGGGCTGCTCACCCAGTCGCGTCCTTCATTCCAGGGAATATAGATGGCCACCAGAAGAACAGGGATGAACAAGTTCACCATGGCCCTTAACCTGCTGCCCCGGCTGACGAACAAGCTTTTCCGTTCCTTCCATATCATAGTCAGCATGTCGCCGATCATCGCTCTTCCTCCATCAACGTCAGGAACACCTCTTCCAGGCCGGCCTTGCCCTTGCGCACCTCCTCCACCTGAACGCCGGCGCTCACCATCAGGCTGACCAGCGGCGCAACGTCCATCTCCTGGCGCAGTTGGATTGACAACCGTTTGTCCTGCACCTCGACAGCCGAGACCTCGGGCCGCGCCCTCAGCAGGCCGAGGGCATTTTCATTGAATCCGCTGCCCGCAACCTCGACATGGGGAGCGCCGGTATGCGCCCTCAACTCGTCGGGATGCCCCACCGCCAGCAGCCTACCCTTGCGAATCACCGCCACCAAGCGACACAATCTCTCCGCTTCCGCCATGTTATGCGTGGTCAAGAATACCGTCACGCCCTCGCGGGCAGCCAGGCCGGCCAGGTCCGTCGCGCAGCGATGCCGCAGCCACCACATCGAGCCCGGACGTGGGCTCATCAAGGAACACCAGAGACGGTCGATGCAGTAGTGCCCGGGCCGTAGCCAGCTTCTGTTTCATGCCGCGGCTCCATTTCTCCACAGACTCCCTTCTCCGCTCCCATAGCCCGAAGTGGGCTAGCAGCTCCTTGACCCGGGCCTGCCTTTCAGCAGCGCCCATACTCCACACCCGCCCGTAGAATTCCAGGTTATCCTCGGCGCTCATCTGCTCGTAGAGGCCCGGATACTCCAGCAGCGCCCCCGAGCGGGTGCGGATTTCGCTGGCCTGCGTCCTTGTATCGAAGCCCAGCACCTCGGCCCTGCCCGAAGTCGGCTCCAGCAGGCCCAGCAGCAAGTTGATAGTCGTAGTCTTACCGGAGGCGTTAGGCCCCAGGAAGCCGAAGATGATCCCGCCGGGAACCTCCATCGAGAGGCCATCCACAGCCTTTATCGAACCGAAATCCCGCGAGAGGTTCTCGGTGCGAATCGCTATCTCAGTCATAATATCCCTTTAAAACGAAGATGGGCGTATTGCCCATCCCCTTTCTCGGTTTTCCGAGTTCCCATTCCCACCTATTCCACTGCATTTGCCTCCGCCTATTATAACTTCATACGCCCGCGTGCAAAAGCGGGGCAAGCATTTTGCCCCGCGACGGATAGAACAAGCTCAAAGTTGCTCTTACGTGACACCGATATCTGCTTAGTAGAGAGGTTCAGATAGATTATCGCGATTTCATGCGCTCCACCTCGATTGCGGCCATAATTTCATAAATCGATATCACTTCTCAAGAGTAGAGAATCTTCTCTCCGTAATGGCCGAGCATAACGACTATCGGGGCCAAAATCACTAATAGCGCTAGGTATCCATAGGACGATGGCGTCTCTGCTACTAATACGTTCGAATCCACAGACCGCCAGATGACACATGTTGTAACAACAACGGCCAACGCAACGCCATAAGTTGCCTTTAGCACAAATACTCTTCTCACTCTGCCCTCATAGGTGATTCTCCAGCTGAAAACGCCCAGAAGCCCTGCCCCGGCTCCAGTTAAGAGAGCTGCCATAACCAAATAATAGGACGCCATTTCGAAAGAGGGTTTATGAGTGGAAATATAGATAAGCGCCAATATAGGGATCGCAATAGAATATGCGATCGGGAAATGGACTAGCATCGGATGAGGATGGAATCCCTCTATCCGTTCTGCAAGCGTACGCTTGGTAGGCTTTTCCTGTCTTATTTCCCCGACTACCGGGAATCTCATCAGTACTTCTTCAGCATGGGGCGCGTTCGCTATTTCTTCAGTCAAATCAGTTCCGGCAGGATGGCGACCCTGATGTTTGCCTGTTTTCCAAAGTGGACTTTCGGAAACGTCATAGATCTTCCCTTTGAAAGCCACGTATACTGGCCTTCCCGACTTTCCATCGAATTCTCTCAATTCACTCAAGGTGAGTAATATTTTTTCTTTGTCTCCCATTTTTCCCTCCCTGAGCCGCCGGTCAGCCTGTCAGCCAATACCTACTGATGAGTTGCGACGCTCCTACCGCCATGCCGGTGGGCAATCATAAATGACATGGCAAAGGGTTCAAAGGTAACATATACCCTGCCCATCCCTTTCCCGGTTATCCATGTTCCCCTTCCCACCTATTCCATAATATTCCATTGCATTTGCCTCCGTTTATTATAACTTCATGCGCCCGCATGCAAAAGCGGGGCAAGTATTTTGCCCCGCGACGGATAGAACAAGTCAGGCATCTGAGACAAAAGTCACATACAATATCAAATATTGAGACTATGATTCCCTGAAATGAAGAAGAGGAGGTGTTAAGATGATTGTACTACTTCTTCTACTGTTGATAGCCCTTCCGTTGATAGGCTTACTGGCTGTGATTGCCGCCCCCGCGATAGCGGTACTGGCCGTGGTTGCCGCTCCGGCGCTGGCCATAGCCGGATTGTCTGGTGCATTACCCAGTTTGAGTGCACCGGTTTTGGGGACACTTGAAGTTTTAGGTATAGCGGTTGGTGTCTTCGGCGTCGTCGCAGCTTTGGCTTACGCTGCTGACCGGTTCGCCTCAAGGACTCCAGTGCCTGCACTGAGGCCCCAGGAAGTACCTGTTAGGGTGAGAGAACAGAATAGACTTAAGACCCGACGTCAGACAGCCGTCAGCATGACAGAGCAGACCTTACCCGCTGATTTGGCGGCTCAATGCCAGGGCTTACAATCAGTGCCCTGCCCGGTTTAGCCAGGGCATGCTGGGCATAAATTAAATAGGTTTTAATGGGAGCTGGCAGATGACATCTGCCAGCTCCCATTCTTTCATTTCTAATAAGCTTCCATAATTCCGGGCCGACTTTGGCACTTAATTGCATGCATCCCCCGCACTACCTCCCCAAAATGTTACGACTCTTTAACTTTTCCACAGCCCATTTTATGATTTCTTGATGCTTATCCTTTATACTTTGCCTAGTGTCAATAATGATGCTTATATAATGGTGTTCACTACACCGAGCGGCTTTTCGATTCTAGCCTTCGATTCCCTAGTTCAGTTCAAAAGGAGGAGCCCGTGAAAGAAATAAGTCTGGACACCGCAATCGAAATCGGGTCGCCCTATCCCTACACTTTAGTCGTTACTTCAGACAAGAAGGGAAAGCCCAATGCCATGGGCCTATCATGGTGGACTTTCACCTCCCTGCAGCCGCCCATGATAGCCATCTCCGTTGGCCATGCCCGCTACACCCACGAATGCATAGAAGCCGGCAAGGAATTCGTTCTCTGTTTCCCCTCCAAAGAGCAGGCCCAGGCTGCCTGGCTATGCGGCATCAAGTCCGGTCGCAAGACTGACAAATTCACCGAAGCAGGGTTCACTACTGCTCCCTCCAAAGTCGTCAAACCTCCCATCATCGAGAGGGCTACCGTAGCCTATGAGTGCAAAGTCGTGGGACAAATGGAATGCGGCGACCATACCCTTTACAACGCCGAAATCGCTGCTGTTCACGGCAATCCCGAACTCATAAAGCACGTCTACACCGTTCACTATAGGAAACTTCTCAGTATAGATCGCGAGGGCAACGTGGATTCCGACCTGTAACGCCGTACATCCTTATTAGAGAGTGCGCTTTAGAGGGAGCAAATACGTTTAAGTACACAACTTATGATTCGCCTTATCTCTGAGCTTTATACCTCCACCACCCCACCCACTTCCGGCACCCTGACCTCGATCCCACTCCCCTTCAGCTTTTCAACGTAAAACTCAGGTTCTTCGGTGTGCACTGGAATCAGAATCTTGGGCCTTATACCATGAACAACGCTGAGCAGGTCTGGGCCGCAGGCATGGCCTGAGGCGTGCAAGCCCTTCTCCTCATCCGGTATCTCCCAGTCGCTTTTATTGCCCTCCTTTTTTATCTCCACAGGGAGCCCAAAAGCCTTGATGCCAAAATATTCAAGCCATTCATGCAGACGGCGGAAGTCTATCTCCTGCTCCTCGTCGTGGGGCTCGCTGGAACTGAACACATACAGGCTGCCCGGTTTGGGTCGAATGCTCGGCAACTCGTTTATGTCCAGGAAGCTGAAACAGAGGATAAATTTGTCCTGCGCCGAGCTAACATCCTCGGCCAGCACAATCTTGCTGTCACACTCCTTGCAGATATTGCGCACCCATGAGTCAACCCTGGCAATGGTATCCTGATAAATGACGATGTTGCTGTCCCCGGCGATATCGGGTATCTCCGGCTCCAGTAGACGCATTGTTTTCAAGAGATAGGCGTCCTTGGGCAATATCGCCAGCTTCCTGTTTGTATCTCTGGCGATTTGCAGAAAGGTGAGCAGTCGGTCTACATCCCTGGCGTAGAAATCGGCGATGACGAGGCTCTTTGCCTTCGCGATAGCCTTCAGCGCGTTATCATAGACCTCGCGCTCGGTTACATTCGCCTCACGGCTCACATTGGTCCCCTCAAGCATCAGCGCCCTGGGGCGCAAGCGGGCAGCTTCCTCAATAAATTTTTGTGTCAGCGCAGAGCGTTTCCCGTGCAGCCGCAGGTCGCCGCTGTAGATTATCCAGCCTGAACTGGTCTCGATGCCCCAGGCGCAGGCGCCAGGGATAGAATGATCAACAGGGAAGCAGAGTAGATTGAAGCTGCAACCACTGTGAGGGTTCAGCGGGCAGGAGACAAGCTCTCTTTGCTTGGTGGCTTTCTCCCAGAATCCACTCGCCCAGAACTGTAACGCATCGGCGCTCAAAGTCTCAAGCGACTTATCGGCGATACAGAACTGACGCTGCTGCTTCACTTTGCTTTTGGAGAACAAAGCGGGCTGCTTCCAATCCTCGGGGGGACCCCACGTAGTAGGACTGAAATAGCATACCTGCTGTTCCAGGCCGGATCTTCCCGAATCCTGGATTGCCTTGGCGATAAACGCCGTTACGGCAGTTGAATACACTGGTATGCTGGGCTTTAGAAAAGAGATATAGCCTGAATGGTCGAGGTGGGCATGGGTGAGCAACACCCCATCTACCCCTTCAAGCTTGCGATACAGGGAATTATCCCGAAAGCGCTCCCAGAGACCGGGCGTTTCCAGGTCTTCTCGATAAAGTCCTTCCAGAGGCGGCAGCAATTCCATGGCCATGGGGTCGAGCAGCCCTGCGCCGCTGCGGGGCTTCAGGTACTCCTCGTAGAACAGCTTGTGTCTTTTATAGGGGAAGCCGAAATCGAGGAACAGCCTGCGACCCCCGTCCTCAAGAAGTACCTTGTTCCCGCCTATCTCGTTTACGCCGCCGTAGAAAGTCAATTTCGCCATTTTGCACTTTTCAATTCTGGGCACGGTTGGAGTCCTTCCAGGGAAGGACTCCAACCGTGCCCGTATAATCTCTCTCCCTTGACGGGAGAAGTCAGAGAGCCCATCTAAGGATGAGCATGTAGCAAACCATCTCCAGTCTAGCTCAATAGCAGGCCAGTAGCAAGAGACAAGGATAGATACTTTAAATCGAGAGCGTTCCGTAAATGGGGAGTGCAGAGGGGCTCTGCCCTCCTTCCCCGGAAGGACCGGGGGTTTGGGGGTGTCCCCCAATTCCCCTTTTCTCCCCCAATACTGGGGGATACAGGGGGTTGATAAGAGCGTTCTATAAACGCTCTCAAGGCTAGACCTCCTAAATCTGGCTTTGTAAAGCCGCAAGGCTTATACTAAGTTCATGTCAACCAAGCCTTTACTCAAAGCTTTGTCTGAAGCAGGCATCGGCTCCCGCAGGTGGCTCGCCGATGCCATAAAGCAGGGCAGAGTGAAAGTAAACGGGGAAATAGCAGAGGACTTCCGCCAGCCGGTGAATGTCGAAACAGACCGCATCTCGATAAGCGGGCAGCCGGTGGACCTCAAGCCCAGGCAATTGGTTTACCTCATACTCAACAAGCCCCAAGGCATTATGTCTACTACCAGCGACGAGAGGGGACGTAAGACAGTTCTTGACATACTGCCCGAGAAATACCGCCATCTCAGGCTGTACCCCGTAGGGCGGCTGGACAAGGACACCACCGGCCTCGTACTGCTGACCAACGATGGCGAGCTCACCAACCGCCTCACCCACCCCAGGTTCGAGCATGAGAAGGAGTACCTGGTCTCCATTGCCGACAAGCTGAAGCCGGACGAAAAACGAAAGCTGGAGCAGAGCATCGAGCTTGATTATGGGCCAACCCATCATGCCATAGTCAAGGAAGTAGAATCACCACCCTTCAACTACAGCATAACTATCCACGAGGGCAGGAAGCGGCAGGTGCGCCGCATGTTCGACAGTCTGGGGCATCCTGTACTGGCGCTCAAAAGGGTTCGCCTGGGCATCCTCAACCTGGGCAAACTGAAAGAGGGAGAAATTCGAGAGCTAAGCGCTAAAGAGGTCAAATCCCTGCTCAAATGAGAGAATTATGAATACTCTCGTTCTACCCACTCCTCGAATTCTGCAGTAGTGCAGAAGAGGACATAAATCAGAGTCAGGTGAAGCTCAAGTGCATCTTTCCAGTTCTTGTCGCGTATCGCCTGCCCGAACAAAGCCTGGAGGCGGGCTACCTCAAAATCTCTCATGGGCAGTACCCTTAGCCTGCCCTCTATTTCCTGCCGAATCCTCTCATCACCCGTCTGCATCTTGTCCTCCCTGACGAAATATCGTCTAGTCCTTACGAGACCGCTTCCTTCCCAGCGCTCTCGATATTTTGTATACCCCGTAAAGCAGAATCAAGGCCGCCATCGTGGTCTCCAGAGCAAGCACTACATGGTTAGGCTCGTGATACCAATAGACCCCGCGCCACATCATAGTGAAGATGTAACACGAGAACGTGCCAAACCAGATGAGTAGAAATGCATCAACGAGTTTCATGCCTGACAACCCCGAACTCGATAGTTCCCCACCTGTTCCATTTGACGGCGCATCACAGCCCACAGCCTGGCTGCCATCTCCGGCCCGCTAGTCCCTTCGCATATGTAACCATGTGGCTCCAGCATTCGTAGTCGCTCCCAATCAACATCGCCCTCACCAACCAACAACATTACCGGTATTTTGAACAGCTTGCCTATGCAGCAACAGGCAATTCCTACCCCCTCAGCCAGCGAATCGACCAGTGCCACATCGAAGCGCTCTCGTCTCAGCATATCTACCGCTGCAGTCCCATTCGAAGCGCTGGCAACACTGATACCCTCCTTAGCCAGGGAATCAGCCACGCTTTGTCCGATTGTCTCGCCAGCAAAAACTATTACTTTCATCTTTCTCGTCTCTAATTACAGTCTAGCTGCTCGCGGTTAAGAAACGGTTTAGCACAGCCGGGGAAATATAACGAAAGCGTTACAAAGAGGTTACAATATGGTTAAGAAACAAAGAAGGGGGCGAAGTCCGCTTAAGCGGACTTCGCCCCCTTCGCAAGTGCTAAAAACTACTTCGGCCAGATCAGCCCGGTTTTGTCAGAGAATATCCTACGCCCGCTTTAGTGACGATAAGCTGGGGATGGCTCGGGTCCTCCTCCAGCTTCTCCCTTAAGCGGCGAATGTGAACCTTGAGGCTGTCGATGGCCCCGGGGTAATCCACACCCCACACACCCTCCGCGACAGCAGCATGTGTTACCACATGACCCGCGTTTCTCATCAATTGATAGATGATTTGGCTCTCGGTAGCCGTGAGGTTTACCTCCTTCTCCCTGTAACGGACTTGGCGTGTTGAAGGATCGAAGTGCAACTGCCCGCAGACAAGGGGCATGGTCTCATCGGGAGAATTTTGCTTGCGAATCTGAACCTGTACCCGTGACAGAAGCTCGAGCTGCCTGAAGGGCTTTGTCACGTAATCGTCCGCCCCCCATTCCAGGCCCTTGACTATATCTGCCTCCTCCGCCCT
>Ga0209777_10003901_pt1 | contig 18018 bp, 28 predicted proteins | sample FrelakmetHBP12HB_FD_187147 | JGI IMG/M metagenome (GOLD analysis project Ga0209777, IMG submission 187147) | Freshwater lake sediment microbial communities from the University of Notre Dame, USA, for methane emissions studies -HBP12 HB (SPAdes)... | ecosystem: Environmental > Aquatic >...
TGTTCGCGCTTCTGGAACTTGATACCCCATACACCAAGATTGGCCGCTTCGTCAATCATTTGTTCGGCGAGTTTCATGCTCCCATTGTGGTTCGCTCCGATTTCACATATTACGCGAGTTTTCAAGGGAGACTCCTTAATGCGTCAGTGTCGATAAGTGTGCCTTGCGGTTTTCCCATGACGAGTTCGTGATAATGTATCCCGATCCTACGCAATTGCTCACAAGTCGCATCGTATAGATCCCAGTTGCGCCCGGTCCATAGGATAATTGTATCACCGGACATGTATAGAGAATTAGATTTTTTTATCAGTTCCTTGTTAACTGCTAATAAACTATACATATGCCGTCCGCAATTCGGACATGGTACGCGCGAGCTTTTGAGTATCGTATCGTCAATATCTAATATCCAAGTTTTGCGAGTGCCCATTCAGCTTCCTTTAAATCTTCCGGCGAATCGATATCGATTCCGAACGGGTCGGCAATAATCGCTTTCGCGTCCGGGTTACAATCAAGCAAATGCTTATTATAAAGACACTCGCGATGAAAGACATAAAATGATCCTGTCTCACGATAAAATGGATGTTTAAACCCGCCATTATCAGTTCGATTCTTTTGCTCGAAGTTTACCTCGTACCCATTCGGCCAGTGATAGAACGCGGGCTTGACTGGCATGGCACCAAAAGCGATAAGATATTCAGGATGAGTTTCAAGCAAAGTCACGGATTCAAAGATATTCCCCGTAATACGAACCGGGCTTGTCACCTGGAGGAGAATGTATATATCAGCGTCAAGGCCGAAGCTTCTTATTTCTTCGTTCGTTTGATGGACATCTCCTGTATAATTCTCTCGACGCTTGATAACATTCACGCCTTCTGGCACTTCTAATTCATCGTAATCATGCGCCAAGTAGTACGGATAGCCGAGGCTCATCGCGAAATCGACCGTCCATCGATAAAGTGGCTTGTCACCAAGTTGCGCTATATTCTTGCCCGGAAATCGCTTCGATCCTTTCCGCATGAGAGTAATCGTTACGATTTTCATTCCCAAATCCTCTCGTAGTAATTATCATTCCACCCGTGTGCATAGGCGCGGACCATAAACTCAAGAATTGAGTCAACCTGTGATTCGTACTTTAGGACCGCTTCTCGTTTCCGTAACGGATTGATTTCGATGAGCACTGGACGCTTCCCGGTCGGTTGATCGACCATGTTAAGGCAATACGGCAAGTCTTCGTAGAAGTGTAAATGCTCCGCTGGTATCACGCTTTCGGCGCAATCGCGCACTAAACGATGATCGCCATGGGTGCCGGACATCGGCGCATAAACTTCAGAAGGATAACTGGTAAATGTGCGCTTGATTGCCTCAATCACTTGCTTTGATATATCATCCCCCCGGAGAGGCTTATCTTTAAAGCCCAATTGATTATATGAATAGCCGAGTAATTTAGACGCCGCCGCTTCCTCGGCCGCCCGCTGTTCAGCTACAAACTTAAATGCTTTTTTAGTAGCCGGATTTACGTAATTCGATATGGTCATAAAGTTAATCACGAGTACATCGTCGCCAGCCTCAACCCATTTAGCAATCGATCCGCCAAGCGATAGCACCGCGTCGTCATTATGCGGAGAAAGGATAATGCGTTTCATAATATACCAGCCAAGGAAAGGATAATTAAAATAATAACAATTCCAATCATGGGAATCATAAATATAAGAACTCCCATATTTAGTGCTTTCCATTCATCCCATTCATTCATTCTTCTGCTCCTTTGTTGTTCGCTTCCGATTTCTCGTAAATCATCCGCGCTTCTGCCATACTTCGTCCTACAAACTCATTCCCGCACGGCTTACAACGAATCTGCCAACCGATCCCGAGAGTGATATCAACCGGCTGTTCGACCATCGGCCGACCGCAGTCAGGACAGTTCATTAAAAACACTCACCGGGAAACTTCGCCAATGTTTCTGCGAAATGATTCCATATATTATTTTCAATTAATTTCTTTTTCCGTAATGCTATTGTTTCTTTATCAATCTTTATTATTTCCAGTTCAATTTTTTTTAATTTGTCCCATACCTTTTTCTTCATTTCTTTCCCCCTAAAACCTCTCGTATCAGGCGGTCGAACTCGCGAACCGTCACACGGCTATCGAATCGCTGCGCCTGTTTTTTCGCTTTCTCGCAATAACTTTTTCTCAATTCTACATCTTTCAAGAGCTTCAGGATAGCGGCTTTGACTTCGGCAGGGCTTGTGCATCTGATTCCAGCTTCCCCTGTAACTTCCTCAAGTACGCCCGTGCCTTCACTGAGATAAACAACAGGTAATCCCGTAGCAAGCGCTTCGACACAACCATAACTCATCGTCTCCTTTGTGTTTGCATTCATATGGACATAGATACTCATGTTTTTGAGAAAATCGCCCTTGAACATATCGATATTGCAAGACTCGTCCCAAATCATGCGCGGATGGTTTAGCCTTTCCCGGCCTTTCGCGTATGCTTTGACATAGAATAAGCATTTCGCTTCCGGCAACTCTTCGAGGATTTCCCCGACAAGTCGATTCCAATCAGGGTGAATCTTACCACTATCCCAACGAGTAATTCTTCCAAATACCATTTCAGAGGTCGGCGTGATTTCTTTGTATGGCTCAAGATCAATCCCCCCTGGTATGACTTCGGCGTCAACCCCGTGAGATTTCAAATACTTCTGCCATGCGTTCGTCAGACAAACCACTTTCGCGAAGCCCGGACGCGGGATGCAATTAGACGAGTGAACGATGTCAATCGTTTTCGACTTGTGCGGGAAATTATTGACATCCCCCGAGGTCGACATGAAATGCTCAAGGATATACAAGTCGGCAGGGAGAATCGGTTCCGACCATGAATGCATCTCATGTTTTCCCACGGAACGTTGAATAACATGTCTGGTAATGTCCGCATGTCGTGCCACCTCATCGGTAAAAGAATAGTGCAATACCCGCGCGTTCTCGGCATCGATGGCCGCCGGTTTATCGTTCCGCATTAGTCTAATGAAATCGGCCTTTTTCATCTTGCATGTGAGCGTCGGAATATCGGTAGCATTCGTCACGTGTACGATGCGTTTCCCGAATTGTTGGAACGGCGCAAACTGTCCGAGTACTGTGACATACTTGTCAAACCGTGAGGCCGCATCTGAGTTGCCGGTGTAGTCCGGCTTGTAGTGGTAGTCCTCTCGGTTGCCGTTGGTTCCCATGCCATAGCCGAGAAGATAGATCGGGTTCGCTCCTGAAATGATAGCGAGATTCAACGCGGCAAGCCCTGAAAAGTTATGGTTATAAAGTCCGTCCTCAAGCTTCAGAGTAGGCTTAGGAACGCAATGGAAAAGCCGTACTTGTTCGGACGCATCCATTTTTGTGTTACACTGAGCATAGATACGGCCCTTGTAATTATTCAGATTATATGTCGTCTTTTCAAGGAAGCGCTCATCGAGAAAAAGAAACCATTCGAATCGATCATAGTCCTCGATAGTGTGATTGATACCGATGGTATGCTTTCCGTCAAGAAACTCCCATCCGAGCTCGTCGATTATCGGACGAAGCGACGGCCCGGCACCGACGACAATACACGGTTCGTTTAGCCAAGCGTTCGTGATTCCCGAATAGTTGCGCGCCTTCATCGAACCATCTTTGAGCCGTCCCATGCGATTGAGTAGCTCCCACGTATCATCCGCCTCGCGTCTATTTATCTGTTCGGAAGGAACCAGCGCCATATCAATCAATTTGGTAACTCCTCCAAAATCGCTTCAATCGTGGCTGCCATTACGCTCGTATTCCCCGAACCGATAGCCGCCTGTACATCAAACCAGTAAGCAGTACCAACAGTAAGCCCGGTAATAATAATTTCCCAGCTCAAAGTGGGTTGCGTGGCGCTGACGCTTGCCACCGATCCACCCTGTCTTGTCGGTCCGATAACTGTACCGGAAGCCGCCGCACCGTTGGCCGGTGCCGTTCCCGTCCCATAGCAGCACTTAAAACTATTCTGACTTGTCGAGCCTACACCGCCCGAATAAAAATCGATAGCGAATCTGATAACGCCAGTCAAAAGAGGCGTGATCTTAATCGTTCCGCCCAACCCGAACATTTTATAAGACGAGCTTGTCAGTGCAGTCGGATTAACAGGCTGAAAGTAAGCCGATGCGGCGAGTGTTCTATCGGCGCTCAAATCGTGATTGTTTATCTTCCGAATTGCCGGAACTCCGCCCAGCCCGGCCAGCGTGATCGCGGCGGCCGCACCGGCCGGGTCTGCGCCTATATCGGAAGAAGATAATGAAATATCTGATGAAAGCGCTTTCCCATTTACCTTTCGCGTATCGGGAACCGGGGTATAGCCGAGCGCTGCTTGCTTTGCGTTCCATGCTGCCACTTCCGCGTCACTAACAAAACGATATGAAGGGAGCTGATTAAGTTTTGCCGGATCGGTTGAATATGACATTATATTACCACCCAATTATTGCCATCATAGGCCAAAGAAAAACTATCCTTATTCAAAAATGTCAACGTCGTCTCTCCATCAAATGTTTTGCCGTTCTCTGAGCTGATAATCATGCTCCCGCCAGTTGCGTTTTTTATTTTTATCACACGGCCCAAAATGCAGGAAGCAGCGCCGACAATAACATTTTTTCCCGATCCGGTTTGAATAGTAATGTAATCATTTGCAGTAGTTGTATAATCCTGGCTAACTATTCGAAGCGGATTCGATAATGAAATCAGCGTAGGCTTGTCCGTTAGGCTGTTGTAGCTACGTTCTGACAAATCGGCGAGTTTGTGATTATGCTCTTTACGCGCATATTGAGGATCAAGCGGCTCATGCTCAACGCCTGCAGGCTTAGGTATGGGTGCTACATTTATTTCGTCAGCCGGTTCTCTTTCTAAATCAATCATACTTCCTCACTTGCCGTTTCTTCGGTAGTCTCTTCATTTGAGAAGTCTATATTGTCTTGTAACGTCCCGTCAACCTCCATGCCTTCTCGGAAGGTTACCGTGCAACTGTGCTCGCAATTTACGTGAAAAGGAGGAAGCATATCTACTGGCGGAAAATCTTCATCTTTTCCAGATAATGAGTAAACTTTACCCTCGTACTCCTGACACACCTCGCAAGTAGTATTATGATCTGAGACCTCTACGAGATCCCCGCCGACAGCCATCGCCGCATTTATCACGCCAGAAGTCGTCGCTTCGGAAAGCTTGGTCCTAACAACCATCCGCGTATAATCATCGACATTATACATGATCGTGTCGCCGTTCTTATCGACAACCGCTATGTATTTACCGTCCTGAGCCTTTTCAAGTAGTGTTTCCCGTGTTTTTAAATATGCGCCATATGGCGATTCAGCGCCTACAAACTCACCGCCTCGAATACCAGTACCGCCCGACGTGTAGCCTTCGGCGATAGATTGATTGAGCGCCTTTTCTGATACAAGCACCTGTTGCGATACGTTAAGCAATCGGCGAAGTTGCGTCTGTCCATTATTTAGGCCCATAGCGAGAGTATGGAGCGATTCATCAAGTAATGCTTTGAGTGATTGTCGGACGGCATGTGTCCCGATGATGTCTTTATAATTTACCGGGTTCGGTGTAAACTCGTTCGCTTTAAGCGCCGCTACTTCATCGCGTAGACTTTGCTCGAAAGCGGCTGGTATTTCATCGGTTACAATCGCTTGTGAGATACCGCGCATCTCTTCATAGATCGACCGCATATCGCGCTTTATACCAGACCAATAGGTGTTGGATGTTTCAGAGGTGCGGGCTACTTCGTCGATTAGTTTTGCGAGCTTGTCCTGTAGCTTCTCCAGTTGCGCGAAATAGTCGCGGGCCTGGATAGATACTTTAAGGCTCGACTGAGTATGTTCGCACGGCTCGCGGTGCATAGTTTCCGTTTCCCGCGCAATAGGCAAGCAGCATGTCAATTATAAATCGAGGACACTTAGGCGCTTCATCCAGCCTTTCGGAGAATCCGCCGAATGAATAATTACGGACACCCTGGGCGTGGATCGCCTCGTGCTTCATCTGGATTTCCATCCAGTCTTTTAACCACCATGCGGCTTCACATTGCGCGTCTTTTACAATCTGGTCAGTGATGCTCGGCCCAAGCCGAAACATCGGTTGGCGCCTAAGGAACTTAAAAGCAGTAATAAGTAGAGCGTCTTGATCGGAAGAGGCAAGAGCCGTCCACCCGGAACTAAGGTAGCGAGTGCTGAAATAAGAGTTTGCGTCTGTATTAGAGCACCATGAATTCGTTCCGGGCGTAACGGCCATAATCTCCCCTAAAAGAAAGGCCCGCCCTATTCGAGCGGGCCATCCTTACTTAACCGAGAGTGAACTGAAGCACCTGGTCAGCGTCGGCGATACCGGCACCGTAGATACTCCAAACCGACTGTACCCGGTTCAGGGTGAGGATATCCTCGGGCGCGACATAGGACGTCGGCGCAAGGGCCTCATTCCGCTGAATCTTATGGCCCGGAAGGACCATGATCGGATAGCCTTCGGTGATGTTCGCGTTCAGGCTGTAGTAAACCTGGAACTGACGGAGGTTCGTAACGCGCTCACCTTTTTGAGCATCGACAAACTGAGTCACGTTGTTTTTCAACAGCGCGGCAGTAAGTCTCGGCTCGTCGTTGATATGTGCGTAGATGATGAAAGGCATCGTCACGGTATTACCGTAACCTTTGTCTTTATTGGCAACCGCCAGATCCTTCTGCGCTTTATTCAAAGTGAGAATATCACGCTGAAGTTGCGTGTCGCCCGTGGTTCCCTGCCAAGTGATAACGCCGAGCGGGTTAGCACCGGCCGCGACCGCGATGAGGAAGTAGTGGTTATTCGCCTGATTGAGGAAGAAACTATTGCGGAACGCAACAGCCGCTTCGTACATCTGCGCGAGTTTGCGGAACCGGATAGCGTTATCGGTAAACCCGAGCGCCCCACCGTAATAGCTGACGTAGATGTTTTCTTTAACACCTTTCAGCATATCGGCGGTAATCCGGCCACCCTCAGCGATGCGGATGAAACCGATCAGATTGGTAATCGTGGCAACTTCCCAATAATCACGGTCCGCATCGCGAGGAACTTCCATGAAGGCTTCCTGCCAGTACAGGTCATAGTAGTACGCCTGCAAGACAGCGTTGAAAGCCGAAGTAGTCAACAGATCGAAATCGGTCGATACGGCCGCGCCCTGTACTCTGGCGGTGTGAATCATACCAGACACATTCCTCGCCTGAATGATTGATTTCTTATGCTCCTGGCGAGGAGCGTCAAGGAATGCCTGAAGCGCAATCTTTCCTTTATGAAAATCTGGATGGTTCTCATCTATTTTCTTATCAAGATATGCGTTCAGAACATCGAAAAGCATTTTATCGTTTCCGGTAATTTTCATCTGTTCCATATGCACCCTCCCTTAGAAGTTTTCGAGGGCACGAGTGCCGTCGTAATTCATCTCGACTTCAGTGGCCGAGGCACCGGCTGCGAGTTTCACCCAGCCGCACATATAGCAGTTCGTCCCGGCAGTGCCGGTCTTGTTCGGAGAAACCTTATTAGTCGCCGGGTCAAAATAGAGTTTCTGACCGGGATAACAAGCCTCGCCGCTGCCAACTTTTTTCTGAGCGATAACCTGACGGCAGCGATAAACGGCCGTGCCTTCGGTTTTCTCCCCAGGCGCTCCAGCTCCGGTCGGATCAACCGACTGAAGCATGAAACAGAGTACATCACTGGCGATTGCCGCATCACCCGCGTTAAACGAAGTCAACGGAGTGATATTAGGCAATTCGTCATAGATGGTAAGATCGGCGATCTGAAAAACTTTAGCCGCCATAATCTACCCCTTCTCTACGAAAGATCTTCGGCCAGCATCGGATTGTTAGCCGCTTTCGTAAAATCGTTAGTTACTGTCGTTGTGCTTGCGGTCGAGGGGGCGGGGGGTTCTCCACCCTCTGCACTCAATACGTCTGTTCTTAGCTTTATTTGCTCATCGATCCAGCTTCTCAAGCCGGTATCTGAAAGATCCTGTATCTTATTATTAAGACGTTTTTTAATATAGTCACCGATATTAGCGGTGAGATTGAGTTCCTTTGCAATCTTTTCAACACGGGCCGGCGCGGTTCCCCAATCGGCCGCACGCTCTTTTTCTTTAAGCTTTTGCGCTAACTCTGCCTTATCTTTTTCGATTGCCGTAAGTGCTTCGGAGTGTTTCGCCTTTGGCACATACTGCGCGTCGATAGCTCCCGAAAACTCACGGTCCTTCACAATATCATCAAATGAGTAGATATTATGAGGGAAGGTATTTCGTCTCACCAATTCTTTTTTAATATCATCGAAAGCAACCGTCGAGAGATCAAGTGCTTCTGCCATTACTTTGCTCCTTTTATTTTCTACCGGATTAAACTCGTAAGGTTCCGGGGCTTCTCCAGCCTGGACCATCCCGAGCATTTGCGCCCCGTCGAAAGCGGGCGCTGTCTTGCTTGAATCCATGAGGGCGATACCAGTCAGTGATTCGAGTTTATTCGCAATCCAGTTTTTACCGTCGCCGATTAAATCCCATTCACCCTCATGGCTACAAACATCAAAGTCTTTTACCTCTTCCGGTTTAGGAAAATAACCGACAACTACATGATGCAGTTCACCGTTGATTTCCATTTCCTTTGAGGCTACCACTTCGCCGACTTCGTGGGCGTCTTGATTCTTGTTCGTGGAGTTATGCCCACTAAAAAACTTAACGCCCTTACTAACTACGTTTTTAATAGACTGAATAGCACGGCGGAGCCAAATAATCGGATGAGACTCCTCACCAATTAACCTCGGCTTTGCTACACCTTCATGACAAATAGAATAAGCTCGAAAATACGGATGCGGATTGCTTTTCCTCAACCCGGCGAGAGTGTCTTTCGGTATCATCGACAGAATCTCATCCTGTGATAATCCAAGGTCCGCCCAGCACTGAATTGCGAGTGAGGCTTTAATCTGTTTCTTGATTTCGTCCGGCATCCTGTTTATCTCTCGTTATGAGGATTTATTTTCCGCTTTAGCTTCCGATTCGACTTCACGGGCGAGGTCCTTTTTAATCATTTCGTTGACAAGCTTAGTATGCTCGATTCCCTCCGCCCGGAGTTCCGCCCATTCCTCTTCCTTGACCGGACGATTAGCGGGAATAAGCTCGTTAAGCTGACACGGGCACGGGAGAGGCGCTCTGTTAGACTGCTTTACCATTTGCGTTTGCTCCTTGCGCCGGATTAACCGGCTTTTGATTAGCGACATTTGTCGCTGGTTGACCCGGCACTTGTCCGGGCTGTCCATTCTGTTGCATTTGATTTATTTTAGCATTTACTGTGTTATTGTCAATACCATTAGCCTTTGCTTTGGTGTCTTTCTCTTGCTTGATGAGCTTCTGTTCTTTTTCCCAAGTGATCGAAGCCGGAAGCATGGACATGAGTGTATGTTCTGAAAGCATCCCGGCATCGACAAGCGGCTGCCATACGGTGATTATCTTTTCCATCATCGCCATGCTGTTGAACGACAAGCGTACTTCAAGGTCGTCTGGTATATCTTCTGATTTCAAATCGCCTATGCCAAGATCAACGGCCATGACAAGCGCTTTCATCATGAGATTGCGGAAAGCGCGCTCCCATATAAGCCGTTCGCGCCTTGTCGCGGAATTAACCACCTCCATTAAATTTTCAGCGGTTGATCTGTTGCTCATAAGCTCCGGCCATGCGAGCCAGTGGACAGGAATACCAGACGCGCTCGAAATGATTTTCAGATTGAGCATGATGTCTTGCTGCAAGGCGGCCGCCGCGCTACCAGAAGGCTCGACAAGCGAGAAATCCGCCGGGCCTGCATACCCGTCGCCAATCTGCATTTCGTTTGACCCGATCATGTCGTTGATCGACGCCGCGTCTTCCCGTGTTTGTGTTTTCCAGTACGGTATAATACGCCCGTAGAAATGCGTATTCTTGCGAAGGTCATACATGCCGCGCGAAAGATTCTCGAATTGCGTCAATACTTTGTGGAGCTTGTTCGGCGTCCAGTTGCGGTTAAGCCATGTCGGGCGACCGATTACCACGTATTCAGTCTTGTCAAGGTCATAGTCTTTGTTGTCGGCGATAAGATCCCCGCCTTGGCCCTGCTTGTAATAAATGCGCTTGATTTGAGTGCCGAGCGTTCCAGAGAAGTCGGCATATTCGACAGTATAGCGCCAAGTCATCCACGGCGTGTCATGCAAGAAAATAGTTTTGCGGCCCTTGTCCTTTTCAAGACCAGACCACGGATACTTATCAGCCACGAGCGATACAAGCGCTTTACCTTCAAGCTCACTCATTGTAATGAGGTCCATGAGCTTTGCTCCGCCGAGGTTATTGATTAGGATAAACTCATCGTTCAGCCAATCATAAGCCTTTTTCTTTTTGGTGATTACCGATAGACCCTCACCCGCGATAAAGGCCGACCGCGTATCGACGACAGCGCCAAGCATCTCAGCACCGAAACGTGATCGGCCCTCATACATCTCGTACATTCCCATCAACTGCGCGTTATAGGTCGGGAAATTATTTCGGTCGACTTCTTTTTGTACGTTCGTCGTAAAGAGAGTGACGGACGTATTCATGATGTCGCGCTGTGCTTCTTCAATAGCCTGGACTATCGCGGTCCGGTGAGGATTATTTTCAAGAGTCTCGGCGAGTTTCGATAGCGCCGGATTGATTGCGGCTATCGCTTCCTGTGGCTTCCGGTCAGTATGCAAAGCAAGCGCCTGTTGTACTACACCCTGCGCCGTGGTTTCAAGAGCTTGTATTTGCGTTCTGTATTGTCGACGGAGAAACGGTTGAAAGATTGTCGTCTTTTCTAAACGGTTTTTGACATCGGCCAATTGACGATTGATCGATTCCTTGGCAAGGCTAACTTCACGGCGTATATCGCTCATTACTTTATAATTACCTAAACATAATAATATGTCAATAAGTTAGAATATCTTATTCCGCTTGATAAAATAATTCCCGCCACTTCCCGCATTTAAAGATTCGGTAGCATATCTCACAGCCGCTATTGTATCGTCGTCAAGCTCGACAAACTCATCAAGTATTTTTCCGTCTTTCAACTCGCGATATTTGAACCGTGGAAACTCGCGGGCGGCATTAGGGCAATTGGTGCTATGGATATGAATCCGCGGTAACGCCTTGAGATAATCAATCCCGCGCTTTAGGCTATCCGGGCCTTTCTTACTTGGATAAGTTTCAAGCCCCGCTTCATTCATTTCGCGTATCTTGTCCGGGTCGGCCGAGTCGGCCGTGATCGCATAGCCTTTGACATAATACGGCTTGATTAACTCGATGAAATCTTTATTCAGCTTTTGCTTGCAATAGGCTTCACGATAAATGTATAGCTCCCCATCCCGAAAAGCGCATCGAATATAAGCCGAGGCGTGATTATATCCAAAGTCCGCGCCGTTCCTGATATTCTGGAAATCGTTCTCGACGATAGGAAAGTCATGTATCTCGATGTTATGGAATACGCGGGCCGTCGTCCGCGCGCCCCACTGATTGAGGACGTAGACCTGATAGAAGTACCAATCGATGTTTTTAAGCGCTTCGAGCTTGGCTATGTATTCATCGTCAAGGTGCAAGTTATCGTGGTAGGTCGTTTCAAGGATAAAGCCGTCTTCCGGTAATAGCGTTCGGTCAAAAAACTCCGTCTTGATCCATGAGGAAATATCAATCGGATTAAATGACATGATGATATGTTTTTTAAACGGCGTCTTTGTAGGTATCAAAGCTTTAGGCTGCTCTTTTCCGCGAAGTCTCAAAGTGAGCTGACGATAATCTTCAACCGATACCTGGTCCGCTTCTTCGATCCATACCCATGCTAAATCACCTGTTTTGAAAGTAACCGATTTAATCTGATCAACGTTATCCAGGCCGCGAAAGATAATCTGATTGTCATTAAGCTTACAGGTTATTTCCTCAGCTCCCTTGCTTCGGTTAATGTCGAATAGCTCTTCAAGGTTTAAATCGCGTATCACTCGGCAAAGCAAAGCAAAGGTAGAATCGTGATTATCGCGGCCTATCTTACGGACGACAAGGCCATTAAAGCCAAGTAAACCTATCGTGTTATAGATTCGGTTCTGACCTATGAAATGCGATTTCCCGGCACCCGAATTATGATGGATCATTCCTTCGGCAATATAGTTATGATAGTGAGGCACGTGTATATCGTAGTAGACATGCCGCCCTTTATATGTTATATTCTTTACATGGAGGTCCCTTAATGAGTAATCGTTATAGCAAGGAACTGATTGATCAGATTCGGAAACTCGCCGAAAGTGGTAAAAGTTCAAGAGAGATCGGTGAAATAGTCGGCAAGTCGACAAAAGGAATCCAAAAAGCTTATCGAAGATATGATATTCATGGATTACCTCAAGGATGCGCCAGAGGAAAGTTAAATCATTTTTGGAACGGCGGAATAGTAGTTGATAAAAGCGGCTATATCCTTGTAAAGGTTTATGGACACCCTTTTGCGAGTCATGCCGGGTATGTCCGTCAGCATCGATTGGTAATGGAGGAACATCTAAAACGCTATCTTCTCCCGACTGAAGTAGTGCATCATTTAGATGGTAATCGTCAGAATAATAATCTATCGAATCTCCAATTGTTCCGTAATAATGCAGAGCATCTTCATGTCGAGCTTTCGGGGAAATGTCCGAAGTGGTCATCCGCTGGTCTCGAATCGCTCCGCAAAGCACGGATAAAACCGAGAGTTCCGAGGTCATCTTCCAACCGGAAGAAGTTAAAAACCGATGTTTAGCCGTTACGGTTATTGAAGGCCCTTCTGTTGTTTCGACTTTATATAGTTGGGCCTTTTTATATTTTTTCCTTTTCAAAGCAAAAGCCCAAACTACTTTGTTACCATCCCATGAACATACCGAACCGCCTTTAAAATATTTAACCTTTACTTTTCCTGTAGGTGTATCAATAAGCGTATTTCCATCGATACACCCGCCTTTATATAGCTGTACTGGCCGGTAATCGGTGAGATATGGTAGGTAGACTGGATTTATAGCGTCTTTGAGTCCGCTAAAATCAACCGTTGTCATCTTTGACCGGAACTACTTTGTAGGTCTTGTCTTTAATCTCTACGGACATATTTTGAGGAGCGGTTCCCCAACCACGATTTAGGATAGTCTCACAAGCGCGGGCGATGATATTAGCAGATCCGATCGATAAATCTAACCGCATGATTTTAACCAACTTATCAAGTGCCTCTTGGGTATAATCGCGAAATGCTATCTTGATATCTTCGGGCATCTTAGGACGGCCTGGCGAAACTGGAGCTTGTCCTTTTTGAAAAGGCTTGCCCCGTGGTTTTTTCTTGGCTTTTTTCGCTAAATTGTCCATTACCGAAAGAATAGCGCTTTTATCTTATTGAGTAAAGGCCGGTACTTCAAAGATACCTCATGCGCTGAAAAGAAAGTGTATACCCCTTGCTCGCTTGCACATAGGAGCATGTCTTGAATCATGCCGGTTTTCACGGTGTAATCCGTGCCGCTATTAGTAATTACATCGCCTTTAAAGTATCTCATGCTTTCTTTCTCCTCTGTCTGAGTTTTCTCTGATAATAAGTTCTTTTGACATCACGTATCATCTGCATTTTCATATCGCCTTTCTTATCTATCTTAATATTAACAATATGGACAAGCCCACAGTCACAGCAAGCTATATAATTTTTTTTATGTGTAATGAAAAACCATTCTCTATCATAAACTTGCTCAAATCTTTCGCCCGTATAATACCTATAATTGGCGGCATGAAATCCGCCACCAAGCCATGCTTTACCTTGCCTAGCCAGGCCGCGCCCAGCCGCGCCCAGCCTTTCCGCGTAGTATTATTTAATTTCCACAAACTCAGCTTTAAACTCTCGCATGTCATAAAAGTATTTCGTCAATCCAGCCTCTCCGTTTTCGCAATCAAATTGCAAGAATCCGACATCATTTGTCCCTTCACATTCCTTTGAACCAAACTTAGTCCAGCCCTGGAGTGCCGGTGTCGTTATAACCGTCTTTATTGCATCCTCGCTTAATGTGTAATAGTGTACATGGCTTCGAATTAGAAAATCAAGTGACTCCTGCATCCCTCGTTCAGCTTGCATGGAGTTCCATAACGCCGATCTTCGCGGGGCTGTCCATCGACCATGAGGAATAATGGAGGAACTGACCTTATGTTTGAAATCAAACTTCACGTCCTCGCATTTTATAAACTCGTGATTGGAGAAATGCGCTCCCAGATCATCCGCGAGGCTTGATTCAAAGTCCTCTTCTTTGCCTACATGGTATGGAGTACCGGCGATAATGAAAACGTCTTTCGCCTCGGCTATGCGTATACATTCCGCCGCCATGCGTACTTGTTCAAGACGGTCGGTCCTGATTAGCTCCGTCCCTCCGCTTTTTTCACCCTTGCCGTCTATTGCGTCACCGTTTACCACGATAACATCAATCGGCTTACATTTTTCGATAGTTTCGCTATACCACTTCCATAAATCGCGCTCGAATTGCGCTACCTTTCCAAGAAACCCATCCTCTTCGGAATTGATCCAATATTTAGGAGGAGTCAATCCCGACCGATGTCCGCAATGTAAATCTGCTAATATAATCATTCGTTTCATGTTACATCCTTTCAAAAAACCGTGCCTTGCTTTGCCCCGCCGCGCCGCGCGCAGCCTCGCATATCCTTACTACGCCGCGCCGCGATTATTTTACTACTTCAAACTTATCGACTTTGAACCGTCCGAAAAACGGCCGAAAGGTTCCAAGACCAATATTTCCCGAATGATTAAAAAGATTTCTCATGGTTTCAAAAGTCAAGTCTTTTGATTCTTCCATGACAATCTCAAAAGACAATTCCCACGGCGGCGCAATCACCGGCCGCGATTTAGGAGATGGAATTGAAAGCGACCCTTTCTTAACACGTGCCACCGATTGATGAACATAGATTTTTGAATCGAATCCGTCGAAAATAATGTCTTTGCCGTCCGCCGTAAATATTATTTCAAATGGCTCGATATTCGTCTGACTGGCAATACACTGCGAAACCGTCCGCCAGTTCTTTCCGCAATATTGCTTACAGGCAGATTTACCATTTTCTGCCACCAGCATGGAGTAGAGATTTATCGAAGGGAGATAAATCTTTTTTTCCTCCGTCAGATAAAACTTCTCCTCCGGCCTCAATTGTGTGTTGTTGTCCCCTGGATAACGGTCGAACATAATCGGCCGGACTCCCACCAATGAAACATGTGCTATTGTCATCTGATTTCTCCTTGCAAAAATCGTTTATCTCATTTAAAGAGATTTTGATTTTTGACTTTGAAATTAGTTTAGTTTGGAATCGTAACACGATTCACTCCTTATTTAAAATTGCCGGTATGAAATCCGGCTCGAAGCCTTGTCTTGCCCGGCCGCGCGCAGCCTCGCCATGCTCAACCTTGCCTCGCCTCTCGGCGCCGCGCGGTGTTATTAACCCTTTATGAAACTTGCAAACTTGACGGCTTTCTTTATATCGACGTCCCCGCCCTTTAACCTTTCCCTCCAGATATATTTAATCATGTTACCTTTAACCCAACCGCGAAACTCATCATCGGTAAGCGCCGCCCGGATAGCGTCTACACATTCAATACCGCCTTGTGTATAATGAGCCGGTTTCTCAATAAAATCGGACATACGGTTCCGCCCCTCTTACGATACGATCGATCATGTCACTACTTAATATATCGATTGGAGTATATATCACCGGCTTATTCATTTTTTTCATCGCCCGACATTCACGGTCCGCCCCTTCGCTTTCTCCTGGTAATCGCAAAAGAATGTGACAAGCCCTTAGCCATTCGATATCCAGTTCAAGCCATTTTTCATAAGGTAGCGGATAATATTTATGCTGGTAGCGTGAGAGTAGCGGCGCATATGGAGCAAAGCCATAATGGACCAATTGATCGAAAACACCCATAGCGCGTTTGACGTTCTCTTCTTGATCGCCCGCAGAATAGGGAGACGCGATATAAACACGAATCATCTCTCTCATTCTTTACTCCTTACCTATTTCAAATAAATTGCCGGTATAAAGCCCGGCTCCATGCATTGCCGATCCGCGCCAAGCCAATCACCGCCATGCCATGCCTTGCCGAGCCCAGCCAGACTCTGCATGGCCTCGCATCTTAATATTTTATTTTTCAGCATCGGATAAAATCCATCCTTCCACTTCCAAATAGCTTTTCAATTCATCCAGGTGATGTCTCACAAACCATTCAACCCGCGAAGCGTCGGCATGAGATTGCTCGTAATTCCAACCGTTTTCCATTTTATGATACTCATGAAGTTCATGGAGAATTATGAAAGGATGCTCTTCCTCGAAGATATCATCATCAATCCATACCTCATTATCGGGAATATACTTGTATACTAACCCATGTCCGCCCTCAGTAAAATCAACGTCATATCCTGCCCGGACAAGCTCACCGTGAACAAGCCATATTTCTATGCCGTCTTCGGTTTCGCCAAGCTTTTCAAGATACACGCTCTTGTTAGCTTCGAGCGTTCCGGTGACATCGCCTTTCAATCCATCTTTCTTGCGACGTTCTCTCTCCACTATTTCATCTGATTGATTCAAGGCCTCCTTGTATAACATGCCTCGCTTCATAAGCTTATACTCGATAAGCAATCCATCGATAAGGAATTGCGTCTCATCCCCGGCCGCCTCCCGGTCAATCCATAACTCATTCGCCGGAATGTATTTTGCGTGAAGCGGCTGGTCGGCATTAGTGAACTGTACGTCAATATTCGACCGTATCCATTCACCGTTAACTATCCAGATATTGAAATCACCGCGCTGGTCAAGCAATTGGATATAAGGCTCTTTCATTTTACAACCGCCTTTGTTTTCTTTGCTAACGGTTCCCACTTCTTGAAATTCAGCTCCCATATCGGACAATCGAAGTTTGGGTTCTTTTGATAGCCCGGTTTATGATCTAATCCACATCGAACTATTCCCCGGGCGCTTTCCTCTGACTTATTGCAAAGACTACACCGCTTGTTATTCATTTTAATAGCTCCGGGTTCTCGTGGATATTGCAGATTACTTCTAGTAATAATCCATCGCCACTAATGAATAAATCTGGTCCTTTTTTATCTTTTAACCAAAAGGCACCCGCCGCAAAAACTACTTCAAAATAATCATCACAACCCATTTCTTTAATAATATCTCCATCGTAAATCTCTTTTCCGTTTTTGTCGAGTAGACCGGTGAATTGCATAATTTTATCCGAATAAGATGGTATGCTATTTTCCTTCCAGAAAGCTAAACCTTCACGAGTTATATAATCCGGTGAAATCATCGTTTCGCCGTTCCAGACTCTAAATTTGATCTTCCGCATTTCATCCTCCAAATAGTTTATGTAGAAAGCTCTTGAGTACGAACTGATACTCATATATTAGCATAACCGCCCCGAGAAATCCAGAAACAAAGGCAGCGTTTATCGCCATAAGGCCCGCGCAAAAGTATGACATGCGTTCTCTTTTTCTCATCCTGAAATCGCCAAGACACTGTAACCCAACTATGAGGCACGGAATAGATATTGTAATACCCATAATCCCGAAGATCGTCCGCGCAATGTCCATTAAAAATCCCTCGTTTTCAACTTGATAATTATTCTGCTTCCCTTCTTGTCGAAAAGAGTTTCAACCGTTCTTCCTACTAACCCTTCCGCCGGTGCATCTATGCCGTTTTCTTTTGCGATGATTGACGGAAATCCCTCCCGTACCATTTCAACGCCCCGCTCAAGCGACATATCGCCGACAAATGGCACATGTTTCAAGCCGAGTTTAGTTGCTACGTCCACCGTATTTTCCCAATTCAACCACCACTTTCCCGCCACAAGAACGTCAAAAATAATTAGACGCTTGTCCGGGCTGTAGCATCCCCCCTTTTGAATACCGGCTCCATACCCTTCTCCGTAAACAACGGCATCC
>Ga0209777_10003902_pt1 | contig 18002 bp, 9 predicted proteins | sample FrelakmetHBP12HB_FD_187147 | JGI IMG/M metagenome (GOLD analysis project Ga0209777, IMG submission 187147) | Freshwater lake sediment microbial communities from the University of Notre Dame, USA, for methane emissions studies -HBP12 HB (SPAdes)... | ecosystem: Environmental > Aquatic >...
CGTCAAACGGGGTGACGTTGGAACGATCCAACGTCACCCCGTTTGACGCGCTCATGCTCTTCCTTTGTCAGGACCCGGTCATTGTTCTTTTCATCCCACGACGCCGTCTTCTGGTTGAGCTGGCCGAGTTTTTCTTCGACCGTCATGATGGAAAGAAGCGAATCGATTCGTTTTTCGATGACGCGGTTGCGCATCATGTTCGGCCCGCCGGCAGCAAGCGCCATCAGGGTGGAAAGGATCAGTGAAACCGCCGTAGAGACTGCAACATTCAAATAATTCTTCTGCATATGGCTTGATACAATTGGGAATTAATGCGGTGATGAGAACACATCGGGTAGTGCGTAATCAAGCAGATTCAACAAATACTGTTGGATCACCGGATCCGCGCGGCGGCTAAACAAGTCATTCGTATCAGGGCCGGATATCAAGCGGCCGCGGAGCTGAAGTCGTGAGATAATAACCTTCCCTTTGCCAAAGGGAATCTCCATGACAACCGGGGTTTTCAAATTCAACCCGCAACGGGCCAGCACCGCCGAACCGTCCGGCAGGACGACCTCATGTTCTGACACGGCTTCGCCGCCGTACGCTCCGTTAAACATCTTGAGATGGTCCGGCACAATATTCTTCCACAGCGGATGAGTGTGGTCTACGGCGAAAACATACGAATCATACCCGCCACGGTCGAGATCGTTTCGGGGCTCAATATTGATCATAAGTTCCGATAGAACCCTGAATGTCATTTTATTGACAACGCCGAATTCCGGTTCTATTATGATAAGAGTTTTACCATTAGCAACAAAGTTTGTCATCGCATCAACGGCGTGGCGATATTCGTCTGCTTGAAACAGGGCGTTCCCTTCGACAACCAGAATATCAGATCGACCAAAATCCGCTGCGTTCCACCTTATCGGATGGATCCCCTGGTGTTGAAGGAAACCGGTAATCTCCCCATCGCGGTCATTGACGGCAATCGACGCGCGCCGAAGTTGCACCGGCACATCCGGCGTAGTGAAGACGTGTGCTATTTTTTGACTGAATGCAATTGCCATCGAACCGCCCTTCTGGTCATGGAGTTCCGCCCGGATCGCAAACGATCCCGGCGATTCGGGAAAGTTCAGAACGATCGGCTTGATATACCGGGATACGGGAACAATGGATATCTCTTCGGAAGATTGCGACACCCATTTGCCGCTAGAATCCACGATGCCATATCGTATAACCCCTTTGCTTTGCCGGGGAAGATCGTTGAAGACAAACACGTTGAACGCGCGACGCTGGCCGGTAAAGAAATGCCGGTCCCAGATTTCCACACTCAGCCCGAACGGCGAGAATGCATTCTTTATTGCGCTGAGGATGTCCTTTACCTGTAAATCGCGAATGTCTGCGGTGAACCAGTTTCCGGTTGGACCGTTGCTGTTGCTCAAATATACGAAGGGTTGGATGGCATCGACCTCCATGCGGCGGAACAATTCAATCAATTCCTGCGCAAGGAACGATTGACGGGCGACGACATCTTCGTTCGTGTAGAATGGGCCCAGCCATCGCGGAAGAACGTCTTTCATCATTGCGGTCGGCTCGTTGTTATTATCCGTCCACCACCAGAGAAACTCATTGACCATCGAGGGAGCGGGCGAATTCCGGATCTCTTCGAGCGAGCGCGAATGACCGAACGGGCGGTCAATAAGTACAGGACCGAGAGAATAGATGTAGGGATGCTGCTCTATGAAATCGACCGATTCCCATGGACGTGTCGGATCGAGTTGCTTCATGCTCGGCACAATGTGCGTTTGGACCGTCTCATCGCTTGATTCATTCAGTGCATCCCAGATGATAATGCTCGGATGGTTCCAATTATCCTGAAGCCAGCGGGTGAACTCTTTTGCGATCTGATCCCTGGTGCCGGTGGTCGTCCAGAACTGCCATTCGTTTTGCATCAGCATGCCATACTCATCGGCGATATCATACCACCGGTTATACATCTGGCCGAGATGATTGCGGAAAAAGTTGAAATGATGATCCCGCGGAATATCGATTAACACCCTCCTGATCCACACAGGATCCCACGGAAGCAGGCCGCGATCGGGATCCGACAGAAAGCGGTGAAAGGCAATATTACCGCCCCGCAGCAGGACCCGCCGGCCATTGAGATAAAAATCGCCGCCGTTGCATTTGAACTCCCGCATGCCGAATCGTACCGTATCCGTATCCTGCAGCCGGCCATCGGCTGCGAGGGCAAGCTCGAGCAGGTACAGGAACGGTGACTCCGGCGACCAGAGTTTCGTGTCACGAATTTCCTGATGGAATGAAACGGTACGGCTGCTTTGCGGCGGAACCAGGACACCCGTCTTTACCTCGTACGCGGAGACAGCGAGCGTCGTTTTTTCCAGAATATTCGAGGTGAAAAGAACCTCCCTCGCCACGGCGCTCTTGTTTTCGATTGTCACACGCACTTCGGCAGCAATTGAATCGATATGCGGAATCACCTGAACCAATTGGATGCGGGGATTGCCCGAGAGGATAAGAGATACATCGCCCCATATTCCCGGTATGAATGTTGCCCGCTCCGGGTCCTTCCCCACCGCGCTTTCCGGCGGAAGGGTATGCTTCATTCCAATCCGCACGAACAGATGGTTCGGCCGGTCATAGCGGATGACATCGGAGCAATCGTACTCCTGGGAGGTATAGCAAGCAATATCGCCGCCGAGATGTTTCCCGTTCAACCGTACCTCGGTGCCGAACATCGCCTGTTCGATTTTCAGGAATGCCAATTCGGATCGGGACTGCGGATCGAGGAAAAATGTCTTTTCGTACCAGTGGTAATCATATTCCTGCCAATCGTATCCCGGCTGCGCCGCATCGACGAGCGCGGGGACTGGGACGGCATGCTCAAAGAGTGACGGCGGTTCGCCGGCGCTGCCGGGGTGCAGGCCCCAGGATCCGTTGAGGGAAATAATCTTGCGCGATTCGGGAGATGACATCAAAAATGGACCATAATATGCGCGGGGACCCGGCACACGGAAATTTCATGCGGATGAAGAATCGTTACAGGCGTATCGTCAATGGCGCACGATACAATGGTTTTATCGACCGATGGGATCGGTTTCCAACTGGCCATGCTCTCAAAATCATCGAGAACTAACCCCTGAGCAGTGACCGCTGCCGGAAGAAGTATGCCGATACAGAGCAGAAGGACACAACCCTTTAAAGGATTGGCCCTCATGATCTTATTTCGATAACCAACCGCCCGTGAAGCCGGCACGTTCGAGCCCGCGAACGATATACGGGCATTTTTTCATTAGATTCCAGATCAATTCGCTCCGGTAGTTTTCCAGCATAAGGGCAATCGGTCCCTGATCGATCCCCAGGTAATCCTGATCGTACCATCCTGTCTTGCCAGTCGCCAGCTGCCGGTAGGTGGGGTTGAATGCATCCACAAATCCATACTGTTTCCATATCAACGAATCATACCTGTTCCGGAGCGCCAGCAGCGTGGGGATACATATCTCGGGAGCAAAGGGCACCGAACCTGCAACGGCAGTCGGTGCGATGGTGCCGTCATCGTTCGACCAATCGATCGAGGCTCCGCGCGCCGCATATCCTTCAAATCGGCGGCTCACGCCGTCGATGTTGACCGTCGCATCGCCCGGTCCGTCGCAAGCAGTGAAACCCCAGATCGTATCGGCGTAATCAGCCCATCTCGCCGGATTCTCGATGGCGTATGCCCGTTGAGCGTAGGTGGCGCGGCGGGAGTTCTCGAAATAATTGATCCCTTTCGCTTGCATGAACGAATCGCGGATTCCGCGGAAATCGATCCAGCAGTGTGAGTACTGATGGCCGAATAGCGGTGCGAAACTGATGAATTCCTGCCCGCGATATTTTGCCCACACGTATGTTTTCGTCCAGACATCCCAGACCGAAGCGGGGACGGGATGCGTCGGCGAACCGAGGGCGAGGACATAGAGCACCATTGCTTCATCGTACCCCTTCCAATGCTCGGGATGAAAACCGTGCTCAGGCGTCCAACCGAGCGCAATGCCCTGTTTATCCGCCATCGCCCAATCCCATTCCACTCTCTTATAAAGTGAATCCGCCAGGGAACGTATCGCCTTTTCCCCGGCATTATCACCGTCGAAGTATGACATGCAGCAGAGGACGCCCGCCATGAGCCAGCCGGTGTCGATCGTCGACAGTTCGGAGTTCCATGTACGCTTCCCTTCGTTCATGGTAAGGAAATGGTAATAGAAACCTTTATAGCCGCTGCCCGAGGGTTGCCCGTCCTGGGAAAGGTTATACAGGTAACGCATCAAATGCAGGATATGGGCCGCCGCATCCTGCCGTGCGATCAAACCGCGCTCAACGGCAATCGGGTAGGCTGTCATGCCAAAACCAACCGCTGCGATGCTCGACGGGGAATACGAGGAGGGCCATCGATCGGGCATCAACCCCGTGGAAGGATTGCCGGTTTCGACAAAATACTTTAATGCCCGCAGCTGGAGAGTATCGAGAAATGAATTCCAGCCGGACGGTTCACCGTGCTTCGGTGGCTGCGACGCGCATTGGGTGGGCGCGCAAAACATCATGAGACCCGCGAGTAACGCGGGAAGTACTCGTGTCATAGCTTACCGAAGGATAAGCATTTTTTTTGTCACATGCGTGCGCCCGGCATCGAGCCGGTAGAAGTATATCCCGCTCGCCATTCCCTCCACCTTCCACTGTACCGTATATTCACCCGGCCCCTTTACCTCGTTCACCAATGTGGCCACCTCTCTGCCGAGCACGTCGTAGACCTTCAACGACACGAATCCTCCGCCAGAGGCGGATCCGCCTCCGGCGGAGAAATTGGCAATCCGAAATTCGAAATCGGTTGTCGGATTGAAAGGATTGGGATAATTCTGGAACAGGACAACAGTCCGCGGCAGTGCGACCGGATCATTTTCAACGGAATTGATATGCTGAAATCCTGCCCGCTGGAGGCCGCGCTGAATATCGGCATTTTGCATATATCGGTTCCACACCGACTGCGTACGGTAATTTTCAATCATGATAACGATCGGGCCTTCATCGATGCCGATGACGTCGGTATCCCACCAGTTGCGGGAAATATTGAATGCATCCCGGAAGCCGTACTTCATCCACAGGTTTGCACGATATGTGTTAAACATATTCCGCATCGCCGGGATGGCGACTTCGGGGGCAAACGGCAGCGAACCGCATGCAGCCGTCGGACTAATCGTGCCGTCGTCGTTCTGATCCGGCGGCGCTCCACGCGCATTGTAACCGTCAGGACCGTCGGAAGCGGTGAGTCCCCACAGGCTGTCGCTGTAACCGGCATAGCCACCGGGATTGGCGATACAATATGCCCGCTGCGCCAGCGTTGCGCGCCGGGAATTCTCAAAATAGGTGATCCCCTTCCCGCTCATATACGTATCGGCGATATCCCGGAAATCGACCCAGCAATGAGAGTACTGGTGGCCGAACAACGGCGGAAATATAACGTAAGAAAAGTCGTAATAAGTACTCCAGGTGTAGCCGCCCGTCCAGGCCTGCCAGACGCTGGCCGGAACCGTATGGGTGGGCGAACCGAGGGCGAGAATGTACATAATCATCGCTTCGCAGTAGCCGGTCCACACGCCGTAGCCGCCGAATTGCGTTCCCGGGTTCCATCCCATCAAGATGCCGGGATTGAGGTTCCGCATCCAGTTCCAATCGACGCGGTAATAAATCGAATCGGCAAGAGCGCGCACGACGCCGTCGAGAGAATCGGCAGAGGAAAAATACTGTTTCGCATCTATAATGCCCGCGAGCAGGAGGCCGGAATCGATGGATGACAGCTCGGAATCGCCGTCACGGGTGGCGGTGTTCATATCGAGAAAATGATAATAGAATCCCTTGTACCCGATAATACCGCTCGGAGAGGATCCTTGCGGGCCGTTCCAAAATGTCTTTAATGTCGTTAGCACCCGGTCGCGGCCCGCCTGGCGCGTGATCCAACCGTGATCAATGCCGATGCAGATCGATGTCAGGCCGAAACCGACCGATGCGATGCTGCACGCGGAGCCCGACGTATTGCGATCCTTGATCAGGCCGTTGTACGGATTTGCTTCGTCCCAGAAAAAATTAAATGATGCATGCTGCACGGTGTCGAGAAGGGCATCGGCCGTTTGGGCCCGGGCAGCCGCAACGGAGAATAGTGCAAGGAGGATAAGAAAATAATGGCGTTTCATGTCATTTCTTTCCCGTTGATGGTCCGAGCGTTACAACAATTGAATGCGTTGAGCCGGCCTCGAAGACCGGAAGAGTTACCAAGTTCCGATTGCCGGGGCAGAAAGGTGGTTTCCCGTCAATGGCATAGGCGGCCACGCCATGTTCCACACCGTGCGGATTATTCACCTCGATCCCGTAGGTTGCCCCGCGGAATTGTCTTCGCACCGTAAAGGTCTTCCACGATCGCGGAATGCACGGATTGACGATAAGGCCGTCCACCGACGGGCGGATCCCGAGAATCCATTCCAGACCGACCTTAAAGAGCCATGCAGCCGAGCCGGTATACCATGTCCACCCTCCACGGCCATAGAATGGAGAATCGGGGCCTTCGATATTTCCGGATGTTACATACGGCTCGGCGTAATATTCGTCCGGCGTCTTTCCGCGGTTGACCGGATTCAATTTGGAATAGATCCGGAAGGCAGATTTGCCGCGCCCGAGCATTGCTTCGGCGATAACCGACCAGGCGGCAGCATGCGTATAGACACCGCCGTTCTCACGCATCCCGGGGGCATACCGCGAGAGGTAGCCGATATTCTTATCAGGCGTTTTGTATGCCGGGGTAAGCAGAAGCGGACCCGCCTTGTACTCGAGAATTTTTTCGACGATATCCATGACTGCGTTTGCACGCTTCTCATCAGCGACTCCCGCGATGACGGCCCACGTTTGAGCATTTAGATATAGCTTTCCTTCGGCATTCCTGCTGCTGCCGAATTTTTCACCGGAATCTTTCGTCCCGCGGTAGAACCACTTGCCGTCCCATGCAATGGCATTGATTGTCTTCTTCAATTTTCCTGCCCGTGCACGATATGACTCCGCCCTCACAGCATCACCATGTCGCTTCGACACATCCCCGAAGTCAAGGAGAATGCGATGCAGAAAATGGCCCAGCCAGACCGATTCTCCTTTCATATCGAGACCGACAGCACTCAGCCCGTCGTTCCAATCGCCTGCGCCGATAAGTGGAAGGCCTCGTTTGCTGAACCGGGCAAGGGCACAATCGATGGCACGCACGCAATGGTCGTAGAGAGACACCCGTTCGCCCCCATCGACAAATGGCTCTTCGACATCGAGAATAGTGAAATCCCCTGTCTCATCCAGATAGCTTTTCACCACAAACGGCAGCCAGAGCAGATTATCGGAGATTGTTGTGTGGAGACCAACCTCGGTAATCGGATGCCACCAATGATAGACCGTTCCGTCGTTGAATTGATGACGCGCGTGGAGGCGAATCTGATCGCGCGTTTTCTCCGGGTCGATCGGAAGAAAGATCTGGCTGTCTTGCAATTGATCGCGAAATCCGAACGCCCCCCCGGTCTGATAATAGGCCGTTCTTCCCCAGAGGCGGCCCGAGATTGCCTGATATTTCAACCAATAATTTTCCATCAGGTTCATCGCCTCATCGGGAGTTTCAATCTTCACCGTGTCAAGGAGTTTTTCCCAATGCGTCGTGACTTCTTCAAGTGCTGTATCAACATTTCTGGGCGAGCGATATTTTTGTATCAGCCGGTTCGCCTGTTCTTTCGAATCGGCTGCACCCAGCGTGAAGCATACCACCTTCTCGCTATTTGCCGGGATTGTGACGTTCACTTTCAGACTGGCGACCGGATCGAGCCAGTTGCCGGCCCGCTTGTTTAGCTTGCCCTTTTTCACTGCGGCGGGCATGGCGACGGAGCCATACCGTCCGAGGAACGACTCCTTATCGCAATCATATGACGAAGGTTTGATGCTTGACGCATGAAATGCCAGATACGGCCAATCGGTGTTCCAATGACCGCGGTCGGTTGGCACTTCCCACAATCGTTTCGCGGCAAAAAGCGCCCCGTGTTGCTGCGATGTTTCGATAAACGATTTATGAAATTCGCGGTGCCAATCGGGAGAAGCTCCGAGGCACCACTCGAAATACGTGAAGATATCGATGACGCGGGGTTTCGACGAAAGGTTGCGGAGTGTAAGCTTCCATATTTCACATGGCTCATCCCGCGGCACGAAAACGAGCATTTCCGTTTCGATGCCATTGCGGCGGGAAGTGATGGTGGAATACCCGATCCCGTGACAGCAGCGGTAGTGATCAGGTTCGGCGCACACCGGTTTCCAGCCGGCGGACCAAACGTCTCCTTTCTCGTCCCGGACGTAAATATATTTTCCCCACTCGTCCTTGATGAGGTCTTGTTCCCAGCGGGTAAGGCGGTTGAGCTGGGCATGCGTCCGCCAGCTATAACCGCCGCCGGTCTGCGAGAGTGTCAACCCGTAATCGCCGTTACTGATGACGTTGATCCACGGCCGCGGGGTCTTCGGGGTCTTGATATGATATTCCCTGCCATCGGTCGAAAAATTCCCATATTTGGTCGCAAAACGTTTCAATCGGTATCCTTTCAGGCTTCTTGTTCGCGCCCCTGCCATCGCCGCGCAACGGGTGCGGGAAGGTGTTAAAACGTAATTCCCAGTGTAAACATCTGTACACTCTGCAGCCGGCCATAGTCGGCCCAGCCGTAATCAAGATGAAGATCGGAGCCGCCCATATCGTACAGCAAACCGGTGCCGAGCGTCAGGCCGGTCTCAGAATCCTGCTCGAAGAGATTCTGATACCCGGCACGAATCATAAAGGTTTTCATGAACGCCCATTCTCCGCCGAGACTGATGCTCTCCGTATTCTCGTTCGGGTGATACGCATTGGCAACCACTATCAACTGGTTGTTATTGTCAATCTTCACCGGATAGCTGACACCTACGCGGAACAGGACGGGCAGCGAGTACGTGTCTGTGTACACTTCGCCGGGCAAGGCGCTGTTGCTCCCGTTCATGGATGGATTCGGATCGTACGTGATGCGCAGATCTTTTCCGGAAAATTGTCCCTCGGTGCCGAAGTTGGAAATGCTCGCACCGATCCGCAATCCATCGGGGGATATTTCGTAGATCGTGCCGACGTTCAGGGCGAAGGCATTCAACGAGCTGTGCCATATCGTTTCCTGAATGTAATTGAGTTCTACCCCGACGGAAAATCGGTCCGATACCTTCCGTCCGTAGCCGAGACCAAGCGCGACATCATTCACCGAATACCGTTCCCCGGTGCCAAGCGGCTGATCGACTGTCCGGACGTCGATTTCCCCGGAATTCAATGCGGTGCCGCTGACGTATAGATTTCCCCACTCCTGCAAGGGGATCGAAACGGCGACGTAGTCATACGCAATGCTCGCCAGCCAGAGACTGTGAGTGAATTGAACACCGTATGTGTCGAAATGGCCGATCGCCCCCGGGTTATAATACGCTGTCTGGGTTTCATCGTGCAGCGATACGCCGGCATTCCCCATCCCCGCGATACGGGCACTCGGTTCAATCATCAGAAATTCGCCGACCGTTGTTCCGGTCTTGCTCTGGGAAAAGGTCATGCCGAACAAAACGCACTGCATGATCAAAAGAATCGCAATTGTTTTCATCGCATACCTCGTCGTCACTTAATGACCGCAAATTTACCGATGTGAGTACCAAGGGCGCCGCCGTCAACGTGGAAAATGTACAAACCGGGCGCCACGTCAAGATCATCTTTCGTACGGAGATCCCAGGCAATATATCCTTCGTTCGAGCCGTCGTGGAGCAGCGTTTGCACCAATTTGCCGGTAACCGTATAAATGCGAATGGTGCATTTCGCCGGCAGACTGCGGAACTCAAGCCGGCGATCGCCGCGACCGGAAACCGCAAACCGTTGCGGTTCGAAACTTGCCGAGCCGACGTACGGGTTGGGAACGACATATGGTTCATGGCTGAAGTCCTGCCGCGCCTTTGCCGGATCGAGATGCTCGGCCGTCGATGTGAACGTAAAGACATCGGACGCACCGAACGGTTTCAGAACAGTATAGGTATAGACATCGCCGGATGTGGGCAGGCGCATCGTGTCCCCCGGCGCCCGGCCGGAAGTATCGAGTGTGATCCGCCAGGTCACGTATGACGTATTGGGAGCTCCCGGCAGGTAGGTAACGGCATCGATATACTCATCGGGATACGGGCGACTCAAAGTGCTATCATTACCCAGATGGCGGAAAAAACACTTCATGTGCACGTCACCGCTGTCGGTATGGGCGACGACGCGGAATTTGACGGGTATCGATCGTACGGTCGGCCCAAATCCGGACATAGAAGTATCGATCGGCACATTGCTGAAGGTTATCTCGAGACTGCCGGGAAATCCTGGGCGGCGCTGATTTATCGATAAAAGATACTCATAAGCGATGCTGAGCTTCACGTTTGTGTGACTCGTAACAGTAAAACCAGTATTGGCCGAATCGACGATGACGGTATTTGGAGTATTCGCGATGACGAGCAACCCGTCACCCACCTGGCCATCGCCCGTTCCGGAGAGATCGTAACCGTTGGTAAAGATTGTTTTTCCTGTTGTCGAGTCAATAAGGTCAAATCCGGTTGCGCGAATGGTATCGACTGACGGCGCATTGAAGATCACTTTGAAGACATGATGATCCGGAACCAGCGTGGAATTGACAACACGCACGTTCACAGTGCCGGTACCGTTTCCCGCCGAATGCACGGCACTAGAAGAGCTCGCCGGCGTGAAACCGTCCGCTTTTAGATTCGGCCTGACACTGACGACATTGGGCGGAAGGATGACACCGCCGCGGGGCGTGCGGGAAACCGCAATGGCGTTTTCCGACGGGTAGAAGCCGAGTGAATCGGAACCGTAATTATACGCTGTCACCGCATAATAGTATTGCTGGCCGTCCGTCACGGTCGTGTCGATGAAGTTATGGGTTAGTCCGGTTTCGCTGCCGAGCCAGTAGGCGACGCCGCTGACCACCTGCTTTGAATATCCCTGGATGCCGTCGACCAGATCGAACTGCGCGAGGGGTTTGCCATTCCCGAACGGCCCGTTTCCGCGGGCATCGGTTACCACCCGGGGATCCTGAAACTCCGGATCGGTCGAGCGGTAGATCCGATATCCTTCAAAGTCATTGATCCCGGTGACCGGATTCAGTCCCCGCTCGGAAACGTCGGTCCAGGAAAGATGTACGTAATGATCTCCCGTCTCCGCGGTCAGGACCGGCATCGGCGGGGGCACCGCGAACTGGTAATTTGCGTTATAAATTTTTTGGACGGTCTTGACATTACTCCGGAGTTCCTCCAGATCGGCGCCGTACGCGAGAGCGAGACTGAACCGTTCATTGCTCCCGGCAGGCAATTGGAACGGGCCGGAGGCGAAGAGAAAGGCGATATTATAGTTTAATGCGACTGCCGAATCGAACCGGGCGGCGGGATTCGGATCACTGAACTTATCAAACAACCGCTTGGGCCAGCCTTTTCCGTCGTCGAAAAACACGAGGTTGTCGACATCGGTGTTGGGGTTGCCCGGGCCTGCCTTGATGCGGTTCATTTTAAAACCGGTCAAGCCGATCTGATCGGATTCATCCTTGTCGGTGCGATCGAAGTTCGGCTCGCCATCAGTGGGAATGCCGTCGCCTTCTCCCAAATCGTGCGTTCCGGGTATGCCGTCGGCGCCGACATCGTCCAATTCGGCAACCCAATCCATATCTTCATCGCCCGTCCACCAGCGCCCGGCACGGTATGCAGGCCGTTGTTCGAGCGGGCCATAATACGCTTCAAATTTTTGCATGTTGTAATGGGTAGTGACATAATCGCGGATGGCCTGCTGGCCGACGATGAGTTGCCCGGGTCCGCTACTACGACTCTCATCGGTGATGCCGTCGTTATCGTTGTCAATGCCGTCATACGAATTGCCCGGCGTTTCAAGATACGCGTATCCGAGGTAGCCGGTTGGGGCGCAGTTGCTTGTCAGGTCAACGCCATGGCCGTACCGGTCCCAGGTATAGACGAGATTCAACCCGGAGGACTTGTCGAAGTAGGCGTTGTCGTCATCCGATTCGTAGAGGCCGTCGCAGGAGAGCCCGGAACCGCCGACGCCCGAATCCATATACAGGCCGAAGATGATATTATTGTCGTAATCGGTTGTTCCTTCGTTTGTAATATCATAGTGCCAGAAGATGACATTTGAGGCCTGGGGGTTGGCCCATTGGAATCCACGGACTTCAACGCGCAAGCCGAGACCCCGACGAGTCGAATCGCGGCTGTCGGGATTAAAATCCCACGCATCGTAAAAATTATCATCCATTACCGTATAACTTTCCTGATCGGCGGCGGGTCGCTTGCCGAAGTAGCCATCCCAACTTCCGGCCCAACCCGGGTCCGACGGATCGCCCGCTTTATCGGGCCACGAATCGGGCCACGTCCGCGGATCGTTGCTGATGGCCGGCGAACGTCCTTTGTTGATCGCGGGATCATTTTGAAAGTATCCCGGCCGCGGCTCGAACCGCATGACGCGATTATGATAGGGGCTTAAACCCTGTCGTTCACGGTACCCGGTTTCCATGATATAGGCATAGGTTCCGTCGCGCTGTTGCACCCGTGCAAGAACAAACGGCGTGATCCCGTCGCTATAATCCATTCCACTTCCTTTGGGAACCTCAACAGAGTGAAAAACACTCAAATCGACGTTGCCCGGATCCGGTGGGTAATCACCGACCATGCCGAAGTTGTAGAACATCGTGCGGATATTGGCCGCATCGTGCGTTCCCATCCGCTCGGCATCCAGCGTGCCGCGTTTATCGGCCGGGACAACGGGCTGGAGGGTTTGCCCCGTGCCGATCAACGGCAGGAGCAGGAGCAATGCGGGAAGACTGTGCAGGAAGAAGAGGCGGTGTTGTTTGATGATGGAATAATGCATGTTCACCTCAATCGTTCGGAGTTATAGTGATACCAACTTCCACGCGACGCGGCGTGTAAAACCGCGTGGGGTCAGCCACGCCGGCGGGGTCTTTCGCTGCGAAGCGCGTATAATCGGGAGTGCCGGTATCGGTGAAGACGAAACCGTTTACCGATCGCGTATCGAGAAGGTTAAATATTCGCGTGAACAGACTCATAGTGATACCGCTGAAAGAAAAATATTTTTCGGCGCGGAGGTCGATGAGGACGAAGGCCGGCTTACGCTCGGAGTTTGTTTCGAGGCCGCCGCCATAGACGGCATCGACGATCGGCGTGTACGGCTGGCCACTCCCTATTTTTACCACCGTGCTGACGGAAAAGGAACTTGCCCGCTGCACCATCACCGTAAAATTCAAGGTATGCCGCTGATCCCAGTCGAGCGGGACCTGGCGCGGGCGCGGGTCTTCCCCGGCCGATGCGCGTGTTGCCGTCTCATAGGGATCGCTGGAATTTCCCATCGCCATCTGCCAGGTATAATCGATGCTGGTGCTGACCATCCCGATCTGCCGCTGGTCGAAGGAGATCGTGAATCCCCGGACGCTGCCGAAATCGATATTTGTCAGCCGGGCATATTCCGCCGCGGTGTATGTGGAGACGAACTCGACGCCGAGCAGATCGCGGATGTCCTTGTAAAAGATACTGAGATCCATGCCGAGGAAATCGGTCAGCTCGTGTTTATAACCGAACTCGTAGTGTACGGTCTTCTCCGGCTTGATGTCCGGATTACCGAGAACGCCGTAGCTTACTCCGCCCGCCTGCAAGTTGCGAAGGATGGAATAATCGGAATTTGTAAAGACGACTCCGAGCCCCGGCATCTGATAGAAATGGCCGTAGGCAAAGAAGATGGAGGCCTTGGTGGTAATCGGATAGGAAACACCCAGACGGGGAGAAAGAGAAAATTTTGGCGTTGTGCTCTGCGGAACCGACAGAGGTGCGCCGCTGATGACGTTGGCCGGATTCGCCGGATCGCTCGGAACGGTCGAGCGGGCATTGAAATAATCGGCACGAAGACCGGCGCGGAACGTCAGATCGTTCCACTCGATCTGATCCTGTCCGTATGCGGCGAACGATAGCGGATGATACGTTTGCGGCGCAGGATAGTCCGGCGGATCGTTATTGCGCGGCTGCAACGATTGCACGCCGTTGACCGTCGTTTGAACAAGATACCCGGGTGAACCGAACTCCACGCTGGCAACCTGGATTTCTCCCCCCATTTTGATTTGCTGGTCGCGCGTCACTTGATCGGTGAGCGATCCTTTGAAGACATACGATGTGGTATTCTGCTCGAAACGGTTCAGGTCTACTCCCTGGACGATGGCCCCGATCTGATAATTCGGGTCGGAGAGCGGTGGCCCGGCGGCTAAATAGCGCGGATCGTCGTAATTCGGATAGACATAATCATGATACTGAAAAACATTTTGCCGCAGATTGAGCGTATAGAAGACGGTATTGGATAATGTCTGAGTCCAATCCAGTCCATGGGCGATGGAGAAGGTGTGTTGGGTGGGAAGGCCGTCAGGATCCAAACGATAGGCAAAATCGTGCCGTTTGCCGTCAATAATATCCAGGAGAACCTGATAACCAATCTCGATCCCGTGGAGCGACTTGTTGGTGATCTTAGCCAGTCCCGACCATTCGTTGTTATATCCCATGACGACCGATTCGCCGTCGCCGGTGGGCGTAAAGATTCTAGTTTCGAAATTTGCACGGTCGGTGGGAAGGAACATGCGCTGACCGTAGAAGTAATCGCCGGTAGCGGTGCGCTGACCGCTCAGAATAAAATATGTATTCGGGAGCGGGACAGGACCGCTGAGACTCAACTGATAATTTTGCAGCGATGCCGGGTGAAATTTATCGGCAATGATGCGCTGCGAGTTGGAGGCGAAGGCATAATCGCCGCCGAAGATCTCGGCGTTCCAGTTCAGATGGTCGGAGCCCGTCTTGAGGACTGCGTTGACCACGCCGCTCATCGCCTGGCCGTATTCCGCATCGAACGTTCCGCTGATGACCTGCACTTCCTGGATGAGCGAACGGTCCACGTGGACCGTCGCAGTGTTGTCATAGGAATTGTTGACGGTGACGCCGTTCACCTGGTATTGGACCTCGTCCAGCCGCCCGCCGCGAAAATGGCCGTCGACAACTCCCGCCTGCAGGTTGACCAGGTCGCTGAGTTCCTGCACGGGAAGAGTTTTTATATCGGCAGCAGAAAGCGAGACCATGGAACTCGTCATGCTGATGTCCACCACCGGTTTTTTTGCTTCCACAATAACCGTTTGCTGTGTGATGGCGCTTTCTTCGAGATCGACATTCAGTTTTGTGGTTGCTCCGCTGGAGATGGAAATATTTTCAACGATTACCGGGCGGTAGGCCAGCAAGCTGAACTGCACTTTATATTTTCCAGGCGGAATGTTGATAATATTATAATATCCGTCGACATCTGTTGCGGCGCCCAGCGTGGTGCCCATCAGGAGCACGTTCGCGCTCGGCAGCGGCTCCCCCGCTTTGTCGAGGACACGGCCCGAGAGTTTGCCGCTCGTTCCGGCCTGGAGAACACCCGATGCAAACGCCAACCCGATGATGACGATGGCGATACACATTCCGACCCTTTCAAGGAATGTGCCTGCCGGTGTGAAAATCCGATTGGAAGCGTAGGTCATGTTCATGAGGTGTTATTCTCCTGTTCCATGGAACGCGAAAAAAAATCCGGAGGAAGCATGCAATTGCATCCCCCGGAATATCGTACCGCCTGACAGCATTATTTAAGCAGCATCATTTTTTGATACATCGTCGTCAATACCTTATTACCCGCGAGGTTTGTCATTTGCAGGCGGTATATATAGACGCCGGAGCTGAGATGCAGCGCATTGAAGTTCGCAGTCTGCATCCCGGCCTGCTGCATGCCGAGCGACTGCTTTGCAACGGAGCGTCCCAGCATATCGTAGACGAGCAAGGTTGCATAGCCGGCTTCCGGCATTGCATACCGAATCGTCGTTGTCGGGTTGAAGGGGTTTGGATAGTTCCCCTTCACGGCAAATTCGCCCGGCAGGGCCGCCGTCGGCTCATTGCCGACCGACAGAACAGTGGTCGGATCCATGAAACACCATGCCGGACCCGTTCCTCCCGATTTCTCACGGAAGAACCAGGCTCTCTCAGCATAATTGTCCGCCGGGTTGGCAAACACATCGACATCCATCACCGTGGCGCCGAAGAACAGGATCCTGTCGCCAAGTCCGTGCGGATACCCCAGCTTCGTAAGATCGATCGCCAGCTCGATGGTAAAGCCCGAATCGACGTCCGACGGGTTATTGACCGTTGTGCCGCCTTTCAAATGGAAGCCGATCTGAACGGCGTGGAGCGAGTCGCGCAAAAACGGGAGATCTTCCTCTGCCGAACCATGGCCAAGAGAATCGACCCGAACGGTGAGATTCTTGATAAAATGATTGTGGTCTTCCGAGAGCGTGTCGGTGCGGTCATCGATCGTAAAGCGCACTCCATCCCAGAAGCCCAGCGCAGCTTGCGAAGCGACCACCTGATCGCGCACGTCGGCCCCGAGAAAGAGTGTATCGCCCTTGAAGAAATAATAGATTGTCCCGTCAGCCGGATCAAGCACCGACGCCTGTACCGAGTTAATCGTTTCCTGGAACTGGCCGCTGAGGTACGGTCCAATACTCGGATATGTTGCACGGAGCACATCGTCGCCATACCGGACGTCGAAATGCGGGGCGAACTTCCACACCGCATCGTCCAGTATCCCATCGATGACAGGCGTCGCGAAGTTCGCGCCACTCGGGATGATCAATTCGGGACCGATCGCCGGAACCGTACCGGAGGACACAGTGACATCGGAACGCATATGGATACGCATGACATCGTAGGCATTCGCATTCCCCCAGGGACCCTGCAGCCAGGCCCTGTTGCCGCTCGCTCTGTTCTGATGCGGCCATTGCCAGTCGGCATCGTAGATGGAAATGCTGAACATGGCGATATCTCCCTGCGCAGCCGAGGGATGATACCCGCGCGCGTCCAGGTTGAAGGCAAGCTCGGTCGACCAACCCGTATCGGGCGTTGCGTCGGAATTGGAGACACCAAAAACGTGTGTTTTTCCATCCCATAGCGTTTTGTCCGCTCCGGCATGACCGAAAAATCCCGGCAATGCGCCGACCGTATCGAGCGAAGGGTCCGCCCAGGTATCGGTATCCCAGGCATAATAATGTTCATAATCAGGGACCGGGCGGTTTGCACTGGCGCGGTCGCGAAGGTTCATCAGAAGGCCGTCGGTGAGATTAAAACCACCACCACCCACCGAGCTGTCGGGGCAAAAGACACCGAGAATGAGACTATCGCCCATAAGCAGGAACTTGATAGTCGCATGGGTAGGATCGGTCGGCAGGATGCCGTTTTCCGATTTCCATCCGCTCCCCGGTAGCGGGTTCTGCTGGCCAAAGACAATTTGCACCGAATCAGCGCTTGCCCAGGCCGCTTCATTCATAATTCCATCGAGCGTGATGGTGCCGCGCGGAACGGCACGAGCCCAGATGGCATCCGTGCGCTTGATCATCTGCGCCGGGGCGAGAGAAACCAGGCAGAAGATGAGCAAGAAGGCTTTGACAAGTTTCATGATCCTATTCCTTTCTGTTTATCAATTGAGTATTGTGGTATGGTTCCATCGGGCGAGGAACAAACACGTAAGAAGGATGTGGAAGTTATGCTGCAAGTTGAGCCGGCTTCACGAGACGCATGCAATTATGCTCTTGAGATGCCAGGGCATCCCAATCCGCGGTTTAGGCGGACCGGGATACCCTGAGCAGACTCTTCTCTAACGACTATTTATAGTTAGTATCAAATGATACCAAGGTCAAAAATGAGTATTTTAGGAATACACATTATGTTTGAGGTATCATATGAGCGATCAGCAATTATCAGAGCGTCTTAAATCAAAATCAGTACGGCAA
>Ga0209777_10003903_pt1 | contig 17999 bp, 14 predicted proteins | sample FrelakmetHBP12HB_FD_187147 | JGI IMG/M metagenome (GOLD analysis project Ga0209777, IMG submission 187147) | Freshwater lake sediment microbial communities from the University of Notre Dame, USA, for methane emissions studies -HBP12 HB (SPAdes)... | ecosystem: Environmental > Aquatic >...
TAACGAGTTTTTGATTAAAATCAAGATCAATTAAATCCAATCCGGCTAATTCACTGAGGCGTAATCCTGAAGAATAAAATATTTCCAACATAGCACGATTACGCAAACTCAAAACTGAACTCTCATCTTGCGCTTTCAGAAGCTCAAACATCTCATCTACAGAAAGAAAAGTAGGCATGTATTTTTCAGTTTTCAATGTTTGGATCATTTCTGCCGGATTATTTTCAATTTTACCGGTACGCAACACATATTTATAAAAAGCTCTCAGTGACGATACCTTGCGGTTAACCGTAACTTTTTTTACCTTTTGGCGATACAGGTAGCTTAAATATTCCCGAATATTTTCCGGCTCCACGTTAATTATTTCATCCTGGCTTTTTACAAAATTGTTATTATGCAGGAAGCGAGCGAATTCCTGAATATCGGCAATATAAGCTATTCGCGTATGCGCAGAAACATTTCTTTCCACTTCCAAATAAATTTGAAAATCTTGAATTATGTTTCCCATAATATTTATACCAGCTAGTCATCAGACATTAAGCAGTTGATTGGTCTGGTATAATACCAAGTAAGCTTTCAACAATTCATATCTTAATTTTTGAAAGCAACTTGCTATTACATCTTATACTTACCGAAATCTTCCATCGAAAGATTTTCCAAAAATTCTTTAATTTTATCATCTTTTAATTTATCCAAATCACTGAGTTTAATCCCAAAATCAACATTACGCGATTTTTCAATGACCTCTTCATCGACAAATATCGGCGCATGTGCACGTAGCGCTATAGCAATAGCATCACTGGGACGAGCATCAATCGTAAAATTTTGCCCTTCCCTGGTTAAATAAATATTAGCAAAAAAAGTATTGCTGCGAATATCCACAATCTCAATTCTATTTACAGTCACGTTTAAAGATTTCAAAAATTCGTTAAACAAGTCATGGGTCATCGGCCGGGGAAAAATAATTTTCCCCAGTTCCGTAGCAATAGCACTGGCTTCAAACAAACCTATCCAAATCGGGATGGCTTTACTCTCCTGTATATCTTTCAATATTACTATTGGCGTATTGGTAATAGGATCAATGGTCAATCCCGAAACTTTCATTTCAATTAACATTACCAACCTCCTTAATCAATTTTCCTCTTAACGAATGTAAATAAGCTTTTAATATTTTCACATCCACCAATTTGCCGATCAATTCCAATTCACCTTTGAAATTGACAATTCTCCCGGAACTGGTTCTTCCCATTAAATCATTTTCAGAATTCCTGCTTTCCCCTTCAACTAATAATTCCTGTCGGCTATTTTCCAAAGCTGTGTTTTTTTCCAGTGTATGCTGATCCTGTAGAATCTGCAGTTGTTCGAGTCTTCTTGCCTTCTCGGATTCTTCAACTTTTCCCTCTAACTTTTGCGCCGCAGTCCCTTTTCTTTCAGAATACATAAATGAAAACGTAGAATCAAACCTGATTTTTTCCATCATGTCAATGGTTTCTTGATAATCATTTTGTGTTTCTCCCGGAAAGCCAACTATAATGTCCGAAGTAATGCTTATCTGCGAATTCAATTTACGTAAATGATCAACTTTTTTCATGTAATCTTCTACTGTGTAGCACCTGTTCATTAATGCCAATATCCGGTTTGATCCTGATTGCACCGGCAGATGAATATGCTCGCATAATTTCTCTTCTTCGACAAAACAGCGGATCAATTCATTAGAGAGGTCACGCGGATGTGATGTAGTAAATCTGATTCGTTGGATACCAGAAATTTTGCCGATTTTTTTAATCAAAGCCGCAAAATTCAATCCATTAGCCAGTGTTTTGCCATAGGAATTAACGTTTTGTCCCAAAAGAGTAACTTCTCTGATGCCATAATCAGCAAGATCTTTTATTTCCTCAATTATATCATCAGGCGGTCTGCTCATCTCCGGTCCGCGCAGATAAGGAACCACACAGTAGGCGCAGAAATTATTGCACCCCTGCATAATCGTTACAAAAGCACTGACCGCGCCGCTTTGCGGTAGAGCAAAAATACCGATGGAATTTAAAGACTTGTGAAAATCAATTTCGGTAATTTTTCTCCTTTTCTTCCGGACAGAGGCAACCATTTGAGGCAAACGATGAATATTGTGCGTACCAAAAACAAAGTCCAGATGCCCCACTTTTTTATGAAATTTTGTTCCCAAATGCTGCGCCAGACAACCGCCCACACCAATAATCAATTCCGGATTTTGTTCTTTTAGCTTGCTGATCCTTCCTAGTTTACTATAGACTTTATGTGCCGCTTTCTCCCTGATGGAGCAAGTGTTGAGCAGAATTAAATCAGCCAGTTTGATATTGTCGGTTAGTTTGTAACCGTTACCGGCTAGCAAAGCCGCCATCTGTTCCGAATCGTGAACGTTCATTTGACAACCAAATGTCTGAATATACAAGTATTTATTTTTAATTTTTTCACTCATAATGTTTATTTTAACGGTAACTGAATTTGTTGCCTGATAAGAAAGAATGATATTAATTTCATTATCTACTCATTTAAATCTTGTTTCCCTTATTGCTTCCCTTTCAGAATATTGCTTAGATATCCAAATTCTTCGATGGAAAGAGTCTCACTTCTCCGTGTGCCATCAATTCTGGCCATTGTTAGCGCTTCATTTAAAAACGATCCTGAAACTCCTTCCAGCAATTTCGATTTTTTTAAATTATTAATCAGCATTTTCCGGCGCTGCGCAAAGGAATCTTTAACTAATCTTATAAAAAACTCTTCATCAGCGAGTTCTACTAAAGGCCTTTTCAGGAAAAATCCTTTCATTACCGATGATTCTACTTTAGGACGTGGATAAAAACAACCGGCTGGAACATCTAAAACTTTTTCTACTGTAGCAAACATTTGTAAAATCACGGAAGGCACTCCATAATCCTTACCCCCAGGGGATGCCACCAGCCGCTGAATTACCTCTTTTTGCAGCATAAAGACAAAGGAATCTATAACTTTCCGGAAAGACAATAAATGAAATAATACCGGAGAGGAAATATTATATGGAACATTGCCGATAACTTTAATTTTCTGCTGCCCGCCCCTAGAAATGGCTTCGAAATCAAACTTCAAAATATCACCGGAATTTATTTGCACATTATTATATTTCAATAACTTATCTTTCAATACTTCAACTAATTTATCATCCAGTTCAACGGCAATAAGCTTTGCGGCATTCTGTGCTAACTCTTCCGTTAAAATACCAATTCCCGCTCCAATTTCCACAACAATATCATTTTTTGTAACCTGCGCTATTGCGGAAATTTTTCTGATGACGTTTTGCTCTATCAAGAATGATTGTCCCAGACTTTTGCGTGGTTTAATAGCGTAGTGACGGATTATTTCCTTAGGTGAATTCATGATTATCTCTCTCGTATAGAAAAGATTAAGTCTACGCTATAGGCCAGCGGGACACAGCATTTAAATCCAGCGAATCTCTTCGGCCGTTTTTCAGCATAATTTCGCCAATTGCCGCAATCATTGCCGCATTATCCGTACATAATATAACAGGGGGAATAAATAATTCCATATTGCGGGTTGTTGCCGCCGCTGTAAACCTCTCGCGCAACCTGCCATTGGCCGCTACTCCGCCGCAGACGACTATCCGATTAATGCCATTATCTTCTGTTACTTTAATTGTTTTTTCTACCAGCACGTCTACTATTGATTCCTGATAGCTGGCCGCTACATCAGGCAGTTGACTTTCCGCAAAATCGCAATCGCGTTTTTTCAACATTATCAGCAAAGACGTTTTCAAACCACTGAAGCTGAAATCAGGCGAGTCTTTCATCGCCCGGGGAAAAACTAACGCCTGCGGATTGCCATTTTTTGACATTTTATCAATCACCACGCCACCCGGATAACCAAGATTAAGAAGTTTGGCCCCTTTATCAAATGCTTCTCCGGCGGCGTCATCGCGCGTCTGACCAAGCAATTGAAAATTGTGGTAATCCTTTACCAGGTAAATATTTGTATGGCCACCGGAAACAACTAAAGCTATAAAAGGAAATGCTGGTTCTTTTTCAGCAAGAAATGCCGCGGCGATATGCCCTTCTATATGATTTACACCCACGAAAGGAATATCCAAAGCATAAGCAAGAGCCTTGGCCGTTGATAAACCGATTAAAAGAGATCCGATCAAACCGGGACCTCGAGTTACAGCAATACCTTCTATTTCCCGGAGTGTCACATGGGCATCATTCAACGCCTGTTTCAATACAAGATTGATAGCCTCAATATGTTTACGCGAGGCAATTTCGGGCACAACGCCGCCATATTGTGAATGAACCGCTATTTGTGAGGCAATAACATTGGAATACATTTTCCCATTTCTAATCACTGCCGCTGCTGTTTCATCACATGATGATTCAATTCCAAGAACTAGCATTATAAATCCTGCTTTCATTTTCTCTTTGATAAAAATTATAAATCTCTATATAAAAGCAATGACGATTTGTAAACAAACTTTTATCAGCTTAATTTGACGGGAAAACGCGATGGAATTTAAGACAGATTTTTTAATTTTGGGCAGCGGCATTGCGGGATTAAGTCTGGCAATTAAAGTTTCGACTCTCGGCAGTGTCGCTATCGTAACCAAAAAAGAAAAATCCGAATCAAATACAAATTACGCTCAAGGCGGAATAGCCGCTGTTACCGATCAAACAGACAGCTTTGAAGAACATATTCAGGATACCTTGATTTGCGGCGCCGGTCTTTGTAAGAAAGATGTGGTCGAATTCATCGTCAAAGAAGCCCCTCCCAGAATTCAAGAACTAATAGAATGGGGCGTAAATTTTACAAAATCGGAAACACAACCCAATCTTTACGATCTTGGCCGTGAAGGAGGCCACAATCGCCGGCGGGTTTTACACGCTAAAGACTTCACCGGTCAGGAAATTGAGCGGGCGCTGAATGAAAAAGTATCTCATCTGGAAAATATTACAATTTACGAAAATCACATCGGTATTGATCTGATCATAGAAAGAGAAGCTCCCGATAAACTCGGGTATTGCCGAGGAGCTTACGTTCTGGATATAGATAAAAGTGAAATTCATACTTACATCGCGAAATATACAATTTTATGCACCGGTGGAGCGGGAAAGGTTTATCTCATTACAACAAATCCTGATATTGCGACAGGAGATGGCCTGGCCATGGCGTATCGCGCAGGCGCACAAATTTCGAATATGGAATTCATCCAGTTTCATCCCACTTGTCTTTATCATCCTGCCGCCAAAGCTTTTCTTATCAGCGAAGCCGTGCGCGGTGAAGGAGGAATTCTCAAATTAAAAGACGGATCAACTTTTATGGACAAATATCATCACATGAAAAGCCTTGCACCCCGGGATATTGTCGCCAAATCAATCGATACGGAAATTAAACAATCAGGAGATGAATATGTTCTGCTGGATATCACACACCGCGACCGCGATTTTCTGATCAAACGCTTTCCCAATATTTATAATAAATGCCTGGAATACGGTATCGACATTACCTCACAACCCATTCCTATCGCACCGGCTGCTCATTACATTTGTGGCGGAGTTTTGGTCGATCATTACGGCAAGACATCTATTGCCGATCTTTTTGCCTGCGGTGAAGTATCGTGCACCGGATTGCATGGAGCAAACCGTCTGGCCAGCAACTCTTTACTGGAAGCTGTTGTCTATTCGCATCGTGTCTATATGGAAATTTCCCGCGACTTTAATAAAATAAAATACAGTGACACCTCCATTGCTCCGTGGGATTCCAGCGGAACAACGGAAAGCGATGACAGCGTGGTTGTCACACATAACTGGGATGAAATAAGAAGATGCATGTGGAATTACGTCGGAATTGTCCGTTCGGACAAAAGATTGGCAAGAGCGACTCGCAGAATTGAACTTATCCAGAGAGAGATTGATGAATATTACTGGAACTTCAAAGTCACAAAGGATCTTATTGAACTGCGCAATATTACAACCGTAGCTCGATTAATTGTCCGGAGCGCTTCTCTGAGAAAAGAAAGCCGTGGTCTACACTATAATATTGATTATCCCGACACATGCGATGAATTTAAAAAAGACACTATTATTGTCAAAGAATAAATTTATAGAATTTATTCTTTGTCTTTGAATACACGATTGAAAATAAAATCTAAATTCTTCAGAAAATTTTTCACGTTAAAAATTGCCGCCAATTCTTTCTTCTTCAGATACTTAGTTACGGTGGAGTCATTTTCCAGCAAATCTCTGAATTCCAAACCTTCCTGCCAGGATTTCATCGCGTTATTCTGCACAATGGCATATGCGTCTTCTCTGGTTGTGCCTTTTTCAATGAGCGCTAACAAAACCATTTGTGAAAAAATAACACCGTGGGTCATGTTCAGATTATAAATCATTTTTTCCGGATAGATTACCAGTTTATCCATCATATTGATAAACCTGTACAACATAAAATCAAGAGCGATTGTGGCATCCGGTCCGATGACTCTTTCCACGGAAGAATGGCTGATATCTCTTTCATGCCAGAGAGCGATATCTTCAAGAGAAGCTACCGCGTAGGAGCGCAGCAATCTGGCTAAGCCGGACAGATTCTCCGAAAGAATTGGATTGCGTTTATGTGGCATTGCTGAAGAACCTTTCTGTCCGGGAGAAAAATATTCTTCAGCTTCTCTTACTTCCGTTCTTTGTAGAAGTCTTATCTCCTGCGCGAATTTATCCAGCGAAGAGGCAATAATCGCGAGTGTTGTAAAGAATTCCGCGTGACGGTCTCGCTGAATGATTTGGGAAGACACAGGCGCAGGCTTTAGACCGAGCTTACCGCAAACATATTCCTCCACAAAAGGATCAACAAACGAAAAAGTACCGACAGCGCCGGATATTTTACCGAAGCTTACAGATTCTTTGGCCTGAACGAGACGCCGAAGATTGCGCTGCATTTCCTGATACCACAATGCCATCTTCAATCCGAATGTAATCGGTTCCGCATGAATTCCATGGGACCTGCCGATCATTAAAGTATTCTTATTTTCGAAGGCCCTCCTCTTTAAAACTGTCAATAATCGATCAATGTCTTCCAGTAAGATTTCAGCCGCTTCTTTCAATTGAACTGCGAGTGCGGTATCCAGCACGTCTGAAGAAGTCAAACCCATATGAATAAAACGTCCGTCCTCACCTACTTTTTCCGTCAGGGAAGTTAAAAAAGAAATTACGTCATGCTTTGTAGTCTTTTCGATCTCATCAATACGCTCGACTTTAATAGAAACATTTCTTTTAATATTCTTCAGCGCGCTTTTGGGTATTTTGCCCAGCTTGGCCATTGCCTCACAAGCTAATATTTCCACATCCAGCCATTTTTGATATCTGTTCTCCGGGCTCCAAATCTTGGTCATTATCTCGCGGGAATATCTAGGTATCACGTTTTTCTCCTCTAATTATTTTATCTGTATATGATAGGCATCTTTTTACCGTCTTGTGGAACTTAATATTATTACGATTTCTATCAATCAGTCAAGAATTAATACAGAATTACTTTTATTAGAGATTGACAAATTATAATCTAAGACCTAATAATTTTACAGAATTGAGGAAGTAAATTTTATGTCTGAATCACACCCCATAGAAAAATACAGTTTTTTAGAAGAAATATTCAATAGCATAACTCATGGGATTGGAGCCTTAATCAGCATTGCCGGATTGGTTCTACTGATAGTTTTCTCCATAATGTATGGGAATTTAAATCACATTATAAGTTGTACAATTTTCGGATTTACGCTTGTCTTACTTTACACAGCTTCAACTCTTTATCATATTTTTCAAAAACCGAATTTAAAACATGTATTCAAGATATTGGATCATTCCTGCATTTATGTTTTGATTGCCGGAACTTATACTCCTTTCCTTCTGGTAACTATACGGGGGGTTATGGGCTGGAGCATGTTTGCTTTGGTTTGGTCCCTAACTTTAATCGGGGTTTTATTCAAAATCTTTTTCGTTCATCGCTTTAAGATTATCTCGACTATTGCCTATATTTTAATGGGCTGGTTGGTTATATTTGCCATTAAACCTCTTTTTCAAACATTACCCGGGGGTGGTCTTACCTGGCTTATCTGTGGCGGACTGGCCTATACACTGGGAACTATCTTTTACGCATGGGAGAAACTTCCATTTAATCACGCAATTTGGCATTTATTTGTCCTTACCGGCAGCGTTTGTCATTTCTGCGCCGTTATGTTTTACGTCATCCCACTAAAAGTATAACTGATAATCTTATAATATCAATAACTTGACCGATTGATTTTATCTTCTCAAATCATTCTTGAATTATCACTTTTTAAATGTTAGAAACGCCCACTATAAATATTTACAGCATTAAAAAAGGAGATAAATATGCGAAAAACTTTTCAATATATATTTTGTTTGGTTATTTTTCTGCTGGCTACCGGTTCAATCTGGGCGAAGGATAAATACACGGTAACCGTTTTGCCTTTTACACTATATAGCTCAGAAAATATCGATTATATCAAACAAGGGATAGAAGAAATGCTCTCCTCACGTATTTCCATTCCTGATAAAATCAACGTCACCAATAAAAACGTTGTCATGGAAGAGATTAAAAAATCTAAAATAAGAGGGATAACTACGGCTGATGTGTATAATCTCGGCAAAAAATTAAATTCTGATTATGTGGTTTGGGGAAGCATTACAAAGATTGGTAATAGCATTAGTATTGACGGGAAACTGGCGGATATTGTCAACGCCAAATCTGATATCGGCATTTTCACTCAATCGCAAAGTCTTGATGAGGTAATTCCTAAAATTAATGATTTTTCCCAAAGTATTGTAAAACATATTCTCGGCACAGCACCTCCATCAACTGCACCGCTTGTTGCCGCACCCGCACCCATCCCCGCCACTACCCCCCAAGTACCTTCGGGGTTGTCCCGCGAATCTCAAATAATTGCGAAAATGAAAACCGGTGGTAAAAAGGGAACATTAACATCTGTAATTAATTCTGAATTAATCAACGCTCCCGAACCTCTTATTAATCGCAAAGATTTTTGGATGAGCCAAACAATTCCCACAGAATTTAAGGGTATGGATATAGGAGATGTAAACAATGACGGTTTAAACGAAGTGGTAGCAATCGACAAAAATAATGTTTACATATATCAGAAAGCAGGTAATGAACTAAAATTATTGGATAAAATCGCCGGAAAATCTTACGATAACTATATCGCGATAGATGTTGCTGACATTAACAAAGATGGCAAAAAGCAAATATTTGTCACTTCTCTTAATGATACATTGCTTGATTCCTTTGTATTGGAATTCAAAGATGGCAAGTATGTCAAAATTGCATCGGATATCCGTTGGTTTTTACGTGTAATCGATACTTCATCCGGCATTCCTTTGTTATTAGGACAGGATTACGGTTCAGATAAACCTTTTAACACGCAAATTTACGAAATGATCTGGAAGGATGGCAAGTATGTTTCCGATCAAAAAATAAAAATACCTTTAGGCTTATCTATCTATGGTCTAACAATTGATGATTTAGGCATAGGCGGAGGAGAAAAAATATTTGCTTTGGATGATCTGGACTATTTATACATTCTTGATAAAACAAATACACCTTTGGGCCGGCTTTCTTCTTTTGGTTTTGCCAGTGATAAACTTATCTGGAGGAGTGATGATGTATATGGTGGCAGCAATAACTACATCGAAAACATTGATAAGAGAAACGCCAATGACGATAAGGAAAAAAGCGCTTATGTTAATTTACGCATCCTTACTTACGATACAAATAAAGACGGTAAAAAAGAAATTATTATCGTTAAGAATCTATCTTCTGTAGGCCGCATTTTTAAACATCTACAAGTTTTTACTTCCAGTGAAATATATAATCTGGAATGGGATGGCATGGGAATGGCGGAAAATTGGCGAACAAAAAAAATCAACGGCTATGTAGCCGATTATTGTATTAAAGACATAGACAATGACGGCAAACCGGAAATTGTGCTGGCATTGGTCCAATCTGTCGGTGTATCTCTACGTGATAAAAGTGTGATCGTTATTTATAAGTTGGATACCGTCCAATAAGTCATTGACAAAACTTGAGCACTTAGATATAGCGTCGCACGAATAAAAAGAGCTCTTTGAGAAAGTTTTTATTACCATAAAGGCGGTGTAGCTCAGATGGTTAGAGCATACGGCTCATATCCGTAGTGTCCGGGGTCCGATTCCCTGCACCGCCACCAATGATTACAAGGACTTAGAGATTTCTCTAAGTCTTTTTCATTTTCAGGGCAAGTTTCAGGGCTAATTTTTGTCCCGAACACATCGTCAAGAACACTCATCGCTTTCATTTTATTCTGCTTGAGCGAGAATAGATATTTTTGTGTTGTAACAATATTTGTATGCCCAAGAAGCTCACTGACAGTCTTAATATCAGGCAAGTTGTTTTCACTCCCCATAGTGATTGTCGAAGCAAAGACATCCCGTAAATCCTTTGCCGTAATTTTAATCCCTGTTTCTTTTTCGATCTTCATAAATAATTTATCCCGTCTCAATATACGCCTGCCATCACTATGATGGAAAATATAGGGAGAGTCCATTCGGTAGGTCTCCAACCCCTTCAGAGCATCATAAAGACTATTGCAGATTTCTATTGTTCTCAACGATCCCTCTGTTTTAGTTCCCCTCAGTATTATTTCCCGCTTTTCATAATCGACATCTTCCCAACACGCTGAAAGCGCCTCTGTCAGCCTCGCCCCTGTAAAAAGCAGGAAACGGAAGAAGTAAAGTTCCTCACCATCAAGGCATGCCTCGCATAGCTTAATTTGTTGTAGTGTAAATCCTTTTTTGATTATCCTTTCGGGACGGATTCGTTTTCTGACAACTTTCATCATCGGATTGACATCGATAATTTCCTGTTTTAGAGCCCAGTTCAGAAGTGCGTTTAAGTCCGTCACATAATGGTGAATCGTTTTTTTCGTTATGTCTCTTTTGAGCTGACTGTCAATAAAAGCGTCAATATCAATATGAGTTATATCTTTGATCCGTTTATCTTCAAAGAAAGGAATCAGAAATCTTTTAAAATTAGAATACAGACCTTTCAATCTATTTTCTGACTTGCCGATACGAACGGAATCCTTTAAGAACTCATTCACTGCATCAGTGAACGAAGTGCTAGAGCCTGAAAGATGATTTACTTCACGCCTAAGCTTTCCGAGAAAATCCTCTGCCGCCTTCTGTGCCTCGTCCCTCGTATTCCATGCGAAGCTCCTGTAACTCTTTCCGCGGAAGTAATGTTGATACCCCCATTTTCCGGTGTCTTTCCTTTTTTTGATTTTCATTTACAATGTTCACCTCCTCTTCTTTCGACTTGATATAATTTATCAGGTCACTTTTTCTGTAACGGATTAGCCCCCTGCCCTTTCCTATCCTGATCTTGACAAGATCAGGCAATCCGTAAACCATATTAACGGTAATGTCTAAAATTTCCGCTAACTGGCTTACTGTCAAGATTTCAGGATATGTGTCTAAAAAATTCATAGTTATATTTTTTTACTTTCCTATTCCCATTTAAAATCATCTTCCATATATGCAGGTGGATAAGAAAATACCATAGGCTCTTTTATATGAGCCTCTTTTTCCATTTTTCTCAAATATTTTTCTGTTATTTGAAAGTAATCCTTTCTTATTCCTTCATATCCAAAATAAGCCTCGCCATCGCTTTCATGACCCTCTGGATCACGAGAATTCTTCTGCATCGGAAGTTCCTTTTCAAGCATTTCCAAAGCTGTGATCAGCAGATCACCGATAATATCAGTCTTTGTTTTCTTTGGATATAAATCCAGCAAGGCTGAAATCTTCGCTGAAACCAGCATTGGCACACGGATTGATAATTGCTTTGGTGTAAGCCTTGGAGGATCAGGTGCACTCCATATTGTAAGCAAATCATTTGTTTTCATTGTCCACTCCTTTCTAATAAATTTATATAACAAAAAGCCTGTTTCCTTTAGGCGCCCATATTTTGAATGAATGTTGTATGAATGTCAAGTAAAATCTGTAAATATTTCAAATAAATTTATTAGGCTAAAAATAGTCAATAAAAACATAAGGTTTCCCCGACTAATTCTTTCTTCCTGAAAGATTGATCTTCTTATTTCCCCCATGTATACAATATTTTAATCAGTAATAAATGATGCTTGTCTATTTTTCTCTTTTAATAAATAATTATTCGTGTATTATTGGTTTCAATTATCGGAAAAACTAAATCACGTGAAAATCAAGGGGGTGAGAGAAATGAAATATAGGTTTTTAGTTCTCATATTTTTAATTATTTTATCTTTATCTCTTGCATCATGTACTCCCATACCAGCAGTTTTATCATCTGAAAACGCAATTACGGTGTTCAACATTGTATCTCCGGCTGCAACAGGCGTCATTACGCATACGGGATCAACACATACAATAGCCATCACGGTGCCTTACGGCACATTTGTAACGCAGTTGATAGCGACATTTACCGCCTCAGCCGGAGCCACAGTCTATGCTAATTCATCAACCGGAACTCCCGTCTACGATAATTCAACCGTTCAACAAAGCGGTATAACAACCAATGACTTTACCAATCCGGTGGTTTATACAGTCTGGTCGGCTGATAACCATTTACAGGATTATAGGGTAACTGTTACAGTAGCATCAATATCAGCAAAAGCAATTACGTCATTTACTTTCCCAACTTCGACAGCAACTACGATTAATGAAGTTGCTCGTACTATAACTGTAACTGTGCCCCTTGGCACAGATTTGACGGCTCTGGTGGCGACATTTACCACAACCGGCGCCAGCGTCAGCATCGGTTCAACCGTTCAGGTAAGTGGCACAACGTCCAATAGCTTTGCCGATTCGGTGACCTATACAGTGACAGCGGCAGATACTACGACACAAGATTATATAGTGATAGCGGTAGCAAACTGAATCATGTTTTTTTCAAGCAATTGGGGAGAGATAGATGGTCCGCCCCGAACTGGATCGATCAGGATAACGGATGATATCAATAGCCTTGCTAATGGAGCAACTGCCACCCCTCGTATTATTACCGGCTCCAATGTTAACCTACTCGATCCAAGCTTCGATTCACTTGCTGTGGATAGATATCGTAATATGATTTACGTAAGCGATACAGACACTAACAATATTATTGTCTATAAACATGCAAAAACTGCAACCGGCAACATCGCTCCAGACAGTATAGTATCATAACCATTTCAAGTTCATCAGAAATATCTGGTATTGCCATTGACTCTACTCATGATCGCCTTTATGTTTCAGGTTCTGGATCTGTCTTTATCATCAATAATGCCAGCACGCTTAGTGGCACGTATAACCCTGATACGGACAGCACCGCCAGAATCGCCCTCGCTAATCTCGTGAATGTCATGGTGGATAATAATGATAGGCTCTACATGTGGGCAGATTCGGCAACTAGTGTAGTAATCTATAATAACGCCAGCACACTATCGGGAAATGTGACTGCGTCACCCAATAAAACGATTTATGGTGTTGTGCGTAACGGATACGGAATGGGTTATTTGGTCTATTGACAGGCACTGATGCTCAATCAACGACTAATCCCTGTTTCAAGGGTAACCTTTAGCCCTGGCGGGTTTGTCCTGCCGGGGCTTTACACTTTTTCAACCAGTAATCCTCAATTCTGACAACTGCCCTCTACTGAAACTAAGTAGGTGAAAGAAATATTTTATAAACTGATTTTTAAAAATTTAATTTATGGTTTTAGTTTTATTTATTCTCAAGTCCCAATCGCATAAATCCTTAACACAATATTTTGTAAGATAATAATTTGCTCCCTTTTCTCTTTGATAACCTTCCACTTTCTCACGACCAAAACGATTACGCCAAGTTTCACCAATTTGCTGATAGCTCAAACCTCCAAGCCCATTAAGCAAAGCATGGATATGTGTAAAATCCCCAGATTTGAACCACTCCACAGCCATAAAATATTCAATATCAACTTTATTATATTTGTCTGTCAAATCTCCAATAAATCTATAAAAAGCTTTTTTAGTATTTATCGTATCCCGATAAGCTTGGTCAGGCAGAAATGTTCCAGTCATCCATATTTCCCAATCAAATTGATTCACCCAATTAGCCATTGCATTTCGCATTTTATAAATTTCTTCCCACTTCATCATAAAACCTCCTATTCTTATAATATCAATAACTTACATATCTACGCTAGATACACCTTCGGCTACAAGGAGAGAGCCGAAGGTGTATCTAATCTTCAGCTCGAACAACAAATTCCTTCTTTGTGAAACGGTCAAAATTCCCTTACCTTGTGAGGTAATCTCTAGTGAAGGGGATATGTCCTTAACTTAACAAACTCACAACCTAGAGTTACCCACAGCTGCCGCCGCCTTGGCTTTTGGGAGCCTGCGGTCGGCATCTATGGATAACTCTAGGAAGCAATCATTAAAGCGTCACTCGCTAGCTTTTCCCCAATTTCGCTCAATTCATTTTTCATAAAACAAAACCTTCCAAAATTATTTCTTCAGGGCTAATCTTGGGTAAGAATAAACAACAAAAGACGCAGAAGATCACAAAAGCGTATCTCGCTACGTCCTAAAATGTACTTGACTATATTATCTTTTTTTGATTGATCTAAAAAACAGGATTGATTTGGGGAGAGCTCATATCCGTAGTGTCCGGGGTCCGATTCCCTGCACCGCCACCATAATTGAGTCTCCCCCGTCCATCCGGCGGGGAGACTTTTAATTGATATTTTTTAGTTGCAAGGTTATACAAAACACCTGTAAATTTTTCTTATTTACGTGCGTAAATTCGATCAAGATCAGCCAATGAACTTAATCCCTTTTCATTATTGATAAAATGAAAAAAAGTACAAAAAAAATTGATAAAATGTTCAAGCCCTCATTCTTTTTCCGAAACCCTCATTTCCAATCTATTATGGCCAGTTCGCAACTGCGTGTACCCCGGAAAAATTCCATGGTGGAAAACTCCCATGAAATAATCATCAACACTTCCGCAGGTTCAAGGTTACTATCATTTTTTTCCCTTCATCCTGCTTCTAAGGGCATGATCATTCTTCTGCATGGATGGGAAGGTTCTTCTTCTTCCGCATATATTTTATTTGCCGGAGATTTTTTTTATAATCTCGGGTTTTCCGTTTGCCGTTTGAACTTGCGGGATCATGGAGAATCACACCATCTCAATGAAGGACTTTTTCATGGCGCTCTATTGGAAGAAACATTCGAAGCAGTAAATTATTTATCACAGCTATCGGGAAACCTGCCCGCGTATTTGATAGGTTTTTCTCTGGGCGGAAATTTTGCTTTACGTATCGCCATGAGGCACTACCGGACACCAATAGCAAACTTAAAACATGTTTTTGCCATCAGCCCGCCGCTCGATCCTTACAAAACTACTTTAGCTATCGATAACGGTTACTTTTTCTATCGTAAATATTTTCTGAAAAAATGGAAACGGTCTTTGATCAAAAAGCAGCAGCTTTTCCCGGGAAAATATGATTTCAATAAAATGCTGAAAGCCAAAACGTGTATGGAACTGACGGAAGACGTTATGCCTTACTTCCCCGGCCTTCTTTCTTACCGCAATTATTTTAATTTATACACTCTGAAAAATGATTCTTTTAAAAATTTGAACGTACCTGTAAGAATATTTATCGCTGAAGATGACCCAGTAATTCCGCATGAAGACTATCGTAATATACAGGAAAATAAATTTTTAAAAATATCAAGACAAAAGCTTGGCGGTCATTGTGGCTTTATCGATTTATTCCCCTTAAGATGTTGGTATAATCAAATGATTGCCGAAATTATAAATTAACTCTATTGGGATATTTATGGATTTATCTCTTTTCCAGCAAAAGAATATTTTCCCCCGTTTTGTAACTGATAAATTAACCGCAGTTGCAATTGATTATAAAGAAAAACATCACCAAATTGAAAAGGCTAAACAAAGCGGCTATCCTAATCTTAAAGCCGGAGTGGTCCTGTTACTTAATTATAAATCAAATCGGGACAAACCCGAATACGTTTTTCAACTGATTAAACGTTCGAAGAGTGTTTCTCAAGCCGGAGACATCAGTTGCCCCGGTGGAATGCTGCAACCGGGACAAGATAGAAGAACAAGCCATTTATTGAAAGCAGGAGTGATTCCAACAGTAAATGGCCATAAATTAAATTCCTCCCAATTCAGGGATAAAGAAACAGCTTCTTTGATTCGTCTTTTTTTATCCACCGCGCTAAGAGAAGCATGGGAAGAAGTTGGTTTAAATCCCTGCAACACAGTATTCTTGGGCGCCCTGCCCTCTTACTCGCTTACTCTGCTCGCCCGGACTATTTTTCCTGTAGTATGTCTGACTTCTAAACCTTTTAGATATCGATTAAGCTCGGAAGTAGAAAAGGTTCTGGAAATTCCGCTTAGCCTTTTCTTTAATAGCGCTAATTATGCCCTGTTGGATATTAAAACATCTCTGGGAGAGGATACCGAACCCATGCAATATCAAATGCCGTGTCTGATTATTCCTGACGGTCAGGGAAGTGAAGATATTCTCTGGGGCGCTACATTTAATATTATTAATAATTTTCTGCGCATCATTTCCGATAATAGCCTGCCTTCTCCCTCTTCTTCCCGAATATTAAATAAAGTTCTGACTGTTAATTATATCTCCGGGAAAACATGATTTTATTGCCAACCCAACGATAACATGAAAATAAAATCAAACTGCCTTTTTAATTAAAATATAGAAAAATGTTGTCTTTAATTGACAGGCAATGCCATTTTAACCTATACTACATTCCCACTTAGCTTCGCACGTGGGATAGTTAGACCAGCAAGCTTCAGTGGCCGATGACCTTCAGGTTAAGCACTTTGTTTCTGAAGCTTGGGACTCATTACAACGGAGGCTATTATGAAACCAGAACCTTTTCTAGAACACCTTGATAGCTTCAAAAAAGCATATCCGGAAAAATTCGTTTCGGAAGATGAAATTTTCAGTCATATTCGCCGCGGTGATCATATTTTTGTCGCCTCCGGTTGCGGCGAGCCTCAATACCTTGTCCAGGCGATGATACGTTATGTGGAATCACACCCCAAAGCTTTTTTTGATGCGGAAATTATCCATATTTACTCACTTGGTCTTGCCCCTTATACCGGCGCCAAGTATAAAGCGAACTTTCGTCATAATTCCTTTTTCATCGGCAATAGCACACGAGCTTCTATTAACACCGGCATGGCCGACTATACACCTATTTCCCTTTCACAAGTTCCCTCCTTGTTATCCAGCGGCGTTATCCGCATTGATGTAGCGCTGATACAAACATCACTGCCGGACGATCATGACTATATGAGTCTCGGAGTAAGCGTGGATGTGGTAAAAGCGGCGACGGAAAAAGCGGCAATTGTTATTGCTCAAGTAAATCCTAACATGCCCCGGATTCATGGCGACGGATTCATTCACATTAAGGATGTTGATTTTATTATTCCTTACAATGAGCCGCTTTTAGAAGTAACAGGAGTTCCAACAAACGAAGTTATCGAAACCATCGGTAAAAACGCGGCGCGTTTAGTGCAGGATGGCGACACAATTCAAGTTGGCTGGGGCGGCCTGCCCAATGCCATTATGGCCGGTTTATACAACAAAAAGAATCTGGGAGTCCATACGGAACTTTTAAGCGACGGCCTGGTGGATTTAATTAAAGCCGGTGTTATCGATAATTCCAGAAAAACTATTGACCACGGAAGAACTGTTGCCGCTTTCAGCATGGGGAAAAAATCCACTTATGATTTTCTCGACAACAATCCTTCCATTTCATTTAGGACGCTGGACTACACTAACAACCCATTAATCATTGCCCGGATAGAAAATATGGTCGCCATCAACAGCGCGCTGGAAATAGACTTAACCGGACA
>Ga0209777_10003904_pt1 | contig 17998 bp, 11 predicted proteins | sample FrelakmetHBP12HB_FD_187147 | JGI IMG/M metagenome (GOLD analysis project Ga0209777, IMG submission 187147) | Freshwater lake sediment microbial communities from the University of Notre Dame, USA, for methane emissions studies -HBP12 HB (SPAdes)... | ecosystem: Environmental > Aquatic >...
GGGTATTTTACTATCTAAATCCTCCAAAGCCTGTAAAAGTTGATTCATCCTTGCGCCATTTAAATTTTCTCCATCGGCAAAATCGGCAATATCTATACTTATATACACCCAATTATGAATAATTGACATTTTACTCTTCCTCCTTAATAACCTGTTTAATAACAGAAATTATTCTTCCTTCGTTATCAATATCCCAATCCGAATCATTGGGAATATTATATCTCTCTTCCATTTCCTTTGCTTTTTCATCAAGCTGGCTTTTATAATAATTAAATCCTCCTGCCAGCATATTGGCTTTCAACTGATAAGATGCAATTTCTTTTTCTATAGCATTTAACATACCTTTCAAACCCATAAGTGTTTCTAAATCTTCCTTGCTTAAAATAATCTCTTTGTTTCCCATTTTTAATTTCTCCCATTTTTATTAAAATAAAATATTAAAGCCAAAATTTTACTTTATGTAAACAAAGCTACTCGCCAATAATAATATTTACCAGTACCTATCGGAACAGATGTGTCAAGAGTAATTGTCAACAATACTGGTCCTCTAGTATTTAACGACTGAGTTCTAAAATAAACATCTATACTTTTCAAACCATTAGTATCTGTCAATAAAACTTTTAACAAATTATCCAAAGGATAATCTATCCATTCAAAAGTTACACCACTCTCCTGAACCACATCGCCCTGCACTAAAACTTGAATGCCATGCGGATAAGGCAAGTTAAAAATTAAATGTATTACTTGTGTATTAGTCTGACTTCCTTCCTGTATATAAACAGGTAATTCAGGAGCGTCTGGAAAAATAGGCAATCTAAGATCTAACCATGTACCGCCAGGAATAGTAACATTTCCTGTTTCATTACCGGCTCCATCCTTAAAATTAAAATATACATTCCTTCTTCCAAACTTCTTCCAAGGATACAAAACTTCATCACCACTTAAAGGTAATAAAGTAACAACTTTACTAGGTGAATAAGGAATCCATTCTTTGGTTCTACCCACTTCACTCACAACATCGCCATCAATAAAAACTTGCGTAGCTCCATCTGCATGTAAAGAATATATAACTGATGTACTGCTAACGGCAAATTCCTTACTACCATAATAATAAACAACTTTTAATTGTGCCAATGTATTAACAGAAGTCCCAACAGGATAAGCAACCGGTAATGTACTATCTAAATATAATTTCCTATTATCAACATCTATACTAATAACTAAATATAACTTATCATCACTACCTATTTTCAAACCCTTACCTACAAAAAAGCCAAACGTATCTTCAACTTCGATAACCGATGTGCTTTGAACTCCTATTGCTGTAAGTACACTTCTATTTCCTAATTGTTCTATTTTGGGAGAATTATTAAAAACAATTTCTGCAAGTCTTTCTGGCTGATTATATAAAGCAGGTTCTCCAACATCTAATCCAACTATTTTCAATGTCGAACTAATATCAACATATGCTTGACCAGTACTATCCACACCATAAACAACAATGTCTTTATAATAACCTAAAACTGGATCGATCACAGGATCCAGACCTAAAGCATAATATTTCTGCTCATCGGTTAAAGTCGGATCTAGCAATTCTGGATTTCTTCTAGCAAAAGACCTAGATAATTTAAAATGTTTTTGTCCAGTTCTATAACTAACAAAAACACCATTAGTTATTTCATCATGTGTAAAAGCCCTGCTGAAAACCAAAGTTCCATCACTAGAATTGGCAAAAAAAGTAACAGCAATTCCAGTAATACCTTCTATATAAAAATCCACTCTGCCATTATTAAAATCATCTAATGTTCCCTGCAGACCTTCGTGGTCTACCAAATTACCATCCATCTTCCTTAAATCATTATTCAAAAGATAATACACCGCTCCAGCAGATGGGTTATTAACTAAATGCGAATTGACCGGAGTATGTATAATATCTTCCCTTCTATAAACTTCGGTTCCTCTAAAATTATTAACTCCATTAAAAGCCACAAATTCTTCGGTTTTGGTAACAACATGATCTACATCAAAATATTGCGCTACAGCAGGAACATCCAAGGTAACGGAAACATTCTGAGGTTTATTAGTATCGATTGTTACATTATCAGTGACTACATTAGTTTCATTCCATGCTTTATCCCTAAACTTACAATACAATGTTTTCTGTACTTCGGTATTAGGTACTATATCTGTAAAAGTATACGTTCCAGCAGTCCTATATGACTGCCATATCGCACCGGCAAAATCCGACTTATCCGATATTAACATTTCATAAGCATCGCCATCAACGCTTAAAGTCAATGTTACAGTACTCAAATTAGTTTGTGGTGCTTCGTTTATTTTAATATAAGGATTTATCGGTCCTGTTATATCTATGTCAAAAGAACCTATGGCGTAAGGGCTCCATAATCCATAACTATCTCTTACCTTTACTTTATAATAATATCTTCCTTCATCAACCAAATCCTGCGTAACAGTATATGTCGCTATACCGCCTTCACCGCTCACATTTTCCACAACACCGCTGTCAAAAATGATAGTAGAAAAATCTACCACCTTTGAAATCTGAACCTGACAAGCAGTTTGATAATCTCCAGAACTCAAATCTTCATCATTAAATCTCCATCTCAATGTTGGAAAAGTAGAATTAAAAGGATTTCTTAAAGCTGTAATAGTCTGAGAAGAAGCTTCCCACTCCGCATCTGTCCAGTTATCGGGTTTAACAGACGCAACGGGTGCAGGTGGATTATCGGCAATATATCTCTGCATTCTATAATTTAATTTATCTATAGCATAAATAAAATATTTATTAGGAGTTGTAGGATCTTTAATTACTGTTACGGCATTAGGCTCATTAAATTGACCGGCAGCAGATCCAAAAGAACCAAATTTTTCTAAATAATTGCCATTACTATCGAACTTTTGGACTCTATAATTATTAGTATCAACAACATATAAATTATTATCTTTATCAACAAACATTCCACTTACATTATTAAGCTGTCCATTTGCAAGCCCCTCAGAACCAAATACCAAAATTCTATTTCCACTAGCAATTACATACTTTCCTATTGTTTGATCTTTAAATGCAACATATATATAAGTGTTAGTTCTATCAACCGCTATAGCAGACGGTAATTTATCTAATGTAATATATCCAGTTACCGTTCCATAAGTATTTATTTTTTTAATTTGCGGAGAATAGGCATCCGCTTCTGCCACAAATACGGTGAGCAAATCTCCATAAGTTACAGCTATATCTACAGGACTAGAAAACGGAGGAGATGTAATGGATGAATAAAAAGCTCCAGATGTTGTAAACTCTATTACGGCATTACGCCCGTGGTCAATAACATATATCGTATTACTTTCTGTAGTTTCCGAAGAAACAGCAATTTTAAGCGGTCTTATAAGCTTACCAGATGTAATATTATCAGAACCATCAAATACCAAATCTACATCGTTATCAATCAATTCACCGTGTTCATTTAAATACGGTGCCTTAAACCTTTGTATTCTAGCATTACCAGAGTCAACCACATAGATATTGCCGTTTTTATCGGCAGCAATACCCATTGGATATACAAATTCTCCTGGCCCTGAACCTCTTACACCTATAGTATCAGCTATAATCGCCATTTACTTTCACCGCCTAAATCCTATTATGGAGCAATACCGGCAAAATCTTTTTTGTTTTTATCCGGATCAATCAAATTGCCAAAATTATCTTTAACACCAGTTACAACCATTCTATATGTTTTATTAGCTTGTGTGCCTGTAGTCAATCTAACGGAAGACCCATTCGGCAATACGCTAACGCCATATACATTTACCGCTATCACTTGCGTAGCCAAATCCAATATAGCATAATTTGCAGGATTTAAAGTTGTAACCAAGTCCATTTGTTCACTAAAGAAAACATCTATATGTGTATTATCTACTGATTGAACCGTAGCCAAATAAGGTCTAATAACATCTACATTAACCGTTCTATCGCTATAACCAGAAATATTAAAAATCGTAATTCCAGATAACTTATTTATACCTTCTATAAATTTACTGTGGTCAATACCAGCATGACGCTCCAAAGTTAAATATTGCGGATGACCATCCTTATATAAATTTTCCAGTTGATCATGATCTCCAAACGGAGCTACTTCCGTTCTAACTAAAGATTTGGGTCTATCATCCGATACAATAGCACCGTCAATAATGGTGCAAATAGGAAACACAAAATAAGTTTTACCATAACCCGAATGAGCCATGGCTGCTACTAATATCTTATCCCATGAACCAGACGTAGTATCTAAAACAAAAGTTATTTTAAATTTATCTCTCCATGCTCCACATATTCCAGTAATATCATCTTTTAAATAACCATCTTCAACTTCTGTTACGCGAATCAATTCTATCGTTGCATAAAGAATAGCAGGAATAGCTTTGGTTCCAGTTCTTCCATAATAATAACTTACATAAACTCCTTGACTTATTTCAAAAACAGTCAACGCTCTATTAAATGTAATAAAACCATTGACAGCATCAACTTGAATAATATCGGCATCAGTACCCTGAACATAAAAAGATACTAATCCGTTTCTATAATCTGTTTGATCACCATTAGGAGGAACGGCTATACTACCATCTCTAGACCTTAAATTCTTATTAACAAGCCTAAAAGTCTCACTAGTTCCATCTAATCTATCAACATTTGGCCCTGTCACAGAAACAATATTTTCTAATTCTACAGCCGGTATCAAAGGAATATTTGTATTATCATTAGAAACATTATCGCCAAAATAAATTTCAATTATAGACCCGCCAATCTGAATCCTACCAGGACTTACAACAACACTAGTACCTGTAATAACACCCTTCCACCCATCGCCTATAGCTCCGTCAGTCAACAGAGTTTGCATTAAATCGGTAACTTGTTCTTTTATAGCTTCACGCCCATGCAAAATGTCCCAATCAAAAATAGGTCTGCCGCGCAAATGCATGACACGCACATCATGTCTACTTGGATCGAAATCCTTATTGGGAGTCAATGTTGCTTCTGGCAAATTATTTGTTGTATCAGCCATGTCAAATCACCTTATCCTCTAGTAAAACTTATTCTCCAAATAAATTCGAGAATAGTATCAGGAAATTTATCAATCGGAGGATCATAAAACTTGTACGAAAAAAGAGTGCCTTTATTAACAACGCTAGATGCCGAAACAGCATTAGTGGCATCATAAAGCGTCTGCGCTATCGGCACATTAGTTATTTCTACATTTCCACCAAACATACCTATCTCACTTATATATATTTTTTCATCAGGCTCATGCTGCCTTATCCTAAAAACAAACTCAACTATGTTTGTAGGATCTTCTGAATACCTTAAATTCCCAAAATCATCCTTTCTTAAATAATTTAATTCCCACCTAATAATTCTCACTACTTCTTTTTTTAAATCCGTTAAACTATAAAACAAAGTCTTTTTAGCATCATCCGTATCCGATGCGCTATAATTATCAGGAGTACCTACACCCACTCCCAAATGTGTTATTCCTGCCAGCCCCGTACTACTATCGTCTGACATTAAATAATACATTAATAATAAAATACCATTACCAACAACAATATTTTCATTTTCCCTTTTTATTTTTTTTGTACCATCAGATAATATCTCATTAACAATTACTTGTCCTTCGACATTTATATTGTCTTTAATTTTTATTCTCATAAAAATTCCTTACTATTTATTATACAATAACTAAACAAAAAATGAAATACCACCGGCAATAAGCGAATATTTTCCCAAATCACTTATATATGTTAAGTATATTTTGTCAAGAGGATTCTGTGGAACTTTATCAAATTCCACCCATCCTTCCTTATAATCCAAGGCTTGAACTTTTATATTATCTCCCGATATTCCAAAATCACTAGGCACTGGTTGAAGCCCAAATATATTTAAAAGTATATTATTATCAATATAAAATTTCTTATTATTACTAACATCCACTCTACATTCGGCCAAAGTTTTATTATGTTTAACCAATTCGGCAGCAGACAATGAATTCAAATCGGAAGCCAACAACATCCTAAAATCTTCATATGTATTTCTTTCCTGCAAATATTTATCTATATTTATAACATCATCATCGTTTCCCTGGTTAACATTCATACAAAATACTAAATCATAATATGTAGATGCAGGTTTAGCTATATTTAAAAGCCACTTAATGTCATCATCTTTCCTTCTCAATCCCCTACCTACTTCATAATAATAAGTTAAAAATTCTTCATAATCCTGAGCTCCACCATCAAGCAGAATTTCTATTACATCAAAAGTGCTTGCGGTAACATCAGTATATAATTCAGAATAATAATCATACCAATAAGAAACATAAACACCTGCTTGCAATTCTTCTTTAGTAATTTGCACATTAAACAAAATTTCTCCTGTTTCAGAGTCAAGAGATTTTATTTTGGCAGATGTTCCAGTTACAATTATATCATTAATAGTAGCCTTATCATTTCTAAAATTTCTTAACTTCATATGCCTTAATTTGAAATACATATCGCCTTGAACATTATTAGTCATTCCATTCATTATTAAATTTTCATTTTCCGTATAAGCTACCCCATCATCAGTATTAATTTTAACATTATTTAAATATTTATAATCCTTATCTCTTACCAGAAAACCCGGTGTTGTTTCTCTTGATCCGCCAACTAATTCAACTTTTACAGTATCGGACACTATATCTTCAGAAGAAAGTCTAGCTCTTAATTGGCCACCGCTATCCTGACTTATAGTTTTTTCTATAACTTCATCCCTAAAATCAAAACTATCTGGAATAAAAACCTTTACTTCAAAAAATGAATTGGTATAATGCATTATAGGATGAAACATTAATTTATTATCAATTTCAATATTTGGAGTTATTTCGCCAGCTTTAGAATAACCATCACTAGCCAATAACGATCTTCTTTTAACTAATTGAGGTTGAGTTCCATTATGTATAAAAAATTCTTTTAAATCAACACCATAAGTAAAATTAGCTTTCTTTTGTTTTTCTAAATTCATAAATAATTCAACTGCTTCTCTCAATGCTGAACGCCTTACATAAGTTATAGAAATACTATCACCGGCCGTTAAATCCATATAAATTTCTATTTGACCAGTATCTATATCTATAAAATAATCCCTACCTTCTTCCAAAAAACTTCTATTATCATACCAATAACTTACATAAACACCGTTCATCAGCTCTGCATGAGTTAAAGGATCCATAAAATAAACATATCCTTCAACCGGATCAACCGCAGAAATTTTCTTATCCGTACCATAAACAACTATATCTGCAGATGTAGCAGCTTTTCTACTTGGGCTAAATATTCTATCGTTACTTAATTTAAATTTATAAGACGTTCCATCTAACACATTGTTTGGATTCAAAGCTAAATTTTCCAACAATTGCTGCCCCATCCCCAATCCTGTATTATTTCTCATCAACTTATAAGCACCGGGAGTTATAGGATAAAAAGATGTCTGCAATTTTCTTTCGTTACCTACGGCACTTTCCAAAATAATTTCTTCATTTATTTTAGCTTCGCCAGTCGGACCTAACAAAAGAATTCTCCAAACCGCCCTTACAAAATTTCTATAATCATCCAAATCCTGTCTTGGTTTTATATCCCTTCCTATATAAACGCCAAAATTATTATAAATACTCTCCCTATCAACTTCATGATACGGAGCTATACCTTCATTAGTAGCTGGCATATAATTAGTATCTCTACGAGTTGAATCATAAAGATAATTGTTCCATTGCAACTGATTTATGTCATCATTTATTTTTGCATATTCTTCGGCATACATTTGCATGATTCTCATAAAATTAGAATCTGTAATATTGACATTCCAGAAACTTGGCGGTAAACCCAATATTATATTATCTAAATGTGTCTTAGTGCTAGTTTTAATTAAATAAATATGCACTCTAATCGAAAATAATTCAGAATAATCATTAGCATAATAACTCAATAATATTACAGGTTTTACTTCTGTTCCTTCTGGCATCAAAGGAACTATTTCATTTAAAGTTATAGCATTTTGTGCATAATTTATTTCTTGTATAAAATAATTAGTAGTTTCATATCCTATTCTAACAAAATTTCCAACTTTTAAATTACTTGCATCCTCTACCACTATCCTATAAGAATTATTTCTTATTTCACCTACAGTTTTTGTTTTATATAAAAATTCCATAGGAGGTTTATCAAAAACAATCAAACCACTATCGGCATCTATTTGTTTTATTACAGATGATGTTCCTTCCAAAACCAAATCTTTCTGACCCGAATTAAAATCAAAAAAATTACCTACAGTATTCGTACCTCTTTCACCAAACTTATTTGCAATATTACCCCTATCCAATCTAAAAATTGTAGATGTTCCACTCAAAATATCTTTATTTGGTCCGTATTCATCCACTATATTTTCTCTAACAGATTTGTTTGGAAATTTAAAACTTACACCTTCTCTAAGTGTATTATTATCCAACTTTATAACTTCTTCGGCAACTTCATAACCCGGAATATCATTTATATAAAATCTATAAACACCAAACAACATCTTGGCTTCGTAATTTCCAAATTCATCTGTCTTAATAGTAAAGGTTTCACCAGTAACAACATTTTCAACATATATATTAGTCAAACCGAATGGAGCATTGGATCCTCTTTCTTTAACATAACCTGCTACCGATATATTAGATATGGACACATTTATAGGTTTGCTGGATTCTAGAACATTAACATAATTCAAATCCATTACTTTAACTTGATACTGATAAGTTTTTCTAAGTTCAACAGACGTATCTCTATAATAATTTATCAGAGGTGTAGTATCGGCTATCTTACTAAAAACAGATTCATTTACATCAGCTCTATAAACCTGATATCCACCCACGTTAGAATTCGAAGATATAGTCCATTGCAATAATACGGCACTTACACCTTCCAGAGTAGCTGTAAAACTTCTTAAAATAGCCATTGCTTAATTATTCCTTAAATATCATTAAGTTCCGCTTCGGGAGATCTTTGTCCGGGTATAATCTTATTAGATGGCAACGGAACTATATTTCTTATTTTTATATCTATATCGGAAGATTTTACAGTTGCAAATTCATTTACTTCCAATTGTATATCACCGCGATTTAATTTTGTATAATAATAAATTATTTTTACAAAATGTTTGCCTTTACTGGTTTCAAATGGCCTCAACCAAGTTATTTTATCTTGTGCATTAAAAGTATAACCATTGCTGCTAGTATCTTTAACCAAACTGTAATCAGGAGTTCTACCATCATCATAATAATAATTCACCCTCACACCTGCTATTAATTCATCTGATGTGGGAGGAACATTAAAGGTTATTCTAGAAACTATTATACTATTACCATCTGTGTTCAAAATACTAACTTCTGGTTCAACTTCTATAATATCGGCAAGTGTGCCTTCCACGGCTATATCGGCAGGAACAACTTCTTTACCTTCACTACTTCTCAATCTACCTTTACTTAAATAAAATGTAACAGCCTGATTATCTACAATTGTACCACTTGTTCCTACGATTGTATTTCTAATATTTTCATTACCTAAATTCATTATTATATTTTCGTTTTCAACAAAAACAACATCTCCTTCCTGTTTTAATTGAGCTCCAACAATATTGCCTTTTTCATCAACATTATAAACATATTCAACTTTTACGACTGGCTGATAATTTAATACAATATCGGAATTTGTTTCATCTCTTAACTCTATTTGTTCATCTTCCATAGGTGTAATTTCATCTTCTACAAACATCATCTTATCTAAAGGTATAAGCAAATTATCTATACCTTCATCCTGCCTTGCAATAGCAACTATATCGGACTGTTGAATTAAAGCTTTCATAGTAGTATTCTTAAATGCGTCAACAACCATAGAATTAACATTGCTTTTCACATCTAAAGTATCAAATCCGTTATAAACATCAATAGTCATACCTATTTTAAATCTTCTTTCTTTAGCTTCTTTTGCCAAAACATCGTCAGTAGTAACTCTTTCCAATTCAAGATAATTTTGACATCTAAGAACAGTTAAATTTATATTATAAATAATTCCCAAACTTTCATCTGCGCCTAAAGCCAGTGAAGAATAAAATCTTATTACATCATTCGCATAAATACTTCCAGAAAAAATACCAGATGTATCTTTAATTAAAGCATAATCTCCAAACTCTGCCGCTGTCATATCGGAATTAAGCAACTGAGCTGGTTTCAAAAATATTGGACCGCCCTGTTCTGTCGGTATAGAAACACCATTCTTCAACAATTCCACTTGAACTATAGACGAAACAGGCTGATATCCTAATATAATATCAGCTCCAAAAGGATTATCAGTTGACCAAACTTTTTTTATAATCTCTTCTCTCTCCAGTGTTTTAAATGGCCTTGCCATAACATAAAAATCTAATTTACCACCATACCCTCCATCCCTCAACATCATTGTTTCATGTGGACCGACAGTTAAAACTTCTAAAACTTCCGAAACATTTTGCTTTATTCTAGCTTCGTATCCATCTTTAGTGCCTACAGAAACACCAGTAAGAGCCTGTCGTTGCCTAGCTCCTAAATCTTTATTTATTTCCTGATTCGTACCATCTTGAGTTTTAACTTTATTTGTAACTTGTAGCCCTCCTGCAAGAGCTGTTTCGAGCATATTAATTTCGCCTGGACCGACATTACCAGTAGAACCAGAATCCATAGCTTCTATATCTGCCACTACAGCATAAGCAGCTAAATCAACATCAAAATAACCATCAACTGCATCTGGTGAAGTTGAAGATTGAGAATATGTAGCTTTTTGATTTAAAGTAACGCTTGTAGTTGTTACAAACTTTACAGGAGGATTACCAGCGTTGGCAGGTTTGGTAACAATGGTTCCACCAGGAATAATAAAAGTTTCTTGCGGTTGATATGAAACATAGAAAGTAACTTGTCCTGTAGCCTTATCACCTTGTTTTCTTTTTAAAAACCAATCCGCAACCAAATTATCTAATTCATCTTCGCTCATATCCTCTGCAAAAACAACTGATTGTGACTTTTGCACATCTCTAACAGCATGAGAAAGCATTGACATTTCCCATCCTTGAGGATCAAGCATCACATCTCTAGTGGCTGTTCCTATTTTAACATCGACATTCCTTCCCATTTCAGTAGTTCTAAGATAACCTATCATAGAACGCACTATTTCTTCAAAACTTCTAGCTCTAATCATTTTAATTCACCTTATCCCAATCGTGTAAACGAAGTAACATCAGAATTAACACCTTCGGGCAAATTAGATCTAGGCACTGTACTTACAGCAAAACCTGTATCAGCCTGATCACCAGCTTCTGAAATTAAAGTAGCACTTATAAAAAGAGATATAGGAGTAGTTGGATCGAAAAAAACTTCAACATCTTTGACATAACTAAACGATTCAGAAGGATCAACATCTTGGTATGTTTTTTGTTGATTGTATAAAGATTTCATATAATCTAAAGACGATATGGTTAACATTTTCATTCTTTCCAAAGTATCTGGCACTATTTTTGTACCTATATATTGTTGATAACCAACGCCATAAAGATTATGAAAAATATTTTCGCCCATTATGGTTACTAAAAATTTATTTAAATCCTGTATTAATTTTTCCTTACCCTGAACCATAACTGGTTTGGACAAAGAATTAACTATATTTTCATTCTGTTCAAAATGAAAATCATTATAATATCCTTTACCGCCGCATCTGGGGCATACTCTATAAGCCATTTTTTTCAAAAATTTATTTCTAAAACTAGAATCATTTTCTAAAAAATAACTCTGATCTTGACTCATACCATCAAAACCCCAATACTGTAATCCATCAACTATATGATTACATTGAGCTGTTAAACTAAAATCTACAGTCATATATAACCTCAAACTCCATAAATTACTTTCATTGTAAAAGTTTTATTTTTAAAATTTTCTTTAGAACCTTCAATAGCTTCGTTTATTTTATTGGACATTTCCGTATCATCTTCGCCACTTGTACTAAAAACTACAGTATCTTTAGGAACAATTCCATATTCGGTTCCCATATTAGATGCTAATGCCGAACATTCTTCTGCATTAGGAATTCCACTCAATATATTTCCCATTCGACTTTTTGATATTGAATCAATTTTGCCACTAACACTTTTTAATGTAGGAGAACTTAAATTATTTAAAACATCAGTATGTAATTTTTCATTTAATTTAACTGATAATTTACTACCGGGTTTATTTATAGATGCAGCAGCTTTGGCTGGCCCGCTATTAGTTAATTGAGATAAAACACCATCATCCATTATTGTACTATTATTTTGTTCCAAAACATTTATTAAACCACCATTCATAACCTGACCATAATTGCTTCTCATTATTTTATTTAAATTAGTTGTAAGCGTACTAGTTAATCTATTTTTATTTAATGTACTCATTCCTTTGCCTAAAGAGCTAGCCATATTAGTAGCAACACTACCTGATACTTGAGATAATAATTTATCTTTTGTACTACTAGTAAACATTCCTATATCACCGCTGCTAATCATAATTAAAACTTTATCTTCACCCATACTTTTAGCAACAGCGGCATCTGTCGGATTAGACATTACAACTTTCATTACTTCTTGAGGATTTAAAACATTCTTAACAACACTCATCGATGCAGCTTGTTTAGAAGCATCATCGGTGCCAGCACCAAAAATTTTTGCATATCCTCCAGAATTAATAAAATTACTACCAGTATCCGATTTATTAACTGGTGCAAAACTTCCAAAAGCATTACTTAATCCGTTTCCTAACTGTTGTACTCCTTGTTTTATCAAACTATCAACTTTACCTTGACCCATACCCAAATTAAAAATATCGGTTTGCTTATTTGTTCCAGCCGGTAAAGCATTTTGAATTCCTGGTACTGGCTGTTCACCAAGTTCTGATATTCCATCTTCTGTAGTATTAGCCATACCGCTAACTTGTGATGCTTGAGTGCTTTTTAATTCTTGACTAATAAACGAATGCTGATTAACTTTAGTTTCTTTAATAGCAGTATCTAAACTGCCTAAAGTTTTTTTAACATTAGTAATAGTCTTTTTTAATGCCGATCCGGTATTACTTTGATTGACATTAAAATCATTTGGATTTCCTTGATTAATACCTGCTTTAACCCCCGGTATCATCATAATAGTAGCAGCTTCCCTAGTATTAATATTCTTCCTATTAGCCAATAAATTACTAATGGAATTTCTTACATTTTCAGGAGGTCCGTTAAAAGTAGCAGTAACCGTTCTTGCATTGTCAAATTTAGATGAATTTTTTTCTAAATAATTAACATCGCCACTTAATTTTTCTAGCCAAGCACTATACATTGTTTTAAGTCTGGTATCTATTTTCCCATGATAACCCGTTTCATCACTACTTATCATATCTAATTCTTTACCCATATTCTGACCAGCACCAATACCAGCCAAAGAATTCGTAGCGTCAGACACACTTCTAACAACATTACCTAAAGTATTAGTCACTGGATCATTAGGATTTGAAAATACTACATTAGCAATACTATCATCGTTTTTAATTCCGCCACCAAGACCTGGATCGGCAGGTAACTGTCCATAATCTGGTATTTTTTTAGTCCAGTCTGGTTCACTACCAGTACCTATATCAATATTACCGAGATTGACAGAAGCACCTGGCAATACAGAAACTCCATTAACAGTAATAGTAGGCATATTATACAAAACCTCAATTATTAAACTAAAATATTTAACAATTTTTTTTACTTTTAAAAATATAATTAACTTGTAATAATATTAAATACAGAAGACAATATACTTTCATCTCCGCTCAAATTAACAACGGCAATAGCATATTTATAATTTTTATTGGCTTCTGTAAATATATCCACATATTTTTCTTCTACCACAACAGAATCATTTATCTTGGTAAATACCTTCTCTAGCTCTGCCTGTCTATAAATATTATAACCCGATATATCATCTTGAACGGATGGAACCCATATCAAAGCTACAACATCGGTTGAATTATCATATAAACCAGTCAAACCGGCTATGGGATATGGGTCCGAAAAAGCAAAATTAAACCTACCATTATCTCCAATAATACCGTTTCCTTTTTCAAAAAATAGGTTTTGAACTTCAATAACATAACCCATCTTATTTGTCAAATCATCTTCCAAACAAATCGTTACAGTAAATAAATCATCTTCTAAAAAGATATAATTTATTACAATATCATTGCCTTTAATATCTTTTAAACTATAATTATCTTTATTAGAAGCAGCAGCTCTATGTAAAATTAATACGGTTTCTTCTCTAATACCTTCTAATTCCAAATCTATTTCAGCGGTAGTAAATTGTACATGTATTTGATTGCTGGCAGCATAATTAACAGCTTTAATCTTAGGACCAACTCTTCTTTGAAAATGAACAGACTGATTATCCAGTATTGGAATTTCTACAGTAGCCATATAATCCTGATTTGGAATTATTCCAAACTTAGTGCTTAAAACAACCTTTTGATAATTAACATATGGATTTCCTTGTTCATCTATTTCTGTTACAAAATTAACTGTATCCAATAATAAATCAGGATCTACCTTATAATAATCAATAGCAGTGTCGCTTGTAACATATTTTCTATCTACAACATCACTAAACCACAACTCTGTATAATAAATTCTAGTTACATTATCGAAATAAACACGCCCTATATCATAACTTAAAGGTTCAACTGGTTCGGCAGCATATTCTAAATTATTAAAAGTATAACCACCATCACTAGTTGGCTCAGAAGTAACAAACTCCTCAACCTTTTTCCATAAATCAATTCTATCATTCAATTCTGTTTCTGTAATATTTTTAACTTCTTGTTTAAATACTTTATCAGGATCGCTGTCGGATATGACGGTATTTTGAACATCTTGTAATTGTTTTTCTAAAATTTGTTTATATTTTGTAGCATTATTTATTGCATCATCCAATTTAAATTGAAAATCACCTACTTCCTTATCTATAGATGAAATCTGACTCATGACATCTTTTATTTCGGAAAGAGTTCCTTTTCTTAAATATGATAAACTCGAACCAATTACACCATCAGAAAATGACGGAGGTTCAAAACCAAGCGTTCCAGACCATCTAACATATTGTTTATATAACTGTAAAATATCAGATTGACCAGCATATTTGTCTTTATACGTTTTCATTTCTCTAGTATTCAAACCAGCCAACAATCTTGTTCTATCTTCTTTATCTATATTTTTCTGCAATAACTGATCGGACAAATCATTCATTTTATTTAAAACTAAATTTAATTCCTGAACTTTTTGATTAAATTCTAATGCCAATTCGCTTTTAATGGCTATATTATCATCAAAAAACTTCAAAGACTGCCTAACTACGCTTTCGGCGGCTTTTATTTGAGTCGGTGTAATATTACTCATAAATTAAATTATCCTTTCAATTAACCAAAACATTTTGAGATGCCTGCACAACTTTGCCAATTCCTCCGCAATGTCTAGTCTTATCACCCAATCTCACAAGACCTTTGCCATTTACAAAAACATTATCCGAAGCTTTAACATGTGTAAAAGTATTTGGCCCACAACATGCGGCATGTCTAGCTTTATCATTTAATCTCACGGCATTTTTTCCATTAATAAAAACATTGGGAGACCCACCAGTTATAGACGATGACCCGCCACTAACATAATGCGAACAGCATCTTCTACCATGGCTATCAACAGCTACAGCTTTATCACCCAATCTAACCGCTCCTGGCATGGCCAAACTCCTTATAATTTAAAAATAGAACCGGCAGTATCCATCAAGCTAGAAGTAAAACCACCACCAGCTATAGATGATAAATTAGGAACGCCCGCAAGACTACTGACAGAACCCATCAGAGCATCATTAAAACCTCCCCCACTCATAACAGAACCCATCATATCGGCAGGACTACCTATACCGGCAGTTGAAACTATATTATTTAATGCAGATGATGCACCACCTATAAGGTTGTCTGCCGCAAAACCAGCGGTACTTGTCAGATTACCGATTGGTGAAACACCACCTGTTGATGGTAAACTAAAATTACCGGCGCTAGCCATATCTATTCCAGCAGGTACTATTGTTGTAGCAGACCCATACGCCGCCACGGCCGATGCAGACGGAGCGCCAGGAATACCTATTTTTGTACTTGCAGTTAAACTTGTTACTGTTGCAGATTTTGATATAGACGATACACCCGTTGTACTACCCGATGATGGATTTAAATGTATTTGAGGCGCAGTCAAAGTTATAGACGTATCAGACTGAAGCATCATGGCCTTTTTACTACTTACCATACACATTCCTGTTATAGTATTTATATAATCGCCTTCTGGAACTCTATAAATATAAGAAGCAAATAAATCATTTTTACCTAACTTGGCCATACCATACGATGTCAAAGATGTTCTTCCTGTAAGAGGATTCACAGATTTAACATATTGTGTTTCTTTAGTAGGATGATCTGAACGCTGTAACATCATATCAAAAGTATCAAAAGATTCAAGCTTACTACCACCTTCCATAGAACCCCAATAAAAATAAACTTTAGGACTAATTATTATAACATGAGAAATCCAATAAATATTATTTTCTTTAAGATCTTTTTCCATGCCATCTTCTTTACCATTGGTTTTATTCCATTGAAGAGTTCCTACTTTCTTTAAATAACCCATTCCAATATTATTTATAAAATCTTTTAATACATCAAGTTTATACCAATGCTTTACACCAGCGCACCTTATTATTTCATCTTTATCATTTTCAATCTCAACTTTTTTATATTTTCTAACATATTGCGAATAACTCATACCTATAGACATAAAAAGATTGCCTGTAATTCTAACAGTTTTATTTCTACTTGTATAATGACTTACATTGCCCAAACCATCATTAAATATATTATCTCCATGTTGCCCAAAAATCTGAACTTCATATTGTTTATCAGAACTAAAAGGAGATGGTTTCCCTAAATTTATCATAGCTTTTGGTATATTATATTTATTATCCGCAGCTATGCTTGCATCCGATGGTTTATCATCTTTTTCAGGAGTAGCAGCTATAGAAACACCGCCTGTTTTATCTAAAAACATTGTTGCTTGAGCTGCAGATTCAATCATTATTTCACCGGGTTGCAGCTTTTTTAATCGTCTTATATTTCTTGGAACCCAAGTTAAAATTCTAACTCTACCTCTTTCTATCACACAAGTACACCAATCATTAACTTGTGGACAAAAATATATACCCCAATCTCTACCTACACCAGGAAAATTTAATAAAACATCCACCTGTGCTCCAGGAACATCCAGCCATTCTAAAGATACCAATTTCTTTTCTACATCAATACCTTTAACTTTAGCAGGTCTAATAATTTCATCTATAGCAGGATGGTCTAATTCTCTACCCATAAATCTTCCTGCTCTAAAAGCAGTTTCGGTAGAAAACAAATTAGGCATCATATCTTTCTTTTCATACAAACCATAATTTGCCATTACTAATTACCACCTCAAATTATATTTTTCTATTATTTTTGTTATAGCCAATTTGTTTCTTTTGCTTTTAGAAGTCCATACTTCCCCATTATTAATAGAATACCTTTTATGAATATTACGCTGTGGTAAAATGGCTATATGCACATGACCACCTAACCCCCACATTATAGCTATTTCAGTTCCTAACTTTTTTTCAAGTGCCACGGTTTCGGCTACGGTTGCTAATATACATTTTCTTTCATCTGTATTAGGAGTGGGTCTTACATCCATAGCTTCTCCAATCATATGCCTTGATCTTGGAGAACCACCCCTCAACCTATTTTCTTCAATAGACAAA
>Ga0209777_10003905_pt1 | contig 17991 bp, 11 predicted proteins | sample FrelakmetHBP12HB_FD_187147 | JGI IMG/M metagenome (GOLD analysis project Ga0209777, IMG submission 187147) | Freshwater lake sediment microbial communities from the University of Notre Dame, USA, for methane emissions studies -HBP12 HB (SPAdes)... | ecosystem: Environmental > Aquatic >...
GGCTCTTTTTGACCCTATGTCTGGGGGGTCTTTGGCGGATTCCCGCCATATATGAGGCTGGGGGCAGAGGATTCGAACCCCTATCAACTGATCCAGAGTTGGGCTCAATCCTGTCTATCCAGTATACATGGGGATTCCCTGTCTATTATGTCCCATATATGGGGGTAAAAATGTCTATATTTCCCATGTTTTCCACGGCTTCCATTCTGGTTGCAGTAAGGTTGCAGTAGTAATTATTGGTGCTAGTGATATGTCGAAGGTGAGACTATAGTCTTACAATGTTCTGCTTACTTATCACTCCCTACCCCATGCCTCTCTCCTTCTGCTTTGCATGTTTCAAGATCCTAACCGGCTTTGAGGACACATGAATAACAACATAGCCTTCTTTACTGCTTCCCGCGTTCCCACATCTCCATGATCGCCCGGTTGTCGGGTACGTTTTCCAGGAAGGATTGCCGCCAAGCCGGCACGTTGATTGTATCAGCCACTTCCATGAATGCCTGGTGAGCACTCTCAAGGACCGCCTGGACATTTTCCACTTCTCCAAGGGCATCGAAAACTTCGGCGCAGGTCCGATAGACCATCCCAGGGCGACTCATCGACAAAAGACCGTGTTCTTTCAAATAATCCCAGGATTCATGGACATATTTGCGCGCCTCGTCCAACTGCCCCTGCATGAGGGCGCTGGCGGCCAGACCGGCTGCAACTTCGCAGACAAAATAGGACAGCCCTTGTCTCAAGGCCAGCTCACGCGCTTCGCTGAAACGCCTGGATGCGCCGGTTGCATCGCCCATTGCCAGCAGAACTAATCCCAAGTCTTCCAATACAAAGGTATTCCCCCGAGGATCCTGGGTTGGGGAAAATTCCTGCAGGGCTTGCTCCAGCAATTGGCGTGCCTTCCGCAGGTCGCCAGTCTCCAGAAAAAGCTCCCCAAGGTTGCCCAGGCTATATGCCATCCGACGATGGGCACCCATGGCTTCGTTGATCGCCCGGGCTTGTTCGAGCAGCGCCCGGGCCTGTTTATACTGCCCCAAGCCCAAAAAGCCGGCGCCTAAGCTCCCTAGACTATTCGCTTCCCCATTGCGGTCACCCAGGCGATGTTCCAGCTCGATATGCTCAATAAACAGTGAATAGGCCCTGGCAATGTCAGATATTTCACCGTAAAAAAAAGCAGCCCGTGCAAGAACAAAAGAAAGCACGTTTTCATCCCTCATACTTCGAGCACGGTGCAGGGCTTCTTCGATATTTTGGATGCTTGCTTGTTTATCATCCCGGTGTAAATTCACCACCGCAGCCAGGGCGAGCGCTTTGGCCTCGATTGCCTCATTCCCACAGCGCCGTGCGACTGCTAGTGCTTCCCGGGAAGCCTGCTCAACGATGGGTATATCCGAACTCATGCCAAATATCACATGGCGAAGAGTTGCCTCGGCCAGGTTATTATCATCGTCAAAAGAGCGTGCCAGCTCCAGCAAGGCGGTAATATCCGCCTTCCATGGCTGTGCTTCGGCCAGCACGGAAAGAGCTTCCTCCCGCCCCAGCAGAGCCTGCCAGCGCCGTTCCCGGTCGACCGGCGGGAGCAGCTCCAACGCCCGGGTATAAAAACCCACCGCTTCACGCGGCGCCCCTTGGTTGAAGGCACGCTGACCCGCTCGCTGATACCAATCCGCCGAAGCGCTCAGCTCACCAGCCCGCTCGCAGTGATCGCCCAGCAGCCCGGCGAACTCATCCAGCCGCCCGGCCTGGCGCGCCTGTCTTTCCAGCCAACCAGCTGCCACCTTATGCAGCGCGGCGCGCTCGCGCTTCAGCACGCTTTCGTAGGTCACTTCCTGCAGCAGGTTTTGATGGAAGCTCCATTCGGTATCTCCCTGGAAGGCCGACTCGGGCTGCCTCTCCAAAAAACCACGCGGCTGCAGGTGCCCCAACACCTCCGCCCCACCAGGTACACCTAAAGCCTCCACGCCTCCGGTCCAGAAACGTCTTCCAAAGATCGCTCCCCGCTGCAGGGCGGCTCGCTCCGGCTGGGAAAGGTCGCTCAACCGGGTCAGCAGCAGGTGCTGTAATGTAGCTGGTAGCGGTTGCTCTTTCAACTTTTCCGGGAAGAATTGCCACTTCTCGCCACGGGTGTCCAGAATTTCGCGGTCAATGAACCAGTTGACCATCTCCTCGGTATAGTATGGCATGCCTTCCGAGCGCTCGGCGATCAGATCGATGACCTGCTCCGGGACATCCTCCACCCGCTGGAAGATCTCCTTTGCCAGCTGGCGTGTTGCCTGGTCGGTCAGTGGCGCCAGCGGGATTAGTACTCCCCATTTCCCACCTCCTTTTTCATCCGGTAAAGAGTTTTTGAAAAGCGCCACCAGTTCCTCCGATGGGTGCCATTCTGTACGGGCTGCTCCCAGGATGAACACGCCGTTGGGCTGCCACGCTGCCTCTTCCCCCAGGAACACTTCCATCAGGTAATCCCAGGAGGCGAGGTCCATCCACTGCAAGTCTTCCAGCATGACCACCACGGGGGATTCCCGTCGGACTGCCTTGATCAACTCTCGGCTGACCACCAGAGCGCGGCCCTTTACCTGGGTGGGATCGCTGCGCATCGCTCCAATATGCGGGCTGTTCAGGAAAGGCAAGCCCACCAACAATCCCAGGGCATGTGCCTTTTCTTCGCAGTCCTCCAGGCCCGAAAACTCCCTGAAGCGTTCCACCCACTTCTTTTCCGCCTGTTCCAGGGGGGCATCTTCGGCAATCTGGAAGCGGTCGAACCACATGCGCCGTACCAGGGCGAAGGGCTGGTTGGTATCATCCGGGAAAGCCCGGGCGCGCAGCAGACGAAAGGTTTCTAAGCGCAGATCCAGCCAGTCGTTCATATCTTCCACCAGGCGGCTCTTGCCCACACCCGGATCGCCCAGGAGTTGCGCCCAGACTGTTCCGTGACCCTCGTAGGTGCGCAGATAGGCAGCTTGCAACGCCTGCATTTCCGCTTCACGCCCAATGGTGCGTGTCTCGATGCCCGCCACCCCGCGCGTGATGCTGCGGAAGGGGCGCGGTTTGGCCCGCCGCACCAGGTAGGTCTGCAGCGGCTCGCTCTTGCCCTTCACGGTCAACGGGGGTCGCGGCGTCACATCGAACACGCCCCGCACGTAGCGATAGGTATCGTGGGAGATCAGGATCCCACCCGGAGGCGCGGCCGACTGCAGGCGCGCCGCCAGGTTCATGGCATCACCGCTGGCGGTGAATTCCTTATGCGTGGCTTCGCCCAGCTCACCCACCACCACCAGGCCGGTGTGAATGCCGGCCCGCAACTGCACCTTCTCTGCAGAAAGCAGGGTTGTTACGCTTGCCTGCCCTTCCAGGGCGGCCCGGATGGCGTTTTCCGGGTCATGCTCAGTAGCTTCCTTTGATCCAAAGAAAGCCAGCAGTCCATCCCCCAGGTATTGGGCGATTGTCCCGTGGTGGGCAGTGATCGCCTCTCCCAGTGCAGTATGAAACCTGGCTATCACCTGGCGCCACTCCTCGGGATCCAGTTTTTCCGCCCTACTGGTTGAACCGACCATGTCCATGAACAGGATCGTTACCAGGCGGCGCTCTTCGGCCGGCAATGCCTGCGCGGAGGCCTGCTCTTCCAGCAAAGTCAGCTTCTCTCGCAAAGCAGCCACGGCAGAATTGACAGTTTCATCACCCAGTACACCACGCTGCGCCTCAAGGCTGTTGATGGCATTGTGTAATTGTTCTATTTGCGCGTGTATTGACTCAACCATACCTGATCTCTCCCAATATTTGTCCTGGCAAAACCAGATCTATTCATAGATCACTATCCATGTCCATAATATACTCTACTTGAGGATTATATAAAAGTGAAACAGGGGGATATTACCGCAAAAGTAAGGGAGGGGCTAGGAAAAAGCTAAAATAATGCCATCAACTCAGGTAAATTATAGAATAACCATTGACAGACTACTAGGTTTTGCAGCGCTATTTGAAGCAAGCCAGCCTGGATACCGAAGATGCTCATCGGCGAGCTGGTCCGGTGGATAATTCCAGCATGTCAGGTTTGGTTTAAGACTATATTCCTTTTAAACAGTAATAATTTAAGTAACATAAAAGTCCATTTTCGAAATCCATTATCAGTATGCGAAGTTTGTGGATGTTCCGTCTACGAGCTGAAGCTATTTTCTAGAGACGATATTCTTGCTCTGGAATTGGATTATTCTGTTATTCTATATACGCAATATGTAGACAGAAAACTAGGACCAACATTTCAAGGTGTAACTTTCAATTGGATAGATGATAAATCTTGTGAGATTATCCAAGAAAGGTTAGTAATGATGTTCTGGCAATACTTTGATTACCTAACATCTGATCCTGATGAGATAGACTCTATCTTAAGGGATAAGAATTGGATATGTATCAGTAAAGATCTTTTATGTCCAATGGATGGGTTTTCAAATGTCCAGAAATGAAAACGAGAGGGGCAATTTTGGTAGTGGGGGTCAATATCTCTTTCCGCATCTCTCATCCGATGTTATACTTGATTGGAGTTCTTTAACTAGTTTGGTTACCATGCAGTGGTGAGTTTTTTCTCATTTTCTAATCTTACCAGAGCCGTTCACTTTATTATTAGCTATAAAAGCTTACCTAGCTAAGAGAGACTCAGTAGAGGTATCATTAGTCGGCTCGTATTAAATCGAATATAGTTTGATATTCCATCATACTTTTTGGGAGGGAACCGTGAATGAGGGCGTTGCTTCCAAGATCTTATTTGCAATTGATCGTAAGCTTGATGATATTGACCAGGCCTATGAAGAGGGGCGGTGGTTAAAAAACCAAGGCCGTTTATCAGCAGAAGATCAAAACAGCCTTGAAACTCGCCGAGCAGCTTGCTTGCTTGATCCAGCTTTAAGGGACATCATAGCAGAATATAAGGGACATGCTCAGGATCCTATACTGAATCGGTTGATATCGGTTTTTGAGCGTCTGGTTTTGTCTGCACAGATCGAGTCAGATATTACAATATATCCTTTAAGAACTGAAATCGAGCAATTAATCATTAATTATCCAATGATAGTACGGGGTCAACCAGTAACCAGGACGGATTTGAGGGAGATATTACGCAAAGAAAGTGATCCTGGGTTGCGCAAAGAAGCGTCCTCTTGTTTCGATGATTTGTCACGCCAGCTTGCGCCCCTCCTCGTCCAATTGATTAAAAGTCGTAATGAGCTTGCACAAAAATTAGGTTATGCTAATTATGCCGTGCTCGCCCTTTTTCTCCAAGGACTGGATCGTTCCAGTTTGAGTCAGTGGTTCGATGCCCTTCTGCAGAAAACTGATGATATTTACTCGAAATTTCTAGATGAATCAAGACAAAATCTAGGCCAGGATAGATTACACTCTCAAGACTTGGATTATGCTCTGAGTAGTTTTAAAACACCTCCCGATGAATATTTCTCACGCCGTAACTTAATATCTTCTATTCAGTTGTTGGCAAAAGAAATCGGACTTGCTGAAGCCCTGGAAACAATCCGCATTGATTTTGTGGATATTCCTTGGCAAGGTCTGTGTGTTACCGTCCATGGTCCTGAGGATATCCGCATCCTCATGAATCCTAGCGATGGGCATGTATTTTATCCCACTTTTTTCCATGAAGTAGGACATGGGATGCACTGGCACCATATTCAACAAGAACTACATGTCTTCAATGATGAGCCAGGGCCTTTCTGCGAGGGAATGGCAGACACGATGGCGCGTTTTGTCGATGATTACGATTGGCTGAGAAAATATTCAGGCATGCCTGATGATCTGGCGAGGCAATCGGTTAGCAACTGGCCTCATCGTGTTAATCTTCAAATAAGAAAGCAGATTGGTCTGGCGGAGTTCGAATGGCAAATGTACACTACTCGCTCGGATGATTACTTGGATATCTATCGTTCGGTGATGTCCAGGTGCCTGGGTGTATCCTATCAGAAGATCGAGGCTTGGGCAGATAATATGTTCTGGACATCTTATCCTTTTTATGTTCAGAATTATGTCTTATCAGAAATGATCGCCAGCCAGACTCATGCGTCCTTAAAAAACACTTTTGGACGTGCACTTCACTCGCAAAGCGGGGTTTGGTTAATTCAGAATTATTGGTCGCCAGGAGGTTCTATCGAATGGTCAGATAAAATCAAAATAGCCACAGGTATCCCTCTTTCTCCATACCAACTGATTCGGGACATTAATACCCCACCACTATCGTGATCTCTTCATCGGCTGCATTGAAATGCTTCGGCTGTTGGTTTGGACGGTTTTTCTATTATTTTCTCATGTGTGTCTGGAGGAAAAATGTTCAAGAAAAACTCTTTTAACTTTGTATTAAGCATCCTGATCGCCACAAGCTTGCTTATCACAGCCTGTGGTAGCGCTTCTACTCCCCTGCCCGCTACTCAGATCCCTTTATCTTCTTCTCCGACCAAAGAGGTTGAGCCCACCTCGACTCCCATCCCAGCTGAAAAGAATATCACTATCTCATTTCTCACAGAACCAGATACACTCAACCCGATCTATGAAGCTTCTTGGTTTTCACAGATGGTAAACTTGCTGAACCAAGCCAATCTGTGGGTGTATGATGCTGATGGGAAGGTAATCCTTGATCTTGCTGCCGAATACCCTACTATTGATAATGGGGATATTTCTGCAGACGGGAAAACCATAACGATCAAACTCAAGAACAATGTGCAGTGGTCAGATGGCACACCGATTACAGTCGATGATTTGATTTTTACTTACAATATGGTTATGGCGAATGGAAACTCTGTAACCCGCTATCCCTGGGATACTTATGTCGACAGCATGACCAAAGTGGATCCGCAAACACTTACAGTTAATCTCAAAGAGCCTTTCGTCGATTGGGAGTATAGTTTCTGGACCAAAGGAGCCATACTCCCCAAGCATATACTAGAGCCGGTTTTTCAAGCCAAAGGTTCCCTAGATAATGCCGATTGGAACCGTCTGCCGAGTGTTAGTAGTGGACCTTTCATCGTGACCGAATGGGTGGCAGGTAGCCATATCATCCTGAAAGCCAACGAGAACTATTGGCGCGGCCGACCAAAGCTAGATCATATCTACATCCGTATGATGGCGGATCGCGCTACTCAGAATGCAGCCCTGGCATCTGGTGCATCTGATATTGGTGCGTATGTACTAGCTGAAGATGTTCCAGCTCTCAAAGACCTTAAAAATGTCCAGATTGAAACAATTCCTGCCGGATATAGCATGCCCCTGTTTTTTAACCTTGATCCTAAAACAGCTAATCCCGGAATGACTGAGCTAGCAGTGCGCCAAGCCATCGTCTATGCTCTGGATCGCAACCAGATCAATCAACAGCTGAATTATGGTTTGTTTACCATCCCCGTCACCTGGTGGAATGGCACTATTTGGGATAACCCCACTTTAAAACCGCTTCCTTTTGATCCTGATAAAGCCAAATCCCTGCTGGACACTGCTGGCTGGAAGGATTCGAATGGCGATGGGATTCGCGATAAAGCTGGCGTCGAATTAAAACTGCGCTTGCAGGCTCCCCCGAGTGCGGTTGATTCTGGTCTAGCGGTTGTCATCCAGCAGATGCTCGGTGATGTCGGCATCGGCGTGGACATTATTCCAAACACAATGGATAATCTTTGGGTCGATTACAACAAAAATGGTCCCCTTGCTATTGGGCAGTTCGATTTAACGACCTGGGGGGATGGAATGTGGTATTACCCCAGCCCGGAGATTGCTTATTTCACATGCGATCAAATCCCGAACAAGGATAATCCAAGTAATATCAATTTTTGGCATATCTGCGACCCGAAACTAGATGAGCTGTTCACAGCGGAAAAGACTGAACTGGATCAAACGAAGCGTATAGAGATGTTCCAACAAATTGGGCAGATTATGTATGATAATGTGTACATCACCTACCTTTTTGATACACCCGAGATGTGGGCAGTTAATAATCGCATTCAGAATTTCAAGCTTTCCGGAGGTTATTCGCTATACAATTCCTATGAATGGGATATTTCCCCATAGTTTATTAATAACTGGATAAATCTTCCATTCCCCTCTCCTTTGATATTAGGGAGGGGAATGGAACCACTATCCGGGTAATGGAATTGGCCGAAGAGCACAAACATGGTCCGATTTATCATCCGGCGCTTGCTTCAGGCTGTCCCTCTGTTTTTAATCATCAGCATTGGCCTTTTTTACCTGGCAAATCACCTGGGCGATCCGCTCCTATCTTTCTCTGGAAACGGAGCTCGTATCCTTCCTGAAGATCGCCTTCGATTGACACGCCTCATGGGCCTGGATAAGCCAGTATATGTGCAATACATTATCTGGCTAGTGGGGAATGATTGGATTAAGGTAGATACGGATGGAGATGGTGTTCCAGATGAATTTGGCACACGCAAAGGTATCTTGCGTGATGATTTCGGCAATTCTTTCACAGAAAAAAGACCTGCGATGGATGTCATCAGCGAGAGGGTGAAAAACACTTTACTTTTGATGATCACAGTCGAAGTGGTCGTATTAATCTTCTCTATTCTGATTGGGATTTATTCTGCCCTGCATCAATATTCTGTCATGGACAACCTGATCACTACCCTCTCTTTTATTGGCTATTCCATGCCCATCTTCTGGGCGGCTATGATGTTAATGTATATATTTGGCCTGAATTTTAAGAGATGGGGGTTGCCTTACTTCCCTCTTGTTGGCATGTATGAGCTAGATGTTGGGCCTACTATCCTTCAAATTATCTGGCATATGGTCCTTCCGGTTGCGTCGCTGTCGATCGTCAGTATCGCTGGCTATAGCCGTTATGTGCGCTCACAAATGCTTGAGGTCATTAATCAAGACTATATCCGAACAGCCTATGCCAAGGGTATGCCGGTACGCCGAGTGATCCTTGGTCATGCATTGAAAAATGCTTCTTTGCCTTTGATCACCATCATTGGCATGGACTTGCCTATGCTGTTAGGAGGCGCTGTCGTGACCGAATCGATCTTTGGCTGGCCTGGCATGGGGCTGCTATTTTATAACGCTGCCCTTTCGGCTGATATACCAGTATTGATGGGGATTATGGTAATAATCTCGATCCTGGTGATCGTTTTTCAAATAATTACTGATATCACCTATACTTTTCTGGACCCGCGTATCCGTTACGATTAAGAATGAAGAATTTATCTCCTGTTGAATCTCCTCTTGGATTAAGAGAAGTGGAAACCTCTACAAAGCCATTAACACCTACCCAGATGGCTTTCCGCCGTTTCTTACGTCATAAGATGGCGATTATCGGTGTCATCTTTATGGTTGCAATTGTGCTCTATGTTACCATTGGCGCTTCCTTCTACACTGAAGCCCAGTCAAACAGACTCAACTTAATGATTATGTTGTCTCCTCCTTCTCCAGGACACTGGTTTGGAACAGACTTTGTCGGCCGGGATGTGCTGGCCCGCACAATCTATGGTGGACAGATTTCCATCATCATCGGTATCCTGGCGGTTGTCGTTTCCACCTTTGTTGGAATACTTATTGGAGCTTTTTCGGGTTATTATGGGGGCATCATTGATAATCTTTTGATGCGTTTTACTGAAGCGATGTATACGGTTCCACAGCTCTTCTTGCTGATCGTGTTGGCGAAATTCTTGGGAGGCAAGCTGCCTACATTTATCTTTCTAGGGCGTTCCTTTAGTGGTAGTGTCATCATTATTATCGGCGTAATCGGTATGACAAGTTGGATGTACCTGGCGCGCATCGTTCGATCGAATGTCCTCTCTTTGAAAGAACAGGATTTTATTACCGCCGCTACCTCTATTGGTACAAAAGACCGATTTATCATACTAGGGCATATCCTACCAAATACGATCGCCCCCATCATTATCGCGGCTACTCTACAAGTCGCCAATTCCATCCTCACGGAAGCTTATATCAGCTTCCTTGGATTGGGTGTCCAGCCACCCACGGCAACCTGGGGTAATATGCTTCAGGAAGCTAATAAGTACCTCGAGAGAGCTCCCTGGTTGTGGTTTTTTCCTGGGATGCTTATTCTGTTGACCGTCTTGGCGATCAATTTTGTCGGTGATGGCTTAAGGGATGCCCTGGATCCTCATTCGCTTGTCGATGTGAATAAAGAATAAATCATGGAACAGCCCATATTATCTATTAAAGGCTTGGAAGTGCAATTTCATACCCTTGAAGGAGTCGTGAGGGCAGTCAATGGGATCAGTTTTGACCTTCAACCGGGTGCAAGCTTGGGAATCGTGGGTGAGAGTGGCTGCGGAAAAAGCGTGAGCATGTTGGCTGCAATGAAGCTGATTAAAGAACCTCCCGGTAAAATTTTATCGGGTAGCGTTCTTTATAAAGGGAATGATCTTTTAAAAATGGAATATCACTCGATTGAAGCCATCCGCGGAAAAGATATTGCCATGGTGTTCCAGGATCCCATGACTTCATTCAATCCTGTCTTGACCATAGGTAGTCAAATTAGCGAAGTCCTGATCGTGCACTTGGGTATGCAGCCATCTCAAGCCAAGCAGCGCGCAGTTGAGCTTCTGGAAATGGTAAAAATTCCGAATGCTTCCAGGCGGGTGAACGAATATCCTCACCAATTTTCAGGTGGGATGCGCCAGAGAGCGATGATCGCCATGGCGCTAGCATGTCATCCATCTATTATGATTGCTGATGAACCGACCACCGCTCTGGATGTGACTATCCAGGCGCAGATTATTGAATTGATAAAGGACCTGCGGACGAAGGAAAAGATGGCGGTAATCTGGATTACCCATGATCTTTCTGTGGTAGCTGAGATTGCTGACCGGGTGATTGTGATGTATGCTGGCTTCATCGTTGAGGAAGCTGATATTTATACCCTTTATGATCAACCGCAACATCCTTATACCATAGCGCTGATCCAATCTATTCCAAGAGTGGATAGTCGCAAGAGCTCAAAATTAGTGACGATTCCTGGTTCCCCGCCAAATTGTGTGCATCTGCCCCCCGGATGTCCTTTTGAGCCGCGCTGTAAATTTCGGTGTGAAACCTGCCGTCGACTCATACCTCCATTAGTATTGGTAGCACCTGACCATCAGGTTGCCTGCTGGGTAGACATGATAACCGGGAGAGAACGATGAATGACAATCAGGTTTTGTTGAGTGTTCGTAATCTGACCAAATATTTTCCCCTTAAACGTGGATTCTTTGAACAAAGGCAGGTTACTGCCATCAAAGCTGTGGAGGATGTATCTTTTGATCTCTTTTGTGGGGAGACTTTGGGATTGGTGGGAGAGAGTGGTTGTGGGAAATCTACATTGGGCCGTACGATCTTGCAGCTATACCAGCCCACTGCTGGTCAGGTAATCTTTGATAAAACCGATATCACTAAAGTGAAAAGAGAAGGATTGAGAAAGTTGCGCCAGCGCATGCAAATGATTTTCCAAGATCCATATGCGTCTATAGATTCGCGCTGGACAATAACTAGCATCATCAGAGAACCAATGCGTGCTCATTCACTTTACACTCCTAAGGAGCAGGTGAAAAAAGTCTCTGAGCTTTTAGAGCTTGTTCAGTTAAGTTCCTTTTACATGAATCGCTACCCTCATGAATTCTCAGGAGGACAGCGCCAGCGCATCAGCATAGCCCGCGCCCTGGCCTCGAATCCTGATCTTATCATTTGCGATGAACCCATTTCCTCGCTGGATGTATCAATCCAAGCCCAGGTCGTGAACCTATTAGATGAGCTCCAGGATCGGCTGAAGCTCACCTACTTGTTTATCACCCATGATTTGAGCATGGTCAGGCATATTTGTGACCGGGTTGCAGTCATGTACCTGGGTTCGCTGGTAGAGATGGCTGATCAAGACGATCTCTATAACCAGCCTGCCCACCCTTATACGCAGGCCTTGCTCTCCGCAGTGCCTATCCCTGATCCTCGCAAGACTCGCTCACGCAAGCGGATCATACTGGAAGGTGACCCACCGAGTTCCATTAACTTCCCTTCCGGTTGCCGTTTCCATCCGCGCTGTTGGCTTGCGCAGGAGATCTGTTCTCAAAATGTGCCTTCCTGGCGTGAGATCCAGAAAAATCATTGGATTGCATGCCATCTAGCTTAAATATGCATTAGATCATCATATTTCCACACCATTCTATCGAGAAAAAGGAGAGTCATCTATGAAAGGCAATAAGATTGCATATGAAAAACTAAATTGGACAGAGGTTAATGAGGTAATTGCTCAGGGAAGGGTGGCGCTGCTGCCTACAGGTAGCATTGAAGGCCATGGTCCTCACTGTCCTATCGATACCGATTCGGTTATCGCAGATGGAATTTGTCACCGGGTTGCCGAGAAGATTCCTGAAAAAGTCATTGTCTTACCTCCGCTTATGTTAGGGTTGTCTGGTTATCACATGGATTTTCCAGGCACGCTGACTTTATCCGAAGGGACTTATATTCAGGTTGTTTATGAAGTCTGTTCGGCGCTGGCTTATCACGGTTTCAAGCGCATTTTGATCATCAATGGTCACGGTGGTAACCAGCCAGCGCTAGACCTGGCCTCCAGGAAGGTTATGAACCAGAATCCCGGCATCTTATGCGGGGTACTCGCTTATTATATGACACCCCGTGCTGCTCAGATAGACCAAAAATCTGCCCAGGCTCAAGGGTTATCTGGATCCCAAGATCATGGAGGCTTTGGAGAGACATCCTGTTATCTCGCTTTTGACCCGGAGCCGGTGGATATGAGCAAGGCTATAAAAGCAGAAATACCTTATAAGTCATCATTCGGCTTCGCGGCAGAAGATGCGCCTGTCTTGCTAATGCCATACTGGAGTTCGGTGACTCCTATGGGCGTGATGGGCGATCCTCGAACGGCAAATTCCAAATATGGGAATGAATACATCGATGTTGCCGTAGATGAGATTGCTGAAATTGTTGTGCAATTCCAAGAAATGCAGGTCAATGAGCGAAATGATCACCACATCCCCATTGCTCCAGCCTGGGGCACATTACATCGGGAATAAACTTTCTTTAATTAATTTAGCCATCAGGCAGGTTGATGTCACAGGTAGGAATAAAGAGGTGTAGAGAATAAAAAGGCATTGACCAATCTTCTTTGTATAAAATGCAAACCGATCTAAAAAATGCTCAAGTAGCGGCGGTCCTCTTAGTCAATAAGATGGCTCAGACCTGCATGGATGGTACAACTGCTACTGTGCTTTTTCAAGTCGCCGAACATTTCTTTGATCTACATTCTGCTGTGGTAGTAACGGAGGGCCATTTCACGCTCAGATGGATTTCTCCCAGGCAACACCCCTGAGTGTGCAGCCATTGCCTGTAATCGGCTCGCACCATTCCCGAACCCGGATGGCCAGGTTGTCCAAATAGTGGCTCAAGCGACGGATGATGCTCATCAACTTTGCCGAGCCAGGGATCTTCCCGGCAAACGGACTAGCTGGGTTTGGTCTCATTCTGGTCATGAGCAATGTATATCGCCAGCGTACCGTACCCGCTTAGAACACTTGGGTAACTCTGGCATCCTCCTTAATCACCTTTTTTTTACTTGGAGCTCTTACCGCCCGAGTCAGTTTGACCATCTTTCCGAATCTACTCATCGACCGGATCCCTGGCATTGAATGGGCCATTGCTTTTAACTATTTTCGTGCTCGGGATTGAGATAATTATTCTTCTTCGCTGGTTATAGCCCACGAATAAATTGTCAGCTTTTAAAGAATCTGTAGATAGAGTTGCGAGTAAGCTTAGAAAATTATTCTACCTGCGAATGGGTTTAGCGATCGCGAATGTCTTGGCGTGTTGTCTTGTCGGAATTCAATCCAGTGAGAGTCGATTATCCATTCAGAACGAGGCCATGTTGATTGCCTTTGGACTGGTTTTTATTTTGAAGTTTTAAACTGTGTGTGATTTTATAAAGCTCGGGTACGCCTTGGCGTATCAGAAATCTTCCTAGAAGTCTTATTATCAGGAAGTTGAAGTAAGAGAATACTTGATTGGTGGGGTAGTTATTGAATGAGAAAGGATAATTCTATGAAATTACTCTACAATGCCAAGATCTATACATTGGAGAGAGAAAAGCCTTTGGCTTCCAGCTTATTAATCGATAAAGACCGGATTGTCGCGGTTGACGGAAGGAACATTCGGTCATCTCAGGCCAACTCTCGAAAAAACGAGATAAAAGAGAAAATAAACCTGGAAGGTCATACGGTCATACCCGGGTTGATCGATGCACATATTCATTTGCAAAGATATGCCTTTGCGCTTCAGAAAATCGACTGCGAAACTTCGACTCGTGATGAATGCCTGAAGCGAGTTATGGAAAAAGCCATACAATTGCAGCCTGGAGAATGGATTTATGGACACGGTTGGAATCAAAATTCATGGTCAGGGGGTTATGGGGTCGCGGCCGATTTAGATGCGGTTGCCCCAAGGAATCCGGTGTACCTGACTGCTAAATCCCTTCATATAGGTTGGGTCAACTCGCTTGCTCTGAACGAGGTGGGACTGCATGAGCATACTCCCGATCCGAAAGATGGCCATTTTGGTAGGGATGGAAAAGGAAAATTAAACGGGTTGGCATTCGAATCGGCCATGGAGTTGATTGAGAATGCTTTACCACAACCGACTATCGATCAGATTTCTGATGCGATTCGTAATGCCCAGACCGTCTTGTGGAAAATGGGATTGACCGGCTTGCATGACTTTGATGGCCGTGATTGTTTTTCAGCCTTACAAGTACTGAACAATCTACAGGAATTAAATATCAGGGTGGTTAAAGGAATTCCTTTGCAATTATTAACCCAGGCGGTGGAAACTGGTTTGCTCTTTGGTTTCGGAAATGAATTTTTAAGGATTGGACAGGTAAAAGCATTTGCAGACGGCGCGCTGGGCCCACATACCGGGGCGATGTTCCAGCCATATGAGGATGATTCAACAAACCTGGGAATGCTGAAACTTGATGCAGATGAGTTATATGAAAAAGGTCGTCTCGCTGTACAGAATGGTATGGCAATGGCAGTGCACGCAATAGGAGATCGGGCTGTCCATGAAGCTTTAAATGGATTTTCGCAATTGCGCGATTATGAGAAGTTACATCATATTTCTGGCTTACGTCATCGTATCGAGCATGTCCAGCTTATCGATCCCAAGGATTCTTCGAGATTGGCAGAGTTAGGCATTGTCGCCTCCATGCAACCGATTCATGTTCTCTCAGATATGCGTATGGCTGATGCTTATTGGGGAAAACGGTCGGAATTTTCTTACGCCTGGCAGGTCCAATTAAAAGCTGGTTCTGTCCTGGCGTTTGGCTCTGACGCTCCAGTTGAATCTCCAAATCCTTTCTGGGGGTTATATGCCGCAGTGACTAGAAGATGCTTCGATGGTTATCCAGGAGTGGAAGGCTGGTATCCGGAACAACGCTTGGAATTATTAGATGCGCTGAAGGCCTATACCGTTGGTGGTGCCTATGCAGCCGGACTGGAAAATCAAGTTGGTAAGCTCGCTCCCGGCTTCCTCGCTGATCTCCTCGTCATAGATAAGGACCTATTCTCCTGTAGCCCAGAGGAAATCAAAGACATCCGGCCATTGTTAACCATGATTGGGGGAAACTGGGTTTATAGGAATTAATCCCAGGATAATAGAGAAATGGCAAAAGGAAAGCAGTTGTGTCGGCGGACGTGGATGACAAAAAACACTTACTTGTCAAAGAAAGGATCCTGACCAGTTTCTAGCTGAAACACCGATGCTGCGCAACCGTCCGTTCCGCGCCCCATACCATACAATCAGTCACGCCGGCCTGATGGGTAGCGGTAATTAGCCGCATCGGGGAGAAATATCGCTGGTCCACCACGGTGTTCTATTCTTAGACAAGCTGCCCGAATTCGGGATGCGGGTGCTGGAAGTGCTGCGCCAGCCGCTGGAGGACAAGATCGTAACCATCAGCCGGGCGCAAGGCTCGCTGACCTTCCCGGCTAATTTCCAGCTGGTCGGCGCAATGAACCCCTGAACGTGCAGTATTTGACTACGGAAGATTAGAAATAACTAGAAAGTGGGGAAAAATGAATGAATTGGAGATAAACCTGTGACCTAGCGGTTCTAGATTTATCTACGACGACCTCTCAACAGGTTAATCACGATGATGATCAATGCCACCACCAGTAGAAGGTGAATCAGCCAACTGGTGACGTGGAAGATAATAAAGCCCAATAACCAAAGTACTACGAGCACTGCAACAATTATCCATAACATAGTGGTACCTTCCTTTCGCTACTCAAATTATATCGCCTACGACTGCTGCTGGTTATCAGATATAGATTATTTTTGAGAGTTCGAACTGGACGAGATGCCCGATCATAATAGGGTTACTACCATTTTATGCTTGATAAGCGCAATTATTGTAATCAAGCGCATTTAGGTTCTAATCCAGTTTGGTTACATTACATATATGGGTTTATTATAAGACGTTCCACGCTTGAACCTGCAGATAACAATCCAAATGTGCTAGAGATTATCAATAGATGGTTGCGCCCATTGCGGGAATTTGGTAGGTAGTTAGGGGAGTTTTAAGAGTTGCTGTAGAAACAAATATATTTCATCGTAATCTCATCAACAGAAGCATTTTCCTTTTAAATACCGAGGAGGCTCATCGGCGAGCTGGTCCGGTGGATAATGCAGGATTGTAAATATTATCAAATGGTTGGGGCTGGTCAGAGAAGAAGTGAAAATCCTATATAAGGGGGTCGAGAAGCCTCAATATTACTATAGGAAAGAAGACATGAAAGAAGATGAGGAGGAAGAATGGATCGAATGTCTAAGAAATGATTCGATTGGTACAATCATTAGGGGCAGGTCAAAATGAAGACCTGAAATTTCATAATAGCGTTCAAATGAGGGGATTTACTTAACTTCTCATTGCACACGATTACAACTTCAAAATTTCTAGGGCTTGTTCCAGATCTGACTGGATATCGATGGGATCTTCAATACCAGCTGAAAGTCGTAGGAGTCCCTCGCTGATGCCGACTTGCTCTCGTTCAGCAGCTGTAAGCGAACGGTGAGAGGAAGTGGCTGGATGTAACACGAGAGTGTAGATGTCTCCCAGTGAGGTGGCAGGTAGACAGAGTTGCAAGGCTTCCATGAAATGGAATACGTCTGTACGTCCAGCTTTCCTAATCTCAAAGGATAAGACACCACCCATTCCCTGATTATTAAACAGACGTTGGGCTAGTTCATGTTGCGGGTGAGTTACCAGGCCGGGATAATTGACGCGTGTTATTTCAGGACGGTTAGCAAGCCATTCGGCTAATTGGAGAGCATTACTACATTGTTGACGTAAACGGAGAGGCAAGGTTTTCAACCCGCGTAAAGCCAGCCAAGCCTCGAATGGACCGAGTGTGCTACCTACCAGCTTGTTGGTCTCGAACATTCGAGCCCGGTTAGCTGCTGATGTGACTACTATGCCGGCTAATACATCCCCATGGCCAGCTAGGTATTTGGTCGCGCTGTGGATAACATAATCCGCGCCATAAATTAGAGGACGGAATAAATAGGGGGTAGCAAAGGTATTATCTACGAGAAGCTGAGCTCCGTTGGTATGGGCCAGCTTCGCTAAAGCCGGAATATCAGCCACTTTTAGCAAGGGATTCGAAATCGTCTCCACAAATAATGCGGATGGGTTTGATTCCTTGAGAGCAGCCTCAACGGCGGCCAAGTCGCTTACATCCACCATTCTTGTGCTCACCCCCATGCTGGCGAAGAAGTGCGTCAGCAGGCTATGGGTAGCACCATAGACGTCGAAGGCAGACACCACTCTCGTCCCGGCATGCACACCTGCCGCGAGCAGGGCGGCCTGAACCGCAGCCATGCCTGAAGCGAAGGCAAGGGCTGCTTCACCGTCTTCTAAGTTGGCAACGGCGTTCTCGAAGGCAGCGACTGTCGGGCTGGTGTAGCGTGAATATATAAAGCCGGGCTGAGTATTGG
>Ga0209777_10003906_pt1 | contig 17988 bp, 15 predicted proteins | sample FrelakmetHBP12HB_FD_187147 | JGI IMG/M metagenome (GOLD analysis project Ga0209777, IMG submission 187147) | Freshwater lake sediment microbial communities from the University of Notre Dame, USA, for methane emissions studies -HBP12 HB (SPAdes)... | ecosystem: Environmental > Aquatic >...
AGCCTGCACGTCGGACTCCGCGTCGGGCAGGCTTTGCAGGGGATGGGGCTGACCGACGAACCGAAAGTCTCGGCAACGCCTGCCGACCTGGCGGTGCTACGCGGCGCGTTCAATGAGATTAGCGCGCAACAGAAACGGCTGGAGGAAGAGCGCAAGAAGCTGGATGAGGAAAGACGCAAGCCGGGCACGCCGGTGTCGATCAACAACACTTACAACAACGGGAAGTGGATCGTGCCGGGGGCGCGGCACCAACGGTCGGCGATGGTCAACGGCGAGTCGATGATGAGAGACCTTGAAAGGTTTACGTAATGGCGCTGGCAGCCCGACAGCTTGAGCTTGCTGCGTCCGACGACTGGCTGCGCGTCGATGACGCGGCGGCGCTGGTTTCCGAGCCGGAGCGTACCTGGCGGTTCAAGGCGGCTTCGGAAGCCCGCGCGGCGCGCGACGGCAAGCGCAGTCCCTTGGCGGTGAAGCGGACGCCGGAGTCGGGCGGAAAGCCGGTCTGGTTTGTACACCGCTCAATCGACCCGCGGCTGACCAGGTGCCCGACGCGGGACGCCCGCGAGGAGCGCGAACACGTCGTGCTGATCGCGCGCTATCCGCAACACAAGATAGACGGCGCGTATCGCAAGGCACGCTGGCTGCATCGCTGGCGGGCGGAGTGCGACAATCGGCGCGACGACAGAATGACCGAGGCGGAACTGGCCGAGCGGATCATCGTCGAGGCACGGCAAACGGAAGGCCCCGACTTCACTATCTCGTTTCGGACGCTGCAATTGTGGCGGAAAGCCTACGACGCGAAGGGTGACAGCGGGACAATAAGCGGCGCGGAGGGATTGATCGACGGCCGGGGCCGCGATTCGACCGGCGGCGGAGCGCACGCGGCGCGGTCCCAAGAAGCGATCGACGTTTTCTACACGCTGTATCACACCGAAAACAAGCTTTCGCTGGCCCACTGCCACCGGCTGACGGCGGCGGAGTCCAGGGAACGGGGTTGGACCTGGCCGCAAACGGTTTCCGCAACGCACAAGTGGATCGAACTCTATGACGATCGCGGCTTGACCTTCTTGCTCCGCGAGGGCAAGCGTGCCTGGTCGCACAAGTACATGTCCTATCTGGAACAGGACTGGTCACTGTTGAAGCCTGGCGAATTCTACGTCGCCGATCATCATCAATGTGATTTTTGGTGCAGCTATGACGGAAAGGCGATCAGACCCTGGCTGACGGCGGTGCAGGATTGTGGGAGCCGGCGCATTGTAGGCTGGCACCTTGGCCCCAAGCCGCATCAGGAAGCGATTCTATCGGCGATGTTGGGCGCCTTCCGGGACGGGGGAATCCCACAAACGATGCGGCTGGACAATGGGCGGGACTTTCAGGCTAAAACGTTCACGGGGTTCACCAAGCGCGAGGCGCGGGAGTTGCGCAGGATCAACGGTCCGCAGTGGCGTGCGCTCGCCCGCAAGGCGCGGGACCTGGTCGCGTGCGACGATCCGCGTTGGGCGGGGATCACTGAAGAGCTCCAAGTCAAGGTCATCAATGCAATTCCCTATCACGCCTGGTCTAAGGGGACGCTGGAGCGCTGGTTCGGAACCTTTGAGAATCAGTGCGGCAAGCTCTTCGTCACCTACTGTGGCAACAAGCCGGAGCGACGGCCTGAATGCCTGGACGCACTGATGGGCGACGCCCCGACGCTTGACCAGGCCCGGCAATCCATCGCCGACTATCTCGTGAATTATGAAAATGCCCCACATGCGGGGCTGAGGATGGACTCTCCGCTTGTAGTGTGGGCGGAGCGCAACGCGGCGCGCAAGGCGGAACGTGACGCGCTGGCATTCCTGATGTCGATTCGAGGTGAGTATAAGGTCGGCGGCAACGGCGTATACGTGACGATCGGCGGACTGCGGATGGGCTACGGGGCCAACTCGTCCGCGCTGCGGCGCTACGCCGGCCGCAACGTCCTTGTCGGGATCGCCCCGGATCGGCCGGCCGAGTGCTACGCCTTTGAATGTGGATCAAAGCGCCTGATCGCCACGCTGGAACCGAACAAGCGGATGCACCCCGAAACGACGACCGACCAACTGCGCGAGGCGATCACCGAAACGAACCGTAATCGTAAAGACGCCAAACAGGGACGCGAGGCATCCTGGCGGCGCACAAAGCACGCGACGGAACTGGCCAGCGAACGCGCCCGGAAGAGTGCCGTTGAACTCCGCGCCACGGGTACGGACGGGGAGACGCCGCAAGCGATTATCCGGCCTGTGCGAATGGGGTTTGAAGGGGTTTCGAGACCCGTTCAAAACGTCCGCGAAGCCGCCTCGGGACCGACGGTGTGGCAGCGTCTTAAGGACTTCAACGCGCGTGAGGCGGGGAAGGGCGCCGAGCGGAACATTTATGACGACATTGACATGAGCAAAGTCGATTTTTCCCAGCCCGAGCCAGAAGAGCCCGACGATCTGTATGCCGGAATCAGCCTGTCGGATATTAACTGTTCCCCTGGCAGAGACAGCACGGAAGACGGGAAGCCGTTTGATTTCAGCGACCTCTTCATCGACGACCCCAGCGACCCCGGATATCAAGGCCCGTTTAGCGAACTGCTGTGACTGAGCGCGAAGATATTGTGAGCATCCTGACGGAGCGGGATCGGACCCTTGTGGCCGCATGGACGTTGCCGCGCGAGGGTCCACTCACCGACGCCGAACGGCGGGCCGCGATGGAGAATTTCGCGGCCTATATCGGCAAGGTCGGGCTGACTCCTGCCCAGATTGTGGACCGGCTGGGAAGCCCCAGGAAGATGACCCTGCGCGCATTGCTGGACGGCCATTTCCGCGAGCACGGCGTCGGGGCCGACGTGCATATCCGGCGGCTCAACGATTGGGTGGAACAGGACGCCCGGCAACGGCTCGCCGCGATGCCGGAGCGTTTCGTCGAGACCAAGATCGCCAAGGATTTGGAATCCATCGCCCGGATCGTGCGCGAGAACGTGACGATGGGGCTGGCCTGCGGACCGAGCGGGATCGGTAAGACCCGCTGTGCGGAAGCGCTCGCCCGCAAGTACGTCGGCGCGGTCTATCTGCGGATCGTCACCGGGTACGCGACGCCGCGCGGCTTGATTCACGCCCTGGCGTCTCACGCGGCGGCGCATCAGGGGGCATACTGGCGGCGGGCCGGCCAGCGAATGTCATTGGAGCGGACCATTGCAGCGCTTCGGGGGAGCGGAGTGTTCCTGATAATCGACGAAGCCCAAAAGCTCGACGATGACGCCCTGGAAGTGCTCCGGGATGTACATGATTCGTGCGCCGTTCCCGTGCTTTGCCTGGCGACGAAGGACTTGCACGATCGCATTGTCCGCACGGCGGATGCCGACCACGGGCAACTCTACAGCCGGTTCGATGTGATTCACCACTTGACCCAGGGGTTGGACGTGCTCAAAGGCGGAAAGCCCCTGTTCACGATTGAGGATATTCTCGCGCTCTATGTAGACACGCCGATTCGGCTGTCGATGGACGCGGCGAGATACCTGCAAGACGTGGCCAATTATCTAGGCCGCGGTTCCCTGCGGCGCTGTCGGATTCTGTTGCAAAACGCGGTGCGAATCGCCCGCCGGCGGGCCGGTGTGGCGGAGAGCGAATCGGTAACGGTGGTCGCTGACGACCTGGCCTGGGTCGAGACGCACTTACGATCGGACATGGGTGAACAAGAGTCGGCTCGGGCGCGGTTGAATCGCTCCGCGCTCGCTGGCTGAGAGCCGACGCAACGAGTTTAACATCGACGACCCCGGTTTCCCGGCTTACCAAGGCTGAAGGAGACGCGGGGATTGTTCGCGTTATGGCCAATGCGCAAGATGTGGAAATTTTGCGCAATTTCTCGGTCCACCTTAGAGACGGGAACTTGGCAACGGGCTTGTGAATATCTTCACAATCCCGACAGAATGATCGCCTTGACTTCTGGAGTTTATCCGGCGTATATTCTGTGTATATGACGACATGCAGTACAATCGACAGCGTAGACCGCGAAATACTGGCGATTCTTCAGGAGAACGCTCGTACGCCGAACGCCGAAATTGCCCGCCGCGTGGAGATGGCGCCGTCTGCGGTTCTCGAACGAATCCGCAAACTGGAAGAGCGCGGAGTAATCCTGGGCTACACGGTTCGGCTGGAACCGAAGGCCCTCGGGTATGGACTGCTTGCCTACGTATTCGTTCGCTCGGAAGGTGGGGTCTGGCAGGGCGACTTCGCCGAAGCGTTGGCGTCTATCGCGGAGGTTCAGGAGGTTCACCACATTGCCGGCGAAGATTGCTTCCTCGTCAAAGTGCGCACCGGCGACGCCGCCGCGCTGGGGACGCTGCTCAGGGACCGCTTCGGTGCGTTGTCGACCGTCCGCTCCACGCGGACGACGATCGTGCTTGGGACGGTCAAGGAGACCACGGCTCTGGCCATCGGCGAGCGGGCGAAGAGCACGTAAAGGCTCTGCTGGAGGACCTAAAGAGGCGGACCACCTATGAACGTATCCACTACGACAAAATCGCTGACCGCCGGGTCGCCCACCGTGTTCGGGGTGGCCGCCGCGTTCGCCGCGGTTTACATCATCTGGGGTTCGACGTACCTGGCGATACGCTACGCAGTGGAGACGCTGCCCCCGTTTCTGATGGCGGGTACGCGATTCTTGATTGCGGGCGCGGTGCTCTATGCCTGGCAGCGCTTTCGCGGAGTCGATAGGCCCAAACGTGTCCACTGGCGTTCGGCGGCGATCGTCGGCGGGTTGCTGCTGCTGGGCGGCAACGGCGGCGTGGTCTGGGCCGAACAGACTGTGCCATCCGGTGTCACCGCCTTGCTTATCACCACCGTTCCGATCTGGATGGTGTTGCTGGAGTGGCTGCGGCGCGACGGAGTTCGCCCGGATGGCGCGGTGGTTGCCGGCGTGCTGCTGGGTTTTGTAGGCGTGGTGGTGTTGGTCTGGTCCGATGATCTGGGCGGCGGCGTTCCCTTGAACCATGTGGGAGCGATGGTCCTTGTGCTGGCCTCGTTGTCCTGGTCCGTGGGATCGATCTACTCGCGCAGCGCTCCGCTGCCGGATTCGCCGCTGATTTTCACCGCGATGGAGATGTTGTGCGGCGGAGGACTGCTTGCCGCGGCCGGATTGCTGAGCGGCGAGACCGGACGGGTGGTTGCGGCGAACATCTCCTTACGTTCCATGCTCTCCCTCGGTTACTTGATCGTCTTCGGATCGCTGATCGCGTTCAGTTGCTATATGTGGCTGCTGAAGGTGAGTACGCCGGCGAGGGTTTCAACGTATGCTTTCGTCAATCCCGTGGTAGCGGTTCTCCTGGGGGTGACCGCAGCCGGTGAGCCTTTCGGGGCCCGGACGGTCGTCGCCTCTGTGGTGATCGTCACCGCCGTCGTGCTTATTACAACCCGCGCCAGAAGGGCCACCTTCTCGACCGACGCTCCGGGCGACCGCGACGCCGCCGATAACAATGTAGTAATGCTTGCTGAGGCTGCGGTGTCAGGCGAGCCGGTTCCGGCCTGTACCGCACCCGCGGCGGTGGAAAGCGAAAATTGGGCCGAAGAGGGCCTCTGCCGCCTTCCCAAATATCGCGTCTAAGTAACGGCCTGTGGCAATCTTGAAACTTTCCCAGTCCCGGTCATAATGGACGGTTTACGCTGCGCCGGATGACCACGTCCGGTTTGCACGATCTGAACGAACTGACGGGATTGAGAATGGGTTCAAAGCTCACCGAACTACGTTGCCTGCAGGAAATTGAGCTTCAGCTTGCGGCAATCCGACGAAACCGCGAAGGCAAGGCGCGCCGCGTTGAAACTCAGCGAAACCGCATCAAACAGATCGAGGCCCGCCGCAACGAAAACCACGCCACCGCCAAAGCCCGGCAAATGAAGATCGACGAACTTTCGCTCGATGTCGCCTCCCGCGAAGATTCGGTTGACAAGCATCGCCAGGCGCTGAACAACGCCAAGACCAACAAGGAATACGCTGCGATCCTCACGGCCTTGAATACCGAAAAGGCCGACAGCACAAAGCTCGAAACCACGATTCTGCAGCTCATGGACGAACTGGGCAAGATGAAGGCGATGGGCGCGGAAATCGAAACCGAACAGCAGAAGGTCCTTGCCGATGTCGCCGCCGCGGAGGAAGTTCTTCGGGCTTACGATGCCGAATCCCGAGCGGAGCTGGAACGCCTCACCTCGGAGCGCGACGCCGTTGCCCGGAAGATCGAACCGACGGTGATGGCCGTGTTCGACCGCGCCGCCCTCCGCCACGATGGCGAGGCCATGGCCACCGTGGCGAAACTGCGCCCCAAGGGCGACGAGTGGGCGTGTGCCGGCTGTAACATGAAGGTTACCCTCGAAATCATCAATTCTCTGTTCAGTCGTGACGAAGTGAAGCTCTGCGGTGTCTGCGGGCGGATCATGTACCTGGACGAAGGGACTGTGCCGGTCCGCAGTTGAGACTGATCGCCTTTCCCAGTGGGCAGCCACAGCCAAGTGGGATAGACTCTTAAGGAACCTTCAATATCGGTATTGGAATGTATGTCCCGAGACAAAAACTTCTGATACCGATGCTCGTGTGCGGACTGGTGCTGGCGACCATCCTTGGCATGGTCCTCGCGTGGATAAGAGTCGCGGATTAAATCACCACTGGCCGTCCGCACACTTCGGATTACCTTAACGTCTTGCCGTGGGCGCGAATTCCGGGCTTGCGAAAATGGGGTTGATTGATTCACACGCACATTTGACCTACCCGGAGTTCGCGGGGCGGATCGACGAGGTGCTGGCCCGGTGCGACGAGGCGGGCGTCGAGGGGGTCATCACCATCGGCACGTCGCTGGAGGACGCGCGGAGTGCCATCGAATTGGCACGGCGATATGCCGGGCGGATTCATGCGGCCGCCGGGTTTCATCCGCATGAGGCCGATAGAGTATCGGACCGCGATCTAAGCGCGATGGCGACGCTGTGGCGCGAGGCCGACGTGGTCGCCTTCGGCGAGATGGGGTTGGACTACCACTACGACTTCGCGGACCGGGCGAAGCAGCGGCGGGTGTTCCAGCGTCAGCTAAAAGCCGCACTAGAGCTCGACAAGCCAATAATCGTTCATTGCCGCGAGGCATTCACTGATTGCGATCCGATTCTGGCAGACTACGGGTTCGTCGGACGGCGCGTGGTCTTTCACTGTTTCACGGGATCAAAGGATGAGGCCGCCGCTATCGCCGAGCGCGGCTGGCGGATTTCATTCACGGGGGTCGTGACGTTTCCGAAATCGGCGGAGCTACAGGCGATTGCCGGCGATTACCCTGCGGACAAGCTGATGATGGAGACGGACTCGCCCTATTTGTCGCCGGTCCCGGTGCGTGGGAAAAAGCCCAACGAGCCGGCGTACGTCGCCCACGTAGCGAGGTTTCTGGCCGAGCTTCGCGGTGTGCCCAACGACGAACTCGTAGCCCAGACTCGCGCTAACACACGAGCATTCTTCGGCCTGCCATAGTGCGAATCACACCGCCGTCTCGAGAATCGCCACGGCCTTGAGACCTACGATACGCGCGGCCCGGGCGTCAGCTTCCACGATACCGGCGGTCGTGAGTGTGCGGACGATGTGCGTCGCCAATCGTTCCGCGTCGGAAAGGCAGTCCGCGGCGATTTCCACATCAGTTGTGTCGCCAGCCCGGCATATAAAGAAACGCTCAACAACGGAGTCGTCCTGATCATATCCGGCGGCTTGGACAGTCTGGGCCGCTCGATCGAACAGCTCGGAGAATCCGCGACGAATCGAGTCGAGGTCCATCGCGGTCAACGGCACATCGATCGGCACGGTGCCGTCGAATACAATTCTGCGACGGAGTCTGTCTTCGCTCATAACCGAGCGACATCTTATTGGATTCTCGGTTTCAAAGATAAGAGGCTATAGCAAAACCAGGAAGGAGACCGACCATTGTAGCGTCACCCCTCGTGGGTGACGGCAGTCAAATCGATGTTCGTCGGCCCTCCGGGCCGAAGTCAACAGGGGGAAGCCGCAATCCAGGGATTGAAATCCCTGGCAACTCTCATGCGCCCTGCGGGCGGAGAAGGCAAGGAAGGGCTTAGTGGCCTGTTGTTCGCCCGGAGGGCGAATGATGGTTGCCAGGGACTTTAGTCCCTGGAAAAGGGCCTACCAATACTTTTCTCTTCTTGGCTCGTCCGCCCGGAGGGCGGGCGGCATTAACAAATCCGCCACGCGGCGACGGCGCAGCACCACGACCGTCCCCGCCGCGAGCGTCAGAAGCGCAGCCGTGATCATGTGGTACTCGGAACGTACACCGGCGCCACGGTGAATCAGTTAGTCTCTACGCCAAATGTGAACGGGTCTATACCGCATCCGCAGACTGATGCACGCCTTTCCGGGCACGCACACCAAAAAGAATCGTCCCCGCGGTGCATCCGAGCAGCGTCAGCACGGCCAGACCCCATTCCGAGACCGTCGGAACAGGGACGGGGTCGCAGGCGTCCCCGAAACCGTCATGGTCGATGTCACTCTGATCGGGATTGGAAACCATCGGGCAGTTGTCACATGCGTCCCCGATTCCGTCGCCGTCGGCATCCGCCTGGTCCGCGTTTGCCACGGTCGGGCAGTTGTCCTCCGAATCCGGCACGCCGTCGCCGTCAGAATCCGTAAGGAGCTCCCACGTGTCGTTAACGTGACCTTCGACGCTGTTGCCCCCAAACAAGACTGTGACCTGGCGATCTGCATCATAAGCCATCGCGTGATCCTCGCGAGCAGATGGGGTTGAGGCGGTCGTAAGCTGCGCCCAGCCACTACCGTCCCAAGTCCATGTGTCACCAAGAAGCCCAAGGTTGTGCCCGCCGAACAGCACCGTCACACCTTTGGCGGAGTCGTACGACATGGCGTGCCAGATGCGCGGTCCAGGCTCGCAAGCGGTGCATCGGAGGACCCATGTGTTCCCGTCCCACTCCCATGTATCGTCGTATCGCGCCGACAGCTTACCGCCGCCAAACATGACGGTAACGCCCCGATCGCTGTCGTAAGCCATCATGTGTCCAGTGCGAGGGCTCGGCCCCGTGTCGCTCCGTAAAGTCCAAGTGGCGCCGTCCCACTCCCATGTGTCCCCCAGGAATGCGCTGGAATCGTAAATGGCGGTTTGCCCCCCGAAGAGTACGACTACCCCCCGCGCGCTGTCGAATACCATGGCCGCCCCCCGACGCGGACCCGGGGCGCAGAGCGAGCATTTCTGCGCCCAAGCCTCACCATCCCATTCCCATGTGTCTCCCAGGAAATCCGAGATACCCCCGTCTTCGCCTCCAAACAGAACGGTGACGCCACGAGCGCTGTCCTGAGCCATTGCGAATGTCGCCCGAGGCGACGGCCCCGCCACGCTTTCGCGCAACCATTCCAACCCATTCCATTCCCAGGTGTCGCCGACGAAATGTGGAGAACCGTAGGTCGTGAATCCCCCGAATAGCATCGTGACGTGCCGAGCCTGATCATAGACCATTCGAGCCGCGCCGACCAGTGGAGGTCCGATTTCGCTCTTTCGTTCCCAATCCTGTACGCCCGCTTGGACAATTTGGAGTTCCGCTCCAGGGATCAGCCCGGCCGCGACAGCGGAGATAACGAAAGCCGTCATGCAACCAACGTAGTTCTTTTTCGAGTTCATGTGCCCTTCCCTTCCGCCAACCGGTGAAGTCGGCCTAAAACAACTGATGTCGAACATGTAGTGCCACCGCGTGGCACATTTCGTTGCCGAGATCGGGGAGCGAGTCGGTTGTCCGGCCCATGACAGGTGCGACCTTGTGAAGTGAGATTCGTCGCGCCGGGGACGCCAACCGATCAGCAACAATGTACAAAATACCCCCCCGTTTTAATATTGCAAGAGGAATCCGGGGATTTCGAAGAAATTTTTTGGCTATCGCCCGCCAGCCGGGCGGGGTGAAAAAGGGGGGCTCGGCCTCCAGGGGCTGAAGCCCTGCTGTTACCCACATTTTTCCGAGGCGGATGCCCCTTGGGCACCCGAAAACCGCGTCCGTGCCGGAGGCACGGCATGAAAATAGCCCAGCGATTTATCGCTGGGGATATACGTCGAAGAAGGTCCCGCGAGTCCCGTAGGGACGGATGAACATTCAATCGTCCCTACGGGACTTGCGGTTTCCTCTTCTGCGCTGTCCCAGCGATAAATCGCTGGGCTATTCTCACGGCGTCCCGCCGGGACGCCCAAGATCGATGGGCAATCTATGTATGAGGCTAAGGGACGGAGGCCGCGGGCCGGGAAGTGGCAGATTCCTGGGTCAGGTGTGAAATTACGGAAGCGGTAACTGGTAGTTATCGATGTAGCCGCGGCCCTGGAAGAAGGCGAAGAGCTCGTCGAGCGACGCGAATACGCCCATCGCGGTCTCGGTAATGAAAGGCGATGGGTCGGACACCGGCCGCCAGACGACGTAGACCTCCTTGGTGCTTTCAAAGGAATGTTGCAATTCGCGCTCAACGCCGGAGGAGAGCACCGGTCGGCCGTCCGGCAGGGCGGGGATGTAACTAACGATCATGTCCGATTGGTCAATTAGCTTGAAATCGCGAGCATAAATCTGGGCGTCTATGTCGCGGTCGATTCGCGTCACCTCGGCGGCGTTCATTTTCAAGGGCCGACCGTGGACCTCGATGACGAAGCTCTCCTCGCCGCGGCACTCGGCATCGGCGGCCAGAAGCATCAGGCGTTTCTCGTCGAGGTCGCCGGGGTCGAAGGTGATGAAGTGTTCGGCCAGGGAGTCGCGGAAGTATTCGATTTCGGCCAGAATCGCGGGGCAGTCCATTACGTGCGTCATGGGGAATGAGGGGTAGACCTTGCGACGATGCGTCTCGAACATAAGGCGATAGACGGCCAGGGCGTTGATCCGCGGATTGCTCCGCGAGACGACGTAGGAATGGCCGTAGCGGGCGATCGCCTCGGCCATGGCCTCCGTGACCACGATCTCCTCCTCGCGCCAGACGAGGATGTCCTTGAGCGTGTGGCGGACGTCGTGGTCGCGCTCCAGGCGTTCGTGGACGGCATCGACGTTATCCACGAGGGTGATGTAGAGGTCGGCGTCGAGCTCCTGCAACTGGGCGTGGTCGTATGCGTGAAACAACCCGTGCTTCCAGCGAAAAGTCGCATGGGTGTTGACGATGATGTTCGCGCCGGTGGCCGCCACGCGGAGAACGTCCTTGAAGACGCTGCGACGAAGGGTCGTCAGCCGCTGGCGGGACAAGTCCAGGATTCGACCGGGTTTGATGTCCGGGGCCTCCGCATACATCATGTCGCCGACGTTGAAGAGCAGCACTTCGCGGCCGTTGCGCCGAGCGATCTCCACGACTTCTTCGAGAAAGGTCTTCTTGTCCAGCCCCACCTGGCCCGTCACTACGGCGCGAACGCCCTGGCCGCCCCGCGCTCCGGCGCGTTCAAACGGCAGCGGCAATGATGTCCGAGGGTCCGCCATAGTCATGCTTCCGGTGCGTCGCCCGCGCCACCCATCCTGAGTATAGCAGACTCGCGAAAGGCGTCGGCGGTGAAAAGAGAGACGTGACACTGCGGATGCCGCCAGGCATCCGGCGGAAGCCCGGCCTTCATGGCGCAGCAGTATGAAAGGAATTCCTCGGCCGACCAATCCCTCTCGACCGCGACCTTGGGAAGAAAACACCCGGCGTGTATGCCGAACTCGATCTTGATCCCGTGTTCCCCGACTTTCAGCGAAAGGGGGTCGGCGGCGGGAATGAGATCGGAAAGAATGGAGATTTCGAGGTCAAGCCGCAATAGCTCATCGGCTGTGATGCGATCGTTATCGAAGCGCGAATCACCCAGCGACGCGATGGTCACGTGCTCGACGGTGGCGGCGATGTCGTCAGTCGGCGCGAAGGTGCCGACGCACCCGCGAAGGCGCTGGCCGTTGTAAAACGTGACAAACGCCCCGCCGAAACGGCCTGGGATTGCGGGACGACCAGGCGACTGCTTGTCGGCGACCGCACCCAATTCCGTCTCCGCGGTGTGCCGGGCGAAGCGAAGCAGCGTACGCTTTTCGTCGTCGGTAAGCGATCGAGGCAGTTGCATGGGACGACCTTCTTCGGCGTCCAATTGTTTATGCGTTGACGCCGGGAGTATCTTCGATCTAACCGGCTCGCTTGTCGAGTGTGAGGGGAACAACCAATGCTACAACGCCGGCCGTGATTGTCGTGCGGCTCCGCGTGGTATTCAATCGCTGTAATGAAAGGGCTTGTGTTGCTCGAAGAGGGCGAGGCGGCGGCGAAGTTCGTCGGCCAGGCGATCGTCGAGATTGTTCTCGGCCAGCCCTAAGCCGCGGCGGGCGGTGGCAATGCCTTCGTCGTAGCGCCCGGCTTCGGCAAGGGCCGTCGCCCAGATGAGCAGGGAATGGGCGTCGTGGTGGCCGCGAGCGCGGGAGACGCGGGCGGCAAGAGCGGCGGCCTCCTCTCCATTGCGGACGGCGGAGTCGCAGTGGGTCGAAAGGAGGTCGGCAAGGAAGCGGGCGGCGCCGAGATCATCGGGCGAATCCTTGATTCGCCCGCGCAACAAATCGGCGGCCTTGGCGGGGTCTCCATCAATAAGCAGCAAATGAGCGAAATTCAGGTAGACGCCCGCGCGGCTCGGGTCGAGACGCAGAGTAATCTGGTACATGGCCTTGGCACGCGGATGGTCGCCGAGTCCGAAAAGCACGTCGGCATAGTGGTTGGCGGTTATCGCGTCGCGGGGTTGAAGTTCCAGGGACCGGCGGTAGTGCTGGGCGGCGGCGGGCAAGTCGCCGAGAGCCGCCAAAGAATCCGCGTAATTGGCATGGGCGATTGAGCTGTCGGGGCTGACTTCAACGCTGCGGGCCCAGAGAGCAGGCGAAGAGCTCCAGAAGTCGGACTGCGCGAAGGTCGCATGAAACAGAGCGGTCAAGGCGAGGGAGCAGGCAAGGACGACGGCGGCGAGACTGCGGCGTCGACCTCCCGCGGAGACACGTCGGACCAACGCGAACAGTCCCGCGGCGGCGAGAACTGCGAATCCAAGGCACGAAAGATAGCTGTAGCGGTCGGCGACGAGTTGCGGTCCGCTCTGGAAAAAGCCGAGAACCGGGGCGAGAAGGACGGCGTAGACGGCAAGCGCGGCCGTAACGCATGGAACCCGGCGACGGAGGGCGATGGCCAGGAGGGCAAGAAGTGACACGACTATGGCACTAGCGCAGATCGCCGCGCCGGGAAGCATGCCGCTGGTGGGCAACTGGTAGAGCGGTCCGAGACCGGCGGGCCAGACGGTCTTGCCGAGGTAGAATGTAAGCCCGTAACACGCCTGGGCGAAGCGGGCGAGCAAACCGTATTCGGCAAGCGAGTACATGGCCCCGGCATCGGCCTGGGCCGACCAGGCGCGGAGTCCGCCGATGATCGCCAAAAGAAAAAACGGCGCTTTTTCCAGCAGAACGCGAAAGGTGCGCTTGAAGTCGTCCTGGCCCGAGCGCGCGAGGCGGCGAAGGGGATACACATCGAGAATCAGCAGCACGAGGGGCAGGGTCGTGGCGGTCGCCTTCGACAACAGCGAAAGGAGTTGAAGGGTCAGGGCGGCGAGGTACCAGAAATGCCATCGCGTTCGATGGTCTCTGTTCGCGAAAACCCGAGCGGGCGAGTGCGAGGCGGCGTAGCGGAGGTAGGCGGCAACGGAGGCGACGAAGAAGAACCCGCTCAATACATCACGACGCTCGGCCAACCACGCGACGGATTCGGCGCGGAGCGGGTGAATGGCGAAGAGGGCGGCGGCAAGCACCGAGCACAGGGTGAGCGCCGGGTTACGGTCAGGCAGCGATTCGGCGGCAGGCGAGTTTCCCGCTGTTTGACGAGCGACAGTTATCAACCGCCGGGTAAGGAAGCAGACAATGATTGCGGTGAAGGCGTGCAAAAGGACGCTGGTGAGATGATACCCGAATGAATTACGCTTCCACAGCGCCCAGTCGAGCGAATAGCTGAGCCAGGTAAGGGGCTGAAAGTGGCCTGCGTACGAAGTGGTGAACATCCAACGCAGGCTGTCGGTGGTCAGTGCGCGATAGGTCGTGGTTTTGAAAAGGAGATTGTCATCGTCCCAATCGACGAAGCCGGCCATCAGGGCGGGTAGAAAGGCGAGCAGAATCAGGACGAATAGCGCGGGAGGGGCGATAATGCTCCACGGCACCCAATGGCACCTGGTCGAACCGGCATGGGCAACAAAAATGGTCGGCGTAGCCGAAGCGGACGGTCTGGCAGGTTCCGATTCGGGCGAGGCGCCCGGCAAGGTCTCAGCGTAGGTGTAGGGTGGGGCCTGCGACTGCACGGTTCTATTGTACTTCGCTCAACCATCCGATCCAAGGCTTATTGGAAGATCACTTGCGGCACGTCCGCAAATTCGTGCCCTGCTGCGCTTGGATGGGAATTTCGACGCCTGGGGCTGCTGAAGAGGATTTTCGAGGTAATAATCCAGCGAGGGGAGCGATTCGAATGATAGGTTTCTCGCTAAATCGGCGAATCCCGGCGGCAATCGCGTGCCTGATTGCTTTTTCATCGCTTGCCGGGGCACAGGCGCAGGATGGCTCTGTTGTCCGAACTGCGGCGGACGACGATATCCGCGCCTCAATCCGCGAGCTCAGCGACCCGGTATACGCGACGCGGGTGGCCGCCACGCGGCGGCTGTGTGCGATCGGCGGCGAGGCGATCGGCGCGTTGCGTGAGGCCGCGGACGGCAACGATGTGGAAGCCTCATTGCGGGCCAAGAAACTCCTGTCCACTCTTGATCAGGTCTGGTTTTCCGGGGTTGAGGTTCGCTTGGACATCGACAAGACCAGCTTCGCGTGGAACGAACCGGTCGATTTGACGGTGACGTTGACGAATCGGTCGCTGCTCGATGCGCGTGTGCCGTTTGAAACCAGCGCGGACAAGCGCGAGCCCATGTCGGGGGACGCCCGGCAAGTGGCGGACATGCTCGACGTGTCGGAATGGCTGCGCGTGTACGGCGAAGGGGAGCGCGAAGTTGAGCTGCGGGTGGACGACCTGGGCGAGGATTCCGAGGTGCTTTCCGTTGCGCACAAACGATTGGACGGCGGCCCGTCATCGGTGGTGCCGGCGGGCGGGCAGGCGACGGTGCGGGTGCGGGAGTTCAATCGCGGTTGGGCGCGGTATCCGTTGCTGGACTCGGGCGAGTATTCGATCGTGCTGGTGTACGAGCCGGCGTGGCTGGACCCGGTGCTGGCGGAGAACAATGTGGGGCGCGTGACCAGCAATTTGCTGCGCGTGACCGTCACCCACGGAGCGCCCAAGAGCGTGTCGCGAGGCGGCGCGGAGGCGGAGCTGGAGGTGAGCCGTGACGGAGATGCACTGGTCGCGGCCCTGACCAACCTGACGGATCGAGCGGTATATGTGAACACGAACTTCGGAACTTCGCCGCCGTTCGCGGAGGGGCGATGGGTGTACGAGCTGGCGGGGCGGCGTTTCGAGATTCCGGCTGATTCCAAGGCGGGGCGGACCTGGGCGGATTTTTCCGAAGCCAGGCTGGCCGTGGTGGAGGCGGGGGCGCCGATCGAGCTCGCAAGGATCGGGGCCGCGCAGCTCCGCAAGGCATTCGCGGACGCGGGTGCAAATGTGTCGCTTGCCGGGGGAGTGCTTTCGTTCGGCTACGCAAATTTTTGCGGGCGGCAGTGGCAGCTCCGCGAGGAAGCCAACCTGTCGCGCGAGGAGGGCGTGCCGGCGGTCTTGAAGCGCCGCCTTCCGCGCAAAATGCTTTCCACTCGGCTTAGCGGCAATCCCGTGAGCGTTTGGGACAACCCGTAAACAATCCTGTCGTTCGGATTATGAGCCGCCGGCGGACCGCCACGTACAGGTGACCGCGTCGCGTTCGCTTTCCCTTCCTCATCCTCTTGTCTAGAATCCAGCCCGATGTCAACCAACGCGGCGCGGGCTCAGTCGTCAACGATTCCTGAAGAGGTTGATCCGGTCGAATCCTCGCGTATGTCCTTTGGGGACCACCTCGAGGAACTGCGTAGCTGTCTGATCCGCGCGCTGCTGGGTGTTGCCCTGGCCACGGCTCTGGCTCTGATGTTTGGGACATCGGTGCTGAGCATTGTTTTTCGGCCTCTTTTGACGGTGCAGCAGGCCAACGGACTGCAGCCGCGGTTGCAGGCCCTGGGTCCGACCGATGCGTTCGCGGCCTACATGAAGATCTCGTTTCTCACGGGCTTCCTCGTGTCCATGCCCTGGGTGCTTCATCAAGGCTGGCGGTTCGTCGCGGCGGGGTTGTACGCGCACGAACGGCGCTTCGTGCAAATGCTCACCTGGGCGTCGTCGGGATTGTTCGCGATCGGCGTCTTATTCTTGTACTTCGTGGCCCTCCCCATCGTCCTGCAATTTTTCATCAGTTTCAACCGCAGTTTCGAGGCTTCGGGACTGATGCCGTCCGCGTTTCAACGGTTGTTGCTGCAGATTCCGGACAGCAAGACGCACGCAACTGACAATGTCGGACCGCTGCAAGTGCCGGTGCTGGGCGATGATCCCGCGGACCAGAAAACCGGAATGTGGATCAATTCGCGCACGCGGCGGCTGGTGGTGCGGACGCCGGACGGCCTTTGGTCAACGCCGCTGGAGCCGGCGGCCGTCTCTCCCGCGGTGCACAGCGAGTTCGCCATCGACTTCTACATTTCGTTCGTGCTCCAGCTCGCCCTGGCGTTCGGGATCGCGTTTGAGACGCCTCTGGTAGTGAGTTTCATCGCCTGGACGGGGATCGTATCGGCCGCGTCGATGGTCCGCGCACGGCGCTATATCATCTTCGCGATCGTGGTCATTGCCGCAGTTATCACCCCGCCGGATGTGATGAGTCAGCTTCTACTGGCGATACCGATGTACCTGCTCTTCGAGCTGGGACTGCAAATCGCGAAAGTGGCGGAACGGGCGAAGCGCAAATCAGCGGATAAGGCGTAACCAGGCGGCCGAGCTCCGCTTATTTCAATTGCCCGACAAGCTCGCCCACCGAATGAAGTCCACGCTGCTCAAGATAGGCTTTGAGTCCCTCGCAAATATGTATGGGGGCGCTGGGATCGACGAAAAGCGCGGTTCCCACGGCGACGGCCGTGGCCCCGGCCAGGAAAAACTCCACCGCGTCGCGCCAGTCGAAGATTCCGCCCATGCCGATGATGGGGACGCCGGCATCGCGTGCGACCTTCGTGTATACCTTGTGCACCATGTAGAGAGCGATGGGCTTGATGGCCGGACCCGATAGCCCACCGGTGCCGTTGGCAAGAATCGGCTTCCAGGTGTTAATGTTGATAGCCATGCCGTAGAGCGTGTTGATGACGGAGAGGGCGTCGGCGCCGGCGTCGATGGCGGCCCGTGCCGTTTCAGTGATGTCGGTGACGTTGGGCGAAAGTTTGACGATGAGCCGAGCGCGGCGCACCTCCTTGCGAACCGCCGAGACCAGGGCGGCGAGACGGTCGGGCGCAGTCCCGAACTCCAATCCGTCGGTGACGTTGGGACACGAGACGTTGAGCTCGAGGGCGGCTATGCACTCGATCGGGTCGAGTCCGCGGCAGACCGTCAAATAGTCTTCGATTGACCGTCCCACGACGTTGACGATGGCGGGTACTCCGGCGCGAGCCAGGAACGGGACCTTCTCGGCGATGAATCGCTCCAGGCCGATATTGGCCAGGCCGATGGCGTTGAGCATTCCGCTGCGGGTCTCGACGATGCGTTCCGGAGGGTTGCCCTTGCGGACTTCCGGGGAAACGGCCTTGGTGGTAAACGCGCCGAGCTTGGAAAGGTCGATGAGCTCGGCGTGTTCCGGTCCGTAGCCGCTCGTGCCCGATGCGGTCATTACGGGGTTGCGCAGCCGAATCCCAGCGAGGTCGATGGTGAGATCGACCTGCTTGTCGCTGACTAGTGTGGCATTCATCGCAATCAGAATCCCACCGGCCGGCGGCGCTGTCAACCGCGGCGGTCAGTGGACGCCGCGCCGCG
>Ga0209777_10003907_pt1 | contig 17985 bp, 16 predicted proteins | sample FrelakmetHBP12HB_FD_187147 | JGI IMG/M metagenome (GOLD analysis project Ga0209777, IMG submission 187147) | Freshwater lake sediment microbial communities from the University of Notre Dame, USA, for methane emissions studies -HBP12 HB (SPAdes)... | ecosystem: Environmental > Aquatic >...
GGCATCCCGGTGTTCAAGCTCACCGAGGCCGAGAGCAAGAAGCTCCTGCGCATGGAGGACGAGCTGCACCACCGGCTCATCGGGCAGGATCCCGCGGTGCGTGCCGTGTCCAAGGCTATCCGCCGTTCGCGGGCAGGCTTGCAGGATCCTAAGCGGCCCACGGGTTCGTTCATCTTCCTGGGCCCGTCGGGAGTCGGCAAGACAGAGCTGGCGCGCACTCTGGCCGAGTTCCTGTTCGGCGACGAGGACCACTTGGTGCAGCTCGACATGAGCGAGTACATGGAGAAGCACTCGGTGTCGCGCCTCGTCGGCTCTCCGCCGGGTTACGTCGGTCACGAGGAAGGCGGCCAGCTCACGGAGATCGTGCGCCGCAAGCCGTATTGTGTGGTGCTACTCGACGAGGTCGAGAAGGCGCACCCCGACGTGTTCAACATCCTCCTGCAGATCCTCGAGGACGGGCGGCTCACCGACGCCCAGGGGCGCGCGGTCGACTTCCGCAACACGATCCTCATCATGACCTCCAATATCGGCGCTCAGACCATCTCCAAGAACATGCCGCTGGGCTTTGTGCAGAGCGGCAAGGCCGGTATCAGCTACAAAGAGATGAAGGCGCGCATAACAAGCGAGCTCAAAAAGGTCTTCCGGCCCGAGTTCCTCAACCGGGTCGACGAAGTGATCGTCTTCCACAAGCTCAGCAAGGAAGAGATCTGCACTATCGTCGACCTGCTCATGGCGCGCCTCCAGCAGCGGATCGGCGCCGGCAACGTAGCTTTGCAACTCACCGACGCCGGCCGTGACCTGCTGGTCGAAAAGGGCTACGACCCCGCGCTCGGGGCGCGGCCGTTGCGGCGCGCCATCCAGCGCTTCATCGAGGACAAGCTCGCCGACGCGATGCTCGAGAAGCCGTTCCCGCAGGGCACGGTCGTCGTGGTGGACAGCGACGGCGAGGACTCCATCCTCACGGTCGACGGAGAGCGCATCGGCGGCAGCGTCGAGCTGCCCTTGGTGGGTATCGACGAGCCGATGGCCGGCGACGCGTCGGCCGGCGAGGCCGCCGCCGTCGGTGGGCGCCTCAAGCGCGACGACGCCTCGCCCGTCGAGGCCTCGAGCGACCCGACCTAGCGTCTGCCGTGCCCAAGCGGCAGAGCGTCTTCGTCTGTAGCCAGTGCGGCCGCCACGAGGCGAAGTGGCTTGGCCACTGCCCCGATTGCCAGTCCTGGGACTCTTTCGTCGAGGAGACGCTCACGGCACCCGCCGGCGCCGCCGGCCGTGCACGTCGCAAGAACAGAGGGGCTGCCGACGTCGTGCGCTCTGTCCCTCTCTCCGAAGTCACCTCATCGGCCCAACAACGCTTCTCGTCGGGTACGGCCGAGCTGGACCGCGTGCTCGGCGGCGGCATCGTGCCGGGGTCGCTGGTGCTGGTCGGCGGCGAGCCCGGCATCGGCAAGAGCACGCTGCTCCTGCAGGTGCTCGACCACGTTGCCGGTGAGCGGCCTGTGTTGCTCGTCTGTGGCGAGGAGTCGGCGGCGCAGATCCGCATGCGTGCCGAACGCATCTGCGCCGCTCCGGGCGGCGTGCGTGTGCTTGCCGAGACGGAGTTGGAGAGCGTGATGGCCACCCTGGAGCAGGAGCGCCCGGCGCTGGTCGTGGTGGACTCCGTGCAGACGCTCTACAGCGACGATCTGAGCTCGGCGCCGGGCAGCGTGAGCCAGGTGCGTGAGGCTGCCGGTCGCCTCCTGCGCTTGGCCAAGCAGTCGGGCGCGGCGGTGTTCCTGGTCGGGCACGTGACCAAAGACGGCGCCATCGCGGGCCCTCGCGTGCTCGAGCACATGGTCGACACGGTGCTGCAGTTCGAGGGCGACAAGAACCGCTTCTACCGCATCCTGAGGGCGGCCAAGAACCGCTTCGGCTCCACCAATGAGATGGGCGTGTTCGAGATGAGCGAGGCCGGCCTGCGGCCGGTGCCCGACCCCTCGCAGCTGTTTGCCCGCGAGGGACCGCCGGCCGTCGGCTCGACGCTGCACGTCGCCGTCGAGGGCACGCACTGCTTCTTGGTGGAGGTGCAGGCTCTCGTAGCCATGACGGACCTCGCGCTGCCGAGGCGCGTGGCGACCGGTTTCGACCGCAATCGCTTGGCCATGATCATCGCCGTTCTCGGCAGACACGCAGGCGTGGCTTTGTCATCCTCCGACGTTTTTGTTAATATTGCTGGTGGGATTCACATTGAGGAGCCTGCGGCCGATCTTGCCGTTGCGCTGGCGATTGCATCCGCCAGTCGTAACGTGTCCCTTCCGGCCGAGGCGGCGCTGTTTGGGGAGATCAGCCTGACGGGCGAGGTACGTTCCGTAAGCCAACCCGAGCGTCGGTATGCCGAAGCGACGAGAGTCGGTCGCTCAGCAGTGGTCATGGCGCGTGGCGATGCCGGTCGCGTGAGCCAGGGAAAGTCGTCCGCAGTCGGGGTCGCGACCGTGAGGAGTGCCGTGTCCCGCCTGCTAGGCACCGTCTCCCCGGCGCCGGTGGCGCCTGGGGACCAGAGCGACGAGCGAGGGGTGTGAGGCCTTGTACGAGGTCGGCGATAAGGTTGTGTACCCTCACCATGGGGCAGGCAAGATCATGAAGATCGAGCAGAAGGAAGTGCTCGGTCAGTATCGGGACTACCTCACCATCCAGATCCTGCACAACGACATGACGGTCATGGTGCCCGTCGAGAACGCCGACCGTGCCGGTCTGCGCAGGGTGGTCGACCCCGACGTCGTCGAGGAGGTCCTCGCGGTCCTGCGCGGTCACCCGACCAAGATGCCTAAGAACTGGAGTCGCCGCTACAAGCACAACCGGGACAAGCTCAAGACCGGTGACATCTTCGAGGTGGCCGAAGTGGTCCGTAACCTTGCGGTGCGCTACGCCGACAAGGGTCTCTCGACCGGCGAGAAGCAGATGTTCTCCAAGGCTAAGAAGATACTCGCCAGCGAGCTCATGTACGCGCGCAACTTCAGCGAGGATGAGGCGACGCTGTTCCTTGAGAACGTGCTCGGCGACATCCATGTCGAGCAGGCTCCCACGGAGGCGCAGGAGGCCGCCTCGGTCGCCTAGCGTGTCGGCGGCTGCGGGCAGCAGACGAAGCGCCGTGCTCAGCGCCGCCGGATCCGCCTCGCACGCACCGTCCGCAACGATGATGCCGGCGAAGCCGGCACGGTGAGCGCGTCGCGGGCAGCGGCTTCGGGCGGCGCGCCGTTCGATTCTTCCGAGGCGCCGGTATGGGCCGTCGTGGCGGCCGCCGGAGAGAGCCGGCGCATGGGTCTGCCGGACGGCGAGTCCAAACAGTTCCTCTTGCTGGGCGGTGTACCCATCCTCAGCCATTGCGTACGCCGCCTGTTGGCCATCCGCCAGATCGCCGGCGTCGTCGTGGTCTTGCACCCATCTCACACGTTGCGCTTCGCCAATGAGCTGGTCTACTTCGAAGACGCCAAGCCGCTGCTCATCGCAGAGGGTGGCCGGGAGCGCTGCGACTCGGTGCGCGCCGGCCTGCTGCAGGTGCCGAGCGACGCGCCGGTCGTCGCCGTGCACGACGGCGCTCGGCCGCTGTTCTCCAAGCACGTGTTCGAGCACTGTCTGGCGGCGCTCGACCACGCCGATGGCGCCGTGCCGGGCTGCGCCGTCAGCGACACGCTCAAGCGCACTACCGCCGACGGCGCCGTCCAGGCCACAGTCGACCGCGAGTCGCTGTGGGCCGTGCAGACGCCGCAGCTGTTCCGCGCCGCCGTCCTGCGCGCCGTGTACGAGCGCCCGGAGTCTGGCGGCGCGACCGACGACGCCGCCCTGCTCGAGCGGGCCGGCTACAAGGTGGTCGTCGTGCCTTCCACGCCGGCCAACGTGAAGATCACCACCCCGGCGGACTTGCCGCTGGCCGGTGCGCTGCTGAGTTGGGAGACCGAAGCTGACATCTAGGGTGGGCATCGGCTACGACGCGCACCGCTTCGCCGCCGGCCGTCGTATGGTGCTGGGCGGTGTCGAGATCGATCATCCGCACGGTCTGGCGGGCCACTCCGACGCCGACGTGGTCGCCCATGCGGTCATCGACGCCCTGCTCGGCGCCGCCGGGCTCGACGACATCGGCACGCTGTTCCCAGACAGCGATGCCGCCTTCGCCGACGCGGACAGCCTGGAGCTGCTGCGGCTGGTGGTGGCGCGTGTCGGCGAGGCCGGCTGGCAGGTGGGTAACGTGGACGTGGTCGTCGTGTGCGAGGAGCCGCGTCTGGCCGCCTATAGGGCGTCGATGAAGGCCGGGCTGGCGGCGGCGCTGGGGACGCCACCTGAGGCCGTGGGCGTCAAAGCGACGACCACCGAGGGCATGGGGTTCGAGGGCCGCCGCGAGGGTGTCGCGGCGACGGCCGTCTGCCTGCTGAACACGGTCTAGCAGCCGCCGGCCGCCGGCCTACTTGTCCTCGGCGGCTTCCTTCTCCGCCGATTCTCCTTCTTCCAGCTTCTTGGGCTCCTGCTCGTCGCCTTTCAGGCCACTTCTGAAGCCGCGTATGCTCTGCCCTATCGACTTGCCCAGCTGCGGCAGACGTGTGGCGCCGAAGAGCAGCACGACGATCGCCAGAATGATGAGCAGTTCCTGCCAGCCGAAATCCATGTCACTCACTCTCGTCGCGGTTGAGTCCCTGGCGGAGTATGCGCTACTTGCCGGGCTTGTTCAACGGCGCCGAGGCGTAGCGGCCACGGGGTGCCTGGTCGGCTGGGCGGCCTTCTTAGTAGGTGCGCAGCGAGTCCAGCCGTGTGACCAGGAAGGCGGCTAGTCCACGTGCGTCGTCCAGACCGAACCGATGCTCGTGCGGCAGATCGGCGTCGGTGACCAACGCCAGCGCCTCGTTTGACGCGCAGAGCGGCTCCTCGTGGCCGGCGGCGCGCCGGAAGATTTCCACCTTGTGCGGCGCCGAGCGTTTGTAGCCTTCGGCGACGACCATGTCGAGGTCGGCGAAGAAGCGCCGCGCGATCTCTCGCAGGGGCGTGTCCGTCTCGGACGTGCGCACGTAGGCCAACCGGTGAGGCCCGGAGACGACATACGCGTCGGCGCCCGCCTGGCCGTGGCGCCAGGAATCCTTGCCGGCGTGGTCGATCTCAAAGTCGTGCGCGTCGTGCTTGACCGTGCCGACGCGCAGTCCGAGCCGTTTGAGCTCGGGCACCAAAGCCTCGATGAGCGTGGTCTTGCCCGAGTCGCTCTTGCCGACCACGGCGACCAGGGCGGGCCGCGGCGCAGCGGGCCGGTCGGCGGTCAGGTCACCGGCGTCTTCAGGCTTGGGAGCGCCGCTTGCCAGGCGCTGCGCCTGCGCGTAGTCGTCCATGGTGTTGATGTTGAAGAACGGTCGTGCGCTGGGGAACGGCACCGTCACGACGCGCATGTCGGGAAAGAACTCGATGATGCGCTGCCGGCCGCGCTCGAGCAGGTGGCGCATCGGTGCCAGGCAGGCCGGACCGTACACGGCAAAGAGCGGCTCCAGCTTGTCGTCGACGATGGGCAGAGCGACGTCCACGTCACGGAACGCGCCGGCCAGCTTTGCCGCCGCCGTCGCGCTGGGGAAGGCGATGTCGGCCGCCAGCGCGAAGACCGGCTGGCCGAACCGCTGCAGGGCGCTTGCCAGGCCGGCGAGCGGCGAAGCGCCGGGGAAGGCGTCGGGCAGGAGCTCGACACCCTGCAGGTCGCCGGTGTCGAGCTCCTGCCCGACGCCCACGGACACGGCTACGGTGGGAAATGTCGCTTGCAGGAACTCGCAGCCGCGGCGCAGGAGCGTCCTGCCTTCGAGCGTGAGCAGACGTTTGTCGATGCCCATGCGCCGGCTGCCGCCGCCGGCCAGAAGCACGCCCACGTGCACGGGCTCTGCCTGTGTGGATCGCACCGTCACGCGCTGGAGTCTACCCCATGCCGAGCGTTGCCGGTCGCCAGCGTGAGACATATGATGCCGTCGGCGGCAGTCTGGTTTCGGCAGTCTCGTGGAGGAGGTGACCTTGCACGCCATACGCGATGATCGGCCATACGTGGTGGCCCTGGTCGGCAGCCCCCGCATCCGCGGTAACTGCTCCTTCCTCGTCGATCTGGCGCTGGAGGATCTCGCACGTCAAGGCGCGCGCTGCGAGAAGCTCATGCTGGGCGAGTTCGACATCCGTCCGTGTCAGGGCCACGAGGACTGCGACAGCCGGTCTGTCTGCGCGCTGCACGACGATGCCGCGGCAGTCATCGAGAAGGCCTACGCGGCCGATGCTCTTCTTCTGGCCACGCCGGTCTACTACGAGGACGTGAGCGCGCAGATGAAGCTGTTCATCGACCGCAACGTGTTCAGCTACGGCCACGAGCGCATGCTCACACCCAAGGTGGTGGGGCTCATCGCTGTGGCTGCCGAGACGGGGTTGGCGGAGACGATCGCGACCCTCAAGCGCTTCGTGGCGCTCTCGTCGAGCGGCGACCTCCCGCTCGTTGAGCTGGCCGGCTTCGCCGACAAGGCCGGTGACGCCGCCGCCAACGCGCAGCTCGTGGCCGAGACGCATCGCTTTGCCGAGCAGCTCGGCGTCGCTCTACGCGAGCCGCACGGCGCGTAGGCTTTGGCGGCCCTCAGCCCCTGGTGAGGGGCGCCCGCCCGTGTGGCGGTCGCAGGACGCGGTTCTCGGTGACGATCACGTCCATCGGCAGGTCGTGGCCTGACTGCGGCACACGCGTCAGGACCTGCACGTCGTAGGCGACAGCCACCCGCCATGCCTGAGGGGCGCGCCCGAGATATGCATCGTAGAAGCCGCCCCCGTAGCCGATGCGGCTCCCGTCCTCACCGAACGCCGACCCCGGCACGACGACGACGTCCAGCGACTGCGGGCTCACGGCAGGCAGGTCCGGGTCGGGTTCGGGGATCTGCCAGTGTCCGGGTGCCAGATCCCGGTCCGGGTCGGTCACCTGCCGCGACTCCATTTGTTCCGGGCCGACGACGAGCGGCACGGCCAGGACCTTGTGTCGGGCGAGCACCCAGCGCATGAACGGCGCCGTGGCCACCTCGCTGCCGAAGGCGGCAAAACAGAGGATGCTCCGTGCGTCCGCCACCTCGGGCGTCGCAGTGAGGCGCTCGAGGATGGCGGCGCTTGTCGCGGCGCGCTCGGCGAGGCTGAGACCGTCGCGGCCCGCGAGGACGAACCTGCGCAGAGTCTTCTTCTGCTCCCGCAACGTCGACACGGCACTCCTTCTCGTCGGGGCACGCCAGAGGCGTCTCGCAGGCTCGTCATCGTCGACACGTCAGGCAACGCTTACGGCCCTTCAACAAGGTGCCCATGTATCGCCGGCTCCGTGCCTGCCCTATAGTATAGTCAGTCCTGAGCGAAGCGATCGCGGCCTGTAGGGACAGGCGAGTCAGGACCAAGGAGCAATCTGGTGGACTCCGCTTTCTTTCGAGGAGTGGAGCCGGGGGGTTAGCATAGTCTTATGGCGGTACGCTCCAAGGAAGAGCTGTCGCTGGCGTCAGTCTTCATGCACACCCTGAGCAATCTCCTCGCGCTCACGGCCGCCGAGGAGCCGCGTTCGTGGCCTACGGCTGCCCAGCTGGCGGCCGCTCCCGAGCACGACCTAGTGGCCTCGCCGGTGCTCTTCCGCATGCTGCAGCTTGCCGTGCTGCCCGAGGTGCTGGGTGAGAACGCTGGTCCGACCATCTACCTGGCCGCCAAGCGGTTCAGCTCGGCCCTGGAGCTCACGTCGATCCTGGCGCTCAAGGACTGGTTCCACGAGATGCACCTCGGCGATCTCGAAGTCGAGATCGACGAGGAACGCGTGCTCGTCAAGCTGCAACACTGCCTGACCTGCCACGGTCTGCCTGCCGTCGGCTCGCCGCTGTGTGACTTCGAGCGCGGTCTTGTCGACGGCGCGCTCGAGGGCATCACCGGCACCGAAGTGCTCACGAAAGAGACGATGTGCTGGGGGCTTGGCGACACGGTGTGCCAGTTCGAGGGCTACGCCGGTGAGGCGCCCGGCTACCTCTACCGCGAGGATGGCTATCACCCCGAGGCTCAGCGCCGCCTCTTGGGCGTCATCGCCCAGCAGTCGGAGGTCGCGCTCGACAACCTCAATCTGATCGCCGAGCGGCGCGCTCAGGAGACGCGCGACCCGCTGACCGGCCTGTACAACTTCCGCCACCTGCGCGAGCACGTGGCCGCGGAGATTGCTCGCGCGGGGCGCTACGGGCGCCACATCACCTTCGTCATGCTCGACCTCGACGACTTCCAGAAAGCCAACGAGGAGGCAGGCCGGGAGGCCGGGGACGAGATCCTCCGTCACTGGGCCGCGGCGCTCACGGCGCAGCTGCGCGGCGCCGACCTCGTCTGCCGATACGGCGCCGACGAGTTCCTGCTCGTGCTGCCCGAGACCGCCGAGCAGCAAGCCGACAGCGCTTTGGTGCGCGTGCTCGGTGCCATGCACGAGCTGAGCGTGCAGGTCGACGACCGCCAGTATGTGCTCACGGCGGCGGCTGGTGTGAGCATCTACCCCGACGACGGCAAGACGGTCGAGGAGCTGGTCGCCAAGGCGGCCACGACGATGTTCACGGCCCGCGCCACCGGCAAGGGCAAGTTCGCGTTCTACTCGACGCCGGCCTCGACCTAGCCGGCATCCAGCGCTCAGCTCACAGCACCTGCGCCCCCGCGGGCATCCGTCTTCGCGCGTGAGTCGCCGCAGGGCGGCGGAGTGGTAGGCTTGCCGGCGCAGCCGCAAACGACCACGAGGAGCAGATGAGCGGACTCTACGGCCTCGCGGGCCTCGCGGCCTCTCTCGGCGAGACCCTGGCCGCTCTACGTGCGGAACAGCTGGGTGAACAGCCGGGTGCCGGGAGTGCGCCGCCGGCCGAGCTGACCATCTCGGCGCACCCCGAGCACGGCGATGTCTCCACCAACGCCGCACTTGTGTCGAGCGGCAAGGGCGGCCGGCCGCGCGAGCTCGCCGAAGAGCTCGGGCGGCGCTGGATGGCCGGCCTCGGTGGCGAGGTCTGCCAACGCTGCGAGGTCGCCGGGCCGGGGTTCCTCAACGTGTTCCTGGCGCCGGACTGGTATCGCGGCGCCCTGCAGAGCATGCTCGGCGCCGGCGGGGACTACGGTCGCGGCGTCCTGGCGCCCGCCGAGAGGCAGCGCGTCAACGTCGAGTTCGTGAGCGTGAACCCCACGGGTCCCTTGCACGTGGGCCACGCCCGCTACGCGGCCATGGGCGATGCTCTCTGCCGTATCTTCGCCTTCGCCGGCCACCAGGTCACGCGCGAGTTCTACATCAACGACTACGGCACGCAGATGGTCAAGTTCGGCCAATCGTTGGCCGCTCGCTGTGCCCAGCGCTTGGGCATCGACATGCCGGTCGCCGAGGACGGCTATCAGGGCGAGTACTTGCTCGAGATCGCCGACCGCCTGCTGGCCGAGGCGGGCGACCGCTGGCGCGCTGTGCTGGCGGCTGCCGCGCCCGACGTCACCGCCGTGCCGCGCGACGTGGTCGACGAGCTCAAGGGCCGGGGTTGCGAGGCGGTCCTGGCGCTCTTTCGCGTCACGCTGGAGCGCCTGCGTGTGCCCTTCGACGTGTGGAAGAGCGAGGCGACGCTCTACGAGGGTCCAGGCGAGCATCGCGGCTTCCGCGGCGAGGTGGGCAAGGCTCTGGCTGAGATGGACGCCGAGGGCGAGCTGCGCGAGAGCGAAGGCGCCGTGTGGCTGTGCACGACCAGGTACGGCGACGACAAGGACCGCGTGCTGATCAGGCAGACCGGCGAGCCTACCTACTTCCTCTCCGACATCGCCTACCACCGCGACAAGCTCGACCGCGGGTTCGACCACCTCATCGATATCTGGGGCGCCGACCACCACGGCTACGTGCCCCGCATGAGAGCTGCCTTCACGGCTCTGCCGCCGCACGACCCCGACAAGCTGGAGCTCATCATCGGACAGCTCGTGAACCTCATGGAGAGCGGCGCGGCCAAACGCATGTCCAAACGCCGCGGCGACATCGTGACCGTGGACGACCTCGTGGAGGCGATCGGCGTCGATGCCACGCGCTTCTTCATGGTCGGGCGCAGTCACGACTCGACGCTCGACGTCGACCTCGACCTGGCCTTGGAACAGTCGAACAAGAACCCGGTGTACTACGTGCAGTACGCACACGCACGCATCGCCGGCATCCTGAGAAACCTTGCTGACGAGGCGAAGGCGGCGCCCGCGGCAGTGCTGCCTGCCTACGAGGCGCAGCCTCCCGAGCGCGCCCTCTTGTTGGCGCTGGCGCGCTTCCCGCTCGTCATCAGCGACGCTGTGCAACGTCGGGCGCCGCACAAGCTGCACAACTACCTTGGTGAGCTTGCGGCCGAGTTCCACGTCTTCTACAAGCAGTGCCGCGTGCTCGACGACGACACGACCGTGGCTGCCTTTCGCGTGGGTTTGTGTCAGGCCGCCAAGTCAGCTCTGGCTTCGGGCCTGCAGCTGCTCGGGGTCAGCGCCCCGGAGCGCATGTAGGACTTGCCTCGGAGGCAAGCCCGGCGAGGTGAGTCAGCTTAGACGCTGAAGCGCTGGTGGGCGATGCGCCGGAGCTCTTCCATCTGCTCCGGAGTGAGCTCCGGCTCCAGGCCGAGCATATGGGAGACGGCCAGGTTCGGCCGGCCGGCGAGCAATCGCTGCACGACGCTGTCGAGGATCGTGTAGGCCACCTCGTGGCCGGGGATGGCCGGCGTGTAGACGTAGGCGATGTTGCTCTTGTCCTGGTTGAGAAGATGCTTCTTCACCAGGTTGTTCATCACCGTCATCACGGTCGTGTAGGCGATCTTGCGCCGGCTACGCAGGGTCTCGTACACGTCACGCACCGTCACACGATCGCTCTCCCAGACGATCGCCAGGATGTCGGCCTCCAGGGAGCCGATACCGGTGAAGGGCACTCCCTTTGTGCTGCGCAACCATTTGGGCTGCAGCTCGTCCATGACGCCTCCTTGCGCGATTCCGCGGCGACACGTCGCGGCCGTCGAGGGCGGCTAGTATGTAGAGGCAAGTACCCGATTCTGGTGTGGCCAAACGCCGTCGGCCGAGTCGCCGCGGGGCCGAGCCGCCCGGATTCTGGTAGAATGCGCCGACCCCAGCTCTGGAGGTGTGCGGATGGCCGTCGACGTCGAGTTCCTGCGTTCTCTCTGCCTCGCGCCTGGACCCAGTGGCTTCGAGGGTCCCGTACAGGACGTGGCGCGACGCCACGTGCAGGACGTGGTGCAGGCCGAGGCTGACCCGTTGGGCAACCTGTGGGCCGATCTCAACCCGACGGCGACGCCGCACATCATCGCCGTCGGCCACGCGGACCAGATCGGTCTGATCGCCACTTGGGTGGACGATCACGGCTACGTCTACTTCGACAAGATCGGCGGCGTCGATCCGCAGCTTCTGCCCGGACGCAGCATCGTCATCGCCACCGCCCAGGGTCCTGTTGCCGGTGTGATCGGGCGCCGCCCGACACACATCATCCCCGAGGCGGAGCGCGGTAAGGCGCCGGAGTTGAACGAGCAGTTCATCGACATCGGCGCCGGCACGCGCGACGAGGCTCTGCAGCGTGTCGGCATCGGTGACTCCATCACCTTCGCGCCGCAGTTCATCGAGCTCTCGCCGGGTCGCTTCGCCACGCTGGCCCTCGACAATCGCGTAGGTGTCTACGTCGCTTTCCAGGCGCTCAAGCACTACGCGGCCAACGGTGGTGCGAGTCGCTTCACAGCCATCTCGACGGTGCACGAGGAGACCACGTTCATGGGCGCTCGTGCGCAGAGCCACCGGCTGCAGCCCGACGTGGCGATCGTGGTCGACGGCGACTTCGCGAGTGACACTCCGGCCGCCGATGCGCGCAAGCTGGGCGGCGAAGTCAACCTCGGCGCCGGGCCCGTGCTGCTCCGCGGCACCAGTAGCAACGAGAAGTTGCTGAAGTACGCCGCCGAGGTCGCCAAGGCCGAGGGCATCGCCGTACAGATCAAGGCGTGCGGCGGCGAGACGCAGACCGACGCCGACGAGCTCATGGCTGCCGGTCGCGTCGCCATGCTCTGCCTGGGCGTACCGACGCGCTACATGCACTCGCCGTGCGAGGTGGCGGACGGCAACGATGTGGAGGCGGCGGCGCGCCTGGTCGCGGCCCTCGCCCAGCGGCTGGACGGCGACTTCGAGCCGGGCCTCTTCCTGCCCGCTAGCTGAGGCTGGGGGCGTCGTTGCGCCCTCCTCTGCCGCATGGTGTAATTGGTGAGATCCGGGCGGATGTAGCGTAGTTGGTAACGCGTCAGCTTCCCAAGCTGAAGACCGCGGGTTCGAGTCCCGTCATCCGCTCCATCGCCCCGCTTGCCTGAAGCTTTGGGCAGTGCTAGAGCAGCCGGCCACCCCACTGCAGCCGCTTGAGGACGGCGGTGCCGACGGCGGTGATGACGACCAACGGCAGGTTGGTGACCGGGTCCGGGCCGCCGGCCCCGTTGCTCTCATGCGGGTACACGTCGGTGAGTGTGGGCGCCGGGCTCGCGTCGGGTTGGCTGGCGAGCGCCTCAAGCTCGCGTGCGAGTGACGCGAGCGGTGCGAGCGGTGCGAGCGGCGTCAGGGTCGTGGAGCCGGCCGTCGCCGACCCGGCGGCCAACGACTGGGCCCGCCACAGCTCCAAATAAGGGAACGGATTGATAGCCGCGCCGCCACCAGGGTGGATCTCGAAGTGCAGGTGCGGCCCCGTGGCGTCGCCGGTGGCGCCCACGTAGGCGATGACCTGGCCGGCCTTGACCTTCTGGCCCACATGCAAGCCGTAGGCGTAGCTGCTGAAATGGCAGTACAGGAACGAGTCGCCGCGCGCCGTGGTGAGGAACAGGTCGATGCCGCCGGCGCCGCCGCTGGCCATGCTGGAGATGCGTCCGTCCATGACCGCCAGGACCGGCGTGCCGTAGGCGGCGACGATGTCGATGCCCATGTGCAGATGGCCGTCGCGCGGCGCATGCCAGTCGTCAGTGTAGTAGTAGTTGCCGAGCACGGGGAAGACGGCGCCGGGGAAGCTGATGAGGATGCCCGTGGGCAGCTGGGGAGGCGGCATGGTGTAGTCGGTCTTCGCCGGCTGCACCGGCGGCGGCCCTTGCGGCGTGCTGGGCTGAGGCGTGCTGGTGTGCGTAGGCTTGGGCTTGGGTGTGGCCGTGGGCGACGGATGCGGCTTGGTGGGCGTCGGGCTGGGCGTCGGCTTTGGCGATGGCAGCAACGTGTCGAGGGCGGCGCTGTCGGCGCGTGCCGTCGCATCGCCGACGACCAGTACCGTGCCGGCCGGCAAGTCCTGCCAGTCTGCGCTCAACTGGAGGCGTAGGCCGAGGATCTGGGCGCTGCTCGAGTCGCCGCCCGAGTCGGTCGCGGCGGGTAGCACGGTGAGTGTGCCGACGCCGCGGATCTCGATGGGCGCGGCCGACGCAGCGACCGGCTCGCCGTTGACCTGCAGGCCTACAACGGCGCTGCCCTGCACGTCGGCCGTGCCGCCGCTGTGACCCAGCACGGCGTGCGCTACGACGACGACGCTATCGGCCGTGACGACGCCGCCCAACAGGCTGACGCCAGAGAGGCTCGCTTGCCCCTGGCTCACAAGGCTCTCGCCCTGGAGGAACGAAGAGGCGCTGGCAGTGCCGGTCGTGAAGCTCAGGCCCGGATCGCTGCCGGCTGCTGTGGTCGACGAGGTGTTGTCTGTGGCCGCTGCGGCTACGTCCACGGCCCCGATCTGCTGAGTGCCGATGCCGGCCAGCGACGCGGTGGCGCCGGAGCCCGGCGACCCGCCGGCACCGGCGACAACACCCAGGGTCACGGCAGCGGCGACGAGGATGGCGAGGGGCAGCAGGCGCGTCCGTCGGCGGTGGCGCTGCCGTGCGCGTTGCGCGTCGTGCGGTCGGCGCTGTGCGCCCGCTGTGGTCACCCGCTTCCTCCGTGTCGCTCCGCGCCGCGTCAGTCGCCGGCGCGTCTGTCTAGGCTCGAGTATAGCACCGCACGCGAGAAGGACGCGTGGACATGCCCGTGCCGCTCGCCTAGTTCGACGGCCCCGGCGCTGGCGCCTGCAGAAACAGGTGCGGCGCAACAGCGGCGCGCGCTTGGCCGTCGCGAGGAGGTGGTAAGATGCAGGCCCCGCCGGGGAGGGAGGCGATGACTCGCGATCAAGACACCATAGTGCAGCGTGCCCACGACCTGCTCCAGGCCGCTGGGGCGACCCGCGAGCCGGTGTCGCTCGTCGACGTCGTGAGCACCCTCAACCTCTCGCTCATCCGCGCCGCCCGCGAGCCGTTCCAAAGCGAGGCGGCGCTCATACCGTTGGGCGACTCACACGCGATCGTGCTGCGGGGCACCGGCGACGAACGCCGGCGCCGGTTCACGATCGCTCACGAGATAGGCCACTTCGTGTTGCACTCAAGCCGCGCGGCGCCTGAGCGCGGCGGACCGGTCAATCAGGCAGGCCGCGCTCAGGAGCGCGAGGCCGACGTGTTCGCTGCCGAGCTGCTCATGCCTGAGCATCTCGTGCGTCAGGCGGTGCTCGAGGTCGGTGCCGACACGGCCTGCCTGGCCAGTCGTTTCGAGGTCAGCGAGCAGGCGATGAGCGTGCGTCTGCGCCGGCTGGGTCTGGCGGAACGTCAGAGCGAGCTGCTGCCGCCCTCGCGCGACGCTCTGTAGAAGCCCTCGCCGCCCGGCCGCTCAGGCGTTCTCCAAGACCCAGTCGATGGTCGCTCGCGCGACCCTTGGCGAGCGTTGCGGTCCCCTATGACCGCCTCTGGTCAAAGCGATGAATCGTTTGGGCTCAGCGAGCACGGCCGCTAGGTGTCGGCTGCTCGCGAAGGGCACGCTCTCGTCGTCGCGGGCGTGCGCCAAGAGTACGTGCGGCAGGCCGGTGGCCACATCCGTGAGCTCAGAGGACTCGAGGAGCGGCCGCAGGCTCTGCTGGTCGAAGCGGCCGAACGCGTGCGCGTCGGGGTCGTCTATGGCCTGCGCCTCGCGTACCCAGTCGAGGGCTCGCAGCAGCGACGCGCTGTCGGCCGGGCAGAGGGCGACCAGCGAGCGGAACAGGCTGCGGTCGGCGGCCGCGGCGCGCAGCGCCCAATGGGCGCCCATGCTGGAGCCGCGGACGGCCACCCAGGGAGCGCCCGACTCGCTGAGCAAGGCGCGGGCGGCGTCGGTGACGTCGTGCGCGCCGCCCGCGTCCATGGCGCCCTCGCTCTCACCGTGGCCGCGGAAGTCGAACACGAGGGCCGCCAAGCCGCTGTCGCGCGCCTGCTCGGCCATGATGGCGTGGTTCTCCTTGGTGCTGCCGGCGCCGTGGCAGACGAGCAGGGCGCCGGCCGGCGGGGTCACCGACGGCATGAAGAGCAGCGCTGCCAGCTGCAAGCCGTCGCTGACGATCGTGACGCGACGGGGGGCCAGGGGGTGCGTGGAGGACGGACGCGCGGCGGTCATGAGGCCAGTGTAGCCGGGCGGCGGCGGCGTCGCCAGCGGCCACGGCGCCGCGGTTCCCGCCCGCGGCGCCGATGTGATGTACTACGCCACGGACGCGGCGTGACCCACGCCGTGGGGAGCGGCGACGGAGGTGTCATGCGTGAGGTGAACGTCGGTCACAAGTACATGGCCGATTACCAAAGCATCGTGCCGAAGGGTCTCATGGCGGAGATCGCCGAGCTGGCCGAGCCGCTCAAGGGTAAGCGCGTCCTGCATGTGAACGCCACCGCGTTCGGCGGCGGCGTGGCCGAGATCCTCTACACGCTGGTGCCGCTGATGAAGGACGTGGGTCTGGAGGCTGAGTGGCACGTGATGACGGCGCCGGCGGAGTTCTTCACCGTCACCAAGGGCTTCCACAATGGCCTGCAGGGGCACGCCTTCGAGCTGACGGCCGAGGCGCGCCGGCTCTACGAGGACGTCTGCCGCAGCAATGCGGCCGCCCTTTCGCACCACTACGACGTGGTGATGATCCACGACCCACAGCCGTTGGCCATGCGCTCCTTCGCCGGCGCAGAGAGCGACGGCGGCGCCCGCTGGGTCTGGCGTTGCCACATAGACACGTCCACGCCGGATGCAGGGCTCTATGCCTATCTGCTGCCGTACATCGACGGCTACGACGCTGCCATCTACACCATGCGCGATTACGTGCCGTCCGGCATCGGGGTGCCCGTCACCGAGATCGCGCCCTGCATCGACCCGTTGGCGCCCAAGAACATGGCCCTTTCGGCCGCGGACGCTTCTTACATAGTGCGCCAGTTCGGCATCGACGTGGAGCGACCGCTGCTGCTGCAAGTGTCGCGCTTCGACCCCTGGAAGGACCCGCTGGGTGTGGTGGACGCCTATCGCAGCGTGAAGGCCAAGCACAGCGGGGTGCAGCTCGCGCTGATCGGCTCCATGGCGACGGACGATCCTGAGGGCTGGGAGTACCTGGAGAAGGTGGTCGAGTACGTCGGCGGAGATCCCGACGTGTTCGTGCTCAGCAACCTCGACAACGTCGGCAGCGTGGAGATCAACGCCTTCCAGAGCCACGCCGCCGTGATCATCCAGAAGTCGATCCGTGAGGGCTTCGGCCTTACGGTGGCGGAAGGCTTGTGGAAGGCGCGTCCGACGGTCGGCGGCGCCGTGGGCGGCATCCCCCTGCAGATCGAGGACGGGGTGAGCGGCTATCTGGTGCACTCCAGCGCCGAGTGCGCCCAACGATGCCTGGATATCCTCCATGACCCGGATGCGGCGAGTGAGATGGCACGCCGCGGCAAGGAGCACGTCCGTCGTCACTACCTCGCGCCACGTCTGCTGCGCGACGATCTGAAGCTCTTCAACCACCTCCTGTCGGGCAAGATGTAAGCTAGGCAGTACACGGCCGCCCACGGGGGCCGAGGAGGGGGGAGCGGCGTGAGCACACACGCGGAGCCTGCACGCAGGCAGGGCGCCGGCGAAGCATCGGCGTCTGTCGCCGGCAGGCGCTTGGTCGTGGCCGCCAATCGTGGTCCCGTCTCCTTCCACAACGATCCCTCCGGCGAACCCGTCGTCACGCGCGGCCCGGGTGGCCTGGTCAGCGTGCTCACGCAGATGCTGCGCGCCTATCCCGGTACGTGGGTCGCGGCCGCCCAGGGCGAGGAGGAGGAGCGTCTGGCGGCCGCCGGCCGCTCGGTGGAAGTCACTCTCGAAGGTGTCGCTTACCGTGTGCGCTACGTCGCCCCCGACCACGAGACCTACCACCGCTACTACAACATCGTCGCCAACCCGATGCTGTGGTTCATCCAGCACTACTTGTGGGACCTCGGCCGGCACCCCGACATCAGCATCAACGAGATCACGGCCTGGCACACGGGGTACGTGCCCGTCAACCGCATGTTCGCCGAGGCGATCGTGGACGAGCTGGGCGGGGGCGGCGCCGACGGCACAGCCGCCCCCGCCCAGCTCGTCTTCTTGCACGACTACCAGCTCTACCTGGTGGCGCCCGACGTGCGTGCTGCCGCGCCGCAGGCGTTCCTGCAGCAGTTCGTGCACATCCCCTGGCCGCAGTCCGACTACTGGCGGGTGTTGCCTGAGGAGCTGCGCAGGGCTATCTTCCTCGGCCTGCTGGGCAACGACATCGTCGCCTTCCACACCGGCCACTACGTGGCCAACTTCCTCACCGGCTGCGCCGACCTGCTCGACGTGCCTGTCGACCTGGACGAGCAGTCCGTGCTGCTCGATGGCCGCAAGGTGTGGGTGCGCGCCTACCCGGTCTCCATCGATCCCGGCGCGTTGCACGGCGCCGCCCAGGCGACCCGCGTACGCAAGGCGGAGAGGGAGCTGCTCGCTCGTCGGCGCCGCTATCTGCTGCTGCGCGTCGACCGCCTCGACCCCTCCAAGAACGTGATGCGCGGCTTCGAGGCCTTCGGCCGCTTCCTGGAGGTGCACCCCGAGTTCAAGGACACGATCACCTTCCTCGCCCTGCTGCAGCCTTCGCGCGAAGACGTGGAGGAGTACACCGTCTTGCGCGAACGGATCACTCGT
>Ga0209777_10003908_pt1 | contig 17983 bp, 15 predicted proteins | sample FrelakmetHBP12HB_FD_187147 | JGI IMG/M metagenome (GOLD analysis project Ga0209777, IMG submission 187147) | Freshwater lake sediment microbial communities from the University of Notre Dame, USA, for methane emissions studies -HBP12 HB (SPAdes)... | ecosystem: Environmental > Aquatic >...
AATTTTTATTCCCAAAAATTCCGCCCCGACGGCAGGATCGCGCTTCACCACGTCGGCTTCCTCGACCATCGCATCGAAGAGCGAACGAAGGAACTGAACGACGGCGGCATAGAGACTTATGTCCGGGGCCGCATCAAGCTTGCGGCTCTCACCATTGACTTCGCTTACCTGGACGCGATAAAAGAAACCGGGCTTGTCGTCGAATTCATAGACTACCGGCTTTTCGGCCGCTCCACCAAACCAGCCGCGCCCCTCATGGATTTAGCGGCAAAAGCAATGAAGCTCGTCGGCATGAGACAGATTCGCTTAGGTAGAAAAACTACCTAATAAACCAAGATATCCGGAGGTGCGAAAGTGACAAACTATCTTATAAGTCTCGATCAACAAATTGGAGAGTATAATTCTCTTCTTATTCGAGATGTAAAACTAAATCCGCATGAGACGGGGAAGGTCGCTACAACTATTTGGAGTGAAGTTGCTAAAAATATTGATACGATCGTTTCTCTGTATGAAGATAAAGTATCAATAGACAATCGATTAGTCCAGATGCATAACTTCATCGCGTGGAATGCAACCTTTTCTCAATTTATTGAGACCCTTCCCACTGATCTCCGAGCGAATGTTGGTGCCACTGGTTTGGTAGTTAACATATACTACTCATTTGTTTACCTTAAGGATTCTTTATTTCAAATACTTTCAAAACTCTCGACACAAACAGTTAGCGCGCGTTGCTCAAATTACCTTCTCGCTCCCAATAATAAAGCAATTCGTAATGCCTTCTCACATGGCAATTGGATCGCGCCAGGTAATGGCATTTTGACATATTGGGCGAGAGAAAAATGGGGTGATCCGTCGTCACTACAGGAAAGGCAAATGAAGGAAAGGGAATTTGACTTTTTGCTTCGCCTTTCCCGAGGTGTGGGAGTTGCAGCTTTTGATGCAATGCATTTGAGCATCACTAAAAATGTGTGACCAAACATCCATTAGCGTTTAGCACTGAATGGAACAAGCTTTACCTTACTTATCCTTTTGTTAGACCTAATGTTTAAGTGTCTTTGCAGGGGCGGCTTGTGCGCCGCCCCGGATTTGCCGGCGTCATTTGGGTGCCGGGTAGTTTCGGAGTATGCGTTTTGCTACTACGACTTTGTGGACTTCGTCGGGGCCGTCGTAGATGCGCGATGCTCTTTCGCCCCGGTAGTAGTATGAGAGTATGGTGTCGTCGCTGACGCCCAGTCCACCGTGCACCTGAATGGCGCGATCAATGACCTTTTGCATGATGGGAGCGACAAAGAATTTTATCAACGACACCTCCTCGCGCGCGGAGTAGAGGCCCTCGGTTTCTATCTTCCATGCGGCGTGGAGGATCATGAGGCGGGCGGCGTGTATTTCGGCGCGGCTCTCGGCGATCCATTCGTGTATGATCTGTTTTTCGGCTAGGAATTTCCCGCCGCCGACCTTGCGCTCCGCGGCGCGCTTGCAAAGCATCTCGAAGCTTCGCTGGCAGATGCCGATCCATCTCATGCAGTGGTGTATGCGTCCCGGCCCGAGCCTTTCCTGGGCGATGATGAATCCCTGTCCTTCCGGGCCGAGGAGGTTCGAGAGCGGCACGCGGCAGTTCTGGTACATGATTTCGCCGTGGCTCGCGTAATCGTCCCCCGCGTGGCCCATGACCGATATGTTGCGGATGAGGTTGAAACCGGGGGTGTCCGTAGGGACGATGATCATGCTGGCCCTCTGGTACGGGTTGGCGTCGGGATTTGTTATTGCCATAACAATGGCGAATTTGGCGCCGTCTGCGGACGAGGTGAACCATTTGTGCCCGTTGATGACCCAGTTGTCGCCGTCCTTCACGGCGGTGGTGTTCAATTCGATGGGGTTTGAGCCTGCAAGCTCCGGCTCGCTCATCGAGAAGCAGCTCCTGATTTCGCCGCGGACGTTCGGCATGAGGTATTTTTCTTTTTGTTCCGGCGAGGCGTATTTGTGAAGTATTTCAATGTTGCCGGCGTCGGGCGCCTGGCAGCCGAACATGACGTGTCCGACGGGGCTGCGGCCAAGCTCCTCGGACACGAGGGCGTGCTCCATGAGACTGAGGCCCATCCCGCCAATATCCTTCGGGAGCTGCGGCGCCCACAGCTCCATTTTCTTGACCATCTCCCTCCTTTTTTGTATCTCCGGCCACATATCCCGGAACTTCTTGAACAGGAAATGCGGTTCCAGCGGGTAAACCTCCTTTGTCATGAATTCCCTGATCATCTCGAGAACCGTCTTCATCTTGTCAGATATCGCAAAGTCCATGATTCCTCCCTTTGACGCCCTTTCTCTAGCGATAAGTCACCAGGGCGTCGTCTTGAAATTGTGGTGTCATGTTAAAGCCCGTGAGTGAAAATCTCTCGGCGTTATATTTGAATTCGTTAATGCTGGCGTTTTTGATGACCCAGCTCAAATTGATTGCGGTTTCATCGGATGTCCCGAGGGCGAATCGCATTGTCGCCGAGATCGGCCCGCCCGAGGTGAATACGGCGACGGTCTTGCCGTTCGGGAATTCCGACATTATCCGCCTGATGCCTTTTTCCACCCGGCCGTAAAAGGAAACCCACGACTCAAGCCCCGGCGCCTCGACGTCGCCCCGTATCCAACGGTTCACCACGATCTCGAAAATCTCCTGAAAAGACTTGCGGCCCTGCGGCGTGTTGCCGCCCATCCCGGTGGAACCGCGGATTACCTCCTGGATGCGTTTGTCCTCCTCCATGAGCTTCGGGAACAGGCGCATCATTATGCCCTGGGAATCGTACTCGTTGAACCCGGCGATGACGTCATGCGTGAGGAAAGGCAGCCCTCTCTCGATGTATGCGTCCCTCACGGCCAGCAGCGTCTGTTTTTGCCGCTCCTGCGCCCCGCAAAAAACTGCGTCAAGCTTCTGCCCTCGCGCGGCCCAGTATTCGCCCAAGAGGCGCGATTGCTTCATGCCCAGCTCGGAGAGCCTGTCGTAATTTTCAGTTCCGAAACTTGCCTGACCGTGCCTTATCAATAATAGCGTGCTCATCGGCGATCAGCCTTATAAATTCCTCAACTCTCGACTTTATACCAATTGGTAAATATTTTCAAACCGCCCTTATGAATTACCTGATTCCTACTTAGTAGCGTCTTCTGGAGTGCGGCGGCTGGATCCCGACTTGTCGGGACTGTCAAGCCAGCGCACTCCAGAGGCATAATAAACTGGAATCGAGGTGACTTGACTTATGCTTCTATGCTATATAAAGTTTTGGCGATTGTCTACAATAAAAGTGGAAAGCTCACTATGAAGATACTGGTGTGTGTCAAACAGGTACCGGACATGGAATCCGACTTCCGGGTGAATGCGGAGGGGACGGGGTACGACGAGAGGGGGCTAGTGTTCCGCATAAACCGATATGATGAGTTTGCACTCGAAGAAGCGGTCCGAATAAAGGAGGCGTCGGCGGAGAGGGTTGAATTAACCGCGCTTTCGGTGGGGCCTGAGAGGGCGGAGTCCGTCGTGCGCCGCGGACTGGAATTCGGCGCGGATCGTGGCGTTCACATTGTGACCCCTTCATGCGACATGGACGCCATTGAGGTGGCGTCCCTTATTGCTTCATGTGCAAATAATAACAATATTGACCTGTTGTTTTTCGGGATTATGGCCGAGGACGACCAGAGGTGCCTGGTTGGGCCGATGGTGGCCGCGCTGCTGGATGTCCCATGCGCCACCACGGTTGTGAAGGAGACGATGTCTTGGGATAGGCGATGTATTGAAGTGGAGAGGGAGCTGGAGGAAGGTCGCCGCGAGATATTGGAGATGCCGTTGCCTGCGGCGCTGACGATCCAGTCCGGGATAAACACGCCGCGATACCCGAGCCTCACGAACAAGCTGCGCGCCAAAAAGCAGGCGATCGAGGTGATAAATTCCTCGGGTCTCCCCCAGCCCCGAAAAAGCGGGCAGGCGACTCGAACATGCCTGCCCCCGCCGCTCAAGGGAGGCGTTATCCTCACAGGAAGCATCGAGGAGCAGGCGGAGCGGCTCGTCAGGATAATCCATGAAAAGACCGCTGTGATATGAAAATGGAACAAAACAAAAAAACGGTCTGGGCGGTTGCGGAGCATTCCGACGGCAAAGTGAAGAAGGTCACTTATGAGATTGCGGCCTTTGCCGGGGAATTTTCCCGCAGGTTCGGATTCGATACGACGATCCTTGTCATCGGGCGCCATGTTGATCCACTGGCCAGGGAAATAGCGGGCGCAAGCGGCTGCAAGGTCATCGGGATAGAATCGGACGCCGCTTTCGTGTACAACGCGGAAGTTTATCGGCATCTTCTGAAAAAAGCATTCGCGAAATATGAACCGGCTTACATTTTCATACCTCACACGGCGACGGGGTGGGATTATGCGCCTGGGCTGGCGGTGGACATCGGCGCGTCATGCGTCACGGCGGCCTGCGGCGTGAAAGATGAAGCCGGCCCTCTTTTCGTCCGTCAGATTTGCAACGGGAAACTGAACGAGTGCGCGCGCCCATTGTCAGAACGCCCCGCCGTGGTGACCGTCATGCCCGGTTCCGCCCAGCCTGAAGCCGACGCCACAGGCAATGGCAGCGCCAGTATCCTCGAAATGGAAGCGCCGCAAGTCCGCACAAAAACGATGAGACACGTGGAGGCGCCCCGAGCCTCGTTGAACCTTCAGGAGGCCGAGGTCATCGTCTCGGCCGGCCGCGGTGTGGGCGGCCCCGACCGCCTCGGCCCCATACGGGAGCTTGCCTCGTTGTTCGAGCGGGGCGCGGTGGGCGCATCGAGGCCCGTCTGCGACAACGGCTGGCTTCCGCTCGATTCGCAGGTTGGGATAACCGGCCAGACCGTCTCGCCGAAACTTTACATCGCCTGCGGCATCTCCGGCGCCATGCAGCATACCATGGCGATGAAGGGGGCGAAGCTTATTGTGGCAATAAACACAGATAAAAATTCCTTGTTCTGCAAGGCGGCCGATTATTGCGTAGTGGAGGACCTGCACCGGTTCATTCCCGCGCTTATTGAAAAAATACGCCGGCATAAGAGCGCGGGGTAGAATTTCCCATCCACTTTTCGGTTTTGCAGCGGCCAGCCTCTTTCATCGTTGACTTTCCCGATAAAAGGCTATAATCTCGCCGCCATTGCGAAGCCGTTATTTTTATGGCGCGCGATTGATTGTCAAATGGAGGAGCAGACTTGAAAAAACTTCTTTCCGTCATCTTGTTGATCCCATTTATGATATGTGTGCGTTCCCCTGCGCAAGGGAGCGCCGAATTCAGCAGGCAGGAATGCATGGTTATAACGGGCAAGCCTCTTGCGCCGCTGGTCGGGATCGCCCCGGAGAAGTTGTCGTTGTTTGCAAAGACGCCGAAGGGTTTCGAGCCGGTTCCCTTCCAGATAGACAAGCGGTACCGTAAAGGAAAGCGCATCGCTTACTATTACACCGGAGGCAGGCTCGCCAAAGAGCCGAAAGACCCCGGCCTCGCCGCGCTTGATGAGCTGGTGTTCTGGTCGGGCGACGCAGGGCCGAGGGTCGCCGCGGATGAATGGAAGGGCTCCAAGCGGGGAATTGAGATTGAGATCACAGACCCGGTAAGCGGCGCGAAGGCCTATGTCTACCTGCTCGCTTTCGAGGGCAAAGCCCCCCGGTCGGAGCGATGGTATGTACGCTACGACCCGGATCAGGACAAGATTGAGGCGCTCTACTACAACCTCGATTATGGTGAAAAGTACAAAATTGGGTTCAAGAGCCTTGCGATAAAAAAGGATGCGGGGGGCAGCGGGGAAAATTTCGTCGAGGAGATGAATTACCGCATAAACGTCCGCGCAGGGGGGCATATCATCCCCTACGAGCTGGACGAGAAGCAGTTCCATACGAAAGTGATGGGCTGGATCGAGGGGCCGGTCCGCGCAAGGCGTAAGACACTTAACTATATCGAGCTGTTCGTCTGGTTAGGCTCGACATCTTGCGCCGAGAGCGTCTATACGCCGTCGGGTTTTTCCATCGAGGCGCCGGTTGTCGGGGGCCTTCCCGTCAAGTGGCTTACCAATTTGAGCACACGGTGGGCGCTGGAGCTTAATCAAAAGGGCATCGGCATGACCTTCCGCTCGGACAGGAACCCGCAAGGGCTTGTGATCGGCGGCAAGATGAACGAGGCGCAGCGAAAGCTGGATTATTCGCCTCCCCAATGGCTGCTCATCAGCGGCGGGCCTGGCGCATTGTTGAGGCGGCCCGGCAAAAAGAGCGATCGGCCTTTATATGTTGACTTGTATTATATGGACGATGAGAAGGTTATGGAGGAGGGCGATGAAACTCCCGGCCAGATCGGCGCAGCGGGCTACTATGTTCCCTACGCTGGCAGGCGCGGTTGGAAAATGCATGAAAACATCGTTGATTACTTCGAAGTGTTGCCTAACTATAAAGAAGGCGACGTCGCCAAATTCCTTGAAAAAGCCGCAAAGCCGCTCGTTATCACAAGCAGGGAAGCCACCGCGCAGAACCCCGCCCCGGGGCCTGCCGCCTCTCCAACGCCGAAAAGGGAGCGCAAGGATAATCCCCAAGCGACTTACACTTACGTCGGGGAAGAGGCCCCGCCCATCGAGAGCCAGGTGCTGCCCATCTACGTGGCAAGCTCGGACAACGGCCTCGGCGCCGGACTCATGTACGTCCACGCAAACCCGTTCGATACGCATATCCGGTTCATGGTGCAGTCATGGTACACGATAAAATCGTATTCGCTCACCGAGTTTTTAATTGGCGAAGAGCGGCCGCGGGAGGGCAGCGACTGGTCATGGTGGAGTCATGCGAAATATCACCTGAGGCCGGGGAGGGATTTCTACGGCCTCGGGAACGACAGCATCCACGAGGACCGCACGAACTTTTACGACGAGATTTTCTCGTGGGAATGGCGCGCCAACAGGAGGGTTCTCGGGCCGCTTTGGCTTGGCGCTTTCGCCGAGATGCACCGCGAGTTCGTCGGCCCGGGCAAAGGCAACTGGTCTCCGGACACCTTCGAGCCGGACCACTTCCCCGACCTGTTCGGCAAGGGCGCCTTCTGGACCAACCGCATCGGCGCAACCATCTTTATTGACACCCGGAATAATTATTATGTCCCGACCGCAGGCGGGTATTACAAGATCGAATATTACAGCGTTCCGAAATGGCTCGGCAACGATTTCGACTTCGAATACTGGTACCTCGATCTCAGGAGGTTCATTGCTGTTCGCGGGCCTCGAAAAGATATCCTCGCGCTGAGACTCCAGGCAAAACACGCGGAGGGTGGCCCCATCCCGTTCTATGAGATGTCCATAGACGGCAGCGAATATACGCTGCGCGGCTTCTACGACGGGAGATTCCGCGACCGCGACATGTCAAGCCTGAACATCGAATGGAGGCATAACCTCTGGAAAATCGTTGATCTCAACCTCTTCTACGACCTCGGCAGGGTGTACGACGACATAACGAAAAATACCGATTTTATCACAAACGACCTGCACCGCGCGTGGGGCGTCGGATTCAGGATCATCATCCCCCCCAACGTCGTCATGCGCGCCGACGCCGGATGGAGCAACACCGACCAGGTACTCTACTTCAACTTCGGACAGACTTTCTAAGCATTAGGCTGTAGGCATTAGGCGCCAGGCTTTAGGCTATCGGCGTCTGTAGGACACGATGACCTCTTTCCTAACGCCTAAATGTAATGACTCGCAACATTGTCATACAGGGGGCGTATCGAACAAACTATAACTTGCCCTTGAGAGACAAGGGGCTTAAGCCCCTTGTCTGCAACGTAGGTCGCCGTCTTTCGTATGCTAACGTATTGAAACATTACACCTAAAGCCTTACGCCTTTTTAATGGCCTTTCCTCCTCGAGGCTCTTTTTTCCCTGCAATGTTTTGGTAGAACATGGCATGAATTCCCCGCCGGTTTAGTTTTTTTCCCCCAACTTGCCAGAGGGAAAATGGGAATGTCAACAGCAATAAAAGCCTGTGCTCGCCATGTGGCTACTGGTGTTCCATCTCCCGTTACTTCGAGGAATGGGGTATATGAGCCGCCAAAGCCAAATGCAAGCGGAGTTTTTTTCCATGGCCCCAAGGTAAAATACACCCCCGGCGCAAAAACCTGCTTGAAGGAAAGGTTCGGGGCAACATTGATGTCTTTTTCCTTTCCCTCAAGAGACAAGTAAGGTCCAATATCAATAATGGGAACTAACACCCCCAAATACTTATTCCAACAACAGGAATTTGGCCATGCAACTTGCAAGCCTACCGGAGAGACAAATGATCCGTAAATGGCATTGCCGTTGTAGCCTTTCTTAGCCGGAAATTCACAACCTCCACCAACCCCAAGAAATGCATTGATCGAGACAAGGCCATGCTCGTATTTGACCCTGTAACTTCCAACCGGGGCCGCGGCCGTTTCCAATATCGTTGCAACCTCTTCGCTGGACTTGGCATTGGCAAACTCGGTAATCAAGGGCAAATATTTCCTAAGATCATTTAATGCTGTGTTATCGGTTTTAGGAAGCAGGTCGCTGATAAGGCTGGTTGCGGCTAAACTCATCCGGCCTATATCTTGTGCAAAATACGCAGAGGTAAATTCCAGCGCTGATCCCAGAGAATTGAGACCGGTTTGAATATATGCGGGATCTTGCGCGCTAGTTGTGAATTTATATCCAATTTGGATCAGATTGTCGAGAATTTCAAGCCCCTGATGCGCAACCATAATGCGGATCTGCAGTATATCCTCCTTACTTGCATTTTTGCTCTTCGATTGCTTAAAAAGATCCTCGGATGTTGATATTATATCATTAAATTGCTTAACTGTTTCTGTAACCTGATTAACATCCTGCAGCTCATTCCATTTAATATCCATCACATTCAATCCCTTTTTGTTAATATTCTCCCTCAATTCTTGAATTGACGCTACAATGGAGGCGATGGCATAATTACTTTCATTAGAATTGAAAGCTTGTTGAAGGTTATCTTCTCGTTCAACTGCTCGAACCATGATGGATATGGTTCTAACGAGGCGGGGTATGGCGCATTTATCATTATCCTCGCAATCCAACTTCTTCATTTCAGAGAGGCTCCTCAGGATATCCAACGGAGAACGCCCCTTCCGGCTTTCCCGGAGCATTGCAAAACCGATGCGCGCCGCCGTCAAGCTTTCAAGTTGCTCTTTGCATTTCGCATCTGTTGTATTGCAATTGGCAAGCTTGATTTTCTTTGCAATCGCCACATCGGGAAGATTTTCCAGGTCTTTTTGCGCCGCGGCCTGTAAGGATGTCCCCATAGCCTGAAGCGGCATATTTGAATCTAAAGTATCTAAAACCGCGCACAGATTCGGAAAATAATCCCTGGAAGGCGCACCAATGCCTTTTTCTGAAGTCGAACATAATTGATCCTTTAAATTTGTCTCTAACATGAAAACAAGCTCGGCCTTGGATCGCTTTATGACGAAATCAGCCATTCCTTCTATCAGCCGTGTCTCGAGAGAGCCTGCCGAGCCGGTGCCTGGTGAGATAGACAATGGAATTGTTGAAGAACCAAATCGGGGAGCCTTCGTCCGCCGGTCGTTTTCTGGGGGTGTTTTACATACTTGCTCCAGATTTTCAAATTTTCTCATTTTTATTGCTGCTTCTATAGTTGACAAGTCAAGACTACCATTTTTAATTGAAATACAGGCGTCCTTATATTTATAATCTTTAGGTAGATTATTACTATTTGCACATTCAGTTATTATCTTACAATTATCGCGAAGCCTTTCGTATAAGTTGCCACTTGTTTTTGGGATATAAGGGATAACGATCTGCTCGATCTGCTTGACCTGCTCGACTTCCGCCATTGCGGGGATGGACAAAACGATCATTGCGGCCAAAGAAATTATCACCATTGTTATCGTCTTTCTCATGATACTCCCTCTTTACAGGATAAAAATTGCTTTTCAGCCTGTTTTAGACCAAAGATCATTTAAATTTTTCATATTATATTATCATCAAGATATTTGTCAATACCTAATATAACAAAAATTCTTTGACTATTGGTAATGAAATAAACGGGCGGATTCGAGGGCCTGAGCGAGTCTTTCAGGCGGGTGGACTGGACGCTACGCCGTGTGGGGGCCTGGTTTTTTGGACGATAAGGCCGTTCGGCGGTTCTTCTCACTTGGACGAATTGCTCAGTAACGCCGGATCAGGAAGCGCCCCTTTCCTTATTTATTCATTCTTTGAAACATTACCCATAATTCCCCGTCGTTTGAGTCTTGTGCGGTTATTTGCTACATTTTTCCCGTATCGCATCGAATGCGCAGGCGCTCCGGGCTTCTTGCGGAAAATGGGCGATTTGGGAGGTTAATATGAAGGTATTTGTTATCGGTGGTGGTGGGCGCGAGCACGCCCTTTGCTGGAAACTTAAAAACAGCCCCTCGGTAAAAAAGGTATACTGCGCGCCCGGCAATGCGGGCATCGCCCTTGACGCCGAGCGCGTCGGCATACCCGCAGGGGATATAGACGGCCTCCTTCAATTCGCAAAGTCCAATTTGATTGACCTTACCGTCGTAGGCCCGGAGGACCCACTCACACAGGGCATAGTTGACCGATTCGAGAGGGAAAAGCTTCGCATATTCGGGGCGTCAAAGGCGGCGGCAGAGATCGAGGGGAGCAAGGTTTTCGCCAAAGAGCTTATGAAAAAAGCGGGTATCCCGACGGCGGACTATAGGGTGTTCACGGATAGGAAAAAAGCGTTGAACTACGCCCTGACCATGCCCGGCGGCTCGGTCATCAAGGCTGACGGCCTCGCCGCGGGGAAGGGCGTCATGGTTTGCAGGTCAACGGTGGAGATCGAGGAAGCGCTCGATCTCATCTTCACAAAGCGGGCATTCGGCGCATCGGGGGACAGGGCCATCGTCGAAAAACCTCTAAAGGGCGAAGAGGCGAGCTTCATCGCCTTCACAGACGGCGAAACCGTCGTTCCCATGGCAAGCTGCCAGGATCACAAGCAGGTCTACGACGATGATAAAGGCCCGAACACCGGCGGCATGGGCGCATATTCCCCCGCCCCCGTCGTCACCGGGGCCGTCCACGACCGCGCAATGAATGAGGTCGTGATACCCGCCGTAAAAACTATGGCCGAAATGGGGCGGCCATACAAGGGCGTGCTTTACGCCGGCCTGATGATACGCGACGGGAAACCTTATGTCCTTGAGTTTAACGCCCGCTTCGGAGACCCGGAGACCCAACCCCTTCTCATGCGCATGAAGGGAGACCTCGCCCAAGTTATGATTGCTACAATCGAGGGCAAATTGAAATCCGCGGAGTTGAATTGGGACCCCCGCCCCGCCGTATGTGTCGTCATGGCTTCAGGTGGCTACCCGGGGAGTTACGAAAAGGGAAAGCCCATTATGGGCCTGGAAAAGGCAGCGGCCATTGAGGATGTCGTGGTGTTTCACGCGGGCACGAAGAAGGAAGGAGACCGGATAGTCACCTCGGGAGGTCGCGTGCTTGGCGTCACCGCCCTGGGGAAGGACATCCCCGGCGCCATAGAGCGCGCATATCAGGCCGTGGCCGCCATAAAATGGGACGGCGCCCATTATCGCAAAGACATAGGCGCAAAGGCGACAAAAGACAAATGAAAGCATCCCCGTCGTTGACAATTGGTTCGGGGAATAGTAATATCAATTAAGTTATTTCTCCAAGAAATAAGGCTCGATAAACGGTTCAAACAAACCTACCGGCGGAAAGAATGGGCGGTCACGATAATGGCCGCCTTATTATTAGGGCCGGAAAAGGGTAAGGATTCTTGATGAAGCGCGTATTAAAGTGGCTGATGATCGTACTGGGGGGGATTGTGGGTCTGGCGCTTCTGCTGGTGCTTGGGTTATATGCTTATATCAGTTATGAGAAGCCGAAGACTCCGGAACAGAATGATTCGCTCCAGATGATAAAAAACCTGAGGAATAACCCCCGGCCGGAAACCTTCTCGGAGGAGTTATCAACCGACGAGCCGGAGATCTACGACGATAGAAGTTTTGACAGGAAATCAACTGCGGAGGGTCACTTGAAACCATGAAGCGTCTGACTTTTCTGATTCTGACGGCGGTAATCGCGGTGTGGGGAATCGGCAGACCCCTGTCGCATGCGGGAGCCGCGCATAACTCATTTCCGGATATTCTGTCTGCTGAACGGACCAACCAGGAAAGCGTCACGAATAACCGATCCCTTCTCATGGCGGCCAACAGCCCTGCCCCGGCTAGAGCCGCGCCCAATCAGCAGAACGAGTTTTACGATCTCCTCATAGAGGGCATTGACCGACGCCCCCACCAGAAAACGGGCCGCTCCGACGTCATCATGATCGTCCACTGCGAGCCGAACCATATCACCTTCTTTTCCATACCCCGCGACAGCATGGTGCAGGTGCGCGACAGGATGGACAAGATCAATCACGCTTTTGCATACGGCGGCATCAGGCTGTCGAAGTTTACCATAGAACGATTCCTTAAATTCAAGATTGACAATTATATCGTGATGGACTTCGAAACCTTCCTCAAGACCATTGAGGTGATTAAGACGCTCACGGACAATGGGCGGCTGATTGGCGCTGAGAATTTCCTGATAAACGGCGAGAATCTTCTTAAATGGCTCAGGTTCCGCTCCCTTCCCGGCGGGGACCGACGCCGCGCCCAGCGGGACCAGCTGTTTATGAAGCGCGTTTTCATGTATACACAGGATATATACGTCAAGCAGCCCAAGATTTTCGAAACGTGCATGAAGACAGGCCTTAAGCTCGCATACATGACCGACCTCACTTATGAACACGTCACCGAGCTTTATGAAACCTACAAGAGCTTCGACCTCGAAAACGACCTCGAACGCTACGTCCTGCCCGGTTACGCCCAATCCCGACTCAGGAACGGCGATGAGCCTGCCGATGAGGAGTGCGAGGCAAAGGAGGAAATACCCAGTATTATGAGCAACTCCAGCCTCTCGACCGAAGAAAAAGAAAGAAGGAAGAAGGAAATTCTGGCCTCGTGCCCCAAACAGGAGCTTATTTCCTACTATGTGCCCAAATACGACTGGTCGCTGGAAACCTACATCCGCTATTACAGGTCGAAGGGCCTGAAATTGAATTACATCGAGGAGGACACGCTGAGGAAATAGGCCCTTTAGGCCTTAGGCATTAGGCCTTAGGCTTTAGGCCCGTAAAGCTTGATCTAATCAGTCATGTCATTACGGAACAGCAGATTCAGGCGCCCGGGGGTGAAAATTCTCTGGGCGTTTTCTTTGTTTTGCGCCATCTTGTCGGTTTCAGCATTCTCGCCCGGCGCAGAAACCAGATACCTCAAGGTGCGCAAGGAAAATGTCGCGCCGGGCATACAGTATTATCAGTTCCGGAACGAAGATGACCCCATGAACTTCAATGTTCTGCGGGCAAAATGGCGTGAAAGTTTTATTCTGCCGCGCACCATGGTGGGAGACGGCCACGTGCTGGGGTTAGAGCCTGTCAGCGAGCAGGCAAGGGAGGTGAGCAACAAATCGAAGTACGCCGTGGCGGCGGTGAACGGCGATTTTTACCTCGGCCCGCCCTGGGACGGTGTCCCGCTTGGGGTTCTGATCGTTGACAGGGAGATAATCAGCGCGCCCACGACCGGCAAGGCATCATCACGCGCCACATTTTTCATAGACGGCAGGGGCCATCCCGATATTGACACCCTCGTGCTGGTCGGCGACCTGCGGGACGCCGCGGGGCGAAGCTTGAAGATACATGGCGTCAATCGGCCCCGAGGATCGGGTGAAATCACGCTCTATACACCCGCCATGGGCGACAAGGCCCCGACAAGCGGCGGGACAGAGGCGCTAATCAACCAGATCAGCGGCGGCCTGGACAACAATGGCGTCTGGAGATGCTACCCGGGACAGCTTTACAAGGCCAAAGTCGCGCGCATTCGGACCGGCGAGGGCGCAATGACCATCCCCAAAAACGGCGCGGTGTTTAGCGCTACGGGCGGCGCCGGCTCCACTATGGCAAGGTGGAAAATAGGCTCTAAAATAAAATTCCACTTCGATTTCACGGGCGGAGCCAAGGTGATCAAGTCGGCGGTGAGCGGCTGGCCCTTGATAGTGGATAATCACCACAACGCCAGAAGACACATCTCGGAACCCCGGCACCCACGCACGGCCATTGGATTCAACGATCAGGAAATCATCGTGGCCACGATTGACGGCAGGCGCGCGGGATGGAGCCGCGGGATGACGCTTTACGAGCTGGGAGAACTCATGCAGAGCGCGGGCTGTAAAAAGGCCCTTAACCTCGACGGCGGCGGCTCCACCACCATGTGGGTCCGCGGAAAAATCCGCAACAAGCCCAGCGATAACAAGGAGCGCTCGGTGGCAAACGGCTTCGTATTCTTCAGCACCGCCCCGCACCTCGGCCTCTCCCGCATTGTCGTTGACCCGCCCGAGCTTGCGATCCTGACCGATGAGCATGACTTCCAGTTCACAGTCACGGGCCAGGACAAATATTTTAACCCTGCGGATTTCAACCTCGCCTCTTTAAAATGGCAAGCAAGCCCGGGCATCGGCGTTATCACCGATAAGGGCGCTTTCAACAGCGGAAATCAGGAAACAAGCGGGTTTATCAAGGTCGCGACAGGGGGCCTTCAGACCACTATCGCCATCCACGTCTATCGTGAACCGCCCCAATTACAGACATATCCCAAGCCTTATGAAGACCAGCATTTATTCGAGGGCGAAACCCTGCAAATCCGCACCGCTGCATACGATCACAAGGGCAACCCGGTCGTCGGCAGTTACGACCGTGTGCTCAAGTGGACTGTCACCCCGCCGCAATTGGGCGCCATTGACAACACCGGCCTCTTCACCGCCGGCAAAACCGCCATGGCGGGCTACGTCAGCGTTTCGATTGGGAGCATCACAAGGCGAATAAAAGTGAGCGTCGGCACAATACAGAAACTGCTCGACGGCTTCGAGGTTGCCGGACAATGGACATTCGGCGCTAAAACAGTTGAAGGCCAGGGAAAAGGAAGCTTCCAGATTCGGTCCGACGCCGCTCATTCCGGCTCAAGTGGCGGCATATTCAAATACATTTTCGATGACGAACACGATTTACAGGGCTGCTATATAAGCTCTTACATACCGCTCGACGGGTCGCCCATGGCCATCAGCCTGTGGGTGCGGGGAGATGGAAGCCTGCACCAGTTGCGCATCGCATACCGCGACAGCCAAGGCGCCCGATTCACCGAACCATTCACCGAAGAAGCCCTTAAAGACACGAACTGGCACATGGTGAAGGCTCCCGTCCCCGAAGAGGCCAAACCGCCGCTGAGGATCGAAAGCATATATATTCTCAAAACCGCAGATGACCGGGGCCACATGTCGGGTAATATAAAAATTGACGATCTGTCCGCCAATTACCCGCCACAATAGTTGACAGCAGACAGCCCCGATTTCATCAGGAGTGGACAGCAAGAGAAGAGACATCCTTGAAGCGCTTCTCCATAGGTTTTGAGAAAATATTTCGATAGTTTTTATTTTAATTTGGGAAATATAAATTGGATTATTTCCGTAATTGATTTTACTTTCTGAGGCGACTCGTTTCTCAGAATTTTGGTAAGAACATATATCTCTTTTCTCGAAGGGTTATCAATAACCTCACTATTTGGAAAAAAGTCAAACAATTCCCTCATCTCTACTCCCAAAGCATTTGAGATTTTCTCCAACAACTCAAATGATGGTGAACGAATCCCTCTTTCGATTGAGCTGATTGTGTTAACGCTTGCTTCTGTCTCCTCAGCCAGCTTTTCTTGGGTCATTTTATTTTCTTTCCGAAGTTCCTTTATCTTTTGACCCAAGAGAATAACCGTACTGCAAGTGCGAATGTTACTTTCCATCATGCTAAATTAGCATTAACAAACTTGGCCCCTTGACAAGACACCAATAGTGTTGTAGCGTGTTAACAATAAGCAAAAACAACACCTGTGATGTGACCTTATTGGAATTTTATCAATTGGAAATGAGTTACCTTGCAAAACTAGTAATTTTTGTCAGTTAAAAGGCTGAAAAAAAGGAGGGAAAACCAATGAAAATCAGAAATCGCGTCGGTCTTGTTTTCGTAATGGCTTGGCTTATTTTCGCCGCAGTTGCCTGTGGCGGTGGGGGCGGTGGCGATAACAGCGGCACAGGAGGCCCGCCTGCTAGTGGTTTTACCCTTGCCGATATGCAGGGGACATGGAATTTACACATGGCGACATCAGGAGACGGCGCGCAGTGGGCTGGGTGGGTTTACGGCACTCTAACAATAAGCGGTTCCGGTGTCTGGACATGGACGGCAGTAAATCGGAGTAACGGCGACTCAACTTTGCCCAGCGGTTCCGCCACATTAGCTATAACATCGAGTGGAATCGTGACAATGGCTGGCCACCCCTCTTTCGACGCTGTCATGACGAAGGACAAGAGCATGATCGTCGGGACGACGAACGACGGGGGCGGTGGATATGATCTGTTTGTCATGCTGAAGAGCGGGGGTTCATTTGCCTTAAGCGATCTGCAAGGGACATGGCCTATCCATATGCTCACAACCGGGAATAGCCCGCTGTACATCGGTTGGCTTTATGGCACATGCTCAATTGATGCATCCGGCAATTTGACATGGACGGCCGTCACACGCAGCAATGGAGACTCCACTTTGCCAGGCGCTTCCACCTTAGCGATTTCAGCTTCAGGCATCGTAACTATTGCAGGTCAACCTTCTTTTCACGGTGTGATGTCGTCCGATAAAAGCTTAATCGTGGCGACGATGAACGACGGGGGCGGCGGGTACAACCTGATGGTTCTGCAAAAAAACGGAAGCGGAACGTTCGCCACAGGCGATCTTCAAGGAGCGTGGAATATTCACATGCTTACGTCGGCTCAAACCCCGTCGTGGCTGGGATGGCTCTATGGCTCGCAATCAATTGACGCAAGCGGTAACATAACTTGGACTTCAGTAACGAGAAGCGACGGCTATTCCGCATTGCCCAGCTCTAGCACGTATTCTATATCAACAGCCGGTGTTCTGACCATAGGGACACAGCCTTCATTCAACGGAAACATGTCATCAAGCAAGAGCCTGATTTTAGCCACAATGAACGATGGCGGGGGCGGCTATAATCTCATAGTCTGCGTCAAGTAATTGGCAATCCAGTTTGCAGGGGCGCGGCTTCTCGTGCCCCTGCATATCGTTTTTAAATTCAACATGATGTTTTAAGAGAGGCTTTTACTCGCCACAAATTCAAATAAAATTTACTTGTCTGTTTTGCCTTCAAAAAGTTTAGGCAAGCTTTTTCTATATTTCATTTCAAGCCAATCCCTGATAAATTTTTTTATCACAATGTCTATTTTACCGCCATTACAATCTCCTCTTGCGGGCGGACACATGGTTCCACTACGACTAAGGATTATTACATTGCTGCCCTATAAACGAGGAATCACCATAGTTCAATTTCAAGGCTATTATGTTTTTAAAAATGCGTGTCTCGATTAACGAGGACGAGGAGTCTACCATTCACCGGTGTCTACCTGTTCGCAGCCTTCCTCGATGGTTTTCGACATCAGTTCCAAATCATCTGCCGGTATTGCCCCTTCAAAACGTAAAAGCCGCTTGCCCTCGACACCGGAAGGCGCAATGGTCTTAACAAAATCAAGCAACCGGCGCTGGAGGGCGGGAGAAAGCTTTTCAATCTGCGCAAAAAGATCGTCTTTTACTGATGTGTCCGCCATAATAACTCTTCTCTTCAAGTTATTTTATCGCAATGTCTATTTTACCGCCATTACAATCTCCACTGGGTCTGCGACATCCATGATAAGTTTTGTCAAGGGAGGGGGGAGACCTCCCTGTCGGCGCACGGCCTATCGTTATTTTAAATTCATGGTATAATTCTCTTACCCGTGCGGAGGATAGGGCAACGCTGGAGA
>Ga0209777_10003909_pt1 | contig 17981 bp, 23 predicted proteins | sample FrelakmetHBP12HB_FD_187147 | JGI IMG/M metagenome (GOLD analysis project Ga0209777, IMG submission 187147) | Freshwater lake sediment microbial communities from the University of Notre Dame, USA, for methane emissions studies -HBP12 HB (SPAdes)... | ecosystem: Environmental > Aquatic >...
GAACCAGGGGGACCGATCATAATGACATTGTGACCCCCTGCAGCGGCTACTTCCAGGCAACGCTTCACATGCTCCTGGCCCTTACCCCCGTGGACACTTCTTAGAAAACCTCTACCTCTTCTCCAGGTGGATGAATCCGCTGGATTACGACCCCACGTATCCCAGGAATCCCGCCACACTTGCCGAGCACATCAGAAAGTACAGGAAAGATAAAGGGCTGACGATAGCGGGGCTTGCCCAGGAGATAGGGATACACAAGTTCACGCTGTCGAACTGGGAAATCAGGGGGAAGGTGCCGAGGATTAAAGCGCTCAGGGACAGGCTCATCCGGTCGGTCGAGGGGGCTGGTAAATGGCTGGATTGTTGAAACATTTTTTTCTTGACAGGCATCTCTATTTTGCTAAAATCTCGCCATGTGAGATTTTAAGGGGAGGGGAGACAATGACACGGATAAGAATGCTGATTAATTCAGTCGTTTCACTCGCCGTTATTTCTTTCCTTATTTTAACCATGTTCGGATGTGGTCCATCGGCAGTAGTGGTAAATAGAAATGAATCCCAGCAAATCATAATCAAACTCAATGTAAACTCGGAACCTTCTGGTGCAAAAGTTTTCTGTAATGATGTTTTCCAGGGCAATACACCTATCACACTAACGTTTAATACGGCCCTGTACAGGAGCTGGCAAGAAGTTCAAGGAAGACCGGGTTATTTTAATATGTATTATCGCAGTGACGGTACGCCGGGACAGGACATATCCTTGGCTTCCATGAATTTTTCAATAAAAGTTCATAAGGAAGGTTATAAACTTGTGACGCGGGATTATTCATCCATTCCATCCCTTAGCGATATACCATTTAACCCTGATCCCTCTGTCACTGCCACTGTCACTTATAATTTTACAGCGTTTCTTGAAAGGGCTTCAGGTCCAGATATCGATTTAGATTTGAAACTCAAAATAAGAGAGCCGAAGTAGACACCTTGGATTTCAGCCTTCCCGGATACATTTCAAATTGCAGTTCCGAAAATCAGGATTCACTCTGACGAACCCGCCCTCTTCAATCAGAAGGCTGAAGGAGTCCAACCCTTCGGAGATATGGCAAGAGAAACCAGAGAGCAAAAGCTCCTTGGCAAAAGCGGGCTGCGGAAAAAGAAAAGCAAACCCAACCTAATCAAAGGTTGGGTTTTTATTATACATGGTCAACCTTTCTTAATCATTCCTTCTATTTGCTTTTCAGCATCTATTGGCTGAACCTTCCTGCATACAGCAAGTAGATTATACCCTAATTTTGGAAATGCTCCGGAGAAGAGCGACCTCGAAACAATTCTCTCAATCTTGAAACCACAGAACGCAAGAAGCTGGTTCAATATACCATAGTCATATCCGCTAATGTGAAGACTTAATCCACGCTTCTCTCTCAAATCCACCATTTTCTTTGGCTTCAAAATATAACTTGCAAACCTCCTTAGAGTTGCAGTGTTAGGTGTGTTGATTATCAAGACGCCGTCATCGGCCAGTAGTTTCCTTATATTACGCAATGCCCTTGAAGGATTGCGAAGATGCTCTATAACGTCCATGAAATATATTGCATCAAAATAACCTGCAAAATTGGAACTGTCATATTTCTCTATATCGGCTCTAATTTGATGAACAACAACGCCTTCCTCCTGCGCTAATTTGGCAGTTCTGGACAAATAGATTGTGGATATGTCTATTGCATAAACCGAGTGACCACGTTTCGCAAGTTCAACTGCCAGTTTCCCTTCGGCACACCCTATGTCAAGAACCCTCTTCTTGCCCTTTATCAAACTTGCGAAAAATTCGACTTCCTTGGAATCGGATTGTTCATCAATATTTCCGGTCTTCTCATATATCTCTTCGTAATTGTCAATCAGAGATTTTATGAAAAAATAGAACATCGAGGGAATATAAGCTTTTGTTTAACTTTTCATTGGTCCTACGATTGCATTAAAAAAAGGCAGGGTTCATTTCCCGCTTTTTCTGTTTCAGCCCTTCATAAATTTCAGTATCCCCCTGCTTTCCATAAATACCCTTCTTGCCTTGCATCGCTTCTCGTGACTGTAGTGCTTTGGCCTGAGGTTCCCATCATGGCATTTCTTCAGACGATGACCACAATACTGGCACAGCATGATTTCACCTAAAGTCATCTTCCCTTGGGAATTCATCCTCATCTATCAGTTCCCCGTAGCTCCACACTTTCTTTTTTCTCTTTTTCTTCCCCATAAATCTCACCTCCATTAAAATCAAGCAGCGTCCACTGCCTGAGTCTCATCTCATAAATCATTGACTCAAGCAACCTCACCGCAATCTGTTTGTCCCCAGCTTCCCAGACTTGTTGAATCTTTTTCCAGTTCATGCCTTCCTCACTCCCAAAGGTTAAACTGGGGCTGAAGTTCTACCCATTTTATCAACTCCCCTGCAAACTCCTCCACCTCGTCTTTCGTAAGGTCTGCCATTAGAATGCTCTGTATGTCCCCTATTGTTACTGCTGCCTTTTCCCCTTCTTTGCCTTCAACCTCAATCTCTCTATCCCAGTTCATTCAAATCACCTCCCACAACGCGCTCTCCAAGCTTCTTACGAACTCCTCCTGCTCCCTCCTGGTTAGGTACATCAGCAGGATGCTCTCGATATCCCCTATCGTCACCAGGGCAGTGTTTCCCTTCCTATCCCTAACCTCAATACCCCTGTTCCAGTCCATAAAGACACCTCCCTCCTATTCCTTCCGTAACTTTCAGTTTGCTTATGACATTCTCTACAGAGAGTGATTCCGTTAGAAACATCGAAAATTAGCTCGCGGTAAATCGCCTTCTCCTTAATATGATGGGGATGCAATTTACATCCCCTCTTGCCGCACACTTGGCAGGTAAAATTATCTCTTTCAAAAACCTTCTTTCTCCATTCCCTATAGTCTGACGTTTTTCGAAGTAGTTCAATCTCTTTGCTCCTGCCTTGGTTCTTTCTTAAGCTTATTAACCACTTGGTCAGGAGAGAATGCCTCTTCCCCCGCATCCCGTAATCAGGATACATCTGCTTATCGATTGTGAGACCTTTATTCCAAGTTGTGTGCCCACTGCAAAAACAGGCTTTCCCCTCTTTGTTAAAATTCTCATGTCCTATCAATGAGAAGCTGCGTCTTCTATTTGTTTCTTCTTTCCATATCCTTCCAACATCAATGGTGTGCCCTTTTTGGAAATACCCTCGACCAGTTAAGTTGACCATCCGACCACCGCATAAGCCTTTTCCCTTGAGCGACCCCTTGAGGCTGCCCTTTAACTTGATGAGGTATTCCTTTCGGAATGGAGGCGCGCCCGACGCTGAGTGCTAACAGCTATTTGTAATGCCCCTCCCATGCGGCCATTGGAAGGGGGATTCTTCCAGGTTAGATGACACTGAGCGGAGGGCGAAAAGCACAATATGTCCGCTGAAGCTTTGCAGAATTAACGGACTGGCGGAAGCGGACTTATGTGCTTTTCAGCTTACTTAGGATTGCTGGGGTTCGGGCAGAATAAGGCGGGAGCCTATCGAGGACCGGAATCGTTTTATGAGCGGGGACTTGGCAGGTATATGTTGGATCGTTAAAAGGAGAGAGCCCATTGATTAATCAATAGCTTTCAGATAAAAGTAGATTATCTAATAATTACTCGAAGGGATTTCTTATGGCCTTATACGACCAAGAAGCACAGACTCGACTCAAAGAAAAAATGGATTATGAGCAATGGTTTCTGGATTTCCTTTCCAAGAAACAAGAAACACTAGAAGGTAAACAAGAGATTACACAAATTACTTTTAAAAATAGGCAGCCCAGCGCTAATGTTCATTTTGCCATATCTGACGTTTTCGGTTCGGGAGCAGCATTGGAAGTCATAAATGCGATGAAACCTTTAACGTTTGTCGCCTCATATAAAATCCTCGATATGGTCTTTGAGTGGATTTTGCAAGAAAATCACGATGCTGGAACAATAAAATGTGTTCCATGGCGATTTTCGGAGAAGATTAAGGTGTTTTCAAAATCACAGATCGATTTTCCTCCTATTCTTCAATCCCAGCCATACATTAAAGAATATTTATTTGCATTATACTCAAAACTTTTAAAGTTTCGAAATGAGGTCGTTCATAAGAACAATTTTTCAGTTCTTGGAGATAAACTCAAGATAGAGACAATCGAAGATGGGAATTCCTACGTACTTGAGCTTGATCCGAAAGAACTTTGGGCCTTTGTGAAAATTATTATTGCGGTAGCAAATTTAATCATTGGTGATTCAGCTTTTGATCCACAGATTGAGCGCCTGCTCAAATACCGTCTTGACCGCCTTAGCAAAATTCATGGTTTGGCTGAGTTTAAACAACCTATGCCAATCCCTATAAATGTACTCCTGGAGGTTCCTGTAGAAAATAATCTATTTCCCGCAGACCTTAAAATTGTGAGAAAAGAATTGAGTCGGACTTTCCCAACCGTTGATATTTTATTTAATTTAAAGATCATTGGCCTTGTCAACGATAAACCTACGGTAGGTTGGTTTTTCCCATTCGATTCCATACCAGAATGTGACGTATTGGAACTTCGACAAGATAGCCATAATAACTATCGTGTTAGTCTTGAAGAAAAATAATAGACTGAGTTCCAAATCCTCCTTTTGAGTCCTAAATAATCTCTGGTGGGAATCTATTGTAGAAATGTCCTTATCCGCACGTTCCGCAAGCCCCACAACGTGCCTTTTAATCCTTCCCATTCTCAAAAATCCCCATGAGCCACAAACCCTTTTACTTCCTGACCCACGAAGGAAGACCCCACATCTTTTCAGGCTATGGAGTCCCGATTCAGGACGGAGAGAAATCCCCTTTGGTCGGGATGCTCATGGTGGACAGGCCGACGAGATGTCCCGAAAGCTATATCCGGGATCTCAGGGAAAACTTCGGGGAAGTCATCATCGGCCCAATGACGCTGAAAGGGGACAGAGGATTGTTCACGCACATCAGAATCGATGACCCCGCCTCTTTGGAGCTTGTCAGGGACGACCTCTGTGTGCACAACATGGAAGAGACCAGGTACGTCCTTGAACTCGCCCTCAGGGGAGGGTTCCTTCCAAAGACCAGACTGAAGCTCCGCTGGTCAAGGGAAAACCGGCTCTGGGTGAGCGAGTTCGATTTCGACTCCGACAGGAGGTATCAATGAGCGGCAAAATCAGGTTCCCCCAGGACCCGGACCTCGACCTCCTTTCAGAAGCCCTCAAGGACTGCGCAAAGCTGAAGCATTACGTAAGGCGCGTCCAGACCAAGATCACCAGCATGGAGGAACCCATCGACAGCGGGGTCTACGCGTATGCCGACAAGGAGCTTGAAAAAATCACCGGCTATGTCGGCACAATCAACGAAAAGATATCCAGGTACATTATCGTCAAAACAAAGGGGGCATTGGAATGAGGCCGAAACCGGAAAACGCAGGGGATTTTATGAAGCGCTACCCGCGCGTGACCGGCCATATAATAGCCGAATCTCTCGGGTACGCCACTCCTACGACAGCCGCACGCATAGGGCTGGACGGGTTGCTCGAAAGGCCCAACTATTGCGAATGGGTGGCAACCTGCTACGGAGGGGACGCCAGGGAAGTCCTCAGGCGGTCCACGAAGTCCAGGCATTACCACAAGGGGTACATGGCAGAGTACAAGCTCGCCAACAGACTGGTGAACATTGCCCTTGAGACAGGGGAGGAGCCGATTTTCGCTTCGTGGTTTTGAGGTGGTATGAATGCCCAGAAAGAAGGCATACGAGATATACGGAAGCTTTGAGGACTGGATAACGGCGCACAAGCATTCAAGCTGCACAATTTCCTCTGAGCTGGACGACAGCCTGGCAATCGGGGGAGACAACCCCATAGAAGCCCTTAAGACATACATCTCGCGACTTGAGGATGTCCGTTGCAAGATTGCTACGGAGATTTCAGAGGCAAATGACTGGATTAAGTATTTCAAGAGGAAGAAACGGTGATTTTCATGGAAAAGATTCCTTCTGTTAACGAACTCTACGAGACCATTCTCAGCCGTTCGCTTCTTCCCCTTCCGGGCATTGAAGACGCCCTGATAGAAAAGGCGTGGGAGAGGGCAAACCGAATTCATGACTACCTGCTGAAACGCGCGGACAGAATGGACGAGGACTGCATGCTTTGCGAGAAGAAAAAGGCAAGGCAATCACAAACACGGTACGCTTATGACACCCCGTGGGACAACGAGCCGGTAGCCAAGCTCTTCTGCTCGGATGACTGCGGGGACTCCTTCATGTACGAGGAACCCTGGGCTTATTTCATGTGCAGCCGGTGCGACAGGGAAATTTCAGAGCAGAACCCCCGGAATGGATGGCACATCCAGTATCGCGATTATGACGGACAGATGACGTGCCTCAAGTGCTATGAGGACTTGATACTTGAGAACGGCGTGGAAAGGGACAAGGTTGAGGCGGGGAAGATACCGGGTATGTTTTTCTCCTATGGAAACCTTGAGCCTATTAAAGCCGGATACAGGGAAGTCGAGGGCTTCAGGGACTTCTTTGTCTCCTGCCAGTATGATGCCGACAGGTTCAGGAAGAAGGCCCTTGAACTGATGGACCAGGGGAAGAAGGTCGTAATTGGCTATGAGAGCATGGGTATAGGAGGAGGGGAGGGCTATGTGAGCCTTCTGGAGAAGGAGCCTCCAAAACCCAAGAGAAGGAGGCGGCAGAATGCCGTACAAAATCAGGGTCTGGATTCCGGTCGAGGACGATGAGTCCGAAGCCTACAGGAGCAGGAAAGAAGCACAAGAGGATTTAGAGCAACTCTTGCTGATGCAGCCTGAGAACATTTACAAGGTCGTCAGTGTGAGCGCGGAGAAGAAGCCGGGGAAAGGGTGAAAGAATGCAGGAGTACAGAATCAAGGCCAAGGTCATAAGCAGCATGGGTTTAACCTCAGAATGCTGGTCAATCCAGTTCTGGGGTCTTCCCCACTGTAGGGAATGCGAATATTTAGCGACAGAGGAATGCGGAGGCACGAGGATAAGGAAGGACATTCTGGGAGGCAAATACCCGAAGGAAGGGCTTCCGAATAGAGATTACTGATGGTGTTTTTATGGCCGTAAGTTTTGCGGGATACCAGAGCTTCAAGCTCAGGCAGTTGACAGGCATCCCCCTCGCAAGGATGTGCGAAGTGGCGTGCGAGATTGCTTACGATACACTGGTGGAGAATCCCTTCCTTCTGGAAGAAACGAGACGGAGATACTCAATCCGCTCCCCTGAAAGGCAGCTTGAAATCGACCTAAGCAGGGGGTATGAGAGGGTGGTGCCGTGAAAATGTCTCCTTGTTCACTCTCCAATACTTGCGGGCAGGACGGAGTCACAGAAGCGGTTGAGGCGGGATTTCTAGTTGAGATTGAACTTGGGCTTCAAAAGTTTCTATAAAATAGAAAGATCGGTAGTCCAAAACAAACAAAAAACCTCCAAATCACCGAAATGTTATACAGGATTCAATTATATTTCCAAATAACAACACTCTCTCGAGAGGGTTTTCTTTTGTATTTAATTATCTGCTGAGGGGTATTGCCACGGTATCTCATCACAATTATTTTTTCTGTTGATAATCCTGCGGCCTCGCCTGTCCTCGCTAATAACTTATCTACAGGAACATTAATTCCGCAATACCTCACATTACTAACTACAAACGCCACTCTAGCGCCTTTCTTAAGGAATCTTTTCATGTTTTTCAGGGTTATATACATATCCTCGAAATAACCGTAAAGCATGTCTTCTATCATGTTGTTATTTGGTTTTCTTTTCTTGATTTTCCCTACCAAAGATTTAAGATATCTTGACGGTGTATACCTTCTGTCTATCTTATAGGGGGATTTGGCCTCTACATGAGACCTTATGGTTTTATATCGCAATTCTTTTATTTTATCATCCTCATTAATAAAACCAAAGGCCAGTTCTAGCAAGTATATCCTAGTATAGTCGTGTCTGTTGGGATATGGTGGAGAGGTTATTACGGCATCGAACAACATTTTAGTGTTGAAATATCTAGAATCGCCCACTCTGGCTTCAGCCAGTTTTATATTTCGCTTTGCATTCTTAATATCTTTGGCAAAAGATTCAAGCCTGGACATGAACAATTCCTGGGATAACTTCGGATTAGTGTTTCTTTCGACCAATCTAAGGAATCCACCGCTTTTTGATGTCTTGCTGGACTCCTCTAAAATAGAGAAGAAGGCAAGCAGGAGAAGGTTTTTATATTTCTCTTCTTCCACTTTATCAATCTCTTTCTTCAAAGAGTAGAGGTAGTTCAACATTTTCTTGTTAAAGGCCTTCTCTATAGTGACAATGTCTGTCCCAGGATAATCCACAATCTCAGTTCCATTTCTTTTGAAATATTCTATGTATTTCAATACCTTATTATAGTTATAGTTGTCTAGCTTAGTGTTACACAAGAAAACGGCAAAAGGTGTGATATCAATGCCTAGAGACTGTATGCCTTTCTCTTGGCACGTAAGTAATGTAGTCCCGCCTCCGCAAAAGACGTCCAATACGTTCATCCCAGGTTTTATCGACATCTCGTCAATTAGATTAGAAACAAGACCTCGCGCGTATCCATGTTTATAAGGATACCAGTTGTAAATAGGTAAATCATTGTCGCTACTTGGAGATGCTAATCGATACCAATTGAGTCTATTTACAATCCTGAGATGTTTAGAATTATTAGTCATGTCAATAATATATGTACTCTTTAATTTAAAATTACATGTTTATAGAAGTTGTGCTGTTTTTAATTGAGATTTGGAACGTGGCTCCCACCCTGGGATAATTCACGAAACCCAAAAACTATCTAGAAAGGACCCACGATGAAATTAAACATTATTCAGAAAAAAAAAGCAAGAGAGGGATTGGGAGGGCGATTGTAAAAGAGGAACTGGTCAACCCGGTGTATCAAATCATCAAAATAGGAAAACAGGGAGTGGACCTTTTCTCCATGAATTAGGAACCATATTGGCAGAAACAATCATGGATATGGATCGGAGACGTTTTCCGCTTTCGGAAAAGATCCTCTGGGGCACCGATAGGGGGTAAGAAAATTATCAAGGCGCTCAAAAGACCGGTTTGGTAAAAAGCTCATCTACAAGGGCCATCCCATCCGTAAGGACAGCAACATTCAAACCCATCTGGCCAAGAACAACCAGAAGGAGGCTCATCGAGGATTTCAACCAAAAATTTGACAAGTTTCTGTTTAAATAGGTATATTTAAGCCTTAATAATATTCTTAGAACATGGTAGAAAAGACACAAGAGAAAATTGTTTATCTTTTTGGAGCAGGAGCAACTCATGCTGAAATGATTAATCTTCAAAAAGATCTTTCTGAAAACTTTTTGGAAAAAAATGGATTATTGACAGCACGCGTTTCTGAAAGAGTGATTAAAAAGTTTCGTAGCCGCCGAACCTACTTAAAGGACATTGAAATGGTTTCAGGTCCAAAAGGTTCTTTGAATATCGAGCTACTAATAAGCCTTATCGAAAACAACAACATCAAAGATGCAGATAAAAAGACTAGAATATTAAAGAACCTAGTTCGAAAGGATATCTTATATAGATTAACTAAAAATCGTTTAAAAAAATTCTATCTACATAAAGCTTTGTTAGAACTTCATTCCAAAACCACAGAGAAAGAAACATTACTTGGTATAATTTCTCTGAATTATGATCATGTTATAGATGAGGCATATAAGACAATTTTTGGCCCCAAACCAAATTATTGTTTTTCTTCAGAATCACCTATTGATACTCCTTTGTTGAAATTACATGGCTCTTTTAATTGGAGAAGTATCAAAATATGCGGAAGAAAAAGAACCATTCCGATAATTCCTTTGGGTGTAGAGAAAAATTATTTGCAAATACCATACAATTTTATTTGGGGTCGTGCATTGGAAATCTTAACAGAATGCGACATACTTCGAGTAGTAGGTTGTTCGCTCAGTCAAAATGATATTCCTTTAGTTGATTTATTATTTAAAGCCCATTTAGAAAAAGGGGAAGCGTTTGAACTTCAAATAATAAGTGCGGAAAATGCTGCCACACAAATAAAAAATAACTATGGATTTTTCCCTAAAATTACGAGTCTAGGAAAAATTGAGGACAATCTTGTGCCGGAACCAATTCAAAATAACGAGGAAGATAATGCCTTTAAAATATGGTTAAAAGCAAAAGGGGGTAGGATGTTAAAAGAAGATGAGATCAAAAGAAGTAGATATTTAAAAAAGCTTTTTGATTTATAATTATAGGAGTGTGACTAATGTCAAAAGATATTAAAATGAATGGAAGAAGATATATTTTGCAAATTACAATTAAAAAATTTATTGATGATTATGTTTATCGAATCGATTTAGATGCAGATTACCAAAGAGAGAAAATATGGTCAAGAAAAGAACAGGAATTATTACTTGATTCTATACTTAGTGATATAGATATACCTAAAATTTACCTTGTGGAAACACCACCTGATAACAAACAATTCAATTTCGAATGTATCGATGGAAAACAGCGTATGTCAACTCTGTTATCTTTTTTTAAACCAAATCCGAGTGAAGAACCTTTAAGAGTTAAAGTTGCTGGACGAAATTATACTTATAAGCAATTAAAAGTAGAATACCAAAAGATAGCAAAAAAAATTGAAAATTACGAATTGAGTTTTAGCATTTACACGAGCATTGATGATGAACTTGTCCGAGAAATATTCAGAAGATTACAATTAGGAATTAGACTTAATTCCGGTGAGTTATTAAAAACTCGTACAGGCACTATTAGAGACTTTATATATAAAGAAATTGGAAATGATGGCCCATTCTTTAGACATACAAAGCTGTCTGATAAAAGATTTTCAAGACCATTCACATTAGCCCAAATATGTATTAATTCGTTTAACCGAATAAAAACGGGTGATTTTGTCAGAGCAAGATTGCCAGATATCGAAGATTTTTTTGAAGATTGTCACGATCTAAAAAAGAATGATGAGAATTTAGCTCGAATAAAAGAAGTTCTCCAAGTTATGGACAGGGAATTTGGCAAAAATGCTCAGATTATTTCGAGTAGAGCTGTCGCTGTTTCAGCATATTTATTTATTGAGAATTTATATTTAAATAAAAAAACTGACCTTATTCCAAAATTTGTTGAATTTTTTATTAAATTGCTAAATGAAATTGATGATAATATGGAGTTGCTAAGGAAATATAAGAGACCGGAAAATACTAGTGTAATGGAGGAATTTCAGAAATATATTTTACAGGCTTCAGTCGAGCCATATTCCATTAGAAGAAGGCATGAGTTTCTGAGAAGGGCTTTTGATTATTATTTAGATCCAGAGACAAAAGGAAAAATTATTAATAGTAAATAATTTTCTTTAGTATATCTATCAGTGTAAAGTTCAGCTTTTAGCTGAAGGTGGGATTACAGTTCAATCCTCGTTGGCAACCCTGAGTCTTTAATGCGTTTAAGCCGTTCCTCATGTGAAAGCCTCTTCCCCTCGTATTGGCCGTCATACCATACCTGGATGTCCCTGTTTTTGGCTCCGCAATTAGGGCAGTCCCCTTGGATGAAGTATTTCTCATCTACTCTCCTAAAGGTGGTCTTGGCACCGGCAGAAATCCTTGAAACCTTACCCTGAGCAAAACTGGGCTTGTAAAAAGCTGCTACGCCCACTTTATGGCAGAATGGGCATTCAACAATCGCTGCTCCTTGGCTGTAAGTGACCACCATTTGAATTTTGGGGGCCGTGACTTTTAAAGCAAAACGCCTTCTATTCTTTCAATTTTTCATTGACAAGGCCCACCTTTTAATCCAAAATTCGTTGTGACAACCTTTTTAAACATAGAATTCCACTGGAAAAAGAGAATAAAAAACACTTTTATCTATGAAGTTTGGGGAGTGAATTAAATGACTAAAAGGCTCGAACTCGTTTGGCCTCATAAAGGGGAACACGTAATACAAAATCCAGAAACAGGTAAATGGGAATTTATTGGGGACAGTCATTTGTCTCCACGACCTTTAATTCAGATTGAGGCTTTCGGTGATGAAAAAGGGAAACCGTTTAACCCTGAAAAAGATAATCTTCTCATTAAGGGTGAAAACTTATTTGCTTTAGAGTCACTCCTCCCATATTACGCCGCCAAAGTAAAACTGATCTATATTGACCCACCATTTAATACTGGCCAGGATTTTAAAGCATATGACGACAATTTTGAACACTCCGTCTGGTTATCTATGATGAAAGAGAGATTGGATATAGCCTATGAGCTATTACATCCATCTGGTTGTCTTGCAATAGAAATAGATGACACGGAGCAAGCCTATTTAAAGGCACTTATAGATTCCAAATTTACGCGGAATAACTTTATCACAACTATATCAATAAAACGCAGTGCAGCGACAGGACATAAAGCCATAAATCCCGGTGTTGTGAATGTAACTGAATACATACATTTGTATGCCAAAGACAAAAGTAAATGGAAATACAAAAGATTATTTATACCCCGTGATAAATATGACAGTGCTTATAACCAATGGATAGTAAATCCTGATGAGCCCTATACTGCATGGGTGTTCAAATCATTACCCGAAGTTTATGCTGAATCGCTTGGCTATTCAAGTGCGAGATTGGCTAGAAAAGAAAAGGGTTCAAGCATATTCAAAAAAGGGATGGAAAAATTTGCAATTGATAACGCAGACCATGTCATCCGTTTCGCAATACCCAACTACGAAGGAGTAAGTGCAGAAGCAAGAAAATACATAGATAGGTCCAAAGAAAATACAGGAAAAGTATTCTGCCTTGAAAGAGAAGAATACGATGATATGTATTTTCTTAATGGCCAGAGGATATTATTCCTAGACAGCAAAATAGATTCTGATTCCGAAAATGGAGAAAAAGCTTTGGTAGAACCATTAACAAATTTTTGGCCTGATATTTCATGGCAAGGAATTGCAAAAGAGGGTGGAGTAACTCTAAAGAAAGGGAAAAAGCCAGAAAAGTTAATACAGCGGTTAATAGATCTCTGCTGCACGGGCGATAACGATTTAGTTTTGGATTTTTTTGCTGGGTCTGGTACGGCCGGAGCGGTTGCTCACAAGATGAAGCGTCGTTGGATAACAGTTGAAGCAGTTGAGAACCAGGTAACTGATTCTGTAGGAAGATTACAAAGAGTGATAAACGGTGAGGATCAAACAGGTATAACCAGTCAAGTAAACTGGAAGGGAGGAGGAGGGTTCCGTTTCCTTGATGTGGGAGCTCCACTTTTGGTCGAGGACCAAGAGACAAAGCTTAAGATTATGAATCCGCATTACATTAACGGTCCTCTCGTTCGGGCGGTTTGCGCTGTTGAAGGCTTCCTGCTTACAGGTGATAAATTGCTTCACGGCAGGAATGGTGAGCATTATGCTCATGTCACTGAAGATTTCGTTGATGACACTTTGGTGAAAAAGCTCAAGGGGAGGCTGAAAGATGTCCAATTCCTCACAATATATGCGGCTAAGGGAGTACACCGCCGGATTAAACTACCAAATGGTGTTCAAATCATGCGTATAAACAGTGACCTCGTGAAAAAATACACTAGGAGCCGATGAAGATGGCAACAGTTGATAGGATTATTCAGGAGATGACATTGAGGGAGCCTCAAGCTGATTCTTTCATAAAATTTGTTTCGCTCATCGCCGCTGTAGAAATCAAGACAATGGATCAAGCGAGGATAAAGAGGTTGCTCCAAACAGGCACACTTTCTTTTCCGAATGAGTATGCAAGGTTAACTTTTGCACTAGCCACTGGCGTAGGAAAGACAAGGCTAATGGGTGCTATTGCAGCCTATCTGTTCTTAGAAGAAAAAGCGCAACATTTTGCCTTTCTTGCCCCAAGCAGCACAATCCTGCAAAAAATGAAGGATGAGGCGGTGGTTTCACACCCCAAGTATATTTTTAAGGGCATATCTGGTTTCCCACATCCCCAAGTGGTCCACGCGCAAAATATAGAGAGTTATCACCCTGAAAACCTCCAGTTAATTAAAAGTCCGGTAATGTTTATCTTGACTCCTGGGCAGATAAGGCCAAGAAGTGGTTCAGAAGCAGAGCGAAGGCTTAGAAGAGAAAGCGAGGGATTTGGTCCTAGCTTTGTTGATTATTTAGCAGGACTAAATGATTTAGTAGTTTTCCTAGACGAGGGACACCGATACGGACAGGATGCGAGCGAAACAAGGGCATGGGCAAAGGCGATTAGCGACCTAAATCCAAAAGTTGTAATAGAGATGACCGCTACACCCTCAAATCCAAGCACCGTAGTTTACAAATACGATTTAAGAGAGGCTTTAAGGGAAGGCAGATACATAAAAAATGTCACCGCAATTGTCGAGCAAAGGCAAGCAGCCGTAACCGATGAAGAATGGGATAAGCACACCTTGCTGGAAGGATTCCGAAGGCTTGAGGTGAAAAAATCAGCAATAGGGGCTTACGTGAAGAACTATCCGGAGAAGAATATTGTTAAGCCAATTATGCTGATAGCAGCTCAAGATACAACACATGCAGCTTGGGTAGAACAGTGGTTTTTATGTGAAGAATTCTTAAACGAAGTTAATAGTAAGGTTTTGGGAGAAAACCCAATGTCCGAGAAACTTCCTCGCAGCAAAGTCTTACGCGTTGACATTACACAATCAGAAGACGAAATTGCTAAGATATTGGAAGTAGAGAAAGCAAGTGATAATACGGAAATCGTGGTGAATGTGGGGATGTTAAAAGAAGGGTGGGATGTGAACAATGTTTATGTAATTGTGCCACTTCGCGCTATGGCTAGCGTGACGTTAACTACACAGACCATTGGACGAGGCTTGCGATTACCTTTTGGTAATAGGGTGGGCGATGAAGAGGTAGATACGTTAGATGTACTTGCGTTTGGGCGGGAAACTGTCCAAGAAGTCATTCAACAGGCAAAACAGGTAGGAGTAAATGTAAAAGAGGGCGGCACTAATGGTGGAGGGATGACTTTCCTAGATGTAGAACCGAAAAAACAATTTGAGATAAAGATACCTTCGATTTCGCTAAGGGTTGCAAAACCCCCAACACTCAAAGGGTGGCACCCCCAAATGCATGTTCATATAGATCTATCCCATGCCGCAACCATCTCCAGGGTGGAAGTTCAAACAGGAGAGACATCTGTATTGGGGGAAGTGTTAGACCTCGAAGTTGAAAATCCTCCTAAACGATTAGGTCAGCTTCTGTGCAAGGAGGTAGATGAAATTGCTGGACAGGAACCGGAAGTAACACGCATATTCAAGGAGTATCTTGATAATGGCGGGTGTCACGACTTGGATAAACAGAGAAAAGCCTTGCAAAAGTACGGGCGCCAAATTTATGACGACGTAAAGAGCCAAGTCGAAGAATTAGCAAAGAATTTGGAAACTAAGTACGAACATGAAGAGGAAGAGTATGACAAGTTTGTTTTTACCAAAGTCACCCACTCCGTAAATGCGCAAAACAGTGTTATAGACAAAGATGCAGCAACTTTCCCGAAAGACAAGCAGAGGGCAGTATCAGGCTGGTCAAAATCTCTTTATCCGCAAAATAAGTTTGATACAAAAGATGAGCTGCTATTGGCAAAGGTTCTTGATAAAATTAAGGGCATTTTATGGATTAGAAACCCGGCAAAAAAGTTTGGCATCCAAACACAGGCGGGCTGGCATTATCCTGATTTCATTGTAGCAAAGGATAAAAAATATATTTTTATTGAGGTGAAGGATAGCAATGAGCTGAATGACCATAATTCTGATGCGTTTATCAAGGGAAAATCTGCAACGGAATGGTGCGAACTAGCCTCAAATTCTTCGGAGACCGGTTTTGAATATTGGGCTATACCAAATAACAGGGTCACTGAGTGCGTAACAATTGATGACCTAAAATCAAAAAGATTCATATTCACAAGGAAATAAAAAGGATGTGAGTAGAGAGTCATTAAAAACTGTATCAATTTGAACTCGCCTCCTTCCGTTTTCGCTTTCTCTCCAAAAACTACCGATTCCCCCTTCTTCCCTTCCAAGAAGATCCTTGTCCAGTTACGGTATGATCCATCCCGTCCTGACTCAAGAGGGACGAACGTAGCCTCAACTTTTCACTCTATTCCAGCCCACGGTCTTTTCACCGGGATAGCCTGAGAGAAGCAATCGATTGGTCGTAATCTTAAAAGCAAAAAAGGCAAAAGGTTTAAACATTCTTTTATAATTCTCTAAACCAATCCAGAAACATGGCATGGGATGAGGTTAGGAGGACCATCCTGCTGGAACCTGACGTTCTCTCGGAAGAATACTTCCCACATAGGATGGGCGCAAGGGAAACCCAGATCAGCCATTTCAGGTCCTGTCTCTATCCTGTACTTAAGAACGAGAAGCCACTACAGGTATGGCTTCACGGGAAGCCTGGTACAGGGAAGACAGCCGCCGCGAAATACTTGGCTCATGAACTCCATTTGAAGTCGAAGGTGGAATACATCCACGTCAATTGTCGGAAGCACAATTCTTTCTATTCGATCCTTGACCATATTCTTAACGAGTTGAGGGTAGGATTCGGGGATGAGAGGGATGGGAGGGTAAAGCTTGAGAAAATTGAACGGTACGTGAAAGACAGGTCTCTAATTCTCATCCTTGACGAAATCGATTTCCTCCCCCAAAAGGAGAGGAGTTCCCTTCTTTACAACCTGTCCTTCGACAAGGTTGGCCTGGTGTGTATATCAGAAAACAGGGATGCCCTTATTTCGCTTAATGGAAGGACAAAATCAAGGCTTCAGCCTCACCTGATTGAATTTACTGCATACACCCCTGCTGAAATAGAAGAGATCCTGCACGAAAGGGCCTTCGCAGCCCTGGCCCCTGGATCCTGGGACCCAAAAGCGGTTGAAAGAATAGCCCGTCTTGCCGGAGGGGATGCCAGGGTAGCAATACAGACGCTAAGGAACGCGGCAGAAATCGCAGAGGGGCAGGGCTCCCAGGCCATAAGCGCGGAGCACATAGATATGGCATTCAGCAACACGAGGGGCATAAAGAAATCGTACCTTCTCAAGAAACTGGGCGACCACTACAGAATCCTTCACAAGCTAATAGAAAGTTCGGAGGGAATCTTATCAAATCAACTCTGGGATTTATATGACAAGGAGTGCAAGGATAAGGGCCTTGAGCCAGTGGCCAAAAGAACGTATTCCTACTATCTCAACAGAATGGCGCAGCTTAAGCTCATAGAAGCCAAAAGAGCAAGGGTCAGGGGGCATGTCTATTTGTTTTCAGTGAAAAGTAACAATAGACGGTGACTGGAAGGACTTAATTTAAGCTTACGTGAAAACTGTTGACACGATAATTTAAGGTTGTATATTGATATCAGAGGATAAATTCAATGAACAAACCACGAGCTTCGGTCTACTCAGGCTGGACTGACAAGCGGGGCGTTTATCATCCGAAAGCTCCCCCAGGCATTGTTTTGCTTCGATTGCTGGGCGTAGCCCCCTTCAAGGGAAGCCGTCCAAAGCCAGAAAGCAAGAATCAATCAAAACCGTAAAGCTCCCGCGTCAACCCGTTCTCCCAACCATTGTTAATATAGCCCTTCGACATACCGTTCCCGTTTCCATTCCCATTATTTCTCCCATACCCGTTGCCGTCACCATTTCCGCCGTACCTTGAAGGCGAATAGCTCCTGTCCATGTACCCCATGTGAAAATCAAGTCTCAGGGGATTTTCTTCTGGCTTGATTTTGAACAGCCAGGATAGCAGCTTCCCCGTGAGGAAATTCCAGATTCCCTTGAAAATCCATGTCAGGAAAAATCCTGGCAGAACCGGAAACACCCCTCGTTCCTCACGATATCCCGTCAGGTCTATCTGTCCAGTATCCGGGTCCACGCGCGTGCTCATCACGCCGTAATTTATGGGCGTGGTCGGACCCAGA
>Ga0209777_10003910_pt1 | contig 17981 bp, 12 predicted proteins | sample FrelakmetHBP12HB_FD_187147 | JGI IMG/M metagenome (GOLD analysis project Ga0209777, IMG submission 187147) | Freshwater lake sediment microbial communities from the University of Notre Dame, USA, for methane emissions studies -HBP12 HB (SPAdes)... | ecosystem: Environmental > Aquatic >...
GCCGCGTCGGCCGCTTTGCCCTTGGCGGCGGCATCGGCGACGGCCTGTTCTTTCTCCGCGCCCGGCTTGGCGGCATCCGAAGATATCTGTTTGGCCTTGGCTGCAGCCTCCTGGGCCGCCTTCTCGGCTGCCGCCGAAGCCGTGGTGGCGGCGGCTACCTGGTTCTTGACGTTCACCAAGGCGGCGTCCGCCAGGTTCTTCTGCGCCGTTGCATCGGTCAGCGATTTTGCGGCGGAGTCGACCTTGGCCTGAGCTTGTTGCTCGCCTTGCTGCGCTTGGACCAGGGCAGCCGCGGCATCGGCAGCCGCTTTGCGTTTGGCGGCCGCTTGGGCTGCCGCCTGGTTCTTCTCCTCGGCTGATTTCGCCGCTTTCTGGGCGGCTTGCTCGGCGGCCTGAAAGGCCGTGGCGGCAGCGGCTATCTGGTTCTTAATGCCCGCCAAGGCAGCGTCGGCCATCTGCTTCTGCGCCGTCGCCTGGGCCAGCTTCTGCGTGGCGGCGTTGGCCAAGCTCTGCGCGTCTTGATGGGCTGCCTGGACCTGGGCGAGGGCCGCCTTGGCCTCGTTGGCCGCTTTTCGCTTGGCGACCGTGTCGGCTGCGGCCTGCTGCTTCTGCGTCTCGGACCAGCCGGCACGCTCGGCCATCGCCTTGGCTGTGGCCTCCGCTGCCTGGGCCGCCGGCTCAACTGACTGATAAGCGCCGGTGGCAGCGGCCGCCTGCTTCTTGGCGCTCTCCAAGGCATCGTCGGCTGCCTTCTTCTGCGCCGGGGCGTCGGCCAACGTCTTGGCGGCGGTGTTCACCTGAGCCTGCGCTTGCTGTTCGTTTTGCTGTGCCTGGGTCAAGGCCACTTTGGCCGCGTCGGTCGCCTTGCGCTTGGCGGCAGCGTCGTCCGCAACCTTCTTCTTCTCCTCCGGGGATTTCGCGGGATCCCCGCAAATCGGCTTGGCCGCAGCCTCCGCCGCCTGGGCCAGTTGCTCGGCTGACTGGTGAACGGTCGTGGCCGTAGCGGTCAGGCTCTTGGCGCCGGCCAAGGCATCGTCGGCTGCCTTCTTCTGGGCCGGGGCGTCGGCTATGTTCTTGGCGGCGTTGTTTACCTGGGCCTGCGCTTGCTGTTCGTTTTGCTGTGCCTGGGTCAAGGCCGCTTTGGCCGCGTCGGCCGCCTTGCGCTTGGCGGCGGCGTCGTCTGTAGCCTTCTTCTTCTCCTCCGGGGATTTGGCAGCATCCCCGGAAATCGTCTTGGCCGCGGCCTCCGCCGCCTGGGCCGCCTGCTCGGCTGACTGGTGAACGGTCGTGGCCGCGGCGATCAGGCTCTTGGCGCCAGCCAAGGCGTCGTCGGCCGCCGTCTTCTGCGCCGGGGCGTCGGCTATGTTCTTGGCGGCGGCGTTGATCTGGGCCTGGGCTTGCTGTTCGTTCTGCTGTGCCTGGGTCAAGGCGGTCTTCGCCAGGTCGGCCGCCTTGCGCTTGGCGGCAGTGTCGTCCGCAACCTTCTTCTTCTCCTCCGGGGATTTCGCGGGATCCCCGCAAATCGTCTTGGCCGCGGCCTCCGCCGCCTGGGCCGCCTGCTCGGCTGACTGGCAACCAGTCGTGGCCGCGGCGGTCAGGCTCTTGGCGCCGGCCAAGGCGTTGTCGGCTGCCGTCTTCTGCACCGGGGCGTCGGCCAACGTCTTGGCGGCGGCGTTGACCTGGGCCTGCGCTTGCTGTTCGTTTTGCTGTGCCTGGGTCAAGGCCGCTTTGGCGCCGTCGGCCGCCTTGCGCTTGGCGGCAGCCTCGACTGCGGCCTGCTGCTTCTCCGCCTCGGAAACCACCTTGGCGTTGGCCTCCGCAGCCAACGCAGCCTGCTCGGTTGTCTGGCAAGCAGTCGTGGCAGCGGCGACCTGGTTCTTGGCGTCGTCGGCTGCCTTCTTCTGCGTCTCGGCTTCGGTCAGCTTCTTCGACGCGGCGTTGGCCTGGTTCTGCAAATCCTGCTCGCTTTGCTGTGCTCGGGCCAGGGCGGCCTTGGCAGCATCAGCCGCTCTGCGCTGGGCGGATGCTTGGGCCGTGGCCCTCTTGGCTTCGTCGTCAATCTTGTTGGCCGCGTCGGAGGCGACCTTCGCCACGGCCTCAGCCTCCTTCGCCGTCTTCTCGGCCGCATCGTAGGCTTGCTGCAGTGGGAGCGCGGCGGCCTTGGCGTCGGCCAACGCCTTGTCCATGGCTGGCTTGGCGTTGGTCGCGTCGGTCAGGGCCTTGATGGCAGCGGGCACGTTGTCCTCGGCCTGCTTCAACTCTTTTACGCCCGGTTCGCCCGCCAGATTCTTCGCATCAGTGGCCTGCTGTCGCTTCGTGTCGGCCGCTTTCCTCGCGTTGGCGTATGCCGTGTCGGCCTTTTGCATGGCGTCCTTTAAGGGGGCGACCGCAGCTTCCGCCGCCTTGGCTGCCTTCTCGGCCGCATCGTATTCGGCCTTCGCCTTGGCTTCGGCATCCGCCTCCGCTGCGACCGAAAACGAGCCTGACGATGCCAGCATGAACACAACAAGTGCAATCGTTCTTGTCTTCATCACGAGTCACCTCAGACCAGAGCCGAATTCGACATAAGCCTTCCAGTTTGCCCGGGAGACACGTCGTCTTACTGGAAACCAAACCAGTTCCACCTGTTCCCAGTCGTTTCGCAAGGACCACGCCGTCTCATTGTCGTTATCAGATCGCCGGCTTGGGATAATTTGTTTAACCCGTTTTGGGGCTCATTGTTCTTACTGAAGACGTCAGCGGTCCCAGTAATAGGGGATCGTCAAACACAAGGCCTGGCAGGATGGAAAAGATGTGATGGAAACCGTAGCCGATCCAGAAGACGTGGTCAACGGTCAGCCCGTAAACGCAGTACGCCGCCGTGCACGAGATGAAGGAGGGGATAAGCGCCTCGGCCTCAAAATCCTCATCACGGTAAAGGACCTCGATGGCGAAAATTGCCCCGGCAAGTGGGGCGCGGAAGAGGCCGCATTTCTCGACCTTGTACCGGTGGGCGCTCAAGGGCTTCCGGGGAGTGCGACTCGAAACGATCCGGATCGGCGGAACCTTGTGCACCAGCAAGGAGGCGCTCCAGCGTTTTGCCGACCACTTGGTGCTGACTGGCGCCGTCGAGCCCACGGGGGCGTTCGTATCGTCCTTCTCCTGCCGCCGCGCGCAACTCTACGCGGAGCACGAGCTCGACAAGGCGGGTATTTAGAGAACAACGTGACCCGCCGCGAGAGCAACTGCCAAGCAGAGTCGCCAATACGCGGAACTACCGTCATTTCCATTGTGAGAAATCCAAGCCCGTCGGCAAATACGCAAGAATTGCCTCCCGTCACGCTCATTATCATCCGCGCAACTCCTCGGAAAACCGCCCTCGCACAAATCCGGTATTTACCGGAATGGTTCTTCCAGTACCGCACGCGTACGCAAGCACTTGCAAGTTGCGGAAAGTGCTTGCAAGTAGGCTCGGCAACGCTAAAATGATGGTAGAAGGCCCGAAATAAAGGGTTTCTTGAGCTTTTCGGTGTTTTTGCCGAGGGTGGTCGACACGCAGGAGGTCACTGGTTCAAGTCCAGTATCGCCCACCATATCTTCGGAGGTCAATGGGCGGCCGGCGCGGAAGGGGTCGGGGGCCTTGTGGATAAGGCCTGCGACCCTATTGTTTTGCGCTCCAGCAGCGGCGTGGATGGCGGCGGCGAAGCCTCCGTCGAGGACTTTGAGGCTGAAGCCGGTCGCCGGGGTGATTATGGCCCCAAAGGCGGCCTTGGAGGTGGTGCGGCCATTTGAAAGCGGACCCGTTCGGCTTCCAACTGGACGAGGACCCGCTGGGCCTGCTCGGCCAGGGCGGTGCGCTGGAGGGCCAGCCCGATCTGCCCGGCGCAGGCTTCCAGCAGTTGACGCTGGTCGGGCGTCAGCAACCGCTCGGTGCCCTGCGGCAGCCGGATGCCGAGAACTCCGACCGGCCCCTCAGGCCCGACAAGCGGCAGGTACAACGCCTTGGCGCTCGGCAGCGTGTCGGTGCCCGCTCCGGCGATCTTGCCATGATCGAAGACCCACTGGGCGATGGCGACATCGGCCTCGCTCTCGGCCACGCTGTCCTCCAGGCCGATGCCGGGCGCCAGTTGAAGCACACCGTTCTGGCCCGGCAGGAAGAGGCCCACGTCGCCGCCGAAGAGTTCGCTCAGTTCCCGCTGGGCTGTGACCACCAGTTGATAGCGTCCCGACATGGCGGACAGTTGCCGGGTGAGGCGGTACAGGGTCTCCGTCCGGCGTTCGCGTTGCCGCGCGTCCTCCGCATGCTGCCGGACACGGGCCGTCAGCGTGCTGATGACCAGAGCCACCATCAGCATCACCCCGAACGTTATCAGGTACTGAACGTCCGATACGGCAAACGAGTAGTACGGCGGGACGAGGAAGAAGTCGTAGAGCAGCACAGCGATCATCGAGGCGGCCACGCCAGGGCCGCGACCATAGCGGACCGCGGCGAGGACCACACCCAGCAGGAACACCGTCACCATATTGGCTTCGGCCAGGTGCGACAGGCTCACCAGTTCCGCCAGGGCAAGGCAAAGGGCCATGACCACGGCCATTCTGGCGTAGTTTCCCCAAGGTGTGCGGCGTGGCAATGTGGCGGCGACCGTCTCCGCCTCCGGTGCCTCGCGGCCGCGGACGATATGCAACTCAACGTCGCCGCTCAGGCGAACCAGGTTGTGAACCAGGGAGCCCGTAAACAGTTCGACCCACCGGGACCGGGCGGCCTTGCCGACGACAATGCGCGTCACGCTGCGCGACCGCGCGTACTTGACGAGTTCCTCGGCGGCGCTTTGGCCGCTCAGTGTCACGGTCTCCGCGCCCAGTTGCTCGGCCAGCCGCATGTGCCGCATGAGGTTCTGGCGATGGACCTCGGACATTCCCTCGGTGGCCGGCGTCTCGACGAAGGCGGCGATCCACGCCGCCTGGAGGGCCGCCGCCATGCGCCGGGCGGTGCGTATGACGCGGGCTGAAGTCGGGCTCGGGCTGACGCAGACGAGCAATCGTTCCTGGGCGGCCCAGGGGCGTCTCGCCCCGGGCGGACCACGCCAGGTGGTCTCGACCTGCGCGTGGACGCGGTCGGCGGTGCGACGCAGGGCCAGTTCGCGCAGGGCGATCAGGTTGGCCTTCTGGAAGAAGTTCTGCATGGCCTGCTGGGCCTGGGCCGGCACGTACACTTTGCCTGCGGCAAAGCGCTGGAGGAGTTCGTCGGGCGGCAGGTCGATGATCTCCACTTCGTCGGCCCGCTCGAAGACGACGTCAGGGACCGTCTCGCGTACAATCACACCCGTGATCTGGGCGATGGCGTCGTTCAGGGTCTCCAGATGCTGAACGTTGAGGGTAGTGTAAACATTGATCCCTGCGGCCAGCAGTTCATCCACATCCTGCCATCGCTTGGTGTGGCGCGAGCCGGAGGCGTTGGCGTGGGCCAGTTCATCGACGAGGATCAGGGCAGGCTTGCGTTTGAGGGCGCCGTCGAGGTCGAACTCGCGAAGCGTCACGCCGCGGTACTCGACCGCCCGCGGGGGCAGCACTTCCAGGCCATCGAGCAGGGCCTCGGTCTCCGGACGCCCGTGGAGTTCCACGTATCCGATGACTATGTCCACGCCGGCCTTCTGCCGCGCCCTGGCCGCCAGGAGCATGTCGTAGGTCTTGCCGACGCCGGCGGCGTAGCCGAAGAAGACCTTCAGCCGCCCGCGCCCGGAAGGCGGGGCCTCGGCCCGAAGGCTTGCGACCACCTCCTCCAGGTTGGCTTGTTGCTCGGGCATCGCCATCTCCGACGCAAAACGCGTAACGATGATGCTACCGCGCCCGTTCGTCCAAGGCCAGATTGAGTTGGAGCACGCTGACGCGCGGCTCGCCCAGGACTCCCAGGAAGCGGGGGCTTGTGTGCGCGCTCACGAGATCGCGCACCACCGACTCCGCGAGGCCCCTCGCCCGTGCCACGCGCGGCACCTGGAACTCCGCGGCCGCCGGACTGATGTCCGGGTCCAGACCGCTCCCGGATGCCGTGACCAGGTCCACGGGCACAGGCCGGGTGTTGCCGGTGTCGGCCGCCCGAAGCGCTTCCACCCGCTCTTTCACCTGCTTGCCGAGATCCGGGTTGGTCGGCCCGAGGTTCGACCCGCCGGAGGAGGCAGCGTTGTATGGCATGGGCGTAGTGGCCGACGGCCGGCTCCAGAAGTACCGCGGGTCGGAGAACGCCTGGCCGATGATCTGCGAGCCTGCCGCGCGGCCGTCTTGCGTGATGAGGCTTCCGTGGGCCTGGTGCGGGAAGGCCCATTCCGCCATGCCTGTAACGACAAGCGGATAGACCAGCCCTGTCAGGATCGTCAGCACCGCCAGGCACAGCACCGATTGCAGCAGAAGCCGAAGCATCTTGAGACTCCCGTTTCTAGGTCAGGCCCATGCCGAGCAGCATGAGGTCGATCAACTTGATGCCGATGAACGGCACAATCAGCCCGCCCAGGCCGTAGATGAGGAGGTTCCGCCGCAGCAGTTGGGTCGCCGGCATGGGCCGGTACGTTACGCCCCGGAGGGCCAGCGGAATCAGGAATATGATGATGATGGCGTTGAAGATGACCGCCGAAAGGATCGCGCTGGCGGGGCTGGCAAGGCGCATGATGTTCAGTTCGTTCAGCACCGGGTAAGTTGCGGCAAAGGCCGCCGGAATGATCGCGAAGTACTTGGCCACGTCGTTGGCGATGCTGAAGGTCGTCAGCGCCCCGCGCGTCATGAGCAACTGTTTGCCGGTCTCGACGATCTCGATGAGTTTCGTGGGATTGGAGTCGAGGTCAACCATATTGCCGGCCTCCTTGGCGGCCTGGGTGCCGGTGTTCATGGCGACGGCCACATCGGCTTGGGCGAGGGCCGGGGCGTCGTTGGTGCCGTCGCCGGTCATGGCCACCAGGTGCCCGCCCTCCTGGCAGCGGCGGATGAGTTGGAGTTTGCGCTCGGGGGTGGCCTGGGCCAGAAAGTCGTCAACGCCGGCCTCGGCGGCAATCGCTGCCGCCGTCATCGGGTTGTCGCCCGTGATCATGACCGTCTTGATGCCCATGCGGCGCAGATCCAGGAACCGTTCGCGGATGCCCCCCTTGACGATGTCCTTCAGATGTATGACGCCCAGCATCCTTGCACCGTCGGCCACCACGAGCGGCGTGCCGCCGCTCCGCGCGATTTCCTCGACGGCGGTGCGGACCTTGTCGGGAAACCTTCCGCCCCTGCGGCTGACGAACGCCTCGACGGCGTCGGCGGCGCCCTTGCGGATCTCGCGGCCGCTAAGGTCCACGCCGCTCATGCGGGTTTCGGCGGAGAATGGCACGAACTTCGCCCCCATCTCCTCAATGCTGCGGGCGCGCAACCCGTGCTGACGTTTCGCCAGGACGACAATGCTGCGGCCCTCGGGGGTCTCATCGGCCAGCGACGCCAGTTGCGCGGCGTCGGCCAATTGCTCAACGGTGACGCCCTCGGCCGGTAGGAACTCCGTGGCCTGCCGGTTGCCGAGAGTAATCGTGCCGGTTTTGTCGAGCAGAAGGACGTCGACGTCGCCGGCGGCCTCGACCGCGCGGCCCGACATGGCAACCACGTTTGCCTCGCTCAGCCGGTTCATGCCGGCGATGCCGATGGCCGACAGAAGCGCCCCGATGGTCGTCGGCGCCAGGCACACAAGCAGTGCCACCAGCACTGTGACCGGTACGGGCGTCCCCTGGCCGCTGGACTCGACGCTGTACAGGGAGAACGGCAGCAGGGTTGCGCAGACGACCAGGAAGACGATAGTCAGGCCCGCCAGCAGAATGTTCAGGGCGATCTCGTTGGGCGTTTTCTGCCGCTTGGCGCCCTCGACCATCGCGATCATGTGGTCGAGGAACGATTCGCCGGGGTCTGCCGTCACCCGGATAACCAGCCAGTCGGAAAGGACCCGCGTGCCTCCGGTTACCGCGCTGCGGTCGCCGCCGCTCTCGCGGATGACCGGGGCGCTTTCGCCCGTGACAGCGCTCTCGTCGACCGAAGCGGCGCCTTCGATGACATCGCCGTCGCCGGGGATGACCTCGCCCGCCTTCACCAGGACGACGTCACCCTTCCTGAGGGCAGTCGCCGAAGTCTCTTCATACGTCTGCCCGTCCGGCCCGGCACGCCTGCGGGCACTGACCTCCGTGCGGCTTTTGCGCAGGGCGTCGGCGTGGGCCTTCGCCCGCCCCTCGGCCATCGCCTCGGCGAAGTTGGCGAACAGCACCGTGAACCACAGCCACACCGACACGGTGAAGATGAAGCCCGCCGGCGCCTCGCCCTTGGCCACCATCGCGTGGACCCACAGGACCGTGGTCAGGATGCTGCCGACATAGACGACGAACATGACGGGATTGTGCCACTGGTCCCGCGGATTCAGTTTCCGTAGCGCCGCCACGACCGCCCACTTGATGATGGGCCAGTCAAGCAACCGCGGCTTGTTGCGTTTATTACCCATGATCGACCTCAGAGCCAAGCCCGCAGGCTCACTGCATCATCAGGTGCTCCACGATGGGCCCCAGCGCCAGCGCCGGGATGAAACTCAGGGCGCCAACGATAATCACCACCGCGATCAGCAGCGCGACAAAAAGCGGGCCGTGCGTCCTGAGCGTCCCTCCGCCGGCCGGGATGGTCTTCTTTCTGGCCAGCGCGCCCGCGATGGCCAGGACCGGCACCTTCAGCAGGAACCGGCCGGCCAGCATCGCCAGCCCCGTGGAAATGTTGTAGAACTGTGTGTTGGCGTTCAGGCCGGCAAACGCGCTGCCGTTGTTGTTGCTCGTCGAGGAGAAGGCGTACAGCACCTCGCTGAAACCGTGCGGCCCCGGGTTGGCCATGCACGCCCGGGCCGACGGCACCAGCACCGCCACGGCCGTCCCGACCAGCACCGCAAAGACCGGAACGAGGATCACCACCGCGGCCATCTTCATCTCGTACGCCTCAAGCTTCTTCCCCAAATACTCCGGCGTGCGGCCGACCATCAACCCCGCCACGAAAACACCCACGAGGGCGAAGACCAGCATGCCGTACAGGCCCGACCCGATGCCGCCGAAGATGACCTCCCCGAGTTGTATGAGCCACATCGGCACGAGGCCCCCCAGCGGCGTAAACGAGTCGTGCATCGCGTTGACCGAACCGTTCGAGGCCGCCGTCGTCGCGGTCGCCCAGATGGCCGAATCGGTGATGCCGAAGCGGACCTCTTTGCCCTCCATATTGCCGCCGGGCTGCGTTGCGCCGGGCGTCTCATCGGCGCCGGCGGCGGTCAGCATCGGCGTGCCTTGCTGCTCAAAGTATCCGCAGGCCGCCAGTGAGACTGCGAACACCACGACCATCGCCGCCAGGATCGCCCAGCCCTGCCGCGTGTCGCCCACCATCTTGCCGAACGTGTAGCAGAGGGCCGCCGGAATCAGCAGGATCGAGAGCATCTCGAGGAAGTTCGAGAGCGGCGTGGGGTTCTCGAACGGATGGGCCGAGTTGGCGTTAAAGAACCCGCCGCCGTTGGTGCCCAACTGCTTGATGGCGATCTGCGACGCCGCCGGCCCCATCGGCAGCACCTGCTCCGTGACGGTCTTGCCGTCGGCGTCTTTGACAGGCTCGACCAGCGCGGCCGTCTGGTAAGCGTCGAAGTTCTGGATCACGCCCTGCGACACCAGCGCCAGCGCCAGCACGAGCGCCAGGGGTAGCAGGACGTAGAGCGTCGAGCGCACCAGGTCGGCCCAGAAGTTGCCGATGGTCTCCGAGTTGTGCCGCGCAAAACCGCGAATCAGGGCCACGAGGACCGCCATGCCGGTTGCCGCCGACAGGAAGTTGTGGACCGCCAGCCCGGCCATCTGCGTCAGGTAACTCATGGTGGCCTCGCCGCCGTACGCCTGCCAGTTCGTGTTGGTCACGAAACTGACGGCGGTGTTGAACGCCAGGTCGGGCGGCACATCCGGCAGCCCCGCCGGGTTCAGCGGCAACCAGCCCTGGATTCGCTGGAGGGCGTACAGCGAGGCGAACCCGACGACGCTGAAGAGGATGACGGCTGCCGTGTACCGCTTCCAGGTCATCTCCACGGCCGGGTTGATGCGGCTCGCGCGGTAGATGATCCGCTCGACCGGCCCCAGGACGCGGTCCAGGCCGCAGGGCTTCCCCTCGAACACCCGCGCCATGTACCACCCCAGCGGCTTGACTAGCAGAAGGAGCGCCGCCAGGTAGACCAGCATCTGTAACTGACAGTTGGCGGTCATCAGAACTTCTCCGCCTTCAGGAGCGCAACGGCCAGATATACCAGCAGCAGCGCCGCCACCGCTCCGCTCAGCACGTAGAGCCAAAGCATCGTCAGCCTCCTCGCAGCCGCGCCAGCAGTTCCATCAAGAGCCACGTCAGGCCGAAGAACCCCAGCCCGACTCCAATGTACAATGTGTCAGCCATCGCTCGCCTCCCGTACAACAAGTATAGACAAACCGACTGCGCGGCGGCTAATCAATTCGGAATCAAGGCTGTGCGGGGATATGTCAAGAAAGCATCAAGGCCCGGCAGGACCTCTGCGGCGTGGGGGCTGTCATGCGAGGTCAACTGCCGCCGGGGCGGAGTTCGGGTTTTCGGGGGGCCGAGAAGGCGGGGCCATCCGGGATGAGGACGACCTTTGAGGAAAGGGGTTTGTAGCCGGCCCCGAGGTCGGCGAGGATGCCCCAACGTTTGCCGGAGTGGCTCGGCGTCGAATCATAGACCACGAGGCGGCCGAGGCGGCCCTGAACCGAAATCCCGTCACGGTTATAGATGTATGGTTTGCCCGAGACGGGGCAGACGAGCGGCGGCAGGGGGGCCGAGTCGGCGCCCTTGAGGTCGGCGAGGGTGTCGGGCAACTTGCCGTTGACGGAGCAGTAGAGTAGCAGCGCCCCGCTGATCTCGTGCAGCCTTTCGGCGCACGGGTCGATTTCGGCCCCCGTCTTGCGTGCGGCGGGGGCGGCCGTCTGGCAGCCCAGGGCGAGCGTTGCCAGGGCCGCGCAACATGCCAGGCCCAAGAGACTAGCGCTGCGGTTCATTGCGAGTTCCCGGCTGCGGGGCCACAATCCGCGCCTTGTCGGCAGGCTGGCGTTCCGGGGCGTCTTCGGGCTCGGGGGCCATGCCTTGCCGCATGCCTTGCATGTGCTCTTCGAACGTCCCCGGTTCGGTTGTGTTGTGGAGTATCTTGCTGCCCGCCTGCTCGCCTTCGGACATGGCCTTGAGGTCATCGGGCACTCTGGCGACGTGCGGTGTAAGGAAGATGAGCAGCTCGGTCTTGGTCTTGTCCTTGGTCACGTGCTGGAAGAGGGCGCCGATCCAGGGGATGTCGCCCAGGATGGGCACCTTGTCCACGTGGTCGGTGTTGCGGTCTTCCATGAGTCCGCCGATGACGATGGTCTGGCCGTTGCGGATGGCCACGCGGCTCTGTGCGGCGCGCCGGGCGAAGACCGGCGCGTTGACGCCGGGGGAAATCGGGACGGTCTGGCCGGTCAAGGCGGAGATTTCGGGATAGACGTCCATGATGACGAGGCCGTCGGGGTTGATGTGGGGCGTGACGCTGAGGATGATGCCGATGTCGTCGTACTCGATGGTGTTGATGGTCTGGCCGGTGTCGGTGAGTTGCGAGCGTGTGATGAAGGGCACTTCCTGGCCGACCATGATGTCGGCCTCCTGGTTGTCGCTCGCCAGGATGTAGGGGCGGGAGAGGACGTCGAGTTTTCCGATGCCTGCCAGCGCGTGGATGGCGGCGGCAACTTCGCTCTCGAGGACCCGGATGTTGAAACCGTTCGTCAGGGCGGCCAAGCCGAAATCGGTGCCGGCGGAGGTGCCACTGGTTTTCGCGGCGTTGAGGTTAAGGTACGAGAACTCCGCGCCCAGGTCGAGGGTGTCTTCGTGGGTCACCTCGGCGATGAGGACCTTGATGAGGACCTGGGGGACGGGCCTGTCGAGGTCGGCCAGGATTTCCTTGATGCGGTCGAAGTTCTTGGTGGCGGCCGTGACGAGGAGGGAATTGGTGTCGTCATCGGAGACGACGTAGACCTGTCCGACGAGGTCGGAGGCCGACGACAGCGTGCTGGGCGACATGCGTGACATGCCGCCGGCGCTTTGGGCAAAGCCCGTTCCCGAGCGGCTGCTGTTCGAGCCGAAGCCGCTGGACCCGAACCCGCCGGAGCTACCGCCCCTGGAGGAGCCGGAGGAGCCCATGCCGCTGGAGCCGAAGGCCGTGCCGAGTCCGCCGCTCCTTGACCCGCCACCGCCGATGCCCGAACTGCCCGTGCCCGCCCCGGACCGGAAGGGGCTGCTCTGCTGTGACGTTGTGGAGGTCCTACCGGAAGTCGTGCCGCCCGACATGCCGAAAAGGTTGTTCAGGACGGCCGCGACGTTGGCGGCCTTGGCGTTTTTCAAGGGGTAGATGAAAACTGATTGCTCCTCGCTGGGGTTGGAGTCGAGTTTGTTGATGATGTCGTCAATCACCTTGAGCAGCTCCGGCGGGCCGCTGACGACAAGCGTGTTGGTGCGGTCGTCTGAGGAAGCGGCGACTTTCTGCTGCTGCTGTCGGCCGCCGACGGTGGCCTGCGACTCTCCGCCGCGATCGTCGCGCCGCCCGGATTCGTCGCGCCGTCCGAAGTCGCCCGGCTCGCCGCGCGGCCCGCGTCCGCTGGATCCCCCAGGGAATCCCCCTCCCAGGAATCCCCCTCCCGGAGGTCCCCCTCCGAACAGGAATTGCCGCATGGAGCCACCAAAGGGGCTCGCGCCGCCTGGCTGGCCCTGCTGGTCCACCTTGAACAGGTCGGTAACCAACCGGGAGGCGTTGGCCGAGTTGGCGTACTTCAACTGGTAGACCCTGACCTCCGAGACGACCGCGGTCTGTGTGTCGATGGCGTGGATGATCTCGACGAACCGGCGGACGTTGGTCTGGGTATCGGTGAGGATCAGCGTGTTGGTGGCGGCGTTGGCGCTGAGGTCCGCATAGGTCGGGATGAGGGTGGCGAGGTCCCTTTTTAACTGGACCGCATCGGCGGACCGGATTGGAATGATGTAGGTGATCAGTTGATCCGAGGGTTCGATTTTCTCGGGGTCGCTGCCCGAACGCACGGGAAGCGCCGCCTTCTTAGCCTGGTCCAGCGCCACGATCTTGAGGGTCCGGCCGGTGCGGACCGCCGCGAAACCCTTGTCCTTCAGGATGGTATTGAGGAGCGAAACCGCTTCATCCACGTTGAGCGGCTGATGACTGATGACCGTCACGCGGCCCTCGAGGGAGGCCTCCGGAATGATGATCAGGCCGGTGGCCTCCGAGAGGTACTCAAGCACCGCACGAAGCGAGGCGTCCTTGAAGTCCAGTGTGATGGGCCCCTCGAGCGGCTTCCTCGGCGGCAACGGCGCGGCCGGAGGCGCCTCGGGCGCTGGGGCGCCCGTTCCGGTATCCGGCGGTGCAGCAGGCGGTGCCTCAGCAGGAGCCGCGGGGGTTGTCGGCGCACCAGGCGCAGCGCCAGGCGCAGCCGGCGGCATTTGCTCCGGCGGCGCAGGCGGCATCGGTACAGTGGGTGGCGTTTCGCCCGGAGCGAGGCTAGGCGGCGGAGGGGGCGGTGCTGCGCCTTGCGGCTGCTCAGGGGCGGCCGGGGGCGGCGATTGCCCCGACGGACCGGCGGGCGCAGCCGGGGCCGCAGGCGGCGCTTGCTCCGGCTGCCCGGGGGCTGGCGGCGATGCTTCCGGCGGAGGCGCCGGCGGCGGCACTGGCGCAGCCGGGGGCGCGGCAGGCGGCGATGAAGTCTCGTCCGGCGTGGCCGCCGGAGAGTTTGCCGGCGTCAGTAGGAGCAGCAACACGGCTGTCGTTGCCACCATTGCCGCGCAGCAGGCCAGCAGCCCCAGTTCTCCGTCGAGCCGGTTGCGCCGGGGGCTGAAAAAGCGAAGTACGTTTCTCATCGGTTGAGCTCCTGTTCGCGCCGCAGGCGCATTTGCAATTCAACACTGGCGGCACCAGCATTTTGTGTACCGCCCGATGTGCCGGCAGCGGCCTGTGGAGGGGCTGCCGGAGGCTGAGTGGTCGGGGTCGCCGCCGCCGCAGTCACCGGCGCCGCAGGGGCGCCGTCGGGCGTGGCAGGAGGTGCTGCGCCGGGAGCGGTTGGAACGGCTCCGGGTGGTGGGGCCGGGGGACCAGCGCCGAGCAGCACTGCGCCAGGCGCCGCGGCTGATGCCGGGGCAGGGGCCCCCGGCGGGGTTGCGGCAGGCGCCGCGGAGGCGATTGTCGTCGCCGGCTTGGCCAGCGAGACCGCGACGCCGGCAAAGTTGGCGCCGATCGCGATTCTTCGGAGGTCTCCGTCGTACGCGTAGTGGACGATGTCCCGGGTAATCAGCGTCACGCGGCCCCGGCCCAGCGGGTCGCCGGGCTGAAGCCTGGCGGTCTTTCCGGACCGCGTGTCTTCGACGAACGCGACGCAGTCCTCCCCCTGCTGGATGATGCCGGTCAGCACAAGGTAGTCCTCGCCGGTGACAGCAGGGGGGCGAGGCGAGTAGCCGGACGACGAACGGCCGCCAGACGACCTGGAGCGATAACGCATAAAGATGTTGCGCTCCGACAGCACCCGGTAACTCTCCCACGTGGTCGGCTGGGGGCCCGTTGGCGTGGCCGGCTTGGCGGTCGTCGTCGGGGCGGCCGGAGCGGGGCCGCCACGACGCGAAGCCGCCGGAGCCACTGTGGGCACGAGCATGAGCACGAGCAGGCAGAAGCCCAGTGTCCGGAGGGTCATTCGGTTTCTCCTGTGGAATCGGCCGGCGCATCGGTCGCCCCGGCAGCGGGCGGCTCAGGCGCCTCGTACAGCGTTGAGAGACGCAGTTGAAGCGTCAGGTCGTCGGTCCCTTCCTTCCGGGAGCCCAATTGCAGGTCCTTGACGCGGATGGGGACTTTGGACGTCTCCAGCCGCCACAGGAACCGCGTCACGGCATTCATGCTGCCGGTGCCGGCGGCCTGGAAGGAGATCTCCTGGAGGCTTCTCTTGTCGGGCAGTCGCTCGGGCTTCACGGAGGCGAGCTTGAAGCCGGCGTCCCTGGCCCAGTCGCCCATGGAGTGGAGAATCTGGCTTTCGGCCTCAGTGGGGTCGTGCTTCAGGCCCGACGTGATCATCTCGCGCCACTTCGGGCCGACCTCGCGCTTGCTGGCCAGCAGGTTCCTGCCTCGCTGGATTTCGAGCTGCACCTTCTCCTTGTGGGCGGCCACGCGGTCAATGCAGTCCATGAGCGGCGACACCACGTAGCGGTCCAGCAGCAGCATGGCCACGACGGTCAGCGTAGCCGCAATGATGAACCGTTCTCGCTTGGATAGAAACATGGTCAATCCACCTTGGCGAATCTGAGGCTGATGGCGAAAGACACTTCCGACGAGCCGCCTCCGACTTCGCGAATGTACAGGGGCTTAACGTCCGAGAACTTCGGGTTGTTCGTGAGGCGGTCCAGGACCTCCAGCACGGCGCGTTCGTCCGCGGCTTTTCCGGACAGCAGTGCCCGCATGTCCTCGCCGACGCCGAGGCTGGTCGTCCAGATGCGGCTCTCGGTCGGAAACGCATTGGTCAGATCGCGCAGGCAATTCAGGAACTTGGGCCTCCGGTCATACCAGCCCCGCGCGAAGGCCGTCTTGTCTACGATGTCTTTGGCCGCGGCGACGGTCGGCTTCATTTCGGCCAGTTGCCCCGACAATTCGTCCGCTTCCCGCACCTGATTCTGCCATTGCAGGAACAAGGCGAGGCAGCCGATAACGACCAGCGCCGCCAGGCCGGCGGCCCAGACGACTTTTCTTCCGAGGGCGAACCTCCTGCGAGGGCTAAGCCGCGAATGCAGGAAATCCAGCGCGAGAGCGCCCGACTGGAGGCCGCACAGCGCCAGCGCGGCTGCCGCGGCGGACTCGCCCGTGGTCGCCGCCGCATCGTCGGCTATGCCCAGGTCCGCAGGATATGCGCACTGCCTCGTCGCGAGGGAAAGCCGCTCGCCCAGAGCTTCGAGCGCCTTTGCGGGCAGGCCGGCGGAGTTCCAGATGACCAGATCGGGGGGCTGCGGCGAAGCCGGCGCCCCGGGCAGAAGCGCCAGGACGCGGTGCAGTTCGCCGGCAAGGTCGCTCATCCAACTGTCTTCCGGCGACGCACCCGCGGCCGCCCCGGGGGCCGCTATCGGCAGGCATCGGGGCACACAGGACCCGCCGCTCGACTGCACGCACAACTCCGCCCCGCCGGGCGCCAGGTATAGCAGCACCCGCCGCGAGGCGGGGGCGCCGGCTGTGGCCGCGGCAAGCGCCATCGTCGATGAGGTGACGGCCGTCACACTGAGTCCGGCGGCCTCGGCCGTTGCCAGCAGGTGATCCACGTTGCGCCGCGGGGCTGCCACGAGAAGCACGGAGTGCCCCTGGCCGGCATCGACGGGCTTGGTGCAATCGAGAATGAGGTCCTTCGGGTCCGACGCAAACTCCCGCTCGGCCGTAAGGGAAAGGACGCCGGGCATCAGGTCGGCCGCGGTGGGCGGCAGCGACTTCTCGCGTGACGCAAGCCAGCGGGTCCCCAGTCCGATCACGCAGCGCGAGCAGGAGAAGTGATTCCGCTTCAGGAATTGCCGCAGGGCTCTGCCGAGGGCGTCCGGTTCTCGCGCGGCATCGCCTTCGGGCAGGGGAAACTCGGCGGCATGCAGGACCGCCTGGCGCCCGTGAGCGACGCCCACCTCCACGGCCGTGATCGCCCGCTCCGTGACCGCCAAGCCGAGCATTTTGCGGGACATCATCTTACGTTAATCCTCCAGGGAGCGTCCTGGATCACCTGCTCCAGCGGCACTCCCAAACGAAGTTGCGTGATAACCTCCTGCGGCAGAGGCCAGCCGAGAGAGGTCAGGTCTTGCCAGTAGACCACCTTGGGCGGGCTCGTCCGCGAATCGATCACCACGCGGCACCGCTTAAACGCGCGGCCGCTGGCGGGGAGGCTCACGATGTCGGCCGAGAACTGGTACGTCTTGACCGTGATATACCGCGTGAGGGCCATGGCCTTCGCTCGCGACAGGGCGTCCACGATCCAGAGGACCGTGGAGAGGTCCGTGCCGCTGGCCGTCCGCTTGGCAATGAGGGCGGAAGCGTCGCTGTCGTCCAGGCCCGGCAGGCAGAGCAACACTTCCCGTGGTGCGGTAATGAGGTTGATGAGCCCGGTCTGGGGGGCGGTGGTGGTTCCCCCGGATTTGCTTCCGCCGCCACTCTTGCTACGGCTGCTGCTGGCGGCGGCGGCAGGCTGGACGCTGTAAACGGTCACGAAATTGATGATGCCCCGGTTCAGTTGGGAACCGCTGCTGCTGAAGGTCCCACTGAAAGGCGAGGCGCTCTCGCCGGGGTCGATGACGCCGTTGCGGTTGACGTCCTGGCCGAAGAGGATGTCTTTTGTCACACCGCGGATCAGAAACAGTTCTTCCACGGTTTCCAGCGGGCCGTTCTTGCACTCATACGGGTCGGGCAGCCTCAGGTAGTACTCGCTCTCGGCGCCGCTGGCCGTGACGTCGCTATCGGCGTCGCGCCAATCTATGATGGAGGCGGCAAACTCATCGGTCATGCCGGGCAGTTGCTGGAGCATGGTCAGCGTGGCGGTGTTAAGGTTCAGCTTGGACGACTCATCGGTGATGCCGAAGGAGTAAGTCCGGTCATCGTCGCTGCTGGGCCGCAAGATCCAGAACACCCCGTCGCCCACGAAGACGGCCTCGCACGGCGTGTCGGCCTCCACGGGCACAGCCCCCTTCAGCCCGTCAACGCAGGATATTACGTACTGGATGGCGCCATCCTCGATGGCTGCCGCCTGGGCCGCCGCCACGCCGTTGGCGGAACGTTCTCCCTCCACGCGCATCGCACGGGCCATGATCAGCACGAGCCCCGCCAGCACCAGCAGGATCCACATGGTGACGATCAGCACCGTGCCGCGACCGCGCCTGGCACACCGAGATATCTCCTGAGTTACGAGATCGGA
>Ga0209777_10003911_pt1 | contig 17973 bp, 19 predicted proteins | sample FrelakmetHBP12HB_FD_187147 | JGI IMG/M metagenome (GOLD analysis project Ga0209777, IMG submission 187147) | Freshwater lake sediment microbial communities from the University of Notre Dame, USA, for methane emissions studies -HBP12 HB (SPAdes)... | ecosystem: Environmental > Aquatic >...
TACGACGACTGGGTCACCCCGACCGTCTCCGAGGACGGCCGGCCGATGCACGGCCTGAACGGCGACATCCTCGTCTGGAACCCTGTCACCCGCCGCCGCCATGAGCTGACGTCGATGGGCATCCGCGTCAATCCGGACACGCTGCGCCAGCAGCTCGAGATGACGGGCCAGCTCGACTGGCTGAGCCTCCCCTACCACAAGGGGATCATCAGTGGCGAGACACCGCTCTCGATCGGCGGCGGGATCGGCCAGTCCCGGACCCAGATGCTGCTGCTCCACAAGGCTCACCTGGGCGAGGTCAGCGTCACCGTTTGGCCCCGGATCCTGAAGGAGATCTGCGCGAAGAAGAACATCTTCGTGATCGAGTAAGCACCCCCCGGGCCTGTCCGAGCCCACCGGACAGCGGCTCCGGCCGCACCGGCGGGTCCGAGCGCCCGGCTTCGGTGGACGCTCGACGGCCACGTGGCGTCCACGTTCGAGAGCGAGGACCGGGACTTCATCGCTGATCGCCCCAGGCACCTCCCAGCCTCAGATGAGAGCCGACCGCCCTGCGCAGCTCGGCGTAGCATGCCGCCGATGACCGAGTTGCCAGTCCTCCGCTCGCCCGGACTCCAGGATGCCCAGGCGGTAGCCGAGATTCACTACCACAGCTGGGTCGCGACGTATGGTCCGCTGGTCGCACCGGGCGCGGCCGACCCCTTCCGGCTCACCGAGCGCGTCGAGCACTGGGAACGGCTCCTGCGCGAGCTACCTCGCGATCGCGGGGCGCTCGTGGCCGAGCGCGACGGTCGAGTGGTCGGGCTCGTCGAATGGGAGATCGGGCCCGAGGGCGACCGGGCCATCGGCGAGGTTCACGCGATCCACGTCGCGGCCGCAGAGCGGGGGCGCGGGGTCGGGACGGCCCTCCTCGCGGCAGCGGTCGAGGCGCTGCGGTCCTTCGGCGTACACCGGGCCGTCCTCTGGGTCCTCGCTGCGAACTCGCCGGCCAGGCGCTTCTACGAGGGCCTTGGCTGGACATGGGATGGCACCATCATCGAACGGCCTCTCGGGGACTTCGCGGACTTCCCGCGCGTGATCGAGTACCAGTACGCCCTCGACCTCGCCTGATCGGCGAGGCAGCGCCACCCGGAACGCAAGCCCCCGGTCGCCCGGCGCGCGTCCCATCCCGGCGAGTCTGGGTCATCGTGCTCGGTGAACCATCCAGTGGTTGGGTTCGATGTACAGGCCCGGGTCGCGCTCGCGGTCGATCTCGATCGGCACGAGTGCTACCGGCACCACGTACCACCCGGTCTCCGGCATCGGCAACCCGGTCCAGGCTTCCCACTCGGCGACGGTGCCACGGACCGTCATCGACTCGGACGCGACTCCTGCACCAACGCGACTGACCCGCTCGTGCGTCCGCAGCCATGGATCGAACCTCGAGCCATCTGCGCGGCGCCAGCTCGCGTAGTGCTCCATCGCGATCAGCGGTTAGCGATGCTTCTCGGTCGGGCGCACGGGTGCCACCAGGCTCGCCAGTCCGTGGTCGGCGACCTTCCCGCGCATGACCTCGATGCACGCTGCGCTCAGTCCGCGCCCAAGGCGGCCGGGCGCGACCACGATCATCAGTGCCGCCGGGGCGGTCGGTTCCGCCCCGGTCTCGACGGTCGCCGCGCCGTTCTCGAGGACCGCGTCGACCCCACCGGGGGGCAACGTTTAGGGGTCGCCATCCCAGCGGATCGGCAGGCAGTTCCCAACGGCGATCAGGTCGTCGCGATCACGGTCGGCCAGGGCGAACTGATAGTCGGGCAGGACCTCGTAGAGTCGATCCCAGAGACGGTTCACGACCTCGTCGTGGCCGAGCCGGCCAGCAAGCCGGCCACGCCGGCAAGCACGATGGCGGGCAGGCTGGAGGGGTCGGCCGCCGCGACGCCGATGGTGATGCCCGACCCGGACACCGGCCGTCGTTGGCGCCCAGCACCCCGGCCGGCAGCCAGTTCAGCTTGGCGCCGAGGCCGCCGAACCCGACGGTCTCGCCGACCCCGACGGTCTCCCGGAACTCCTGCTGGTGTCAGGGGGTGCCTTCCTCCACGATGAACTCCGCGCTGTGGGGTGATCGGACGTGTGCTACACGGCCGACGGGAGAGCGTCCGGGGCCTCGACCCGGCGCCGGACCAACCAGAGGGCGAGAGGCGGGACCACCACGATAGTTGCCACGAGCGCCAGCAGGACGTCGATGACGGTAACTGCGCCGAACTCACTCAGGACCGGGAAGGAAGAAACGAGGAGGGCCGCGAAGCCGGCCGTGACGGTGAGGCCGGAGGCGGTGATGGCTCGCCCGATCCGCGACACGGCCTCGTTCATGGCCTGGCGTGGATCTGCGCCACGGCCGAGTTCCTCCCAGAACCGTTCCAGGAGCAGGACTGCGAACTCGGTGCCGATGCCCACGATCAGAGCGCTCATCACCGCGGTCAGTGGGTTGAGCTCCATGCCGAGGAGCCACATCGCGCCCGACGACCAGCCGGTCACGAGGATGATCGGCACGACGGGGGAGATGGCCCGGCGCCAGTTGCGGTAGACGACGAGCAGGCCGACGAAGACGGCCAGGAACCCAAAGAGAGTGATCGTCAGCCGCTTGTCTGTCAGCGAACCGATAACCGCGGCGGTCAGGTTGACGGCGCCGACCGGCGCGACGGAGACGCCAGCGGGGGCACTGGCTTCGCCCTGCAACGTCTTGACCAGGTCCGCGACCTGCGAGATCGACATGTCCTTGACGTCAAACGTGAGGGCGGCGGACTTGTGATCGTCGGACACCAGTCCGGATCGGATTGGCGCGGGGATTTGGGCGATGGCCCCGGAGATCATGTCCGGAGTCGGCGCAGCGGTCCCGGGCTGGAGGTTCAAGCTTGCCGGCAGACTCGTCACACCGACGATCTCTGGATGCGTCTTCATCGCGCGCGTTTCGTAGTCCGCGATCCAGCCGAGCACAGCAGGCGAGGTCACGTCGGGGGCCGCTACGACGAATTGGATCGGCGTACTGCTGCCGGTCGCTTCGCGCACCTGGTTCATTGCCACGAGACCGGGAGCGTCGGCGGGCAGGAGCTTCTGGATGTCCGTCTGGACGGGCACAAGGTGATCCACCGCGAAACCGCCGATGGCCAGCAGCGTCGCCAACGCGACAACGATCGGGCCACGCTTCACCGAGAACGAGGCGAGCGCCACGAGGTAGCGGCCGATGTCGAGTCGCGGCTTGTGCCCGGGGGCCCTGGCGATCACGGCGGCGGCTGGAGCGGCGAATTGGGCCAGTTCAGCGGCAGACGGCGCCTTGTCGAAGCGATACAGGAGGGCGTTGAGGTCTACGAGAGCCACACCGTATAGGACCGCGACGCCGAGGGCCAGCAGCGCCCCGAAATCGCGGACGGCAGGCACGGACGAGAGCGTGAGGGTGACGAAGCCAAGGATCGTGGCCAGGACCGCGGTGCCGACCGCCGGACCGATGTGAGTCATGGCGTCGATGAGTCCGGCCGCCGGCGTGTCGCCGCGAGCCAGTTCCTCTTCATAGCGGTTGTGGAACTGGATGGCGAAGTCCATGCCGAGCCCCAGCAGGATCGGCAACCCGGCCATCGTCACGATCGTCAGCGAGACGCCAAGGGCGCCAGTGATGCCGAACGTGAAGAGGACGCCGACGACGACGACCGGCAGGGCCATCAGCCGGCGTCGCACGGGGAAGACGACGTAGAGGACGACGACCATCAAGATGATGGCCATCAGGCCGGTCAGGGCCATGTCACGCATGATCGTCGCGGGCAGCTCGCTGTAGAGCCGCGGGTAGCCGGCGACCACGGTCGAGTCCGGCAGATCGACAGCCCTGACCTCGTCCTGGACATGCCTGGTGAGGGCGCCCCAGTCGTCGACGCTGACATTCGCGGCAGGAGTGATCTGGATCAGCTCGTGGCCGTTGGGGAAGAGCCGCGCGAACGAGGCGGTCGGTTTCCCGTCAGCGCCGAGGATGATGCTGGCGGCAACGCCCGGCTGATTGAGCGACACGCCCGCCGGCAGAGCCCCAGCGGAGAGCAGCGTCAGCGGGCTCACGACCGACTTGACGCTTGGGTCGCTCTTGATCTGCTCAGTAAGCGTGGCGACCGCCTGGAGCGTCTCGGGGCTCGTCAGCTCGGCCGGTGTCCCCGGGATCATGACCACGAGCGATGGGCCGCCAAAGTCCGCCTCGTAGGCGGTGCTGTCCTTGGCGACGGCGCTCTTGTCGTCGACGAAGACCGCAGTCGTTGTGACGACGTGGGTCTGGCTGGCACCCACAACGGCCAGCACGACCAGGAAGATCGTTGCAACGAGGATGGCGCCGGGACGGGCTTCCACGAACCGTCCCAGCCGGGCAAAGAGCGCGCTCATGGACTTCCTTTCGCGGCGCAGAGCAGGTTCAGCCAGCCGCTGGCAGACGACACCACGCGCGAGCTGAGGTGGTTGATGAGGGGGGCAGGCCTAACTCGGGCTCGGCTGCGGGCTCGCTCACGGCGGGAGTTCCTCTGACGGGGCGGGAGCTGGACTTGGTGCGTCGGATCCGGACCAGCCCATCTCCCCGATCTGGTCGGCGAAACTCGCCACGCGTCGCACCGCCTGCACCAGCGATTCCAGTTCACGCGGGCTCCAGGCCAGAGCATCGATCGAGGCGTGAACCCGAGATTCGAACCCGGCCAACAATCGGCCCCAGAGGCCCCGGCCGGCCTCGCTCACGGAGACCCAGACCACCCGTCGATCCTCACCGGGGGATCGCTCAAACACGCCGGCAGAAACCAGGCGGTCGACCAGGGCCGACGCCGCCGGCGGCGAGATCCCCAGGCGCTCTGCGATCTCGCCAGCCTTCATCCGACCGTCGGGTGCGGAACTGACCAGCATCATCGTCAGCAGTTGATTGGCCGTGAGATCGGTCGCCTCGACATCAAAGAGGGTGGCAAGACGCAAGTTCATCGCGACTGCCGGCAGCAGTCTGACGAGCTCCTTGGTTGCCTCGTCTCGACTGACCATGGCGGCAGCCTAGCACGCTATTTCCAGTATGTGAATAGTTAGTCTGTGTTCATTGTTAGGCACGCCGCGGATCGCACCGGCGCGACCGTCGGCGAACGCCGGTGCCCCGAGCCGGCGGAGCGACCGGTGCGGGCCCGGGGACCGAGGCTGGCGCGGCGAGCGAGAGCCCGGCCTACGCCTCGCGAACCTCCACCTGCGGGTTGAAGTTCTTCGCGAGGCCGCGACAGAGTGCGAGTGACGAGTCTCGAGGCGAGCGATGCCGCGTACCTTCGAGGAACTCCATGGCCTCCGTGCTCGTGGGCTCGTCCGCGTGTCGACCACGAGGCAGGGAGAGAACTCCGGCCCAGTAGTCCAGCGGCGCGACGCAATGGGTTTCGCGGCGAAATGGGACGTCGACCTCCCGCCCGTCCCCGACGCAGATCCGGGCAAGGAGGGATTCGACGGGGCCTTCTACACGAGCCGGTCGAGACGGGCATCCTCGTCATCGATACCGCGCCTCAGCCGCTGATCGGCTTCGACGCGACGTACACCCGCGCCGATCTCGTCGCGGAGGCCGATATCGCGGCCGTTGCACAGCGAGGCCGTTCTCGTCCGCGCCGCCCGGCTCCTCGTTGCTCATCGCTTCGGCGGCGGCTCGGGGTGAGGCTGCTGTGGCGCGCCCGGAGGGCGTGAGACGCCGCGCGGACAACAAGCGTGCCGATACTCACCGCCCCAAGCAGGTCGCCGCCTGCCGTGAGACGCCGCGCGGGGCATGCTGCCCCTGCTGCGTGTCGCATGCAGGGCTGCGGCAGTTCTTGGGGGACGAGCAGGCCTACGGCCGCAGCGTCCCGAAGAAGACCTGCCAGGCCAGCAGCGACTTGGCGATCAAGCTGAAGAGCATGTAGGCGCGCTCGCCGTACAAGTAGTCGCGCCAGAGACCGACCTTGCGGTACTGCAAGACCATGTTGATCGCAAAGACATTGAAGGCGACGAACAGCGAGACGAAGATCCCGATCACGAAGCCCGGAATGGGTGCCGAGGCGGGCTCCGTTGCGGAGATCAGGAGCGTCACGAAGATGACGATCCACGGAACGGCGCCGGCGATGCACCCGAAGACGTAATGGAGCCACTGGGGCCGGTCGCGGCCTTCGTTGGCGATCTCCATGCTCCAGCCGAAGAGAATCATCGCCACGTTGACGCCGAAGACCGCGATCAGCGCCCCCACCTCCTGGACGCCGGCCAGGGCGGCGATGACGATGATCATCACACTCGAGGAGAACGAGTACTCGATCCAGCGGATTGGGTTCTGGCCACGGGCGAGATGTGCCTCATACCAGTGGCGCGCAGGGAGGGCCATGGCGAAATGGGCCACGGCGCTCATGAGGAAGAAGAGGGCGACGGCCGGGCCGATGGGCAGATCCCAGATCGAGCGCTGGGCGGTGACCAGGTGGCGCGTCGACTCGTCGAAGCGCAGGTACGTGCCAACCAGGGGCGAGGTCACCACCGGATCCTTCGCATAGGAGAGCGCCAAGATCGCCGCGAACTGGACGAAGTGGAGGGCCGCCAGGACGGCGTTCCAGCGAAACAGGCTGGTGGATCGGTCGACCGGGATGACCGCCTCAGCGCGTGTGGACATGGGCCCTCCGAAAGTTGTGGGCGAACTCGGGGACGCGTCAAGAATACGCGGCGGCGCAGCCGGCTCGAAGGCTGCCGCAATCCGCCGCGGCCGGGCCTCCGAAGACAGGGCGTCAACCCAACTCGACACGGAGGTCATCACCGGATGAACCGCATCAAGCGGATCGCACTGCTACTCGGCGCGGCGGCGCTCGTGCTCGCCATCGTCCCCTCGACGGTGGCGGCGGCAACCCCCAGCCAGACGATCGTCCAGATCGCGACGGCGAACGGCAACTTCAAGACCCTGCTCGCCGCGGTCGGGTGCGCCGATCCGGCGGTCGGAGCGGCGCTCACGAGCGGCAGGCAGCTCACCGTCTTCGCCCCCACCGACGCCGCGTTCGAAGCGGCCGGCCTTACGCCTGCCAACGTCTGCACCGCGCTCCCGAAGGCAACCTTGACGAAGATCCTCCTCTACCACGTTGCGAGCGGCGATCTCTACGCGAAGAACGTCCTCCCGGCCAAGGCTGGCCAGATCGGGGCGCTGCGGACGCTCCTCGGCCAGCGCGTGTACGCGATCTTCAACGGCACGCTCTTCACGACGAGCGGCACGATCGCGCACATTGACGTCAAGGACAAGCTCTTCAACATCCGCGCTACCAACGGGGTCATCCACGTCATCGACGCCGTGTTGATGCCGGCCCTCTAGGTCGCACCCATCCGGCGGACGCGTTCCGCCACTCGACAACGTGAGAACGCGCATCCGAGGCCGGCCCACCGGGGCCGGCCTCGCTCGTTGGGCGCTACGAGGCGGCGACCCGGCTGCGTCCAGCCCAATGGGATGGGCAGCACCCTCGCGGTCTGAGCCCGACCCTTCTGAACGGGCCGACCGGATTGTCGTGACGAATGGCTGCCCGAAGAACCCGGACATTGGTTGTTCTGGCGCGCCCGGAGGAGTTTGGACGCGCGCGGAAGACAAGGGCGGGTAGCGCAGCTCGACGGCGACGGCCGCGCCCGGCGACCGTGGGCACCTCACGACGAACGCCTCTGGCGTAACATCTGGGCCCGTCTATCGTCCTATCCGCAAACGCGGGACGCTCTGACGCGCGGTCCACACCCTGGCCGCCGGGACCGCGCCGAGCCACTGGCGAGACCGACCCGCGAGGATGCGTCCCGGGTTGGGGTCATGGCGAGCACCAGCGAACACCGGCCACGCTCCTGGCTGGAGCTCCTGACGGCTACGCTCCTGGTGGCGGGCTGCGCCGGTCCCGCACCGACGGCGAGCCCGGCCCTGACCGCAACCCCGCCGCCCACGGCGATTCCCACGGTCACTCCAACCCCGACGGCTCTATCGACGCCGGTGGCGGTTATCTCGACCCCGACGCCCCTCTCTGCCGAGACCCCCACCGCCGTGCCAGCCGAGCAGGCGACGCCGGAGCCGATTCCCAGCCCGTCTTCGATTGACGTCGCGGCCGCGTACATCAAGGTGATGGCCAACCCAGCCTTGTCAATCAGGCTGGACGTGACCGGGACGCTGACCATCGGCAAGCTCGAGATCCCGGTCTCGGGCGCGATGTCCCTCAATGATCATGACAGCCAGCGCTCGATCGCCATTGCCGTTCCGGGCTGACGACGGACTGACTGGAGGAGGTCGCATGGATCTCTACGCGACGAAGGGGGCTGCCAACGCCCGGCTGACGCCCCTTGTGGATCGGCTGGCAGCTGCCGGGGTCACGCCCGACCAGGTCACCCTTGCCGCCCTTCCCGTCGCCATCCTCGGGGGTGCGTGCCTCATTGCATCTTCGACGGCCCCGATCCTGCTGCTCGTCGTCCCGCTGCTGGTGGTCCTGCGGCTCGTCCTGAACCTCATCGACGGCAATCTGGCGCGCCGGACGGGGCGGATCCACGCGCGGGGTGAGCTGTACAACGAGCTCGGGGACCGGTTGGCGGACATCGCGCTTCTTGCCCCGGCCGCGTTGTTGCCCGGCGCCTGGCCGGAGGTGGTCCTGCTGGGGGTGCTCGGCGCCGTCCTCGCGTCATACGTCGGAGTTGCCGCCCGGGCGGCGGGAGGCGATCGGATCTACCGCGGCATCCTCTCGAAGCCCGGCCGGATGGCACTCCTGGTGATCTGCAGCATCTGGGCCTTCGTCGCCGGCCCCCCCGACAACATGGCCTGGGCCGCGTTCGGTCCACTGTTGCTCCTCGGGACGACGCTCACGCTCGTCGAGCGGATCAGCATCGCCGTCCGCCGGCTCGAATGAGCTCGGCGATGTCGCCGCTCGATGCTGCCTCGATCATCCTCATCATCGGGTCCATGTTGGGCCTCGCCGGCGCGGCCGCGTACGCAGTCGCCCGCCGAGGCCGGACGACGGGGTTGAGCCCGCGGACCGCCCTGGTACGCGCCGCCTCGTACGCCGCGCTCGCGATCGTTCTGCTGGCCGCCGCGCGGGTTGGCGTTGTGGGCCTGGCGATCCTGTTCGGAGCGCTTGGCGCTGTGGGCCTGCTCGAGTGGTCGCACCTCTTCGACCTGCCGCTCCACCATCGAGTCGCGGTCGTCATCGCCGACATCGTCATCATCGGGGCGATTGCCGTCCGCGGCGTGGGGGCGGCCGACTGGCTCGTCGGCGGGCTGGTGCTCGTCGGGGCGGTCTGGCCGGTTCTCCGCGCCGACACGGGGCGGGCGATTCACGACCTGGGGATCGCTGCCGTCGGCGTCGTGCTCATCGCCGTCCTCCTCGCGCACGGCGTGGCGCTGGGCGTGGAACATGGGGAGGCGGGGATCGCGCTGGTCCTTGCGCTGGCGGTCGCCTGCGCCTTCTCGGACGTCGGAGCGTTCGTCGTCGGGCGTACGTTCGGCCGCACCCCGCTCGCGCCGCGGCTCTCGCCGAACAAGACGCGGGAGGGCGTCATCGGCAACGTCCTGGGTTCTGCAATCGGTCTTGCCCCGTTCGCGCCGGCTCTTGCGCCGACGTTCGGCATCCCGTTCGCCGCGGCGCTCGTCCCGCTCGTTGCCGGCGGCTCTCTCTGGGGCGATCTTCTCGAGAGCGCAGCGAAGCGCGAGGCCGGCGTCAAGGATACCGGCCACTGGCTGCCAGGGTTCGGAGGGATCCTGGACCGCATCGACTCGCTGCTTGTGACGGTTGCCCTCGGATATTGGATCGCACGGCTGTGGGGCGCCGGCTGATGGACGCCACGGAACCCGCGGCCGAGCAGGGGTCTATGCGGCCGGAGGGCTGGCAGTTCTCGCCGCTCGCGGTCTTCGCCCGCGAAGTGACCGCCGTGCTATTCGGGCCGGTTCTTTCGTTCGTCGTTCGTGGACCCGAGGTCGTCGGTGCTCGGCACCTGGACGAGCTCGAGGGGCCGGCCCTCATCTGCCCCACGCACGCCAGCCACTTCGACGTTTCTGTCCTGCGGCTGGCCGTCGGGAGGCGCCACCGGCGCCACCTCGCGGCCGCAGCCGCAGCCGACTATTTCATGGCAAGCCGGTGGCGCTGGTTCTTCGCCGCCTGGCTCGGATCATTCCCCTTCAACCGTCTCGGTCGCGGCGACGACTCATTCAAGACTGCCAGCGCTCTCCTCGCGGCTGGCTGGAACGTCCTCGTCTTCCCGGAGGGCACGCGCAGCCCAACCGGGGAAATCGGGCACTTCCTTCCCGGGATCGGTCTTCTGGCCACCCGGACCGGTCGCCAGGTCCTGCCGGTCCGGATCGTCGGCACCGCCGCCGTCCTCCCCAAGGGCGACCACTGGCCGCGCCGTTCGCCTGTCGAGGTCCGGTTCGGTGCCCCGCTTCGAGCGAACCCGGGCGAGGACTCCCGGTCCGTCACAGGCCGCCTGGAGGCGGCCGTGTGTGCGCTCTGAGCTCGGGAGGAGGAACCGCATGTCGTTGCGACGCCTGGGCCCGCGGGAATACCTTGTCAATCTCATAGCCGTGACGGCCGGCATGCCCGTCTACTCCCGGCGCGAATGGGCCGATCGCCCGGCGCTGGAGACGTTCGCCCTGCGGCGCGCCCGGGAGATGGCGATCCACGCCGCGACGACGGTGCCAATCTACCGGGAGCGGTACGCGGCGGCCGGGATCGACCCTCGTTCAATCCGCGACTGGGCCGACTTCCGGAACCTGCCGCTCATGGACAAGGCGACAGTGCGGGACGGCTACCCGGAGCGTTCGGTGGCCGAGGGCTCAAACCTGGATGCCTGCATCCTCTCAACCTCATCGGGGTCGTCCGGGCTGATGATGACGATCCCCCACAGGGCCGACCGCATGTGGCCGTACCTTATCTCCAGCCAGCGGATATTGCGCTGGGCGGCCGGTGGTCGCTACCCGTTCTGGTATCGCCAGGCTTACGTCTACACGTCCGAGTACCCGCTGCTGCGGGTCCCCGGGTTCTACCCACTCACCTTCATCCCGACGGCCGCCGATCCGGAACGCGTCCTCGAGGCGCTCGAGCGGACGCGCCCCCACATCCTCCACACGTACCCGACGGTGTTGCGCGACCTGGTCGCGCTGGCCCCGGGCCGGATTGCCGCGCTCCGCCTGCGCGGGTGCTCGGTCGGGTCGGAGCTCTCGACGCAGATCGAGCGCGATCAATGGGCGGCCGTCCTGGGCGTGGCCGTCCGGGACGAGTACAGCACCGAGGAGCTCGGGAGGATCGCCAGCCAGTGCCCGCAGGGTGGCTATCACCTCCACGAGGATGTCGTGAAAACCGAGATCGTGGATGAGACCGGCCAGCCGACCGACGCGGTCGGAGAGGTGGTCGGGACGGAGCTCCACAACCGAACCATGCCGTTCGTCCGGTACCGTCAAGGCGACCTGGCACGCATCACCGACGAGGCATGCCCGTGCGGGCGCCACACGCGCACGCTCGTCGATCTCGTAGGCCGGCGCAACGACAGCTTCATCCTCCGCGATGGGCGGACGCTGCCGGCCGGCTTCCTGCTCGACGTCAGCTACCGCGCGATCCTCGGGCTCCCCGGCGATGCCATCAATGCCTACCGGCTGGTCCAGCGGGACCCGGACAGGGTAGCCTTCGAGCTCGTTCCCGGGCCGGCATGGACCGACTCAACGGCGTCTGCTGCCGCGGCCGCGCTCGGCAGGGAGTTGCCGGCGGAGCTGTCGATCTCCGTCGAGCTCGTCCCCGAGATTGTCCGCGGCGCCGGCGGGAAGCGTTCGACGATCGTTCGGGCGTTCTAGGGGCCGGCCGTGGGGATCGTCTTCACCCGGGCCTGGGAGGACGACCGGCTTGATGCCGAGCTGCTGGCGGTGGCTCCCGGGGAGAGGGCGCTTGTGGTGGCGTCGTCGGGCGACACGGCCTTGGCGCTCGCGGCGGGCGGCGCCGACGTGACGGCCGTGGACGCGAACCCCGACCAGCTCCGGCTGGTCGCTCTCAAGCTCGCCGCGGCACGCTCGCTCGAGCCGGCGACACTCCACCGGTGGTTCGAGGTCGGGCGGGATCCGGGGGCGCCGGTGACGTACCGCGAGCTGACCCGGGCGTTGCTCGCGCCCGATGATGCCGCGTACTGGGACGCCTCGATCGGCCTGATCGCGTCGGGCCTCCACCAAGGCACCGGCGTGGGACGGCCGTTCGCACGCCTCGGGTGGCTCGCACGGCTCGTCCAGCCTGGGCTGGCACAGATGATCGAGACGACCCCCGACGTCGCCACGCAGGCCGAGTGGTGGCGGCGCACGGTGCGGGGTCGGCTCTTCGGGCCGGCCACGCATTTCGTTATGGCGCGGACACGCGTCCTCGCATCGCTCGTCCCCAACCCGCGCGAACTCGACCGCGCCCGGCGGGGCGGTTGGTCACACGGGCTCGAAGCGCGAGTCGACGGGGTCGTCTCGTCGGTCCTCGTGCGGCACCACCCGTGGTGGAGGCCCGCGCTCTCGGGCAGGCCGGCCGATCCGGGCGACGGCGCAGGGTGGCTCGATGCCGACCGCCTCCACGCCCTGAAGGGGGCAGCTCAGCGTCTGTCCCTGGTCCGTGGCGACCTCGCGGAGGTGCTCCGGACGCAGCCGGTCGGGTCGCTGGCCGCGATCTCAGTCTCGAATGTGCCCGACTGGCTCGAGGGACCGGCGATCACCGTCCTGGCGACGACGATCCGGGGGGCGCTCGCCCCTCGCGGCCGCGTGCTGGTGCGGCGAATCGTCCGGCCCGCGGGCGCGGACCCATTCGTCGAGGCCGGCCTGGAACGGGATCCCATCTCGGAGGGGCTCGTGGTCCGTGAGCGGACGGCGCTCTACGAAGCGGTGGATCTCTTCCGGGCGCCGGGCGTCAGCTGAGGTAGATCGAGTACAGCACGACCCAGAACGTCGCGTAGGCGAGGAGCACGAGGCGTTCGTGGCGGCGGACGAAGCCAGGCGCGACCCGGCCGATGACGGCGAGGGTCACCAGCCCCGGCCCGATCCGGGTGAGGCGATTGATGATGGCGCCGGCGGCGAGCGGGAGGACGGTCGCGGGCCCGATCGCCCAGACGAGCGTGTAGACCTTCAACGGCGTACCAGGCCCGAACAGGGCGAGGGCCATGGGATTGCCCGTGGCCACGGTTGCTCGAGCGTCATGCAGCATCGGCGCAGTGATGCCGGGCAGCGCAAGGATCGTGGCCGTGACCGCGTCCCGCGCAAACGTCGCCGCGACGAACAGCACGGCTGTACCAGCGAGACTCGCCGCGATCAGCCAGGCGAACAGCACGAGGGTCCGTCGCGGGGCGACCAGCACGAGCAGTCCGAGGGCCACGTCCGGAACGACTGGCAGGACGATCGCCTCGGCGAATGCCCATAACCCTATCAGCGCGAGTCCGCGCCGGCCCGTCGCAAAGCGCTCCAGCCGAGCCATCGCGCTCGAGACTGGAACACGGTCGCGCCGCGGATCCATGGCGGTATGGTGCTCCGCCGAACGCCCAACTGCACCTCCGTTGGGTCTTCGCCTTCGACCGGGCGATATCGCCGGCTGATCCTCATGTCTGATGGCTCTTGCGGACAGGACGCCACGCGGCCATCGTGTTGCCGGCGAACGGCACGGATGGTCCCGCTCGGCGGTCATCCCACCACGGGAGCCCAAACGGCGGAGCCGACCGCCCCGTGATGGGGGGTCGGGGAGGATGCCAGGCATGGCTGGCGAGTCACACCCTGAGCGGAGCCGTCCGGCGTACGGCGCCGGACGTCACCTTCGCCGACTGCTCCTCGTCGCTGGCGCCGTGGTCGTGGTCGCGGTCCTTGGCGAGCTCGCCTACGTCGCGTCCGAAGGCTCGGGGACGCTCGTGTACGGCGACAGCGTTCCTCACGGATGCGCCACCCCGGCCGAGATGGGCTGGGCCTACGAGGCGATCAACTACGACGTCGCCCTCGACGCGCGCCTGCCGGTCGACAACCCGGACTGGCTCACCGACTGCTCGAATCGCGGCGCCGGGACTGCCGGCACCGAGGTCGTCTCGAGTGACGGCGTCCGCCTCGCCGGCTGGTACATCCAGTCGGGCGACAAGGACCCGCCCACGGCACCGACCGTCGTCATCGTCCACGGCTGGGGCGTGAGCAAGTCGGACACGCTCCGCTACGCGGCCACGATGCACGACCAGTACAACCTTGTCCTGATCGACACCCGCGCCTCGGGGCGAAGCAGCGGCGACATGCTGACCTTCGGTGTCCGCGAGTCGCTCGACCTGAAGGCCATGCTCGATTGGCTCGTCCGGACGAAACATCCTTCCGCGATCGCGGTCTTCGGTGACTCGGGCGGGGGCGCGGCGGCGGCCAAGCTGGCCCGGACCGACCAGCGGATCCAGGCCCTCATCCTCGAGTCGACCCACGCGCGGGCCGAGAACCCGATCGAGCAGCGTGCCGGTCGCGAGGCGATCGCCAGACTCGGCCTCGCGGCGCCACCACCCTCCGTCACGGCCTGGGTCATCGAGGTCGGCGTATGGGTCCGTTCAGGGGCCTGGTTGGGTGACGCGGCTCCGATCGATGCGATCCCCGACCTCGGCTCGCGCCCCCTTGCGATCATCTACGGCACGGCGGACGATGAGGACCTCCCGGACAAGAACGCGATGGTCCTTTTCTCGGCCGCGAAGGCGGCCGGCGTGCCGGTGGAGATCCACGCCTGCCCCGGGGCGACCCACGGCAAGGTCGTGGATGCGTGCCCGAACGAGTACCGGACCTGGGTCGAGTCGTTCCTGGAGCGAGCGATCGGGTCCTAGCGACGCGCGAGCGCGACCTACGCCCGCGGGAGCGCGCAACGGCCCTCAGCCGCCACCTGCGCCTCCCATCCCACAGAGCGGAGCGTCCGGTGCGAAGCCGAGGCCGACAGAGCTGGACGGGAGCTCGTCGGAGCGACCGTGCTTTCAGGCCCCCAGACTGGCCCGGAAGAACTCGACGATCCGCCGCTCGTACTCTGCCGGTTCGGCGAATGCCGCCTGCAGGTGAAGCGCGCGGGGGACGAGCCAGGGCTCGTATCCGGGAACGAACTTGGCGTGCGCGGCGGCAAGATCCGTCGCGTTGTGGACGTTCAGCCGGTCGTCTGCGAGCCCGTGGACGATGGCGAGCGGCCGGGCCCCGATCTTGGCGACCTCACCCAGCGGGCTGCGCGACGTCAGGTCGTCGCCCGAGATGAGCCGGGCCCACAGGATGGCCCCCGAGAGGAGCCACGTCGGGTAGCCGTTCTTGGTGAGCTCCTCGTCGGACGCGACCACGAGGTCCGCGTAGCCGCTGTCCTCCCACGTCGCGGCGATCGCAGACTCCTCGCCCATCGCGATCATGACCGTCGCGGCGCCGAGCGACTCACCCACCAGCCCGATCCGGGCGGCGGGGATGCCCTGCTTGGACCGGAGCCAGTCCCAGGCGCCGAGGACGTCGAGATACTCCTCGGTCCCGCCCGCGTAGCGGCCGTCCTCGATGTCCGAGTCGCCCTCGTCGCGCATGTCCATCATCAGGACGGAGAAGCCGTTGCGGGCGAGCATTCCGGCCGGCAGCAGGACGACCGGGTCGTGGCGGCAGCTGCCAACGCCATGCACGACGATGACCGCCGGCGCATCCGCGAGCGTGGCCGGCACCCACCAGGCTCGGATCGTCAACTTCGGCGGGCGCGCGTCGCGGCTCGGGAAGCTCACCTCCTGGTAGCCAGGCATCGCGTACGGCGTGGTGTCGAAGCCGCCCGTCGTGAACTCCGCGGCGATGCCCCGGGTGCCGAAGCTCGCCGGCGTGTAGTCGGGGAACCTGCCGTCGCAGTGGGGTGCGACGGCGGACATCTGGTTGTACACGAGGTAACTCGCGCCGGCATACCCGGCGACGCCGAGAGCGAGGAAGACCCCCAGCCCGATCGCGATCCAACGCCGCCTTGCGCGCATCGCGCCCACCCTGGCATGTCCTTCCGGACCGACGTCCGGGCGCCCGGTTCCCGGCCGCCTGACGGTCCCGATCGCTCCGTATCGGCGCAGTATTGGGCGGCCAGATTGTGGGCCGCGCGTCAATGCCTTCCCGCGCGGTACCGAGTCTGGCTGCCCCCTATCACCGAGGGCAAGAGGCGTTCGTCGTGAAGTGACCCAGACGCCGCGTGGGGCTACCTATCAGTCGGGGGCCAGGGAACGGTGCCAAGAGACCGACCAGCTCCGACTTCATCCATGTCCGGCGACGGCATCTGCCGCCGTGGCGTCGGCTCGGACGGCAACCATGTTCCCATCACATCGCCAAGGAGGACCGCTATGGCCAAGCTCCCCAAGGAACTCAGCGATGTGCTTGCCGGAGGCCACAACGTGTGGGTCGCCACGGTCGACGCAGAGGGCATGCCCAACGTCTCCATCAAGGGCAGCGGCGCTCTGCTCGACGACGAGCATCTCCTCTTCGCCGACATGTTCTCGCGCAAGACCCGCGACAACATTGCTCACAACGGCCGCGTGGCGGTCGGCATCCACGATCCCGACACCAAGGTCGCGCTGCAGGTCAAGGGCCACGCCGAGCTCATCGACTCGGGTCCGGTCTTCGACAGGGTCAACGAACGTCTCGCCACGTTGAGCCAGGCCGCCCATCTGCCGCCCATGAAGTACGTGGTGCGCATCAGCGTCGAGTCCGTATGGAACATGGGGCCAGGCCCGGACGCCGGCAAGCAGATCGCCCAGCGTCTCGCGCCGCAGATGTCCAGCGGCTGGTCGCGAGTGAGGAATCGGCCTGACCCACGCGGTCGACTGGGAGCGCTACGGTCGGGCGCTCCCTCGTGCGGTGACCGAGGTCCTCGAGGAGGCACGGCCGCATGCGCTCGAGACCGCCGACCACTGGATCAGCGGCGGGCTCACGATCGGCCTCGAGCGCCCGCACCAGGCACGCCGGCTCCTCGAGCTGATCGAGGCCGAGGAGGCCGAGTGGACGTGGCTCGAGAAGTCGCCGCTATCGGGTCACCGCGTCGAGGCGAGCGGCACATTGTTGTTCTGGCGCGCCCGGAGGGATCCGAACACGCTCTGCCAACCTTCGTGATTGAGGGCGTGGGGGAGTTGGTCGAAGCACTCCGTGCCGCATAGCCAAGGGCAATGGCGAGTGTTCTGGATCGGGGCACGGGTGGTCGCGGTGAGAGGGGTCCAGCCGTCATGTCTGACACACGGGCGGTGCCGGTTCGTGCGCGGCCGGATCGTCTCGGACAGGGCCCGGAGCGCATGATCGTCACGAACGCTAGAGGCACGGCCTGATGGACCCGACCGTCGACGCGATGCTCACCGTCTACGCGGCCGCTCTGCGGCGGCACCAGCAGCACCTCGAAGATGGCTGCGACCGGGGTGCATGGCATGTCCTCGCCCGCCACCTGATCGAGCGTGCAGTCTGGTCGGCGAACAGCACCGCGGAGGCAGTCCGCGATGGTCGGCCGCTGCCGTGGAACCCCAACGTCTTCAACCAGCGCGACCATTGAGATGAGTCGGAACCGCTCCGGGTGCGTGACTGCGGGGCCCCCGGTGCGGGACCGAGCCGCTCAGCCGGTCGAGTCGAGGGCAGCCCTGATCGTGGGGTGATGCTCGCGCCACGAGTCCCAGACCGATGCCGCCCATGCGCGGACCCGGGCATCGTGATCCTCGACGCTCGTCGCGTCCGTGGCGGAGAGGACGGTCAGGTCGCCCGCACCACGAGCCCTACGTAGGACCGGGAACACCGTCTGACGAGCCAGCACGGCCCGAAGCACGTCCGGTGAGCGCGGCGGTGATGCCCCGCGCTCGATGACGGCGCACAGGCTCACGAGGTGGACGAACACGGACTGGCGGTCGCGCCGATCCGTCCCGTCGCCCGGGTGCTGGGCCATGTAAGTATCAACGACGAGGTTGTTCGCCTCCGACCCGGAGAACCGGAGCATCTCGTCCGCACGGAGAGCACCGAACGCCGCCCAGCAGCCGGGGGCGCTCGGG
>Ga0209777_10003912_pt1 | contig 17958 bp, 12 predicted proteins | sample FrelakmetHBP12HB_FD_187147 | JGI IMG/M metagenome (GOLD analysis project Ga0209777, IMG submission 187147) | Freshwater lake sediment microbial communities from the University of Notre Dame, USA, for methane emissions studies -HBP12 HB (SPAdes)... | ecosystem: Environmental > Aquatic >...
CATACCGAGGGCCGTTTCATACACCCTTGCCGAAAGGACACGTTGAACGACATACCTCCCATACCTTCCCACGGGCCCGGTAAAGTGCCTGAGTCGCAGTTGAACCACCTCCGGATCCTGGTGGATGCGCAGAAAGGCAATGCCTTCTTCGGAATGACAAGCCCTCAGGCTGGGCCGAGTGCCGGCTGGAAAAGCCAGGAGGAGAAAGAAGGGCGCGGACGCAAGGAAAGGGGGGAAATTGAAGGGCCGTGGTCGCGTAAGTAGAAGGGGCAAACGAGAGAAAGCATTTCGATGGTAAACCTAAAGAAGAGCCAATGTCTTGCCGTGGCGGCCATTCTGACTGTGGGCCTCGGCCTTGGGCTGATTTGGCAACGTACGATGGGAAAGGTGTCTTTAGTCACCCCCGAGCAGGGAAAGTCAGAGGGAGCGTCCGTTAAATTGGAGATTACCGCAGAACAAGCACAGTCATTGGCCATTAAGGTAACCGGTTTCAAGAACATAGGCAGGCTCGTGAAGACAGCCCTGGTGCCAGCAAAGAACCTCCACCTCCCATTTCTTGGCAAGCGCCTCGAAGGCAGACTTGCGTGGGAAGTCGTGTTCGGTGATGTGCGCCTAAAACTACCTTCCGCGCCGGCTGAATACAAGGACAACTACACTCGGCAATTCAGAGTCGTCCTTGACGCCCAGAACGGGCAACTGTTTTGCATCAATTCGCTTCTCTCGGGCGCGACTTCGGATGAGGCGACAATGATGCCAGACGACGACTACGCTAATGAGCAAATGCGATACAACGAAGCCTTTTATGTAGGGCTGCCCCCTGGGCAGCCAACTGTTACCTTCGTGGACGCCCTAGACACAGCCATGCGAAGTGGGGACAGCCCCTATGAAGCGCGAGAAATCCACGCTGTGAGCGTAATGCAACAGGTGGGTGAGCATAATCCACGTGCTCGTGCTATCTGGGCGATCACCCTCAGTGGCATTCCGCTTATCCTCAGTGTTTCCCATCCGGAGGTTGAACCTGAGGCCGGCGACCACATAAGGATCATTATTGGTGCTTCGGACGGCAAGTGCTACTATTCAACCAACCTTCCTCAGCACGAGAGGCCTGAGGTCTTTGAGCAGAGGGAGAAGCTGAGGCGCGAGAATCAGGCGAAGCGCGCTCAGTGAACGGGCCGGTTGTAAGAGAACCCTGGAGGTATGAGACAGATGACCGCGTTAGCGTGCGCCTTTCGGCGTATTTGGTATATCGTAGTTGTTTCGTTGGCACTGGTTGCTGCCGCGGTGGTCTATTATTTCCATAGGGTACCGCAGCCGGCGGCAATTCCAGGAGAGCACAGCGCGATTGATGTGCGACGCGAACCCAACGGGATAGACATTCGAGGCCCAGGAGTGTTGACTTTAGAGCGGGCGCAGGCGTTGGCGCTTGAAAGAACCGGGCTTGGCAAGCTCGGAACAATGCGGAAACCAGTTCTCATTGAGGCCCAAAACCTGCACATTCCGTTTATCGGCAAGAAGTTTGAAGGCAAACAAGCCTGGGAGGTAACATTTGACGATGTTCGCCTCAAGCTGCCCTCCCAAGGTGACGAACACAAAGAGAAATATACTCGTATCTTCCGCGTTCTGCTTGACGCTCACACAGGACAAGTTCTCTTGATCACTTCGCGACTAGCGGGCACAAGCCAGAACAGCTATGAGCAACCACCTGACTGGTACGCGGAAAATGACATGCGAGGAGACGGCGAGGTTTGCGAGGGCTTGCCTGATTCAGTTCCAAGAGTAACCTTTCTGGATGCCCTGGAAGCCATATTGCGCGACGGTTATGCGGATCCTTGTCTTGCCAAGGAGATTTATGCAGTTTGCGTGATTCAGGTCAAACCCGGCATCCAAGGGCTAGTTTCCCGTCCCATCTGGGCTATTACGTTGAACGACATACCGCCCATGCGTTTCCACGCGTCCGAAAATGAACCCGATTCCGAATCCAACCACGTCCGCATCTGGGTGCATACACAGTATGGGGATGCCTTCATGGGTTCGAATACGCCCCAAGCTGCGCCCACGCGGGGCTGGAAGAGCATTGAGGAGAAGGAAGGGCGTGGACGCAAGGAATTGGGGGAGATGGAAGGTCCGTGGTCTCGTAAGTAGAAGGGACAGTCCTCATGGAGCGTTGCGCCTTGCGGCGCACTTGGTATTTCGTGGCAGCGTTGCTGGCTTTGCTGGCAGCCGCAATGTTCTAGAAGAATCTCCGGGACAGAGCCGCAATTATTTTGAAGTCTGCGGGACAACTTCCCCCCCCAACCGTCCGCCTCCTAGGCTCCCCGGCAAGCGGCCCAAACACTTCTTCTTTTGCCTTTCTACGTCTTACTTTCTGCGGCCGGTCTGCCAGAAGGCATCGTCCTTGGTGTGGCGGGTCAGCAGGGTGGCGGTCACGACTTGGAAGGTCGTGCCGTCCGGCTGGTCCAGCTCAAGCCGGATCGCGAAGCCGAAGGTCAGGTAGGCCTGGCCGCGGATGGGCAGGCCTGTGCCACCCAGGGTGACATCGGCGGGGATGTCCCAGGTCTTGAGGATTATGTGCCGGCTTGACGTATCCAGCACCAAGTTTCGCACACCGCCCAACGCGCGTTCGCTTTGGACGAGGTTGATCTTGGAGCTGTCTCCCCGCAGGCGGTCAAAGGGCACGACCAACCTGTCAGCGTTGTGGAACTTGAAGACGTAGTTGCCCGAGCCGGGCCGCTGAATAATCTGGCCCAGGGGGCGGGAGAGGTAGCCGTCGAACTCGAAAAAATGGCCGGTCCCATCAGTGTTCTCCAGGGCCGAGGCGCGGGCGATGGCGAAGAAGCCTTCCTCGATTGAACCCGTGTGATTCTTCAGGTTGAACTGGCCGCGTCCGCTGGCGCCGGCCCTGGCCGTGTAAGCGAAGTTCTCCGTCAACGAATAGGTCTGTGCCCCTATGGTCAGGATGAAGGTGAGCGGCACCTGGAGGCCTGGCTGCGGGATGGTGGCATCTTTTGCGCCCGAAAGAGCGAGCGCGGCCTTGAGTTCGGCCTTGGAGATGGAGACGAGCAAAGTTTGCTGGAGCACGTTAAGCTGCAGGCCGTAACTGGGTTTGGCGCGGCGCTCGGGGTTCAACAAAGTGCCGTCGGCGGCGAGCACGCCGGAGATGGTGAAGCTGTTGTTGACCGAAAAGCTGACCGCCAGGTTGCCAACTCTCGCAGGCAGGTCCACGGTGTTGAAAACGGAGTTAAAACTCAGCTGGTCCTTATTCGCCTGATTGCGGTTGAGAACGAATGAAGAGGAGGTTATCAGCCAGCGGAAGTTCGCATTGCTGGTGACGGCGCCCGCGGAGGCGCCCGTGACCGTAATGGCAACCTGTGAGGATGCCGACTGGCCCGCCGCGTTGGTGACCGTAAGGGTCGCGGCATAGGTCCCGGCGACGTTATAGATGTGCGTGATGCTTTTCGCTGTGGACACCGCGCCGTCCCCGAAATCCCACAGGTAGGTCTGAACGTCGGCGGACGACGCGCTGGCATCGAAGGAGACGCCCAGCGGGGCCGGGCCGGTCACCGGGCTGGCAGTGATGGCCGCTGTAGGTGTTGCCGCCCTGGCGAAAACGCCGCACAGCGCCAAAGCCGCCCAGAGACCCGCAATTGAGAAACGCTTGCCGGACATCATGTTGAATCCTCAATGTAGATCGGGTGCTCGGGTGCTCGAGCGGATTAACCATTTGCCCGCGTTGTTACTTCACCCGATGACCCGATGACCCGATGGCTCAATGACCCGATCCCTATAGTAATCGGCTGGCGGCGCGAAGCCAAGCACAGTAATGTCAGAAGTGGTCCTTTGTCATTGGTCCTTTGTCATTGGCCATCTGTCATGGGGCATTGGCACAACGGACAAATGACAAGGGACAAAGGACTAATGACCAATGCCCAAACTTGCGCCAGAAGCGTATCTGCGGCCGGACGTCATCCAGCAGGTGCAGCGCTTCGATCTGAAGGCCAAGTTCCTGATCGAGGGCTTCCTTGCGGGCCTGCACCGCTCGCCCTTCAAGGGCTTTTCCGTCGAGTTCTCCGAACACCGCAAGTACGTGCGGGGCGACGACGTGCGCACCATTGACTGGAAGCTGTGGTCGCGCACCAACAAGTATTACGTCAAGCAATACGAAGCCGAGACCAACGTGGAAGTCCACCTCGTGGTGGATGTTTCGGGCAGCATGGGCTATGCGGGCCTGGGAGGGACAATCACCAAGCTGCAGTACGCCACTTACCTGGCCGCGGCCATGGCCTACCTCATGATCCATCAACAAGACCCCGTGGGGCTGATCACGTGCGCGGAGCAAATTCGCACTTACCTCAGGCCCCGCTGCCGCACGCAGCACCTGCATGCCATCCTGAAAGTGCTGGCCGAAACCACCCCAGGCGGCCAGACTCAGTTGGCGCGGAGCCTGCATCGCATCGCGGGCATGATCTCGCACCGCGGGCTGGTGCTGGTCTTCTCCGACCTGCTCGACGACGCGGGCGAGGAACAGATGGTCGAGGCCCTCGCGCACCTGCGGCACCAGGGGCACGACGTGATCGTCTTTCAGGTGTTCGATGCCGCCGAGGTGCAGTTCCCGTTCAAGGAGCTGATGCGCTTCGAGGACATCGAGGGCCTGCTGGCCGCGGTGACCGCCGACCCGCTGGCAATCCGGAGTGTCTACCTCAAGGAGCTGGAGGCGTTCCGCCAACGCTTCAGAGGCGAGTGTCTGAAGCGCCACATTGACTTTGCGCCAGTGGACACGTCCACCAGTTTCGACAAGCCGCTGCTGGCCTATCTGCAGAAGAGGTGCGGCAAGTGAGTCTAGGTCAAGCCGTCAGAGACGCTGGGCAGGGAGGTGGCCGTCCCGGACGCGGACTGCCGCCGAGCCTCCGAGATGGTGCTCACGCGCCGTATGGCGCCAATCTCGCTCTCCGAGCGGAACTGAAGCAGTTGCACCGTCTGCATCCGCGCGAAGTTCTCAAGCGTGGTAAAGTCGCCCTCACGGAGGAAGTTGAGCAGCGCTTTCGCACCCTCAGCGGCTACCTCGTCGCCGGTCTTGGAGCCATAGGTCCACTCCACAGTCGGTCTTTGAGTCATATTCCGGATAGCGACTGTCGTGCTGGGCCGCGCACCGGATTTGTTTGCTCCCAAGGGGTCCGCGAATATCTGGCGGCGCAGGTAGACCACAGGCGCCGGGCCCATCAGGAGGTCAACCTGTGGCAGGAGTTCCTCAGCATAGAAGGTGTTAATCACGAAAACGGCGGGGGAGATGCCGCGGGCCTGCAAAGCCGCCAACACTTCGGACACTTCCTTCACGCAGGACGCGAACGGCAGCGGCTGGATCTTCTCCTTGAACAACGCCGCCATGATCTTCCGGCACACCTGGATGTTCGCCAACTGGGCGCTGGATACCACTTCGATGAAAAATGGAACTCCAGGCATGCTTGCCTCCCCTGCGCGCTATATTTTACCCTGCACCAAGTGCAGACGCAAGACGTATTCCAGGACAGCGTTTGTGAGCGCGAGCGCTCCCGGCGCGCAAGCGGCGTACGCTGTGTCCGGCCACTGGGTCTCCTTCGTTAAGTATCGGCCAAAAGCGTTCTGGGCGTTGCCTTTTTTGGGGTCTGGAGGGCTGTGAATCGGAGTTTTGCGTTGCACTTGGGCGGACCACGCGCGTAATGTCGCACAAGAAACGACTGACATGGGCTTGCGGGACGGCAACCGAGGTGTAAACACAAAGAGGGGAACCTGAGAATGAAAACCTGCATCTCCCGCAACACCGGACTCGCGCTTGCCATGTTGCTGTCCGTGGCGGCGCTTCTGGCCACGGCGGGCGAGGGCAAGCCCGTCGTCTTGCCGGAGAACCTGGCTCCGAAGGCTCGCATCACGGCCAACTCGGAATACAGCAACGACTACCTGGCCAAGTTTGTCGCGGACGGCAAGATCCCGCTTGGCGGCGGCAGGAACGACCCCGGCCAGGCTTGGTGCGTCCGGGGCGATACGCACCGCAACGGCGCGGAACTGACGTTCGAATGGGACGCCCCCGTTATGATCGCGGAAGTGGTTTACTACGGCCGCACATCCTGGTTTGCGGAAGAGTGCTGGAAAGACTTCGAGCTGTATCTTGACGGTGCGGCGCAGCCCGCGTTGAAAGGGCAATTCCAGATGGGCGACGGCCCGCAGCCGGTCAAACTCCCCGCGGCCGCCCAGGTGCGCAAGCTAGTGCTGAAGTTCACCAGTTCCTATGGCGGCTTCAATCCAGGCGCGTCCGAGGTGCAGATTTTTTCGGCTCAGGCGCCGGACAGCGCCTTGGGCAAGTTCATCGCCCTCGGAGCCGGCACCCCGGACGAAGAACAAATGCGGGAGCGGCGTCAGCCGCTGGCCGAGCAGCCCAAGTCCGCGGAGTTGGAGAAGAGCCTGCTGGACGGCTCGCTGGGCTTCAAGACGCTGCTGCTCATCCAGCGCCGCGAGCTGAATCCTTCCCACGTTTACACCTATCATTGCGAAGGTTTCCAGGGCGGCGGCGGATTGTACCTGTTCACCGTGGGACAGGCTTCCAGCCTGTCAGACGGGCAGGCTGCCCGTCCTACACGAACACAGGCTGGACAGCCTGCGCCACAACAGGGCCAGTTGAAGGAACTCGTGGCTTCGCCACAGGGGCAAATCCTCGATTGCGATCTTTCCTATGACGCTCGGGAGATTCTGTTCAGTTGGCGCAAGAACCCGAACGACACATACCATCTCTTCCGCATCAATATTGACGGGACGGGGTTGACACAGCTCACCCACGAAGTTTGGCATGATTTCAACGCCTGCTGGCTGCCCGAGGGCGGGATTGCGTTCTTGTCCACGCAGAAGCCGCAGTTCGCTTATTGCTGGACCTCGCCGGTGGGCACGCTGTACCGCATGGAGCGCGATGGGAGTAACCTGCATCGCATCTCCGCCAACTACCTGAATGACTTCACCCCGGCTGTTGGTAACGACGGCAGGCTCATGTACGGGCGCTGGGAATACGTGGACCGTCCCGCCATCCCGATCCAGAGCCTGTGGACGGTCAACCCGGACGGCACGGACGTGGCAGTGCTCTACGGCAACCGGGTGCTCAGCCCCGCGACTTTCATGGAACCGCGGCCAATCCCAGGCACTACTGCGATTCTCTGCACCCTGACGGCCCACAACGGGCCGTGCCGCGGCGCCATCGGCATTGTGGACCGGCGCTTCGGCGTGAACGCTCAGGAAGCCATCCGTAACCTGACCCCGGAAGTGAACATCGGGCGGGTGGACAGGGGCGACGGCAACTCGGTCCGCGGGCCCTATGAGAATCCATACCCTGTGGATGAGCGGCTCTTCCTGGTCTCGAAAAGAGGGACGATCCTGCTGCGCGATTATGACGGCAAGGAGCAACTGGCGGTCCTTTCGCCGCGGCAAGGCATCGGCTTTTACAGCCCCACGCCTTTGCGTCCGCGCACTCGGCCGCCGGTGATCGCCTCCGTGCTGCCGCAGGACCAGGCGGGACCAGAGGGGACAGACAGCCAATTTCCAAACAACCGGAAATTGGTGTCAGTCCCCTCTGGACAGGAGACACAACGGTGGGGCAGCGTGTACGTGCAGGACATCTACAACGGCCTGGAGCCGCAGGTGAAGCGTGGCGAGGTCAAACAGCTCTGCATCGTGCAGGAGCTTGAGAAGGGCCGCGTCGCGGATGTGAACCTGCGCGCCTTCGGGTTCCAGTTCCCAGTGGTTTCCTGCGGCGCCACCTATGCCCCCAAGAAAGTCTGGGGTTACGTGCCCGTGGCCGAGGATGGTTCGGCCAACTTCAAAGTGCCGGCGGGCGTGCCGCTCTACTTCATGGCCGTGGACGCTCAGGGCCAGGCCGTGCAGCGCATGCGCAGCTTTACTCACCTGATGCCCGGAGAAACGCGCGGCTGCGTGGGCTGCCATGAGCCGCGCATGCAGTCCCCGCAGCGCGTAAGCCGGCCGAGCGCCTTGTATGCAGGAAAGGAGCCGCAAACTCCTCAGCCTCCCGAGTGGGGCTTGCTGCCGGGATTCAGCTACGCGCAGATCGTGCAGCCCGTGTTGGACAAGAATTGCGTCCAGTGCCACAGCGCCCTGGATCCGCAAGGCGGCGTGGACCTGAGTGGCGACATGACGGACTTCTTCAATGTCTCGTATGAAGTGCTCGCGAGGGAAAACCATCGCAATGCCAAGAGCGGCAAGCCCTACACAAGCTGGATCAGCACAGAAAACGGCAGAGAGGCGAACATCCTGATTATCGGGCCCAAATCCTGGGGCTCGCCCGCCAGTCTGCTCGGCGATCTGGTCCTCTCGGGCCACCCCGACAAGGACGGCAAGGCGCGCCTGAACCTGGATGAAGCCAGCCGCCGGCGCATCTTCGCCTGGATAGACCTAAACGTCCCGTATTACGGTACCAGCCTGTCCAACCACTACGACCGCCAGGGCTGCCGGCGCATGTATCCGCCTGACCTGGACAAGACTCTGAACCAGGTGGCCAATACGCGCTGCGTCTCATGCCACCAGCCCGACAAGAACAAAGTGACCAGGCTGCCGCGCAAGGAATGGGTGCGTGTCACCAACCCGCAGCTCAACAATTTCCTGCTTGCGCCTCTGGCCAAAGCCGCGGGGGGCACCGAGAAATGCGGCAAAGCGGTATTCGAATCGAAGGATGACCCGGACTATAAAGCCATCCTCAAGACCTTCGAGCCGATCCACGAATTGCTCCAACGAATTCCACGCGGCGACGCGCTGGTCAGTGACGCTACCAAAGCGGGGTCAGGCCAGACGTGTCCGGCGCCGCAGGCGGCACGTTGAGGGAATTGGTTAGGTTGGCGCGGTCACAAATTGCCCGACACGGTCAGTGCCGCAGCGGTTGTGGATTGCGAGTTGCCAGAGGGTTTGCTAAGGGAATAGAATAAGCACGATAGGGGAACGGTGCTATGAGCCAAGAGCAGACTTGTGCCGAAGCAGTCACGCCGGAGATGCTTAGCGATCTGATAAGGCGCGTGAAAGCAGCGATGCAGCCGTTGCGGATCATACTTTTCGGTTCGGCGGCTCGCGGCCAATTGGGACCCAACAGCGATCTGGATATTCTGGTTGTGGCAGCAGACGGCACGAGCTGCCGCCAGGCCGCACAAGCTGTCTACCAGCGATTGATTGGATTTGGCTGGCCGGTGGATGTGGTCGTGGCCACCGAGAGTCAGCTCCGCAGGAACGCCTGGAACTTCAGCCTGGTCTACTACCCGGCCTTGCGCGAAGGCAAGGTGATCTATGGGGCCTGAGGCGCGGGCATTCGGCAGCCCCGAGGACTGGTTGCGTCAGGCGCGCGCTGGGTGGGGATGGGTGCCTGCCACGCTTTTGTTTATCGCGTTTGCGGTTCTTGTCTCTGGCTGCGGGCCCAGATTTGTAGTGTCCGACACATCTTTTGCGGAATCGGGTGTTTCCGAACCGGACGAGCGCCTGCTTGGTGCGTGGAGTACGGCGGAAGACAGATACATCCACATCACCGCCAATCCGGCACAACCCAAGGGGACCATTCGTGTTGCGGTTGCAGAGGTCACTGCCTGCGGCGTTGAAATCTCAACCTATCGAACCTGCCTGTTCCGTATTGGGGAAGACCGGTTCATGGACTGGTCACAAAAAGTCCTGATGCGCGGCAACGAGAAGGTCTTGACCGATGAAAACCAGCACGCTGTGGTGAAATACGATTTTGATGCGGATGGCAAGCTGAGGATCGCGTTCCCTGACGACAAATGTTTCGAAAGCGCCCTTGAAGGAAAGAAGCTGCAGGGCGCCGTCACCACTTACGAAGTACACATTTCAGACACAAAGGAAAATTTGCGCAAGTTCTTCGAGGGCAATCGTGCTACGCTTTTTGGAGAATCGGTCGAGTATGCTAAAATGGGGGGGCAATTGCGCGACCAGACGCCACCCTGGCTTCCGGCTGCGCGCAGCGGGAAGCCCATGATCGTTTGTACTGAGACACCACTCGGTCGGGACATCACAGAGCCTAACCGGGGCAGCCGGGTTCGCTTCGCTCCACTCTACAAGCAAATGGCGATGGTGATGGAAGGAGATGGCAAAAAGTGGCTCGTCGCTAACGGCGTCACCAGTGAGAAGTACGATGACCTGGATTTGGATTCCGTGTGCTTCAGCGCGGACGGAGAGCGGTTGGCATACAAGGCCGAACTGGGGGAGCAGTGGTTTGTCGTTTTGGATGGTGCGAAAGGCCGAATGTTCGATGAGATAGGTGAGTTGCGCGCCAGCCTCATCGGCAAGCGATTGCTCTACACGGCGAAGCGCCAGGGCAAGTGGTCGGTCATCGTGGATGGGGTTGAGAGTAGCCAGTATGATGAGGTCGAGTGGCCCCGCTTCAGCGAGGATGGGAAGCACGCCGTGTACATAGCCACGCTTGCGGGCAAGTCTTTTGTCGTCGTAGATGGCGTCGAGGGAAAGAGATACGATGAGGTCGGGGAAAAGTGCTTGAATCCAAGCAGTGGGGCAGTCGCGTACACCGCCAAGAGCGGAGACAGATGGCTTGTTGTCGCGCAGACGGCAGAAGGGAACGAATACGATGAGGTGTCGGCACTTCGCTTTAGCCCGGACGGCAAGCGACTAGCGTTCATCGCAAAAAGGGGCGATAAGCATTTGTGCGCCGTGGATGGCTTGGAAGGTGAGATTTACGACGACATCAGCGGCTTTTGGTTCAGCAAAGACGGAAGGCGGATGGCCTACAAGGCCAGGCGTGGCGCCAAGTGGTTTGTCGTCTTAGACGGCAAGGAAGGAGCAGAATACGACAGCATCGGTACCGTTTACGATTATGACTTGGGCTTCACACCTGATGGAAAACGATTCATCTACAGGGCGTTGCGTGGCAATAAGAGCTTGTTCGTAGTCGATGGCGTGAATGGCGGCGAATACAGCAGAGCGCTTCCGATCCCCACACACTTGGTTGCACGACCTGGCCAGGAAGGCCTGGACCCAGCCCCTGCGAGTGGTCGCATAGCGCCCAAGTCTTACGCCATTCGAAGTCCTGACTGCAAGCGACTCGCCTACTGCAATTCCATAGGACAACATGTACTGGACGGGGTTGTGCAAAAACGTTCGCCGACCCCGGAGTCGTGGCAGTTCAGCCCTGACGGCAAGTATCTGATGGGCTGGGCACATACCGGCCGCGAATCGGAATTCGGCCATTTTATCGTTGTGGGTGGCGTACGAGGATGGACGTATCACTTCCCTTGGGGGACGCATCTGCAGTTCGATGGCCCGAACACATTCTACAGTGCCGCCATGCGTGGAGACGACTACTTCCGCATCAAGATGGAGATTGTGGACGATCCGGAAGAATACCAATTGCTCCAGGATCTCGCTAGGACTGACCCGAAGCGGGCCGAGGCGGAGCGGCACGCGATTTTTTTGCGGAATATCAGGTCTGGCGACGAACACTTGAAGAACGGCCAGTTTGCGGAAGCGCAAGCGGCCTACGAGAAGGCCAGGAGAATCCAGCCTGGCGCGCCTGAGACCGCGACGGTAAACGCGAACCTTGAAAGAGCGGACCAAACTTGGACCGACGCACGCATACGCGAACTTATTAAGCAGTCTCTTGCGTATTTCGAGGCCAAGGAGTGGGTGGAGGCCGAGCGTCCGCTGTGGCAGGCACTGATGCTCAATCCCGACAATGACGAGGCCAACGCGGCCTTTAACAAGGTTCGCAAGGCGCGTGAAGCTACCTTATGGGATGGGGAGGAAACTACTGCCCACTACGCCAAGCGGCTGAACCTGCCGACCACCCAAACGCTCGACTTGGGTGGTGGCGCGAAATTGGAATTGGTTTTTATCCCCGCCGGCTCGTTTCTCATGGGCAGCCCGGAGACGGAGAAGAACCGCGGCAAAAATGAGACACAGCATGAGGTGACAATAAGCCGGCCATTCTACATGGGGAAGTACGAAGTGACGGTGGGGCAGTTTGATCGCTTCGTAGAGGCGGAGAAATACCAAACGGAGGCTGAGAAGGAGGGCTGGGCGTTTGCCTGGGACGGCCAGAAGTGGGATAAAGTGAACGGTGCGAGCTGGCGCAAACCGGGGTTCGAGCAGAAGGCGGACCATCCGGTCTGCGAGGTGAGTTGGAACGACGCCAAGGCGTTCTGTGAATGGCTGAGCCGCACGAGCGCGAAGACGGTGCGGTTGCCCACGGAGGCGGAATGGGAATGCGCGGTGCGTGCCGGGACCAGGACTGCGTATCCTTGGGGCAACGACCCGGACGACGGCAAGGGCTGGGGTAACGTTGCAGACCAGACGGCCAAGCAAAAGTTCAACTTGAAAGACGCAGACGTTTTCAACTGGGATGACGGCTACGCCTTCACAGCACCTGTTGGCAAGTTCCGCGCAAATCCGTTTGGTTTGTTCGACACAATGGGTAACGTGTGGGAGTGGTGCGCTGACTGGTTCGGGGAGTACGCGGCGTGGGCGACGACAGATCCGACGGGCCAGGCGACGGGAACCTTTCGCGTGCTTCGCGGCGGCTCGTGGGGTAGCAATCCGGGAACCTGCCGCTCGGCCTTCCGTAACTGTTACAGTCCTGTCAGCCGGAACAACCGCTACGGCTTCCGGGTGGTGGTGGTGCTGGCACGGACTCCATAGCCCTTTTGGTAATTCAGGGGACATGATACTCAATTGATTTCGCTTTTCTGGTGAAGCATGATGTCCCGCGAATTCACGTAGCGTTTGGGCGCGGAACTCCAGCGGAAATTTGCGCCAGGGTCGTCAGGAGCGCCGTCACGCCTCCCATCCAACCGCCTTCCTGAGCCTTCCCCGGTCGTCCCGGTGCGTACCGAACGCCGATGATCCAATTCCAGCGAGAAGCCTACCTCCTGCGCCCACAGTCCACGGTACCGCCGGTTCAGCGCCAGCGGGCACTAATGGGCGCAAGGCTGTTCGTCTCGCGAGTAGATTCTTCCGCACTTGGCGCAGTCAAACAGGATCGCGGGTAAGACCTTCGGAGGTGGAACCGACGCGAGCAGGGCGCGTAGTTCAGAGGCGAACCTCGTATGCCTGTCTTGAACGTCCTTCCTTTGAAGATGAGGATTTTCCAAAGCACGGGTCATCTCATACCAAAGTGGTGCGCCTCGCATCGTCTCGTCCTTCCCGTCAACGGCGCCCCAAGAGCAGACGTAGTGACCTACAGGTGAAGCGGCGGGGAGCCTCTGCGCTAGAACAGGAGCAAACTTCTTGAAGGAGAGATCCGCCTGGGCCGCGGCGGCCAGCCAGGCTTGTCCGTCCAAATCCGAGAACGTTGGCGGGTTGGCGATGATGTCCAACAGGGCCACTCTGTTCATTCCAAGCCCGAGCAGTCTCTCAATCTCCTCTCGCATCTTGCGGATCTTGCTGGCAGAAGCCTTTGTGGCCTTGAGGTCTTGTACGCGCCTCGAGAAGTATGCGCATTTCGCCTCGATGCCGATCAGGTAGTCTGTAGGCGGAGGCCACTGAAGTACCCCCGGTTCGGCAAGGCGGCGCGAAACGAAATTCCGTAGGATTATAGGACTCCATTTTCTCGCCTCTTCCGCTACGATTCCCTGGTAAGCGCCAGGGTCGCTACACCCCAGTCGGCCCGCCAGTACGTCAATATCGCCCTCGAATTCCGACAAGCGGCTCGTCTTGAGTCGAAGGAAGTACCAAGCGAAATGTGCGTCGAGGTCAAACGGTTCAAAAATGGATTCTGTCCGATAGGGATCTGCCACAAGCCTCCGAACGGCTTCATGCTCTCTGTCGTCGAGGCAAATGAGGTATGCTTCAGCCATCGCGCAATCCCTTTACCCTATCTTATTCAGGCTCCGCTTTCGGGTCAAGGACGGTGCGCTCACAACGTCTTCGCTATAGCGAGCTTGCTCTGGGAGAGATATGCGTGAGGAATCAAGGCAGTGGCTGAAGATGAAACAGAGGGTCGGGAACTGCTTTTTGGGCTGATGTTCAGCGACACGGGGACACTGGCGTATCTTCGCCCGTGGCTGCGAGGTTACTTGCGGACGGTCTTCTCCATGAAGGCGATGGACTTCTCAACCGTCAGCACGTCGCCAATCTTATCGGCGTCAATATCCGTATTGAACTCTTCTTCAAGCGCGGCGATGAGTTCGATGGAGCGTATGGATTCCATTCCCAGGTCGCGCACAAAATGCGCTTTCGGCACGACACGGTCAAGCGGGACCTTAAGTACCTCAGCGATGACCTTGCGTACGCGTTCAGCCGTCTCTTCAGCCATGTGTTCCCCCGTTCTTGTAGGGCGACCCTCTGGGTCGCAGGAGCGATCCAGAGGATCGCCCTACAGTGCCGCGGCTTTGGCTTTGAAGTCGGCGACTCGTTTCTCCAGGGCCGCCAACTCGGCCTTCATCTCCGCCACGAACTTGTTTGCGGCAAAAGTCCCGCGCACGGCCTCGAAGTCGGCCCGTCTCGCTTCGGCATCGCCATCCACGCCGAAGCCAACCTGGGCCGCCTCCGAAAACTCCCGCTCGGCATCCGCCAGGATCATCCTCACAGTTCTCTGGCGGTTGGCCAGCAGCTTGTCAGCGGCCTCGGCGAGCGCCGCGGGGGTCAGCTCTTGCGGCTTGACGCCAAAGCGCTCTTCCCACACGGCCGCCACCCAGTTCCACTCATCCCCCGCGTAAGCCGCATGGCACTCGGCCAGGCGGGCCTGAAGCGCGGCCAGATCGGCCACCAGGCCATTCTCGACGTCGCTCTCCAGGCCGTTGAGACGTTCGTCCGCCACCAGCAACCCGGAGATGTCGAGCCAGTTGCAGCGCCTGGCTCCCTGGGGCTCGGGCGCCAGGCGCTTGCGAACTTCGGCGAGGCCCCGCTCCAGGACCGGTTCGATGCGCGCCAGGAGCCGGTCGGCCAGGTAGGCATCAATGGCAATGCCGTAAAACTTGGCGCCATTTTTCAGGAGCAGCCGTTTCACAAACACGCCGGCGATGTTGACTTCCTCCACGGAGCGCTCCGTGTGCGTCGCGAGATCGCCAAGCAGCTTCTCGCCACGCAGCAGCTTGCCAACCACGTAAGGGCTGAAAGCCGAAAAGTTGAGCAGGTCACGTTTGGCCGAAGCCTTGCGCCGGTCGCGCCCGGGCCATTTCGCCGCGTCGCGGACAGTGCCCACCGTGTAAAGGTTGTAGCCGGGCGTGAGGTAACTCCTGCTGCCTTGGGCCTCAACGTAGCTGAAGGGCAAGTCGCCGGTGTCAAAGTTGGCCATGTTCTTGCCAAGGATGACGGAAAAGGCGCCGATGCGGCAGGGCCACAGCAGGTAGCTGAAACTGCCCGTCTTGCAGCCGCGCTCGAGTATGCCCTGATGGAGCGGGCCGAGTTTATACATGTGGTTGGACTGGTTGGTGCCCGAACCGGCGTTGAAGAAGGAACAGCAGGCCGCGATGAGCAGAGTGCTCTTGTGGTGCGTCACAGAGTAGGGGCCGGCGAAGACGGAGCAGGCTTCGCCATGAAAGGCTTCGCTGTTCGCGAAGAAGAGGCAGTTCTCGGCAGAGAACTGCTTGCCGATCTTGCAGCCCTGGCCCACGTAGCAGTGCGCCAGGATCGCGCCCTCGGTGACGGAGGAGCCTTCCGCGATGATGAAATCGTGCGCGAGGACGGAACTGCCCACGACCGCCGGGGCCTGGACTTCGCTGAGAATGGTGCCGTTCTCAAGCAGGGCGGCGCCTTCGATCCGCGCGCCCGGCCCGATCATGACGTTGCGGATCGTCTGCACCCCGCGGAGCAGGGCGCCGGCGCCGATGGCCGCGGGCTCGGCCTTGGCCCGCGCGACTCGCGCGGCGATCATGTTCTCCAGCCTTTGGATGAGCTTCGGCCTGTGGCGGTGCAGCGAGAGGATGTAGGCCACGTTAGAGGACAGCTCGGGGTAGAGCGGCACGCCGCGTCCGCCCCCTTCGTTCAGCGCATCCACCACGGCTCCGCAGCCGAAGGCCGTGCCGGGTTCGCTCTCGATCAGGCCCACGTCCTCAATGACTACGCCGTCGCCGAGGACGTAGCCGCAGAGGCGGGAGCGCACCTGCTTGATCAGACAGCCGCTGCCGATTGTCACGTTGGCCAGGACGGCGTCATAGATTCCGCACGGTCCGGCAAGCTTGCCGCAAGGGACGGTGCCGGCCAGCGAGCCGATGCGCACCTCGCCAAGAAACTCGACGCCGTGCAGCCGCGCGGCGTCGAACGGATCGGCGACTGCAATCCTGCTCCAATCCTCGGCGTGGCAACCCTGGCTGCGAAGCTGCTGTTTCTCCTGTTCCCTGAGCGGGCGGTATGCGGGCATCGGCTAAGCGCCTCCTCGCCTTGTATTGCGGGCGCCATGCCCGCACCCAACTCTGCAAAATCCGAAATCCGAAATCCTAAATCCGAAGGAAACAGGCAAAAACCAAAGAATCAAATTCTATGCTGCGCGTCTTGCCTCGCCAATTGGGGTTTCTCCCTTTTGAAGTTCCTTCGGATTTCGAATTTAGGATTTTCCCTTTCAATCTTCTTCCTTCTGTTCCACCGCAAGCCGGTAGGTGTCAGTGGCGATGGCTCTTTCCTCATCGGTCGGTACGACCAGCACACGCGCGCGCGAGTCTGCTGCGGCGATGTCAGCTTCGCCCTCGCCGCCCACGGCGCCGGCGTTCAACTGTGCATCGAGCTTGATCCCCAGGTTGGCGTCCAGGCCGCCCATGATCTTGGCGCGCAAGGGCGCCGCATTCTCGCCGATGCCTCCGGTAAAAACAACGGCGTCCAATCGCGGCAGGATGGCCGCGTAGGCGCCGATGTACTTGCGGATACGGTACGCGAAAATCTCCAGCGCCAGCGCCGCGCGGCGGTGGCCCTCTTGCGCAGCCTGCCACAGCGCGCGGACATCATTGGAAAGGCCGGAGATGCCCAGCAGGCCGCTCTTGCGGTTCAGCAGGCTGTTGATCTCTTCCAGCTTGGAAAATTCAGCTTTCCCGGCGAGGTAGAAAATGATTGCCGGGTCAATGTCGCCGCAGCGCGTGCCCATGACCAGGCCTTCGAGCGGCGTCAGGCCCATAGTGGTGTCCACTGAGCGGCCCTCTTTGATGGCGGCCATGGAGCAGCCATTGCCGAGGTGGCAGGTGATGAGGTTGACGGCGTACTTGTGTTTGCCGAGCAGTTCCGCGGCGCGCCGCGAGACATAGCGGTGGCTGGTGCCGTGGAAACCATAGCGCCGCACGCGGTACTTTTCGTAGAGCTCGTATGGCAGCGCGTAGATATAGGCCGCTTCGGGCAAGGTGGCGTGGAAAGCAGTGTCGAAACAGCCAACCTGGGGGACCTGCGGGCACAGTTCCTTGGCCGCGCGAATACCGGCCAGGTTCGGCGGGTTGTGGAGGGGGGCCAGGTCGCAGCAGTCCTGCAGGGCTTTCTCGACCTCGGGTGTCAGCAGCACCGACCCGGTGAAGCGCTCACCGGCATGCACGACGCGGTGGCCGATGGCCTTGATCTCGGAAACGTCCTTGACCGGCGGCACGCCCTGTTCCGCCGTCGTCAGGAGCCGGGCAATCAGGTCCAGGCCGGCGCGGTGATCGCGGATTTTCTTCTTGCCCGAGCGCTCAGCGCCGGCGTCCGAGTGCTTGTAGGCGGCGCTGCTTTCACCGATCTTCTCGACCAGACCGCGAGCCAGGACCGTGCCTTCAGGCATGGCGTAGAGCTGGTACTTGATGGATGAACTGCCGCAGTTGAGAACCAGGACCTTGTCCTTCACCCTTGCTTCCTTCCCGCCGCCAAGGCGCACACGATGGCCGCCGTGCCCCCGATGTCCTCAACAGTGGCGCCCCGCGAGAGATCGCTGCAGGGTTTGCGGAAGCCCTGCAGTATAGGACCCAAGGCCTTGGCGCCGCCGAGATACTGGCTCAGCTTGTAGCCTATGTTGCCCGCGTCCAGGTCCGGGAAAATGAG
>Ga0209777_10003913_pt1 | contig 17952 bp, 18 predicted proteins | sample FrelakmetHBP12HB_FD_187147 | JGI IMG/M metagenome (GOLD analysis project Ga0209777, IMG submission 187147) | Freshwater lake sediment microbial communities from the University of Notre Dame, USA, for methane emissions studies -HBP12 HB (SPAdes)... | ecosystem: Environmental > Aquatic >...
CCACCTCATCTCCCAGCCCGAACACGACAAGAAAGTTGCCGTGTTCGGGCTGGGAGATGAGGTGGTGCAAGGCATCGTTGTTTCTGAAATCCAGCCAGACCACATCGTTATCTCGCGCAAAAGCGGCCGGAAGGAAGACCTTGTTTTAGATTACAGCACAAGCCGATGCACACAAGCAAGCGGTGGGACTCGGCCATCAAAAACTACGCCGGAATCTCGAAAACCAATGGTAGAGGGCGGACAACCTCCTCCACCCCCCGGTGGCACACAGGGTGTTCAAGCCGTCTCCGAAAATCAGTTCCAGATAGATCGGGCCTTTTTCGATTCTCAATTGAGCAATCTGAACGATCTTGTGACAAAAGCGCGGATGGTCCCCAATTATACGCCCGATCGCAAGGTTGACGGGTTCCGAATTTTTCAGATAGTTCCCGGCAGCATTTTCCAAATGCTGGGGCTACACAATGGGGACGTCATCCAACAGGTCAATGGCTCATCAATGGACGACCCTACTAAAGGGCTGGAACTTTTCCAGGCCATTAAAAATCAGAGTCATTTCACCATAGACTTGAAGCGCATGAGTAAAAGTATTACGATGACATACGACGTAAGGTGACGTTGTTAATTTTAGATTTTAGATTGACGATTTTGGATTTAGGATCAAATCCTTTTCAATCGGAAATTGGATTTTTGATTTGGGATTTAAATGCCGCCATGGGCGGGATTGTTTTATAGGCTCTAATTTCTCTAAAAGAGCAGAGTTTATCTTGTTGGCTGGAGCCTTGTGTCTTAAAGCGTAAAGCCTGAGACCTGAAAACTTGTTGAAGAGGTATAAAGTGAAGAACCTCATAACCCTTTGGGCGATTGCTGCGATTCTGTTGTTTTCAGCGCCCATAGTCGCCCAGGAAGGTGAAACCCCGCCTGCAACCGCCGAGGCTCCCGTCCCTGCGGCGCCCCCCGCTCCAGCTAAAAAGAAGGGGGGACCCGTGACCATCAACTTCGTGGATATGGAACTCAGCGAAATCATAACCAATATATCTAAAATAACGGGGAAAAACTTTATATGGGATGAGAAGGTGCGCGGCAAAGTCACCATCATATCCCCCACAGGCATCCCGGTGGATGAAGCCTATCGGGTATTCGAGGCAGTGTTGCGTTTCAACGGTTTTCAGTTGGTTCCCGTTCCGGGAGTTAAAAATCTCTTCAAGATCATGCGCATTCAGGAAATCAACGGCCAACCTATACCAACGTATCTTCAAGGCGGGGTAAGCCCTCCAACCGAAGCCTACGTCACCCGGCTCATCCCCCTGCAATACCTCGATGTTAATGAAGCCACCAACGTGCTCAACAATCTGAAAAGCAACGAGGGTAAAATCATCCCTTATACTCCAACCAATACGATAATTATTATCGAGAGCGCGAACAACCTTAACCGCCTTTTGCGCATACTGGGCCAGATGGATATCCCGATGCGGAGGCCGGCGGTAAAGATAATTAAGCTGAAATATGCCCCATCCGACCAATTGGCCGGAGAACTTAATCAAATATTCGCGGAAGGCGCCATAGGCCTAAGCGAAACGATACAACCTGCCCCCACTCCAATTCAACCCGGCCAGCCACCTCAACCGCAGGGACGCGCTGAAATGCGCCGCACAACCACAGGCGCCCGCAACCCATCTTTGAAAATAATATCTGACACCCGCACCAACTCGCTTATCATAATAGCCATGGCCGACCTGATGGACGAGGTGCTGCGGGTTATTGACCAGTTGGACATAAGTGTTCAGGGAGAAGAGGGCATTTACGTTTATTATTGCAGGAACGCGGGGGCGAAGGACCTGGCTGGCACTCTCACTTCCCTTGCCGGCGCCGGCGCAGCTGCAACAGGGTCCACCAGGAGAACCGCAACCGGCACACAAATGGGTGGCCAACCCTCCACTGCGCCCACGGCGCCAGGAGTGCCTCCGCCGCCCCCGATTCAAACACCGACTGCCTCGACCTCGTCGCAGCACTCGGTCGTCAACATCGGCATCCTGGGCGCCGAAGTCCGGATAACGGCCGATGAGCCGACCAACAGCCTTGTCATTGTCGCCAGCAAACAGGATTACGCCATTTTGCTGCAAGTTATCAAAAAGCTTGATATTCGGCGCAAGCAGGTTTTCGTGGAGGCCGTGATTATTGAGGTCGAGCTGGACAAGAGCAATAGCATAGGCGCCAGCTTTGCCATAACGCAAAATATCCAGAACAATGCGGCGGTTTTTGAATCCACCGCACTCGGCGGACTCAATTCGCTGAGCATTCTGCCCGCTCTGCAAGCGGGCACGTTCACCAGCGCGCTCCCGGGCGGTTTTAGTATCGGCGCAATGACCAAAACCGTCACCATAAACATCGGCGGCACCCCCATCGAAATACCGACATTCTCCGCCCTATTCAACGCTCTGGTGGCAAACAACAACGTAAACGTGCTGAGCACTCCAAACCTGCTCACCACGGACAACGAAGAGGCAGAGATCGTGGTCGGCCAGAATGTCCCCCTCCCCACCGGCTCCACGACAGCCGTTGGCGGGGTAACAACGACCACAATCGAGCGGCAAAATATAGGCATCAAACTCAAGGTCAAGCCTCAAATAAGCGAGAGCGATACCGTGAGGATGGTGCTTTCGACCGAGATATCCGGCGTCGCTCAAAGCGCCGTCGCGGGCATAGACGTAAATACTCTCGGTATCACCACCACCATAAAAAGCGCTCAGACGACCGTAGTGGTGGACAACAATCAAACTGTGGTCATAGGGGGTCTTATCCAGGAGCGGGAGACAGAAACATGGGCAAAAGTGCCTCTTCTTGGAGACATTCCGGTCCTCGGATGGCTTTTCAGGTCTCATACCAAGGAAAAGGATAAAACCAACCTCGTTATCCTGTTGACGCCGCATATCGTTCGCAATGCAGCCGATTTGTCCGCAATCACCACCCAGGAAAACCGCCGCCGCAAAAGGTTCCTCGAGGAGTCAACCGGAGAAACGTACCATGAACCTTTCTATCTGGAGCCATTACTATTGCCGGAAACACCCCCCTCTGAGTCATCCTCCCCGGAAACTCCAGTTACAGTGCCCCCGACAGCCCCGACTCACCAACCGCCCGCTCCAACCCAGCCACCAGCCGTCCCCGCGCCGCCCCAGCCGCAGCATCCGCCCGCTGGAGGCGCCGCCCCCCCTCCGGAGGCGCCGCATTGACGCGAATCAGGGAGATACCGATATGCCGCTGTCCACCTGAATAACAATTTTGCGCTTCGATGGGCAGCGGTGACAACAAACGGACCAGTCCGTTGTCATAAAAGGCATGATGCGACATCCTCCCTGGAAGGACAGGTGAAGGGTCACTATGAACGACCGCATAGGTGAAATTCTTGTTCAACAGGGTCTTCTGACGCCCGCCGACCTCGAACACGCGCTCTCCCTCCAGCAGGAGAGAGGGGGCAGGCTGGGGCAGATATTGATCGCAGAAAAAATTGTTCGGCCGGAAGCGTTTTATCCCCAACTTGCCGCTCAAATGGGATTTAATTTTATCTCCCGGATTGCGGACCGCGAGATTGACCTTGAGATAATTCGCAAGTTACCCATTCATTTTGCGAAGCATTACCAGATTCTTCCGATAGAGGTGCGCGACGATCATCTGGTGGTGGCCAGCGCCGATCCTTTGAATTTTTTTGCGCTTGATGATCTCAGAATGCTGATGGGTATGGAGATTCTCCCGACCCTCGCCCCCTCTGATGTAATTCTGGAGGCCATTAACCGGGTTTACGACCGCGCCGCGGAAAGCGCGGAACGCGCAATGGACGAGCTGTCCAAGGAAAACCTCGATATGCTCGCCCAAGAATTGGAAGAGCCGAAGGACCTCCTCGACGCCTCCGACGAAGCGCCCATCATCCGCCTAGTCAACTCGCTGCTTTTCCAGGCCATCAAGGAGCGCGCAAGCGATATTCACATCGAGCCATTCGAGCGGGACGTTTCGGTGCGGTTCCGGATAGACGGCGAGTTGAGAGAGAAGATCCGGCCGCCCAAGCGATTCCAGAACTCCATTGCCAGCCGCGTCAAGATCATGGGTGGGCTAAACATCGCCGAAAAACGCCTGCCCCAGGACGGACGCATCCGCATCAAGCTCGCCGGAAAAGACGTTGACATACGCCTCTCCACCATTCCGGTCGCGCACGGCGAACGAATTGTCATGCGCCTCCTCGATAAAACCTCGGTCATCCTGAATCTCGAAGACCTCGGCCTCGATGGCGACATGCTGACGAAGGTCAACAGGATGATAAACCGCCCGAACGGTATCATCCTGGTCACAGGGCCGACCGGCAGCGGAAAAACCACGACGATTTACGCCGCCCTCACGCGCATCAACCGGCCGGATTTGAACATCATTACCGTCGAGGACCCGGTGGAATATCAGATCCAGGGCATCGGTCAGATTCAGGTCAATCCCAAGATCAACCTGACATTCGCCTCCGGCCTGCGCCACATATTGCGCCAAGACCCGGACGTGATAATGGTCGGCGAAATACGCGACGTCGAGACCGCCGAAATCGCCATTCAGTCCTCTCTCACCGGCCACCTCGTCTTAAGCACTCTCCACACCAACGACGCCGCAGGCGCCCTTACGCGCCTCCTGGACATGGGGGTTGAGCCGTTCCTCGTCGCCAGCACGCTAGCCGCCACCATGGCCCAGCGGCTGGTGCGGGTGCTGTGCCAGTGCAAGCAGCTATACCAGCCAGTGGACGAGGAAATCGCCGAGATTGGCTTGCATCGAGACCAGGTTCCGCCGGACGGCTTTTATCGCCCTGTGGGTTGCGATCATTGTCTGCAGACAGGGTACTTGGGCCGGAGCGCCATTTACGAATTGCTCATGGTTGATGACGAGGTGCGGGACCTGATCGTGAAGCGCTCCGATTCTGTCACCATCAAGAAGGCTGCCATGCGCAACGGCATGAGGACCCTGAGGGACGACGGCGCGTTGAAAGTCATCTCCGGTGTCACCAGTGTCGCCGAAGTCTTATCGGTTACACGAGAAGACATATTATGATGACTTTTGGTTTAGAATTTCAGGTTTCGTCGCTTTTGAAAACCGCGGATTTTCATCCGACAGATTCGCGCCACACTCACTAATGCCTGTTTATCAATACAAAGGTTGGGACGCCAAGGGGAAAAAGACCGATGGCGTGGTGGACGCGGAAAGCCCCAAGGCCGCGCGCATTAAGCTGAAACGGGAGGGGGTTTATGCGTCTGATCTCACGGAACGCGCCCTCAAACCCGATAAGCCCTGGAACATCAGTATAAGCTTCTCGCGTGGTACGGGCCGCATAGGGTCTCGGGAAGTTTCAGTCTCCACGAGACAGATGTCCACGCTGGTGGGCGCGGGCCTCCCGATCGTGTCGGCGCTGAATGCACTGATCGAGCAGGTGGAAAATGAGGGCCTTAAAGGCGTGTTCGCGGACGTCCGGGAGCGCGTGAACGAGGGCGCAAGCTTCGCCGATGCGCTCGCGGCTCACCCGAGGGTGTTCAACGATCTTTACGTGAATATGGTGCGCGCGGGCGAAACATCGGGCGCGCTTGAGGTGGTGCTTGAGCGGCTTGCGGACTTTCTGGAAGGACAGAACGTGCTCCGCGGAAAGATCATCGCGGCTCTCATCTACCCCACAATCATGGTGCTCGTCGGCTCCGGACTCCTCTTCTTCATGATCACCTTTGTCATCCCGCAGGTTCGCACAATATTCGAGGAAACGGGCAGGGCATTACCCCTGCCGACACAGTTTCTCCTCGGATCAACGGCGCTTATCCGGACGTGGTGGTGGCTGATAGTGATTCTGCTGGCGGGCGCAGTCTACGGGTTCAGGCGTTTTATCAGGACGGAAAACGGCCGGCGCTGGTACGATGATTATCGCCTGAAGACGCCTATTTTCGGGAATCTCATCCTGCTTATAGCGCTGAGTCGTTTCACGCGGACATTGGCGACGCTGCTAACAAGCGGCGTTACTCTTATCAGGAGCCTCGACATCGTAAAGCACGTTGTCAACAATACGCTGATAAGAGAGGCCATAGAAAAAGCCCGCGACTCTATAAGTGAAGGCTCCAACTTTGCCGAACCGCTTCGCCAGAGCCGCTTTTTCCCCCCGATTGTCACTCACATGGTCGCAATAGGCGAGCGCACCGGCGAACTCGAAGACATGCTTTCCCGCGTCGCCGACGCTTACGATACGGACGTGGAAACAAAGATACAGGCCATGACTTCGGTGATGGAACCGGTGCTCATAGTGGTGATGGGCGCCGTAATTGGCTTTATAGTCGTATCCGTTCTTCTGCCCATCTTGCAGATGGCGCAGGGGTTTTAAAACGAAGTAATGAATGATAAGTGATGAATAAACAGGAGGTTTGAAGATGAATAAGGGAAGCTTGGCGAGTCAAAAGGTTGGCGCCCGCAACGCAGGTTTTACCCTCATAGAAATCATGATTGTCGTGGCCATCCTGGGGCTGCTTGCCACCCTGGTGACAATCGAGGCTCCAAGATTGCTCGAGGGATCGAAGCGCAAGGCCGCCAAGCAAAATATCCTGAGGCTTCAGAATGCCGTGGACATGTACTACATGGAAAAAGGAAAATACCCCCAATCGTTGAACGACCTGGCAGCCACAGACACCAAGACCGGGATCAAATTCATCAAAAAACTCCCCAAAGATCCCTGGGGAAATGACTTCGTATACAAAATCCCCGGCCTGCATAACGAGGAATACAGCATCACAAGCTACGGCGCCGACGGCATGGAGGGAGGCGACGGAAAAAACGCTGACATCAACAGTTGGGATACTGACGAAGAGCAGAATAAGTAGGCTATAGGCCGTAGGCATTAGGCAAGATGACTGGTATTTTCAATTTTAATGAGAACTGGGGAAGAGAAATTTGCCCACCGATAAAATCTGTTGAGATCAAGGGGCAAACTCTGCCCCAATTTCATTGGGAGTCAGTCAGCACACCCTCCCCGTGTTTATTTCTATCTTGTGAATCCGAAAGCCTACAGCCTCTCGGGCGCGGCTTTACTCTTATCGAGATAATGGTCGTTATAGCGATCATGGCGCTGGTGCTTGGTCTCGCCTATCCGCAGTACCAGGTGATGAGCCGTTCAAACCTCCGCGAATCCTCACGACAGATGGCCGGCGCCATTCATTATTTGTATTCGCGGGCGGCTCTCGATAAGAAGCCCTGGCGCCTTGCCATGGATTTTAAGGAGAGCAAATACTGGGGAGAACGGCTCACCGAGACGGGTGAAATTTCCCCTGAAGCTCAGAAAAAAACGGATAATTCCTGGGTTAAGGCCGAGTCCATAACCAATAATCAATACACCCTTTATGCCCCCGGCGCGACATCCGAGAAGAGAATTACCCAGTACCTTAAAACCACAACGGCAGTCCTCAAGGAGACCCGCCTGCCGAAAGGCGTTATCTTCCGCGACATGAGGGTCGTCGGGCGTGATCAAGTCACGGGCGGATTGAGTTACATTTATTTCAGTCCATACGGAGGGGTCGAGCGCGCCGTCATCCACCTCAAACATGAGGACCACAACTGGGTGTACACAATAGTCACCAAACCGTTAAGCGGCCGCGTGGCCGTTTTCGACACTGATCGGGACATAGAACAAATCCCCATCCTTGGGCCGGTGCGGGAATGAGCGCAATGCGAAAGAGAGGGTTCACGCTTCTCGAGGTGATGATCGCCATGGCTATCCTGGCGGTGTCATTAACCATTCTCCTCGGCTCCATCAATTCCGGCGTTATTTACGCCGGCAGTGCGCCCGACTCCATCATAGCCACTTTCCTGGCGCAGGAGAAGATGACCGAGATTGAAAGGAAACGGGATATGCTCGCCTCGGATTCCGGAGAATCAGGCAGATTCGAGGACGAGTTCGAGAGATTCTCGTGGAGTTACACCGCAAAACTGGACGACACCGCCGTTCAGCTTGCGCAGAACGCGGGAATAGATTTTTCCTTTGAGCCGTTGAAAGTCGAGGTCATCGTGACGTGGAAACGGGGAAATCTTGAACAGTCTTATGTTTTGCAGGAATTGATCTTCCCCGTCGTCTCAACCACATCCACAGGCGCAACCTCGTCGTCCACCACCTCGCCGTCCACCACCTCGCCGTTCACCACCTCGCCGTCCACCACAACGAGGACGCCTTTGCGATAATATGAACACCGGAAATGAAAAAGGCTTCACGCTGATCGAAATCCTCGTGGCCGTAGGCATCCTGGGCGCGATAATGGGGCTGGTGGCGGGAAGTTACTACAGCGCCACCCTCGCCACTCGTCACACCGAGGAGCGCCTCGAGCTCCTTTCCATGGGCCGTGTCGCGCTCGACCGCATAATACTTGAAATCAATGGCGCTTACGTAGACGCATTGGACGCCACAAAGTACCCATTTGTGGGCGAGCACGGCGGCGGATGGAAAGACCCGCAGGACAAACTCACATTCTACACCATGTCGTTCGACCCGCAACCGCTCGGCGCCGGATCGAACGCTGCGGATATCAGCTACTATCTGGAAAAGAATCCCAACCTCGATACCTATTTTCTTCAGCACCGCATGAACCCATACCCAAGCCCCGAACGCAAGGAGGGCGGAATTATCAGCGACCTCGCGGAACAGGTTCTCGGCCTTAAGTTCCGGTACGAGGACGAAAACGAATCATGGTCGGATCGCTGGGACTCGACGGTGGACGGCAAATTGCCGAGGCTGGTCGAAATAACGATCATCCTTCAGGGCAAGGGCGACCAGTCTGTGCAACTGCGAGGCGAGGCTGCGCCGCGAAGGTGGGTACAACCGAAAATATAAGAGTAATTTGTGGTGATTTTGCGCAAATATAATGCCCTTGCAACGGACAATGACCGCTCATCCCTGAGATCAGAAACCGGGCGCGATGGCGGATTCGCGCTTCTTATGGTGCTGCTTATTGTGACTGTGCTGGCGGCCATGGTTACTGAATTCATGTTTACCACGAGATTGCACGCCGAGTTTAACTCCAACTATCGGAATCGCGCCCGCGCCAGATATCTGGCCCGTTCCGCCGTCAATTCTTTCCAATACCTGCTCGAGGTAAATCAGATTGCGCCCGGGGGAGTTCTTTACAGCGCATCCAACTGGGTCGGGTACGGCAGCGGCTTTGACCAGGTGGAGGGGGCCGATCTGGCAAGCTCTATGTTGGGCCTCGGCGAATCCCCAATCTCCCCCGCCTCAGACGGGCCGCTACAGGGACAATGGAGCATCGGTCTGCCCAGCCGCTTCTTCGACGTGGACGGTGAAATATTTGGCAGGATTGTAAACGAGCGCGGCAAGATCAACCTGAACGCCATAGTCAAGGTCGCCAACAACCTCGACCGCACCCAGGATACGGTCAACACCGATGTCTATAACATATTGAGAGCGCTATTACAATTACAGGGCATAGAAGATAAGGACGCCCTGATCTTTTTGGACAGCCTTGTGGATTGGATAGACGGCAATGGGAGCACGGAGCCAAACGGCGCCGAGGACGATTACTATCGCGGACTGCCCGAAAACCCCTACTATGCCAGGAACGATTTCCTGTTGTCCCTTGATGAAGTCAGACTTGTGAAAGGCTGCACACCGGAACTTTTCGACAAGATAAAGGATTTTGTTACGGTCTACCCGAGAATAGGGCCGAACCCGAACGCTCCCCCCGACTCGACCATAGACGCCAGTGCAGCGCCCAAGATGGTGCTCATGGCCGTCTTTTTAGGACCTAGAGCGCCGGGAAGCGACACCCCCACCAACGACCCCGATACCGCAAGCCGCGTCGCAGACGACTTCTACAAGATGGTCGTCCAAAAGGCCGGCCCCTCGGTAACGGTGCAAAATGGACAGGTAAGCTTCAGCATGGGGCAGACGATTAGCAGCCAGGACATTCAGAAGGTCATAGCGGGGCGCATACAGGGCGTTGATAAGTACTTCTACACATATAACCAGAACAAACTGCAATACTACACTGCCATCGGAGCGGGGAGATTCAATAACGTGGTCAGCGTCATACATACCACTTTTAAGAAAACGCCGCCGAACAATATAGAAATATTGCAATGGATCGAGGACTGACCCGACCAGTCGCTTGCGCCAACGGTGGGAATTTACATTTTTCTGGTTTAACATTTTTACTTCCTGTTTTCGACCGACGCTTGAATATGCGTAGAAAGGGATTTTCAGAAGACATGGCAATCAGGATATACAACACCTTGAGCGGCCAGAAGGAGGAATTTATCCCGCTTCAGCCGGGCAGGGTCAAAATGTACGTTTGCGGGCCGACCGTTTACGATTCCTGTCATATAGGCCACGCGCGCGCGGCGGTTGTTTTCGACGTCATTGTGAAATACCTGAAGCGCCGGGGGTTCCAGGTAACTTACGTGCGCAACTACACAGACGTTGACGACAAGGTCATAAACCGCGCCAGAGATGAAGGCGTGAATTTCCTCACGATAGCCGATCGCTACATCGCCGAATACAGGCGGGACATTGGAAGTCTGGGCGTCGCCGAGCCTGACTATTCGCCCCGCGTCACGGAGCACATCGAGGCCATCGTCCGCACTGTCGGCAAGCTCATTAATCGCGGCCACGCTTATGAATCCGGCGGCGATGTGTTTTTCGACGTAACCAGTTTCACGAACTACGGGAAGCTCAGCAAGAGAGATGCGGAACAGATGATGGCCGGCGTCAGGGTGGACATAAACGAGCGGAAGAAAAACGAGCTTGATTTCGCGTTGTGGAAGGCGGCGAAACCGGGCGAGCCCTCCTGGGATTCGCCATGGGGCAAGGGCCGCCCCGGATGGCATATAGAATGCTCGGTCATGAGCAGCCACTATCTCGGCCAGCCCTTCGACATCCACGGCGGCGGCGTTGACCTCGTCTTCCCCCACCACGAAAACGAGATCGCCCAGGCTGAGGGCGCGGAAGGCAAACCGTTCTGCAAATACTGGATCCATAACGGCCACGTCAGCACAAAGGGTGAAAAAATATCCAAATCACTCGGCAACTTTATCCCCATCCCGGAGCTAATCAATCGCTGGCGCCCGGAAGCCATACGGATTTTCCTCTTGAGCAAACATCATTCCTCGCCGGTGGACTTTACCGACGAGGCCCTTGACAGCGCGGTCGAGCAACTGGATCGTTTTTACGAAGCCATCCTCGCCGTCAGAGGCGCATCTCATCCCGCATCTCAAGACGGCGCCCCCAAAGATACGCCCCTCCCCGAATCAGGGCTAATGTTAAAGGAACTGATCGAGAAACTGCCATCCCGTTTTGACGAGGCGATGGACGAAGACTTCAACACAGCCCTCGCTTACGCCCACATGCTCGAGACTCTTCGCGCCCTGAACCGCGCCCTCCCCGACCTGAACCTTTCCGCACCTTCCCACAATGAGCTTGCCGAGCGAGCCTCATCCACCCTGATCGGGCTTGGGGGCATCCTCGGCATACTCCAGGAGCGCCCCGCATCTTACACCGCAAATAAGATAAAAAAAGCGCTGGAGAGGTCGGGCATATCTGAAGATGAAATCCAGACCCTCATAAAAAAGCGCGACCTAGCGAGAAAAGAGAAAAATTGGCCGGAAGCGGACCGTATCAGAAAAGAATTGCTGGACAAGGGCATTCAGTTGAAAGATGGGCCGGAAGGAACCGCCTGGACAATCAAATAATAACCGGGAATCGAAACCTGTCGGGCCGGTGAACGCCTTGAATTAAAATACCCGTAGTGTTATCCTTATCTTAATTGAATGCATCGGTTGCCGATAACATGGAACCTGACGATGTATATTATTCGGATACCCGTGGAAGGAACCTTTTCGGGTATCGCATTGAAGATGACCCGAGGGAGCCGATGTTCCGACGGGGGGATATACTGGTGGTGAATCCGAACCTGCCCGCGAGGCCGGGCGATTATATTATTGCGCGGCGCAACGATACCACTATGTTCGGGAGAATTGACTCGTCCGGCTTGTATATCGAGCCTCTGGCAAAGGGCGCCCTTCGCTTGCCTGTTTCGTCCGTGGAAACGCTTGGCCGCGTAGTGGAAAAAAAACGCATATACAGATGAAAAATTTTTTAAACAATAGTAAATTACTTACTTCACTGTTTATCTGTATTCTACTGGCCTGCTTGATGGCATCCTGCCGCCACAGGAAAAGCGATGAAGAACAAATACTAGAGGTATTGAACGGATACCTTAAGGCGCACGCTAAGGGCGAGTTTGAGAAGAGTTACAAGTATCTGGCCCCTCAAACACAGGCGGAAGTTAGCGAGAGAGATTGGATCATAACGCAAATGAGGACCATCAATTCGACCAGGTTGATGCGGGATCCTTTGCTTAAGAACATTGTTATAAGGGGCGATTCGGCCACTGCGGAATTTCATTACCGGGGTATTTCGCCGGAATCCATGACCAAGGTAATGATTTCCATATATTCAAAGAATGTCAGTGCGCCCGTTGCGGACATGAACAATATTGGCGAAGAATACATGATCGCCCATTTCAACGAGATGTCGGAGCCTCAAATTATGGCGCTGACATTTATCAGAACGCCGAAAGGGTGGAGCATGCTTCTCGACGCCAGAGGTAGACCTCGTGCATTGTAGGAGTGATCGGCCCGACTATATCGCCATTTTATGCGCGTATGCGCTCATCTTCTGCATTGTCTCATGCGCGCGCATCGGTGTCCGCCCCACTCAGAACATCGCGCTCACCGCTTATATCGAGATGTTCGTTCCCCGCGCGGACGCGGGAAAGCCTGCCTTTCCCACCGTTCTGGAAATAGCCGCCATTGAAACTGATAATCTTTCAACCGATTATAATCCGGACCAGGTTTTCAAGAGGAAATTCGAGGAAGAAATGAGGGATGGGGCTGTCGCTTATTTTGAGCGGAAAGGTTTGTTCACCGCGGTGCGGCAAGAAGGCGGCGAACTATCTTTGAAGATAGAGCGACTGCGCTTCGAAGCCGGCCGGAAGTCTGATCCTCAAACGATGTTGTTGTCAATGGACCTGCATTTGATTAACCTTCCAAAGCGCCAGGAGGTGCTTTATGGAAAAACGAGCGCGCAGGTGCTGTTCCCCCTGAATGAATTGCACCGACCAGTAAATATTACCCCTCCGGGCGGGGGAAAGGGCTGGGTGATCGAGGGTGGCGCATTCGAGCTGGCTGAATTATGCTCTACCGTTTACAAGAACATCGAAGCGCAATTTATCCGGAACAAGGATAGGATTCTAAAATCACTGAATCAATGAGGAATTAACCGTGAAAGCATCATTATATAAAATTTACGATATCCTTCAGGCTGTTTTGCCGGTTCTCCTGATGCTATTCGGCGGACTTGGAACCGTATATTGTATAGCCACCTATCAGACCGACAAGCTGTTCATGGTGTTTTCACTCCTGGTACTGCTTGCCGGATTAAGCCTGCACACTTATCAGCAGGTGAGCAAGAGCGAATTGTTCAAGAGACGTTTCGGCCTGAAAGACAAAAAGGGCGGCAGTCGCCATCGTGGCTCCGGCAAGCGATGCCCTCAGTGCCAGCGAATAATACATCACCGTCGCTCCTCATGCCAGCATTGCGGGTACAAGTTCCCATCTTATAAGCCCGAGGGCCAGACGAGCGGCGGCGGCGTAAGCGAAAAGGACACCCCAGCCTGATACCCATTGTCGGCATATCCGGTTCCTCAGGGTCAGGCAAAACGGTTCTCATGGAAGCGCTTGTGGCCGCGCTCTGCCGCCGCGGCCGCCGCGTCGCCACCATCAAACACCACAGACAGGACTTGGATATTGATCACGAAGGCAAAGACAGCCGCCGGCACAAAGAGGCAGGCGCCTTCGCCGTGGCCATTGTCACGCCAGAAGCAACGGCGGTCGTCCGCGACGAACATGAAGAGCCTGACCCTCGCGAAATCGTCGAGCGATACCTCTTCGATGCCGATATCGTTCTCGCCGAAGGATACAAAACCGCTCAAATCCCCAAGATCGCGCTCATAAGTGGCGAAAATCCTGAAGATATGGAACTCGCAATGCAGAGCCTTACCCTGGCCATCGTTTCAGATAGCGAGGCCGCCGTCTCCGGACTCCCCGTCTTCAGGCGCGACGATGTAAATAAAATTACTGAATTTATTGAGGAACGCTTTCTGCGCGCCGGACGCTCCGCAAAAGTGTCAATGCTGGTTGATGGAAAACGCCTTCCGATGAAACCTTTTGTGCGGGATCTGGTTGACTCGGTCATTCGCGCCCTGGTGGGCACTTTCAAGGGCGCGGAAAACGCCTCAAAGATCACTGTGTTTCTGGAAAAATAAGTCTACTTTCCGATTGGCGCATCCATTGCGCATCGCGCGCCTACAAAATCTTCCCGTTTATCCGGCGCAAGCGCCATTCTATCGGTTGTCTTCGAGTACTCGATTCCCTTTGCTCTCGCCACCCAGCCGCCCCGGAGCGCTTTGAATTTCTGACCGAAACGCGGATCGTTTTCATTGCTTAACACATAAGGCCCGAACCAGTCATCAACCCATTCCCATACATTGTCCGCCATGTGAAGGCATCCGTAAGGGCTTTGCCCGGCGGGGTCGTCATATTCGGGGATGGACTCTATGATTTTAGATTTTAGATTTTGGATTTGGGATTTGGGAGATTTATGTTCTTCGCCCCATGGCCAACGGCGGCCGTCGGGGCCGCGCGCGGCCTTTTCCCATTCATATTCCAGGGGCAGGCGCTTCCCGGCCCATTCACAGTATGCTTTCGCATCGTTCCAGCTAATCCCTCTCGCGGGATGCCGCTCCATTCCGGCCGGATATGAAAAATCCTTTTGCGGCGCATATCCGGTTTTTTTCACAAATTCAGTAAAGCGCTCGTTGCTTATCTCGAAGCGGTCTATATAAAAAGCCTCGAGAAATACATTCATGCGGGGGCCTTCTTCGAGTTTGCCGTCGTTTGTGCCCATGAAAAAAACCCCTTGTGGCACAAGCACCATCGGCGCGCCGTCCCGACCGGTAATGACCTGAGCATTGGTGGTTTGCGGACCGGGCGTTGAAGATGGCGATTCTTCCTTTTTCAGCGAAGGCGTCTCGGTTTTGCGCTCACATGCCGCCGCGGTCAGCATAAGGGCCGCGAAGATTAACAAGATAAAATTATTCGACCGCATAGTTTTCCATCCAAGTTTGAAAATTGCGTCACCATGTCTTAGAATAACATCATATCTGATCAAGAGCATGTTAGGAGATTGGTTGTGGAGAGAATTATGGCGATTCGCGGCGTTTTATTCGATGTTGACGGCACGCTGGTAAACGTAGAAGAGCGGTTCTATCACCATTTCAACGAAAACCTGAAAACATTCGGGATCGCTCCCATCGAGCGCGGGGATTACGAGCACAGGAGAGCCGTGGGAACGCTCTCCGACCTGATCCCGAGCGAAGGCGATGCGCGCGCCAATTTCTGGCTCAAATTCCTCGAGGATTTTTCCCACAGCGATCACACTGAGTTGGGAAGGCCCTTCCCGGGCGCGCTCGAAACGCTGGACTTGTTGAAAAAACGCGGATACCGCATGGCGGTTATCACGGGCAGGACATCGGATCCGGCGCGCGTACTCGAAGAGCTTGCATTGCACAGGCTCGAAGAATACTTTGAATTCGTGCTGACGAACCGAAACGGCAAAAACGGCATGAACAAGGCCGAAAACCTCATCAAAGCCTGCTCTATGATCGGTTTTACGCCCTCGGAATGCGCTTACGTCGGCGACTGGCGGGGCGACGTGGAAAGCGCCACTGAAGCCGGGATCGGGATGATAATCGCGGTACTCTCCGGCGGCGAAAACAGGGAATCCCTCGAAGACTCCAACCCCCACGTGATCCTGAAAAGCATCGCCGACGTGCCTGCTTTCCTTGCGACTCTTAAGGAATAAAAACTCGTCCTTACGACTTTTCGCTCTTACGACCCGCTGTCTGTTGAAGATATTTTGACAAGCTCTCCGTAGACGTTGCCCACCATGATTTTGCTTTTGACCTGTAGCAGCCGATGTGGCGGCTCGATATCTATCCATAGGTATGCGCGGTACAGGATTTTTGGAGCGGGATTTGCCGGAGGCGGGACCTCGATGAAGCCGGGTTGCAGCTTATAAGCGGCGAAGTTGCCCAGCGCGATCGAGATCGGCTCTGTCGCAACGACATCGAAGGTTACGCGAAAGGTGTTATTTCCGTCTATCAGCTCGAAGACCTTTTTATCGCCTACTTTGAATTTGACGCACCTTAGAAGAAATGCAAGGCTGATCGGATCATAAGCATCCATGAAATTTACGGTTTTCAGCTTTCTGTCGCTCTTATAGATTCGGTTGATTTTTGCGACTTTTTCGCCACGATTGAATTCAACGGCGCTCTCGCTTCTTATCCCCGCCTCTTCCTGGTGGATGATAAAACCAAGGGGCTTCATGGTTTGGGGATGCACGATGCTCTCGGCCCAATCGTCCATTTTCCAGAGCATGCGCACCCTCCCTGTGGTCTGGGTCTCGGTGCGCAGCCGCAAAACTGTGGTGTTGTTTACGGTATCTTGCCGGACGGTTGTCACGGCGCGGCCCGCGGGGATGCCGTTCCAGCCGAATTCGTACTCGAGCCTCTCGCCGTTCTTGAACGGGCATGGCTCCAGATTTAAGGGAGTGATTTCCGGCACTTCCTGCGCCCGCCCGAGGAGCGGCAAAAGCCAAATTGCCGCCGCAGCTCCACAAAGAGCCACAACCGCCAGCTTCAGCCATTTTCCGCTGTTTCTATTCACAAGACTCCTCACCTGAAACCCAGAACAAAGTCGCCCGCCTTCACGGCGCGGATTATCGCGTCCCGATTCATCTTCGCGTCAACCTCGATCCATGCGCGAGCTATGGCCTTCTCGTCGTGAGCATCGTCTGTGGCAATCTTAGGCAGCGCAATGCCCGCCGTGTCGTACTTCGGCGTGTAAAAGCCGAGGTACGTGATCTCCACCGCATCTATCGGGAACGGCGCATCCTTTATCCGACCGTTCACGTCCTCGACCGATAACTGATACGAATCGGGATGGCATAGCACACGGAGCATCTCCTTCTCGCCGGGTATCTCGAGCACGTGGTGATAACACATGCTCTCCACCTCCAGCTCGATCCCCTTGAACACCATTATCCCGTCCACCCGGTCCGGTATGCGGTCGAGATAATCGGGCTTCACAAGATAGCTATGATCTGTGATCGCCACAAATCCGAAGCCGAGGTCTCTGTAATATGCGATAACCTCCTCCGGCGCAAACGCCCCATCGGATAGGTTTGTGTGAACGTGCAAGGCTCCCTTTTTCATCTGCAATTGTCTCGATGCAATTCCACACCCCTCTTTGATTATATCAAAAACAAACGATTTTACCAAGTATATTTAGTTGACGAAAATATCAATTATCCTCGATTCCCGCTTAAGGGGTACCGCACCTTGACCGCAATCCCGATGAAATCGGGATGAGGACAAGGTGTGAATACTCACCCATTAGGTACCCATCTTGTCCTCGTCCCGATAAATCGGGACTGTGGTCAAGATGGGATACCCCCGTTCTTAAGCGGGAATCGGGGATATCAATTATCATCAGACTCCATGAGGGGCTTAACGTGATGGAAAGAGTGACCATAATCGGGGGCGGGTTGGCAGGATGCGAGGCGGCGATTGCGGCCGCCCGGCGCGGCGCGCCCGTTTTGCTGTTCGAGATGAAACCTGAGCGATTTTCGCCTGCCCATAAATCGCCGCTGCTCGCCGAGCTGGTCTGCTCGAATTCTCTGGGCAGCGTTCAGGAGAATTCGGCCTCCGGGCTGCTGAAGGATGAAATGCGTATTCTCGGCTCCGTTGTGATGGAAGCCGCCGATTCGAGCCGCGTGCCCGC